>Ga0213870_1001464_pt1 | contig 10610 bp, 8 predicted proteins | sample WICALVC2017_Meta_FD_160119 | JGI IMG/M metagenome (GOLD analysis project Ga0213870, IMG submission 160119) | Freshwater microbial communities from subterranean cave lake in Wind Cave National Park, South Dakota, United States - WICALVC2017 | ecosystem: Environmental > Aquatic > Deep subsurface >... | reverse complement strand
AGCTGCAAAGCAAGCTCTTGCACAGTTTAAAGCTGTAAGTGGACTTTTTGGTAAAATTATCCTTGGATTGAGATCCTTTGCTATGGGGCTATTGCATTTCCCATTAATTCTTGTTCGTGGCAGTTTTTCTTCACGGCTTTTGTTTTTAGCGTTTCTATCTAGTCTCGTACTTTTGATTGTAAGTGGCATTCAAATATTCAATCGTTTTATTCCTAAAATCCTAATTAAAAGAGAACAGCAATCCCAAACTCAAATGGGGGGGCATTTGGGAGATTTTTTTCAGCTTCAAAAACAATTTGCTATTGAATCAAAAAAACTTGTGTACTTAGAGGAATTTTCAGCATTTCTAAATTCAGAGTCTGGACACATTAAAGCGTATAATATTGAAATTTATGCTGAGTGTGACAGGCCTGAGACCAGTGCTCTTTTAAAAGCAAGGTTTGATGAAATGCGAGAAGTAGTTTCAGGTGCGTTGCAGGGGCAAAAATATGAGGTGCTTTTAACTCCACAAGGTAAAGAGCAATTTAAAAAACATATTGCATTGACCATTAATAATTGGATTAAAAAGAAAAAGCATGAAGGTCATGTGACGCGTCTTTTTTTCACAATATTAATGATGGGAGAATAAAGCAGTTCCGCACTTACGGCCTAGCATCTTTGCTAGATTTGACACAGCGCGTATCAAAGGGTATAGAGTCCACTCTATACTATGAAAGCATTTTTTTTAATTATATGGCTTCTTTGGATTCCTTCTATTTTAGCTGACTCTGATATTAAACAATATCCGGAGCTTTTGCGGCCAGAGCATGTACGTGATGTACATGCGGCAAGGTCCGATGCACATTCACGTGATGTGAATGCGACAAGGTCCAATGTAAAAGTGACAAAGTATCCGGAGCTTTTACAGGAGGTAAAAGCGACAAAGTATAATGTCAATGGAATAGATGTTTACTTAATCAACACCCACACAGGAAATGCTGTTGCGCTCACTGTAAATGTTCAAGCTGGATCCTGGCATGATGAGCCTACAAAGTTAGCAGGTAGAGCGCACCTTTGGGAACATGTGATCCATGGTGGTTCTAAAAAATATCCAGGACAAAAAACATTTTGGGGACTGACTTCAAGAATGGGAGCAGAATATAATGCATACACATCATACAACCGAATTTTTTATCATTATTATCTTCATCCAGAAGCTCTATCAGAAGCTATTTCAGTTTTAGGTGCAATGATTTCTAATCCAGAGTGGGATGAAACAACCTTTGAAAAAGAAAAAGCATCTGTAAAAAATGAAGCATTTGAATATCAGCAACGAGATGAAAGAGCGCTAGAGAGTTCTATTTTTATAAACCTTTTACCTAAAGGGCATCCCTTAGCCATGTACAATGTGGGAACACAAACGCAGCTAACAGAAATGCCACAAGCAGCATTGCAGGAGCTTTATTATTCAAACTATGTCCAAGGGTCTTTACAAATCGTGGTTGCAGGAAATTTGGATTCATTGGAACCCTCAGTAATACTTGGGGATTTGACCAGAAATTTTAATCCACCACAGAAAAAGCAGTATGGAGTAACTGCCCAACTTAAAACCAAAGTTTTTCCATCTGTGATTAGTGAGGATCCCTCTCAATCTCGTGTGATTGAAATAGGCTCACAAAGTGACAAACGTCTCCTGGAACTTAAGTTTGAAGCTGACAATGCTTTTACTTTAGAAAATCCCTCAGTAGTGGAAGTATTGTTAGATTTAATTAGGCTTAAGAACGTTGGTTCTTTTCAAGATTTTTTGATTCAAAGAGGATGGATTACAGGACTAGTGGCTGCAGTAGAAACTGTAAATAATCTTTCTCTTGTTACAGTGCAGTTTCAGTTGACTCAAGAAGGTTCCGAACACCGAAGTGAGTTGCCTGCTACGCTATTTGCATATCTTTCAAAAATCAGAAAAGAAGGAATTCTCCCTCAAGTTTTAGAGTATTTAAAGCTTAGAAATATTTTATCTTATACCGAGATAGTACAAGAAGCAGATCATGCTGCTGAATTGTTTGCAAAGACTTTAGATTTTCCTGTAGACCCAACTCAAGCTTTTGATTTTAAAAAAATATATGGAGGGATGACTGCTCTTCAAGTTGTACAAGCTATTGAAAGAATTTTTAATCCACAAAAAATGCTCATGGGGTATTTAGGTCCTGATGTTAAGTCTGAAAATAAAACTCCTGTTTTTGATAGACCGATGATCTTGCTTCAAAGTCCTACACAAATAGAAACTAAAACTATATTTCCTGAAATAAAGTTAGTGGATTTAAAACTCCCATTTTCAGAAACACCACTTCAAATATCCACTCCTCGCGATGCTAAAGTTATGAAACCTTCTTTGGGACGAGTAAGAGCTGTTCTGAAAGAGTCTCATGCGTCTACACAAGGAGCAGTACACGTCCAACTTGAGTTATCTCCAAGTTCATTAAAGTCTTACGCATCTCTTTTGGTTTTTCGTGAAAGCTTTAAAGAACATTTCAAAGCCGAGCTAGAATACATGGAAAGTTTAGGCATAAAAGTCTCTTTTTCTTTTTCAGGTACTGCACTTGAGTTGCATGCTGCTGGGAATGCTAAAGCTAGTGCATTTGCATTGACATGGCTGGTGGAGCAATTAAAAACATTTTCTCCTGTTACTCAAGAGATAGAAAAAGCTAAAGAAAATTTAAAAAATGCATATTTAAGCGGGCAAGAAGATTTTACTGCTTTGATTGCTGTAAGAGCGCTTAAGGTACAATTAAATAAGTACGCATATTGGCCTGCAGCAGTGTATGAAGCAGTACAAAAATTGACATTAGATAAAGTCATCAAATCTGCACGTTTAAAACTAAGTAGCGCAGATGTTGTTGCAGCTTTTGAAGGAGATTTTGATGATACGTTAGCTCAAGCAGTTTTGAAGGGCATTCGCCAGCAAGTCCCCAAGCCTTTGACGAGACATCAACGTTTAAGGAATAAAAAAGCCTCACTAGCTATTGCACACAGAGATCAACGTTGGTTGGCTTTGGAGGGAAATAAGACAGAGACTACCTACGGTATTGCCCGTGCTTATGAAGGTCCAAGCAGGCTGTCGAGAGAATATGTAGCATTTCTTATTTTAGGTAAAGCATTGAACTCAGCAGTTTTTCAATTAAATCGAATTGAAAAAGATTTAGGATACGTACATAGTGCAAGTGTTGTGACTACAAAAAAAGGCTTAAAAATCCTCTTTTACGGACAAACAGAAGGACATGAAAAGTTTCCTCAAATTGAATTGGGTTGGAAAGAAATTTTAGACAAAGTGTTTAATGGAGATTTTTCTCAGGATGGTTTTCAAGCTCAGCGCACAGGATTTTTAAGAGAGCAAACATTAATTTCCCGCAATGCTTCAGAAAGAGCTCTAGAGTTTTTTCAAGGTTTTTATTTTCATAATGATCCCGCAGCTAATGAGAAAATTGCTGACATTGCAAGGACCTTAACGGGTGAAGAAATAGTTGCAGTAGCTAGAAAGTATTTAGATACAGACAAGACCTTAACGCTTGTGACAAGTAAAACCCAGCCCTCACAATGTGAAAATTTGCTGACTTTATAAAATTAAAAATGGATACTATGGAGAATTATATTTCAGTTTTCAAACGGAAATGTATATTCCGTGAGCGTTGAGGATTATCACAAATGAACTTTACAAAATTTTCTAATCCATTTCATCCTGTGACCAATAAGTGTAGTACTGTTACTGCGCTAAAAAATATAAAGTTAATGTTCATTAAGTAAAAAAAGTGCTAATGAGTTCAACAATGTTAAAACGCAAATATAAGTACAACTGGAAGCCAGACCTTCCTGACCAGAGAGACTTTTTGTTTTTAACTCGTGCACAACTGCCACTAAAATTTCCTAATGCGATTGACTTGAGACCGTCTTGTTCTGCAATAGAAGATCAAGGTCGAATTGGAAGTTGTACAGGCAATGCATTATCAGGTGCGCTTGAATTTTTAGAACTGAAGCAGCTTAAAACTCAAACATACGAAGATGATACTATTGTGTATTCTCCAGGAAAATACAAAGAGATAAGCCGACTTTTTATTTATTATAATGAGAGAATCCTATTGGGAAATGTAAATGAAGACTCTGGTGCCACATTACGAGATGGCATTAAAAGTCTTGTTCGTTGGGGGGCGTGTGAAGAAAAACTCTGGGGATACCAACTGTCTAATGTTTTTAAAAAACCATCACCTAAAGCCTATACACAAGCAAAAAGCCACTGCATTTCTTCTTATTTACGCCTTCAAAGCTTTGCTGAGATGAAACAGTGTTTAGCCCTTGGGTTTCCATTCGTATTTGGGTTTGCAGTTTATGAATCCTTTGAATTACCACAAGTTGCAAACACAGGAATAGTTTCCATGCCAAATCTATCCGAGCGGCTATTAGGCGGGCACGCTGTAATGGCTGTGGGTTATCATGACGAAAAAAAACATTTTATTGTTCGAAATAGTTGGGGGGAAAACTGGGGGAAATCCGGCTATTTTTTTATGCCTTATGAATATCTTGAAAATCCAATGTTGTGTAAAGATTTTTGGACATTACGGAAATAAAAATGCCAAGTGATTTTTGGAAATTTTTTAAATCTGTTCGCCTTACTATTGTACTCCTCATATTGATGATTGTATTTTGTGTGGCAGGCTCACTGATTGCTCAGCAAGCAACGACACAAGCTCCTTTAGAGAGTCTTTACTCCTCAACTACTTTAAAATGGCTTACAGCTTTTGGGTTAACTGATGTTTTTCATAGTACTGTTTTTATTTTTTTACTTCTCATGCTTGCACTAAATCTTTTAGCTTGCTCCTTTGATCGACTTCCAAAAATATGGAAACAAACTTTTCATATTCCTCCTCCACCTGTACACGATCCATTTTTAAAAGACTGGAACCATGAAGGCTTAAGAAAACAAAAATTTCTTATTGAAAAAGTTTTAACCAAAGACATTAAAACTCTTCCGAAAAATTTGCAGGACACAAATTCGACACAATGTAGTGAAGCGAAGATGGTCACACAGCTTTTTTTCCAAAAGTATTTTAACCAGAGGATTGGCTGGACGCCAATCCGACACAATACAAAGTATACCCTTTTAAAAGACCATCCGGATTATTTTCAAATTGTAGTTGAAAAAGGAAAGTACTCAAGGCTTGGGGTTTACATTACACACTTGTCGCTTCTTTTAATTTTTTTAGGTGGTGTGATCGGTGCTCTTTTTGGATTTGAAGGAGCTATGAGTATTAAAGAAGGGACTCAAGTAAATTGGATTCAACACAACCGTGGCTCCCATTACAATTTAAAGCCTCTTTATGAGGATGGGAAGTTAGCTCCTGGTTTTTTAGATCTTGGATTTTCTATAGCGTGTGAAAAATTTACATTAGAAACTTATGATGGCTCTCGTCCAAAGGCGTTTCGTTCAAAGTTACAGTTTTATGAAAATGGGAAAAAAACAGTTTCAACTGTATTAGAGGTCAACCATCCGTTTGAGTATAAAGGAATAACTTTTTATCAAGCTAGTTACTCCGAATTAGGCATTGGTGCAGTGGATTTAAAAGTTTATAGGAATAAAAAGCACTATCCACAAGGTCCTTCTATTGAAAAAGCTGGAAATATAAAATTAGAGGAGTTGTATCGAGTAGATCAAGCTGCAGGATTTCGTGTGGTTGAAGCTCATCCCAACGTCATGGATTTAGGTCCAGCCATTAAGCTTCAGTTTTTTCCAACTAAGCAAACAAAGAAACCCCAAGAATTTTGGATTTTTCAAAATCTTCCAGGTTATGATTTTGCTCACCGAAAAAATTCTCCCTTGCATTTTACTTTAGACAAAGTAAATCCGCTTTACTCTACAGGACTGTCCGTAGCAAGAGATCCTGGCGTTTGGATTGTGTGGATTGGTTCTGGGATTTTAGTTTTAGCACTTTTTATCGCCCTTTATACTTGCCATAGTCGATATTGGGTAGCGTATACTCAAAATGAAGGATTTATATTAATAGGTTGGTCTAATAAGCTTTTTTTATTTGAACCAAAATTTGAAATTTTTTTGAAAAAATTTACGGAGCATTTGTACGAAGCAAATGCGACATCCTATAATGAGGGAGTGAAAGTTTGAGTACGCCGCTACTGAGTGCTAGCAATCAATGTTTTAATATTGCTGCACTTTTATATGGTTTTGCATTTGTTTTTTATTCAGCGCTTTTAGTATCCGATAAAAAGATATTTTCTTCTGGATGTTCTTGGCTGGCCCGTTTAGGCTGGTTATCCCATACCACAGCACTGGTGCTTCGCTGGATGCAATCTGGTCTTTATCATCCTCCTTGGTCTAATCTTTATGAATCACTTGTGTTTTTTTCTTGGGCAGTGATGGGTGCCCATATTTTTTTAGAACTTAAAAGAGGATTTAAGCTTACTGGGATTTTTTCAAGTGCGCTTGCCTTTGTTGCGTTAGGAATTGCGGGTCTCCATCCTCATAAAGAAATTGAACCTCTTGTGCCTGCTTTGCAGAGCTGGTGGATTTTGTTTCATGTGTTTATGGCTAGCATTGCGTATGCATTTTTTTTAGCTTCTAGTTTTGTCAGTGTGTTTTATTTATTAAAAGATAAAGTACCGCTTCAAAAACTTACAGGACTTGCAGCACTAGTTTGCATTTTATTTCTAGCAATTGTTGGAGGCAAAAGTTTTTTTATGGATTCTGAACTGGTTTTTTTCAAAGTGGTCCAGATGGGAGATCAAAGTGTTATCATGAACTTCAAGGGACCTGACGGGAAGCTTGTCCAGCAGTTTGCAAAACTTCCTTTTGGTGCAGCTTTTTTATGGGCGACTTTATTTTTATATTCTCTTGCTGCTGTTTTACTCCTAAAAAACCAGAAGCGTTTACATCACGTAAACGCGACACAATACAATGTAAAATTAGGACAAAAGATTTTTTTTCTAGCTTTTTTATTTCACTTTGGACTTTTACTCGACATGTTTATTGCACCTCGATTTTTGCCAGAGATGGCTTTGAAGTCTAATCCCTATAAACTTGCAGCAGTGTTGATGACGGTAGGGATCGCAGGTTTTTTTCTCTTTCTTTTCCGTTGGCATTCTAAACTTTTAAGCAAATTACCAGCACTCAAAGTATTAGATAGGTGGGGTTATGAGGCTATTCTCATCGGTGTACCTTTTATGACACTCAATCTTATTAGTGGTGCAATTTGGGCTTACTATGCATGGGGAAGGTATTGGGGATGGGATCCTAAGGAAACCTGGGCTCTGATTACTTGGCTGATTTACATCATCTATCTTCATATGAGGATTTTAGGTAAGTGGGAAGGCAGAAAAACTGCTTGGATCAGTGTTTTTGGATTTTTCATAGTTCTCTTCACATATCTTGGCGTCAATTTGGTTATTAGTGGTTTGCATTCTTACGCAACAGGATAATCCGAGATATTGCATTTAAGTTCTACCCCTAAAAAATCCTAATTTTGATTTTTAAACACTATTGTTAGATTTGCATTCCAATTTGTCGCATTCCCATCCTGAGAATGCTCTGGCTGCAAATCCTCATTGCACTGTATCGGATTTGCGTCCTGCAAATCCTCCGGTATAATATAGGGTATGCTAGCACCAGAAGAACTTAAGAAAATATACCTGTTTGAAAATTTAACCACTCAAGAAATAGAAGTAGTCCTGCCAGTCATTCAAGAAAAAAAAATTGTAAGTGGAGATTATATTTTTGATGAAGGGTCACATGCTGCTTCTTTATTTGTGATTTTGAATGGCACTGTAGATATTTTAAAAAAAGGAAGGAAGGGGGAAGACCAAGCCGTTATTGAGTTAGCTGCTGGTTCTCACTTTGGTGAAATGGCTTTCTTGGATTATGCAAAACGTGCTGCTTCTGCAATGGCTAAAGACAATGTTGTACTTTTAGAAATTCAGTACACGGAATTAGATCGTATTATTCATGAGCATCCAGAAATAGGTTTAAAATTTTTTAAAGCCTTTACTCAAGTCTTGTGTCGCCGTATCCGTCATACCACTACCAGCCTCTCTGCATTAAAAGAACTCAGACTAAGAAATCTTTAAATATGACTGTGCACTATATTGCACAATAATTTACATTCGCTTGGGGGTTAAAAAATCTCTATTTTTTCCACAAGTTAAAATATATATTGACTCTGTAGTAGACTACAGGGTGTAGAATAAGAATTGAATATGGAAAGCGCAAAAGAACAAATATCTATCGGTGTACTGTCCAAGAGATCGGAGATCGGAATTGAAACAATCCGCTATTACGAACGCCTTGGTGTTCTTGCCCCGGTTTTCCGCAAAGAGTCGGGCTACCGTATTTTTGATGGCGACTCCGTTCGTACACTTCATTTCGTAAAACACGCTCAGGAACTTGGATTTTCGCTTTCGGAAATAAAAGACCTTTTACAACTCAAGGCAGATAAGAGACCTCGCTGCCAGGAAGTGCAACGAAAGGCCGAGGTCCACCTGAAAGACGTAGAGGAAAAGATTAATCGTCTGATGAGTATTCGTTCCGTACTCTCGGAACTTGTTGGTCAGTGCCGGGACAGAAAAACAGATGATCGCTGTCCTATTCTTGAATGTTTTGACGATTATAAACTACCAAAGTCCAGCGCACGCCCTCCGGGGAAAAAGAAACAAATGGCTGGAAGCAGCAATAGAAGAGGCAGTCAATGAAATCAAAGCGAATTGAAAATAAATCTGGTTGGCTTGTGGGTGGGGGAATATTGGCCTCCCTTATCGCCTCACTCTGTTGCATCGGTCCATTGATACTCACCTTGCTTGGTGTGTCGGGTGCTGCGGTCCTATCCAAATTTGAGATTTTAAGGGCACCGATGATCGGTTTAGTTATCATTTTATTTGGTGTCGCTGGATACCTTCTCTATCGAAAGCGCAACACCTGTGAGCCTGACTCAATCTGTGCGGATCCGAAGAAATATAAACTGATGGTCATTCTCTACTGGAGTGGCCTGGCCATTGCGATCCTCGGGATTAGTTCGCCCGCGTGGATTGCCTGGCTATTTTCATAAATGGGAGGAAATTAAAAATGAAACAATTGATTATTGCGATGTCTCTATTCGCTGGCGCGGCAGCCACCACTTGGGCTAATGAAGCTTGCTTCAAGGTTGAAGGAATGACGTGTGCTGCCTGTGGGATCACACTTAAATCCGCTGTAAATAAGGTGGATGGTGTCCAAGCGGTCGTAGCTTCTGTAGAAAAAAAGAATGCGGCAGTAAAATATGATTCCAAAAAAACAAATGACACCGCTATCAAAGCGGCCATAGATAACGTCGGCTACAAGGCAACAATTGAAGCCTGTAGCAAAACAAAAAGCTAATCGGAGGAATTATGGATTACAAGAAAATAGACCCTGCATTGGAACTCATGAAGGATTTTGGAAAAGCAACCGGTGGGATGCCATCCTTGATTGACCAGATGAGACAGAAGGCCATTTTTTCGGACGGAAGCGTTCCAAAAAAATACAAGATTCTTACGGCAATGATTTGGGCAATTTCGGCCCGCTGTGAACCGTGTTTCAAATACTATGTTCAACAGGCCATCAAAGTAGGGGTGACAGAATCAGAGGTGGGAGAATTTCTTGCAGTGGCATCCACGATGGGTGGATGTGTCGGAGAAATGTGGGCACTTAAGGCCTATAAGGCGTTTAAGGATGGAGGTAGCGACGTTTCCTCAGATGAACCACCGTCATGCTGTGCTTGAACCGAGATATTGCATTTAAGTTCTACTGCGACAACCAATCTGCGGCGCTATTGCAGCGTACTCGAAGATTTTTAAGCTCAACATATCGCCTCCTGATCCCTGATATGCCTCGCTTAAAAACTTCTGCGCTCGCCTCACTAGCTTGCATCTTGCTTGTCTCGCTACCAACTTAAATGCAATATCTCGGTTGAAAGCCATTTTGGTAGTGCAAGAAAATTCGTGTCCGGAGCGGTTTTTAATGAATCAAAGTTTGCAAAGTTGATTCAATTTCATTTTGTTTCTGACCATTCAAATTTTGTAATTGTTTTGAATTGACAGGAACTTTTTGCCAACTATCAAAGGATGGAAATATGACCTCTATGAACATAAAACCTTTTCATAAATCTCTGGCATCACACTCTCTTTCTCTAGCGAGAAAGCCTCTTGAGGTCTTGCAAGTCAATGTCGGAAAGCTGTGCAACCAGGCCTGTCTTCATTGTCACGTTGAAGCTGGGCCCAAGCGTACCGAGATCATGGAAAGAAAAACGGTTGATCGAATTTTAGAGCTACTTGAAAAATCGCCCTCGATTCACACCGTAGATATGACAGGTGGAGCACCTGAGTTAAATCCTGATTTTAAATATTTTACCTCGGCATGTCGCCGCCTTGGGAAGGAAGTTATTGATCGGTGCAACCTCACTGTTTTATTTGAGCCAGGGCAGGAGGAGACGGCCCATTTTTTGAAAGAGTATCGCGTTCAAGTCGTGGCCTCTCTCCCGTGTTACACGAAAAGTAACGTCGAAAAACAAAGAGGCAATGGTGTCTTTGATAAGAGCATCGAGGCGCTGAAGCTACTCAACTCATTA
>Ga0213870_1001463_pt1 | contig 10611 bp, 10 predicted proteins | sample WICALVC2017_Meta_FD_160119 | JGI IMG/M metagenome (GOLD analysis project Ga0213870, IMG submission 160119) | Freshwater microbial communities from subterranean cave lake in Wind Cave National Park, South Dakota, United States - WICALVC2017 | ecosystem: Environmental > Aquatic > Deep subsurface >... | reverse complement strand
ACTAAGGTCCTTACAAAAATAGATTAATCTCTTTTAGGGTCATATTCCCCGTAGCTCTGCTGCGAGGAGGTTCATTAATTCTCACGGGGCTCGCGTTTGTCGGGCTGCCTATCCGAGATTTTCTTTTAGTTCCTTACTTGAAAGTTTTTCTGACGGGCGCCCTCCTTTTAGCTAGGACTCCATGATGGGGCGGGGTCGGCGGAGCCACGTTTGACGCGGCGGACCGCCACCCAAACTTGGCCAAATTCGCCCATCCTGGCCATCTTCTCCCCCCGCAACGTGCTATACTGAATTCATGACAGATACTAAAATTGCCATATTCAGAAATAAAAAAATCCGTAAAACTATTCATAACAACGAGTGGTGGTTCGTGGTGGAAGACGTAGTTTTAGCATTGACAGATAGCGTTAACGTCAAGGACTATATCAATAAAATGCGGGCTAGAGATGCAGAATTATCTAAAGGGTATGGACAAATTGTCCACACCCTTGAAATGCCAACAGCAGGGGGAAAACAAAAGATGAATTGCGCCAATACTGAAGGTATTTTTCGTATAATTCAGTCGATTTCCTCGTCTAAAGCCGAACCATTTAAGCGTTGGTTAGCCAGAGTGGGTTATGAAAGAATACAAGAAATAGAAGATCCGGAACTGGCAACTAAAAGAACAAGAGCTTTATATAAGGCTAAAGGATATCCAGAGGATTGGATTGAAAAACGGATGAGAGGAATTGCTATTCGGGAAGAATTAACTGATGAATGGCAAAAACGAGGAGCAAAATTACAAAAGGATTATGAGATTCTGACTGCAGAAATTTCTAAGGCATCCTTTGGAGTTACTCCAAACCAGTATAAAAAGCTAAAAGGCTTAAAGCGGCAAAATCTCCGTGACCATATGGATGATTTTGAGTTGATTTTTACCATGCTTGGGGAGCGGTCTACAACTGAGATTCATCGCACTGAGAATTCAAAGGGAATACCAAAGCTCAAAAACGATGCAAAAGCAGGTGGTGGTATTGCCGGAGGAGCAAGAAAAAAGCTTGAGAAACGGCTTGGCCGCTCAATTGTTTCAAAAACAAATTACTTGCCTAAGAAAAAAGATGCCAGACAACTTTCTTAATGTCTGGGACTATTGCAAGCAATGACTGGAGAATATCTTTACTTGCGGATATGCCGGGACGGAGACGGTAGCCCTCCTTTTAGCTAGGACTCCACGATGGAGCGGGGGCGAGCGGACCGCCATCAAGACCAATCGGCCGGAATGCCTGCCCGCCTCTGGAGAGGTGGAAATTGGCCAGATTATTAAATACGGCAAAGGCGGATTAAAAAAAATTAAATAAGAGATTCCAGTCGCACTTTAATTTTTGAAAATGCTTCAATTCCCTCAGCAATTAATAAATTATCTTCATTTATTTTTGGTAAATCGAATAATGTTTCTTCAACTCTGCTGTTAGTTCTTATCAAAACTGCAAACTTAAAGCCACTTTTCTTACGGGCCCTTAATAAAAAATCTTTTGCGTTATCAAGACTTTCCGACTCGCGTTGAATTCTAATTGGAACAGGTTTTACTATGTTTCTTATTTTGAGAAATCCATCGATTCCTCTATTTCTTTGTACGGGTATCGCTTCTATTGTTTCAAGAATTTCCAAAATTTTTTTATCCTGATTTAAGTATGAGTCCTTACCGTTTTTCAATAATAAAGAGTGTGATTTAATAGGTTTTGCAAGACGCCTCTTCGTTAATTCGATAGCATCGATGGAAATATCAATTCCGATATATTTTCTACCTAGCAATGTGGCAGCAACCAAAGTTGTTCCACTTCCACAAAATGGATCAAGTACAACATCATCCTTATTAGTAGTAAGTTCGATTATCTTCTCTAAGAGGATTATTGGTTTTTGTGTTGGATAACCAACTCGTTCATTAGCTTTAGGATTTAAATAAGGAATTTCCCAGACATCTGATAAAGGTACGCCCATTTTTTGTTTAGTCAGTTCATATTCGCCAGTTTGCTCTCTTTTGTATGTTGTTTTACCATTTTCATCTCTAACCCTCTTTTGGAAAATTTGATCAATGTTTGTTGTTGGTGAATACCCTTCAAAAACTTTATTAAATTTGAAGTTTGCCGTTTTACTATAGAAATAAATTATTTGGTGAGAATTCAACAATCCCTTCTTGGAATTAGACCATCTTTTATATGCCCATACTATTTCTCCCTGAAAGTTACTGGCACTAAAAACATCATCAAGAGCAACCCTGAGATAATGAGACGCAGTTCTGTCGCAGTGCAAGAAAATACTACCTGTATCCTTGATTACTCTTTTACATTCAACTAATCTTTCTTGAATATAATTTTTGTAGCTTTCAATATTTACCCAAGTATCTTCAAACGAGTATTCCCTTGAGTTATCACGTGTCTTTAAGGAATGCTTCTTTTGCGTAAAAAAAGGAGGATCAAGATAAACTAAATCAACAGATTCATTGTCTATTTTTTTTAGCTCTAATAAACAGTCTCCTTGAAATATCATAGGTTTTTTGTTCTGCTTTCAGCTATTTTTTCTAGGATACTCAATAAATCTACGCCCGTTTTCTCTTTGATAACTTCCCAAGCTCCTTTACCGAAGTAGTATTTCCCACCAACCCCAATGTAGATAGTCTTTAAGGTTTCTTGTATCCGAATTGCCTGTTTCCTATTCGGATAGTAAAACATAATGCGTATAGGTTTATAGCCTGCGTTTTTTATATTTTTGACGCGAGTATGTTCTTTGGTTATATGGTCCCCATCTGTAGTAGCATCTCGCCATTTAATCTCAAATGCCTCTTTCCCTATCAAACAATCAATTTCAAAAGTAGATGGACGACTCCCTAGCTTATTGGGTATCCTTAACTTCCTTTTAGCCTTTGGAAATTTTTCTTCAAAGCAAAGAATTGAGGCCTCTTCTAGAAATGAACCAGCATATTTATATAAAAAACGACCTTTGTTTTGATATTCATCTATCAATTTACCCTCTTCGTCTGTCACTCCTAAAACTTTATAAAGTAAGTAGTGCGATTTATCATCTGACTTCATTTCTGTAATTCTTACACTCATCACCGTTTTAAGGGTTTCAGAATACTTAGTAGCAAGTGCATTAATCCTTTCAAAGATGTTTTCGGGTGGTTTTGTCATAGACTTTCTTATCTTATCATAAATCAATCGAGATAGTTCTGATCTAAATTTACAATCCAATACTCATGGTTACCTTCAGTGAGATATAGATAACTTTTATTTTTAGCTGGTTAATTCATTATTGATCTCCACATGTTGGATTTAGCGAATTTCGAAAATTAGATTCGATGCTAAGTCTTTGAGACTGCGATTCTACTGCTAGAAAAGCTAAATTTATTGGTAGTCCACTAGCGTTATTTACCCAACAATTTCTTCGTTCGTGTGACGGAATGCGCTGACCTAATTTGTCAGTTTCTCCTACATCAAGCCATTTCTGGCTTGTATAAATAACGTACACTCCCGGAACATCATTAAAATTTGTGTTCAATGGATAAGTCTCAAAGGTAGATCCGTTAATATTTACTGTCTGCATAAATTCTTCCTCCTTTCTGCAAAATTTATACACCTTTTTTCTCAGAGTGTCAAGTACTTTTTGACAGAATTTGACAAGAAGGTTAAAAGTTGGTATAAATACATGTATGCATATCATCCAACTAAAATTACTTGAGCTATCCAAGAGAAAAAATATTTTTTCAATGGGACCAAGAGAAATTGGAAGAGAAATAGGGGTTTCTCACCCGCAAAGAGTTAAACACCACCTAAACCAGTTAAAAAAGAAAGGGTTATTGGCTCAAAAGGAACCGAGCTCTATTAGTAAACTGAGAAAAAATCTTAATAAACAAGTGACAGGACTTGTTGATATCCCAATTTTAGGTTCTGCAAATTGCGGCATAGCGACAATTATTGCAGAAGAATCACTAGAAGGATTTCTCAAAATATCCAGCAAACTACTTGGAGTTTCTAGGCCTGAAAAACTATTTGCATTAAGAGCGAGCGGAAACTCTTTAAATAAAGCTAGTATTGATGGAGAGAGTGTTAAGGATGGAGACTACTTAATAGTTGATACAAACTATAAAAATCCTAGAGACGGAGAATACGTTGTTTCTGTAATTGATGGTTGCGCCAATGTAAAAAAAATTAGACTAGAACAGGATAAAATTGTTCTTTTGTCTGAGTCTTCGGAAGATATACCACCAATTTATATCCATTCAGATGATTCTTATTTAATAAATGGAAAGGTCACAAAAGTAATTAAATCCAATACTGGAGGTGATAAAAAGTGACTTTTGGTCGTTCAAAAAGTTTTACAAAAGCAAATATCCAAAATGCTCCAGATAACAAAGCCGTTGTCTATAAGATAAAAAATGATCATGGGAAAAATTTATACACTGGTATTGCTGGTAGAGGTAGAGTTCACGAAAGACTATTAGAGCATAAGGAATTAAAGAGAGTCTATACCTGGTGGTACAAAATTCCAAATTGCTCAAGTTGAAAATAAAGACCGTGCGAGAAAAATAGAAGCACAAATTATTAAGAAAGAGCAACCCAAGTTTAATGAACAAAACAAATAGTTATTATTTTGAGTTCTTTAAAATTTTTGCGTTTTTTGTCCGAGCCGACAGTCTTTGAGAGCTTGAGACCGAAGGCTCTCCAAAGTCATCCTTTGGGAACTTCTGAGAATTCCCTTTCAGTGACCCCGATGATATCTTACACAGACTGAATGAGTTTTTCAAATTATTCCTGTCTGACGGTCTAAACTCAGAGTTTGCTTATTTATTTGGTCTGAAAAATGCATAAGTATGCATAGCTAAAATTCTCTAATGTATAGAAAATCTTAAAATTCTTCCTGAGAATTTAAATTCGCCTACCCAGAGAAAAGAACCGTCGAAAGCGAGGGACGCTGGCCAAAAAACCTTGTTTTTGTCTATTTCCGGCTTAGTGTCTTCCGCGCTGGATTCGCCCAATATTGTATCATAAGTTTTGCCGGCCAAGACGTCCTCAATATTCCGCCATGCATAAACTACGTTATTGCCGGTATTGGCTACAAAGAAGCTCCCTCCTGCCGCGAGCGCGTCTTCGGGAAGGTTGGTAGGCACAATGCGCCGGTCGAGGGTTTTCGGTTTTGCATCATGAGCGAGATCGGCGATGGTGAAAATTTTAATGTGTCCTGTTTGGTTATCCAGCGTAGTGGCCACAACCAAATACTTTCCATCACTAGAAAGGCGCCGGGGTTGATCGATTGAAAGCCTGAATTTTGGTTCGCTGTTTTTGTCGGGAACACCCTCAAACACATAAACTTTATCGGCTTGGCTATCGGCAAGATAAAAGTATTTATTATCCACTGCTACCCCGTGTAGTTCTTGGAATTGAACCGAACCGACACGATCTGTTAAAATATCATTTGGAAGTTCTCCATTTAAAGGCAGGTTTTTCCAAATATATACGGTCTTTCTGCCGGCAAGAGCCAAGGTATTTCCCCATAATGTATTGTCCCACGATCCTGCCTCAGGAAACTGGTAGACAAAATCAGGATGGGCATTGCTTTGATCGGGCAAAGATTTCCAAACAAAGAGTCGTTTGTCAAAATCCGAGGAGACGAAAAGGCTTTTTCCGTTTGTCGCCATTACTGGATTACCCAAAAAGAAATTCGTTTCCAGTGTATTTGTTTTGATATCGGGCGCTCCGATGGCAAAATCTGCGCGGTCGGTCGAGCTATCAGGAACGGAATTATAAACCAGAATTTTATTTCCATTAGACAAGCTCAAATAAAGTCGGTCCTCTGCCCAGACGATATCCGATCCGTCGCCTGTTTCCAGCTGGCCCCCGGGACCCTGAATCTGTGTTAGCTCAAGATCGGGCTTGTCGTCGGAACCGATTGGAGGAATATTCCATAATGAAGGCGCAAAGTGGGTAGTGCTTAAAAGCGCAAGACGTCCATCCGGCAAAAAAGTTCCTGTCCTCCAACCGTCCAAAAGAAAATCATACACAACATCTGAAGCGGGCCAGTTTTTCCAGACGAAAGTGGCTGACTGCGAATTGACTGCCTTGTTATTATGATCGGCAACAATGAGATATTGACCGTTTGAGGTAATGCCCCTTGGCGTGCCCATTTTTCCTTGCGCCGTAAGCACGGTATCCGGAGGCTCGCTGGATGTCGCGGGAAAACTATTCCAAAGAAAAACGCTTGAGCCGCCTGTATTTGAAATTGCCAACTTATTTCCATTGGTCCAAACATCCCATGGCCAGCGCAGCTTACTCTCAATAATTAAATCAGCCGGCTGGCCGTTTTTTGTAGGTATTAAATTCCAAATGAGAACGCGGTCATTGTAGGTATCAGCGACCAAAACATGCGTGCCATCAGTGGTAACTCCGACCGGCCAATTCATTTGATCAGCGCCTTTCCCGGGGTTATTTGTAATAAAATTTTTCTGCCCCAAAACCAAATCGGGCGGGGTATTTGAGGTAGGCAGTGTGTTCCAGATCAACACTCGGTTGTTGTTGCGATCGGCCAATAAAAGATGTCTGCCGTCGGTTGTGACTTCACCGGGATGGTTGAACAAAAGCGGTCCGCCCGTATTGTTGAAATCAATGCCGGAAAGCATGATGTCAGCATCCTGACCTGTGGTAAACCATCCGCCAGCTGGTGACTTGGAAGTAACAGTTTTATATTTTGCACCGGTAGCTTTAACGGAAATTTCGCCAGTTTTGCCGGTCTCCTGAAATTGCAGTTGATCCTCTTTGGTTTGTGTAAGGTCTGACTCTAAATTTTGCTTTAGGTAAATTACAAAACTGCTGATGAGCAAAACAAGAATTACTAAGGATAACGCTAAGAAAATTTTTGTTAGCTTATGATTTTCAAGAAGTAAACCCGCTTTCTTTAGTGTTGCTTTTAGTTCTTCAAACCTTCTCATTTTATTATCCCCAGCATTAAACATTCTGTTTGTTTATCTTAATGTCTCAAGGCTTGGTTTGCATTTTAGCTTTGTAATACATCATGTATGTGCCGTTTTTTAATTTCACCACCGTAGGATCTGCGCCTGCTTTCAACCGAGAACCCTCCTCTTCCTGCCAATTTACCCCATCTTTTGAAAAGAGGCTTTTGATTCCCTCTCTTGTTGCATAAAACAAGCGGTAGCCTCCTTCAACTTTGAGAATATCTGGTGTGCCCGGAGGCCCACCATTGTTAACTCTGGGCAATTCCGTCTCCCGCGTTTCTTTAAATGAATAGCCGCCGTCAGTGGATTTTCCAATTCCACCAGAAGCAATATAGTAAATCTTGTCATTTATCTGCCAGACGACCGGGTCTGCGCCGCCGTAAGGGTCTGCCCAAGCAACACCCTGCTGCTGCCATTTACTCAGGTCCGATTTCATTGTTGCTAAATAAATGCGATGAGGACCGGTAGATTTAGCCGGATCTCCAGAGTTTGGAGAAAGTTCAAGAGCAGGAACGCCCAGATAATACATTTGAAAAGTGCCATCCGCGGCGGCCACGATATCCGGATCCACCGCCACACCCTCTACAATGTCTTCGATTTCTAAATCGACTTTTTTAAACGTAAACCCATCATCTGATACAACTGCGCTCAGACCTTGAAACCCCGCCTTAAAGTCGACTTGTTCGCCTTGAAGCAACCGTTCAATAGGTTCGGGACTAAAATCAACATAGAAGAGCCAAACGCGGCCTTGGCGGTCCACCACTGCTTTTGGAACCGAAGCGTGAATAACAACAGTTCGGCGAGTATCTTCAAAAGTAAATCCATCCTTGGAGGTCGCCACGCGGACCTCGTCCCAGTAAGGACCTTGGTTTTTCCCGCTCTTCATGTCGTCCAACGAGGATTGAAGCACCGCCTTATCTTCTGCGGAAAGATTATTTGACAGGATATGGTTTACAAGAGTGTTATATGGAACATCATAAGGCCACGGCTTGATAATGGGTGCTTCCGATTGAGAAAATAGCTCTTGCGTTGACGGCGCCCTCTGCTGTTTTTGATAGATCAAAAATCCTCCGGCCGCAATACCGATAATAATAATTGAAATAATAATTATAAAATGCTTCATGTTGACACAAAACTTCCATCCTTAAGCTGTATGCGGTCCGGGTTGCAAAAATAGCTTGGTTCTTGAGGAACAGACTGGACTTCGCCAAAGTTTATCCCGTCTTTTGAAACCGTCTTTTTTAGCCCATCCGGACTGCATCTATACATTTCAACATTTCCATCAATAACTGCCGCGCTGGGAGGCTCCGGCCCAAAGTTCATAGCCCCGGCATATTTAAACGAGAGGCCATCTTCGCTTACGGCTACTCTCATACCATACTGTGCCAAGTACATATACCATTTGTTTTTAAAATAAACTACTTTGGGGTCTGTAATCATAGAGTCATACTGGAATGCCAGTTGTTCAAGTTTCCATGTTTTTCCATCCTTTGAACTGGCAACATATATGGAAAACTTGTCTTTAGTTTGCATGGCAGTAAAATCGAGATAATACAGCCGGATTGTCCCGTCTTCAAGTTGTACCATGCTTGGATCAACCGGAATATGATCTTCGGCACCTTTTATTTCAATCACTTCTTTCTCAGACCAAGTTTTTTCATTGTCAGAAGAATACATGGTACCTATCTTTTCTTTTCCCGGACCATCTTTCAAACCAGTGGCATCAACAAAATAGAGAAATAATGTGCCTGCGGCAAAACTGCCCACCTGTTTTTCGAGCAAAAGTAAGTCAGCGACAGAGGCATGTTCAACTGTAGGTTGATCGCTCCTATTCCATGTTTTTCCGTCCTTACTGGTAGCGATATTAACCTTGTGAAAATAAGGAAAATTTGAATTCAATTGCTGGGATTGCCCTGCCCCCTCTTCAACTACCTTGTAAATCATAGCGTATCTTCCATCTAACAATTTTACTGCAGCCGGATCACAGCCTTTAATTTCTTTTAAGGTTTGTTCTAACTTAAAGTTGATTCCGTCTGTGGCAAAACCGGTTCTTAAACCCTCCATCGCGCAACCAAAAAGCCTGACTGCATCATCCAATGCCAGTGCTCCAGGAACACCTCCTACATCTCCACCGGTTATATTAATAGCAGAAAAATTTAATCCATCAGCAGATGTTGATAATTTGGATGAAGATCCTACGGAGTAATACATAAACCATTTATCATTGAAATAAATCACTTCGGGATCAGTCAGATTATTGTCCTCAAATCTGGTGCCATCTTCTACAGTAAAATTTATTCCATCGGAAGATCTGGCAGAATAAACTTTATGCTTGCCTTTCTGTCTGGCGGGGTCACCACTGGTAATCTCTGAACCGAAAAAGTAAAGCCTCAAAGAGCCGTCCTCAAGCTGAACTAAAGACGGGTCAACAGCCGCCCCCTCGTTTTTCTTGCCGTTCAGTCTGATGGTGTCTTGCTCCACCCAAGTTTTTCCCGAATCAGAGGACGAAATAATTCCTAGCTGTTCTTTTCCTGGACCAGTAAGCGTCAAGGCGTCAACAAAATAAACAAGCAAATCTCCTTTTTTGAATTTCCCTCCGCCAGCTGGCGGATTTTTTGTAAGCTGAATTAGATCAGGAACTGATGCGGATTTTCTAATTAACGAACCTTGCTCCCATTTTTTCCCACCACTGGAAAACGTTATATAGGTATTATGGTTGATTAAAGGATTGCCTGACACCTGATTTTGTTGGAATTGATCTTGTGTTGTTGGTGCAAGATTTGGTATTACATTCTGCTTTAGATAAACTGCAATACTACTGGTAAGTAAGATTAGGATAACTAACGATATAGACAAGTGGATTTTTACCATCTTGTCATTTCGAAGCAGCGAGGAGACTTCCTTAAATATTGTATAGACCTTTTCTTTTATGCTCATTTTTGTGGAACAGGTTGCCCACCTTGTCCCGCACCAGTAGGAGTTGGACCTTCCCTATTTACCCCTGGCTGTTGCTGAAATCCACCTTCTAATGGTTGTTGATCATTCACACCCTGCCGGTTATCTCTAAATCCTTCCTGATTCTGCGTCCCTGACTGTTGATTTTGCTGTATCCGAGGAGCAGTTGTCCTTCCTAGATAAAATCCTATTCCTCCTGCAATTAATAATCCAATCAGTATCCAAGTTAAAATCAAAGCTTTAGCTGCTTTTGACAAATTACTCACCTCCTAACACATTGCCTTATGTTTCAGTGACATAGTAATGTTTTAGTCTTGGTCCTTAGTTCTTAAACCACTTTACACTTTATTTCCGACATCACTTTGGTCAAAATTATTATTGATAGCAAGGTCTTTTTCTTCCGCAATTTCAGTATAGCATATTGATTTATATCTTATCTGGTCTTAAACGAGGAGGGTTGTGATCAAATAAATGCTCCCTTTAGATGTAATTAGAAAGTATTATCCTAATTTATCTAATGAATAATGTTGATTTGACAATCTAACCGTGAGTTCGAATCCCGTTATTGTTCTTGGTTAAAGATTCTTGTATCTAAGCTCTGTAAGTATATCTTTAAGCTGTATCTTTAATTCCCCCCGTCCATTTCCGCCTTTCAGATATTTTTCTCTACGTCT
>Ga0213870_1001462_pt1 | contig 10612 bp, 17 predicted proteins | sample WICALVC2017_Meta_FD_160119 | JGI IMG/M metagenome (GOLD analysis project Ga0213870, IMG submission 160119) | Freshwater microbial communities from subterranean cave lake in Wind Cave National Park, South Dakota, United States - WICALVC2017 | ecosystem: Environmental > Aquatic > Deep subsurface >... | reverse complement strand
GATATGGTTTTAAAGGCTAAGGCTGAATGATTATGAACAAATTAATAATGTTGTCTGTTTTGGCAATAGTTTTGATAGCCGGTTGTACAACACAAACTCCTACAGGAAATGTTACCGGACAACCACAACCAAATGTTACAATATCACATGCAGGTTATATACCATCTTCATTCTCAGTAAATATGGGAGACACTGTTAGATTTTTTGCAGTAGCTGCCCAAGGAACAAGCTCTCACAACCATGGAATTACGATAGATGCATTTAATGTAAATCAGGCTGTTACAACTGAAGATACAAACAACCCAGTCATTATAGAATTTGTTGCCAATCAAAGAGGTACCTTTACAATATATTGTAGGACTTGTTGGGATGGTCCTTTCGGGACAAATCACCCTGCAATCCAAGGCACATTAACGGTCTCATAATATGGTTAAATTTACCTCTGTAACTGGAAGCCCACTAAGTTTTTTCCAATTCATAAATAACATTGATGTTTACAACCTGATGGTTTTTAATTTAATTGTTCTGAGTCTCATAGGTGTCTACACTTTTACAGCCAACTCGACCTTGACTCAACTTTTGATTGCTGTTATAACCGCTTCGGTTCTAGACCTTCTGATAAATTATTTTAAATACAAAAAATTTAGCGTTCCTAAGACAGGGATTATATCTGGATTGTTTGTAGGAACAGTTTTAGATCTGGGCCAGCTATGGTATATACCTTTGATTGCGGCTACAATAGCAATTATATCAAAGCACATTATTATGATTAAAGGGAAAAATATTCTTAACCCAGCAAGTTTTGGCATGGTTCTAACAGGTTTGATATTCGGAACTTCTTTGGGATGGTGGTCTGCTACATTCCTTCCATGGATTCTTATTGTGGGCTTACTTGTTCTCTATAAAATCAGAGGCTATCAAACGTTCACATTCCTGCTTACCTATTATGTTCTTTTCATAATTTTGCCAGCAATGTCCACCGGAATTTCTGGAATTCAGCTTTCTGGATTTTATAACCCACAGCTCTTGTTTTTCTCATTTTTCATGCTGACTGAACCAAAGACAGCCCCGTTCAGAAGAAATTCAAAATTCATTTATGGATTCCTTGTAGCTTTGTTTAATTATCTACTGATACAATACTTCTCAAACTATGCTGCATATGCTTTTGTCCTACCATTACTTATTGCTAATTTGCTTGTTCCCATTATAAACCAGAAAATCAAATAGTTATTTTAATTTCAAAACCTTTTTAATTTCAGACCTATTAAACCCTATGATAATTTTCCCGTTAATATCTATAACAGGGACACCATTTTGACCAGATTTTTTCCAAAGCTCTTCTGCTGCTTTATGGTTGTACTGAACATCCATTTCTTCAAACCTGACCTTTTTTTGCTTTAGAAAGTCTTTAGCCATTCTACAATCTATGCACCAAGTTGTTGAATAAATTTTTACAACCATGATATCATTGAGAAATTGGTTGAATATTTTGGTTTTTTCTTGTTTCTATAACAGTTGCGTTTAAATCAGTAAGAAGTTGATTCATATCAATACCATGGCCTACAACACCTTTTTCTAAAGATTCCCAGAAAGCAAAGCCACAACCCATGCAGTGTATGCCGTAATTCATGAGAACCTCGATAGTCTCTGGGAACTTGTTAACTATTTCTCCCATCTTCATTTCTTTTTTTATTGGCATTTCGTCGCTCATTTTAATTCCTCTATAGCATTCAAAACTTCAGGCGAGTGTGTTGTGGGATCGACTTTAGGAAATATCCTTACTATTTTCCCTTCTTTGTTTATTATGAATGTCATTCTTTTTGCAAATGGAAAGCCCGAAGCCCCGTAAATCTTTGATATATTTTTATCCTTGTCACTTAATAAAGTGAACGGTAAATTATAATGCTCTTTGAACTTAACATGGGATTCCACGCTGTCGTAGCTTACACCTAAGACTTCCACATTCAACTTCTTAAACCCTTCAAAATCGTCCCTAAAATTGCAAGCCTCTTTTATACAGCCACGTGTTTCGTCCTTTGGATAAAAATACAAAACAACTGTTTTCTTTCCCCTGAAATCTCTTAGCCTTACAACTGTCCCGTCGTCTGCAACTGCAGAAAAATCAGGAGCAATGTCTCCAACCTCTACCATCATCTCACTTGTTCATGTCTTCGTTCAACTTCTCAGCCATGTGATGTTCTGTTAATTTGAGCTTGATAGACTGGGCACCTATTTTCTTCAGATTTTCCTTGATGTCAGAAGCCATTTTCATTACGAACATAGGGGGACAATATGCAGAAGTCAAATGAAAATCAACAGAAACATTTCCCTCACTTATGTTTACACCGTCTATCAATTCCATTGCAGTTATAGGAAGCCCTATCTCAGGGTCTATAACGTTTTCAAGAGCCTTCATTACATTTTCTTTGTTCAATTCTGCCATAATCTACTTATCGTTGCAAATTATTTAAACTTTTTTTATCCTTACTCTGACCTTGATCCAGTAATACCATCCGACACCTATGGCCGCAACAACGCCTATCGCTAGAGGAATATAGTTTGGAACATTTGGCAATGTAACGAGAGAATTCAATGCTTGATTAGCTAGTGCATTAGCTGTTATGTAATTACAAGAGTAGTAACTGCCAACAGCTTGACTTAGGAGAGATTCCGCTTCTCCTGTTGATAAATTTTGTCTTTTTGCCAGTTCTATTGTATTGTTTGCATCGTTTATTGATTCTAATGCTGCCTTCGAGTCTGGGTTTGCCTGAAAGCCAGATACAAGATACGGAGTAGAAGATATCTGACCGCAGATTACTTTAGAAGAACTGTTTTTGATGATTTTATCTTGGGGGAATAATATCCAGTCATCCTGAATAAATCTGAAAATAGATATTGTTGGATCTTCAACAGGAAATTCAGAATAGTTTGCACAGAAATATGCTAGATCTGAAGTAATGTTGATTTCATATGATGCTATCTCTGTCTGGTTGCACAGCAAAATTTTGTAACGAGATGGTTCTATCTCTGTTATATTGTGTATTGTAGCCTTTCTTTTTGTCAGGGGATACAGAATTACTACTAGCTTAGGATCTAGTCTGATTGTCACTCCGGTTGTCGGCAAGTCAAATGTTGTCGCTGGTGGCGGTGGGGGTATCTCTGTTGGGGGAAATACTGTTGGATCGTCTGGAGGTGGAAGGTTTACAGTTGGAGGTAGTGCTATAACTATTGGTTTAACCGCAACAGAAACAGTAGAGATATCAGTTGTGTTAAAGCTGTTAATTGTATCGTTGGCAAAAAATCTAAAAGAAATAGTTTTTCCTTCGCATTCTGGAGGTATAGTTTTTGTTGTATTTGTCCAATTATTTGTTTGAAAGCTCTGAGCAGTATCATTTGACCAAGTATTACAACTAGAACCAGCGGCGTTCCAAGAAAATATGTATCTACTCAGTTGTAAGTCATTCCACTGTGAGAAAAATGTAACAGATGTTGATATGTCAGCTGTGGAAGTACTTTTTCCCAGATTTGACCAAGTAGGTGGTGAAGGAGAGACATTTAATAACTGTTCACTAGTTGAATTGGCATTATTAGAAGTGTCATTCCCGTAAAATTTGAAGGCTATTTGCTTTCCCTCACATGCATCTGGAATTGTCTTTGTCGTGTTAGTCCAGTTGCCAGATTGAAAAAGAACTGCACTATCATTCTGCCATGTATTGCAGGTTGCTCCAGAGGCGTTCCATGAGAAAATATATTTGTATACTGCAAGGTTGTCTGACCATCTTGAACGAAATTCAACAGAACTGTTGACTGTAGCGTTTCCAGTAATATTTGTTTCGAGATTGCCCCAGGTTGGTGGAGTGCTATCTGCAGGTGCGTCAGGAACTTCAAATTCTATCCAGCTTATATCAAGTGACGTATCCACGCCGGCACCACTAGACGAATGAGTTACCCGCACTTTCAAATCTGAATAGTCTGCTATACTGTCTGCCTCTGCTGCTGATAGAGTGTAAGTATCTTGTGTAAAGGTTGTTCCAATGTTATTAAACTGTCTTGCAACTATTAGAGTATTTCCTTGATATAATTCTAATCGTGCATTTACAGTTATACCGCTTAACACTTTTTTATACCTCCATTTTATAATATGACCTGAAGAGGTTAAAGGATCTGTAACATCCGAAAGATTGTTTCTATATGTTGTCGCAGCGAAAGGAATTGCATGATCTATGTAATCAGTATCATTTGCTGTTACTTCATCTATTTCTTCATATAAAATGCCGTTGTTATTTCCTCCATTTATATCTCCCCATGCTAAAGGACCTCCTCCACTTTCATCAGCGGTAGGTCTTGCAAACTGTAAAGCAAATACAGACTGGGATAACAATATTGAAAATATAAAGCAGAGAAGGACTATATTTTTCATGAAATTAATTATGTTCCTTCTTCATTAAATCTTTAAATATTCTTATAATAACAACATAGCTATGGCTTACGAGCAATACCTATCTGCAGGCATGCATATCGGAATGAAGCAGCAGACAAAGGACATGAAGAAATTCATCTACAAAATAAGAGAAGACGGTCTGGCTGTTTTCGACCTGCAGATAATTGAAAAGAGAATAAAACTTGCAGGCAGCTTTCTGTCAAAATACAGTAGAATAATGGCTGTCTCTAGAAAAACTACTGGTTGGAAACCTGCAACAAAATTTGCAGAAATTATCAATGGAAAGGCAGTAACAGGCAGATTTCTCCCAGGAACGATAACGAACTCTTCGTTCGAGGGTTACTATGAGCCTGAAGTCTTGTTAGCAATCGATCCCTTTGTCGATATGCAGGCAATAAAAGAGGCCGTTAAGATGAGAATACCTGTAGTTACTTTGTGCGATACATCAAATGAAACAAGCCAAATAGATTTAGTAATACCTCTTAACAACAAGGGAAGAAAGTCTATAGCTATGGTTTGCTATCTTCTTGCAAAAGAAATACTGAAGAACAGGGGGACAATTAAAAGTGATGAAGAATTCAAATATAAGCCTGAAGACTTCGAGTCTACAATGGAAGAACCCCAAGCAAGAGCTATTGAAAGATAAATAATTCTTTAAGTCAGAAATCATAATAGAATTATGATGATAAGAAGAAGTCCTGCAATGGCCGGAATTTTCTATCCAGAAAACTCGGAAAGTTTGAGAGGTTCAATAGAAAAACATTTTAAACGGGCAAGAATAAGGAAAATGAATGTCATCGGCCTAGTGACTCCGCATGCAGGATATAATTACTGTGGAGACACGGCTGCCTTCTGTTACAAATGCATTGCAAATAAATTTGATACATTTGTGATTATCGGTCCTAACCATAGAGGAATCGGAACAGGAATTACTACGATGTCAGGATTTTGGGAGACTCCTCTAGGAACTCTGCAGACAGACTATGAGTTTGTTTCCGAATTGACAAAAGACTCAAGCATCATAGACGACTATAGACCTCATCTGAGAGAACATTCGGTAGAAGTTCAACTTCCTTGGATACAACACAGGTTTGGAAATGCTATGTTTGTCCCGATTATCATAAATCCAATATATTTTGACAAACAGACTTCACAGGCTCTCGGAGAAAAAATAGTCGAAGTTTCTAAAAGACTAAATAGGAAAATTTTAGTAATCGCTAGCAGCGATTTTACTCACTACGGAGATTTGTACAACAACAAACCATTTACCGGAACTCCAAAGCAGGTTCTTAGCAGGATAAAGAAAAATGATATGGGAGTTGTAAGATCTATAGAAAAACTGTTGCCAGCAAAGGTGATAGACATCTGCGACAGAAAGAGATTGAGCCTCTGCGGCTATGGTGCTATTGCCACTATGCTCTTTGCTGCAAAATCTCTTGGAGCAAAGAGAGGCGAACTTTTGGATTATTCGACAAGCTATGAAACTTCTAAGGATATCGAGGCGTTTGTCAGCTATTGCGGGATAGCAATTTATTAACTGTACTGGCTATAGAAAGGTATTTAAAGTTTGTTTGTAATTATTAAACAGTGATAAAATGAGTCTAGTCTATAATGGGAAAGAAATCATGAAACTTAGAAGGGTACTATACGTTAATCCTATAGATGGAACAAAATTCGTCGATTTAGAAATTCCAAATGAATTTCGTGATAGAGTAACACCTGTTCCAGATTTAGACGATGATGTTGGAAATGCTCCAAAACCAGGTGGCATTTATGTTTTAGATCACAAGGATAAACAAAGAGTCATTGCAAGAATATCTTTCAGGGGAAAAGTAAGGGCGAAAGATATTGATAAGGTCGCTTTTGACTCAGAGGAAATAGGTTTTGCGGAAGGTACACATTCCCTAGAAGATATGAAGAGGTACACCAGAAATCTCAACAGAATAATGGGTGTAGTAGATTACAGTCGTGGAAAGGCTAAGAAAAGATAGTAGTCAACATTATTAAATACTCGTTCTAAATTATTGGCATGAAAGACCTGATAAGAAAACACGCTTTACTAAATGCTGTTCAATACAATGCAAAGGCAAACGAAGGCGCTGTTTTAGGAAAGGTTTTGGCAGAAGACCCTAATTTGAAAAACAATATCGAAGTGGTCAAGGCGGAAGTTAGAAGAATTGTCTCAGAAATAAATACAATTCCTCTAGCAGAACAGCAAGAACTTCTAGAAAAATATGGAGAAATAAAAAAACCTGAGAAAGTAGAAAGAAAAGGATTGCCAGAGCTTCCTAACGCGGAGATGGGAAAGGTAACAACAAGGTTTGCTCCAGAACCAAACGGTCCTCTTCATTTTGGTCATCTGAAAGCTGCTTTCTTAAGCTATCTTTATGCAAAAAAGTATAAAGGTAGGTTCATAGTTCGCTACGAGGATACGAATCCTGAGAGGGAGAAGAAAGAATATTATGGCGCCATAAGGAAGGACTTGAAAGACTTCGGAATCAAATTCAACAAAGAAGTAAAAGAATCTAGTTTCATGGAAGAATTCTACAAATATGCCGAGCAGTTAATCAAAGAAGGACACTTCTTTGTTTGTTCCTGTCCTCAAGATAAAATCAAACGCTTGAGAGCTGAAGGCATTGGTTGTATGCACAGAACTGTTCCGACAGAAAAGCATCTAAAACTCTGGGAATATATGCTGAAAGATGCTGAGGAAGGGGAAATGATTGTCAGATTGAAAACAGACCCGAAACACATTAATCCAGCTTTGAGAGACCCAAGCATGTTTAGGATTGTAGAAACGCCGCATCCGCTGTTAGGGAAAAAATACAGAGTATATCCACTTTACAATTTTGCCAATGTCATCTCTGATCACAAACTAAAGGTGACGCACGTTTTACGAGACAAGGGATTCGAGAATGATGCGAAAGTTCAGGAAATTCTCTATCAACTTTTAGGCTGGGAAGTTCCTACCACAATACAGTTCGGCAGGATAAAGAGCGTTGCAGGAATCCCTATGAAAAAAAGAAAGATTTTGGAGATGATTAATCAAGGGAAGTTGAAAGGTTTTGATGATTTGAGAATACCTAACCCGAGGAATTTGTTAAAAAGAGGGTTCAGACCAGAGGCAATAAAGAGACTCATAGAAGAAATTGGACCGAGCAAGGTTGACATAGACATAAACTTTGATACGCTTGAAACATACAACAGACAGCTAATCGATCCTGTTTCTGAGAGGTTCTTCTTTGTCGCAGAACCAGTGGAAATAACCTTGGACAGAGTTCCTGCGAAGAGCGCTAAAGCGCCCATCTTACCGGGAAAAAGAAAATACAGGAAAATACCGGTTACAAAAAAGATTAATGTTGAAAAGATTGACTTCACACAGTTCAGAAAGAGAGAAGTCAGACTCATGCACCTTGCCAACGTGATTCTTGACAGACAGGCAAAGGTCACGGGAAAAACTGTTAAGGACATCCCAAAGATACATTGGGTCTCAAGCAAGAATGTCAAGATAAAAGTCTTTATGCCAAATGGGAAAGAAATAGAAGGATTAGCGGAGCCTGGAATAATAAATTTAAATACTAATGATACTGTACAATTTGTTAGGATTGGTTTTGCTAGAGTAGATAAGATTGACAAAAAGAAAAAACGAGTTGAGTTATACTTCGCACATCCATGATAATCTTATTCATATGCGACAGAAAAGGTTTATTTTATTTCGCTCATAAAGATATTATGAAACTGCCAGAATCTGTTAAAAAATTGATAGACGAGCCTAACATAGCTTTCTTTGCTACTCTGATGAAAGACGGGTCACCCCAAGTTACGCCGGTCTGGATAGATCGCGATAAAGACTTTATTCTGGTAAACACAGCAAAGGGACGAATAAAAGCGGACAACGTTAAAAGAGACCCAAGGGTGGCTTTGTCTATTGCCGACAGAAAAAATCCTTACTCAATGTGCACCATAAGAGGTAAGGTTGTCGATATAACAGAAGAAGGGGCAGACTCGCACATAGACAAGATGGCTAAAAAATACACGGGCCAGGACAGATATGCTTGGAAAAAACAGACTGAAAAAAGGATTATAATCAAAATTGAAGCTAGTAAAGTCTATCCAAAAAGATGAGGTTAAATATTTTTCTATTGTATTGTCATTATGAAAATTGTTATTGTTTCTGATATTCATGGAAAACCCCTTAGTAGATTGGAAAATGAAGTCCTGAATGCCACTAAACCAGAGTTGTTTTTGTGTCTAGGTGACTTTGACCAGACAAGAACCATACAAGAGGTAATGCAGCTTCAGAGGAAGTATCCGACGATAGTGGTTCCAGGCAATCACGAGCACTCTATATACAATGGACTTTCAATCTACTCTGGCGCTTTGGAAGCTCAAGGCAAGGATCATCAAACTCTTCATAGAGAACTAAATGAAAATCAAACGGCCAAAGATTATGTAAAAAATCTGCTTGCTTCTCATAAAAAAGAAATATTTTTGGACGAGAAAAGATTTGGTAAAATCTATCGGACAATTGTTATTCATGGTGGACTGGATGGCAGCCTCCGATCAAATCCTTATGCCAGTGGCATGGAAGCAGAGCTATGGTACAGACTGAATATAGAAGAAGATCATGTAAGAAACTTTGTCGAAATGGAAAAACAGGGTTTTAGGGTCATGTTGAGAGGTCATGACGCAGAATCAACTTATGCATATAAGGATCCTGAAAAGGGCATTGTTATAAACGGGGGTAACAGGGATTACAGGATGTTTCCACAAAGACTCCACACGATTACGGTAGGAGACTATTTTGATGGTCAATATGGTGTCATCGACACGAATGTTTTAAACGAAAGAATGCCGGTCGTCAGCTTAAGGCAATTGTAAACTTTAAATACTTTACAAAGATAACTGAATTAAAAATGATCCAATGAGAAGAGGTGAAAATATGGAAGACGATAAAATTCTTCAGATAGTCGAAATCGCAAGAAACACAGGGAAGATTAGAATAGGGACCAACGAGGCAACGAAAGCCATAGAAAGGGGAATAGCCAAGCTGGTTGTTGTTGCAGACGATGTTTCTCCGAAAGAGGTTGTCATGCATCTGCCTCCCTTGTGCGAAGAGAAAAAAGTTCCATTAGCACATGTCAAATCTAAGCAGGAACTTGGCAGAGCTTCAGGTATAGATGTTCCTACGGCTTCGATTGCTATTTTGCAGGAAGGAGACGCGAAGAAAGATATTGATGATATGTTTAAACAACACAAGAAGAAATGATAATATGGATTTGAAAGAACTGGCTCAAAAAGCCCATAGTAATGCTAAAGAAAAAGGCTTTTGGGAAGGAGAGAAAAATTTCTTAGAAGCACTCATGTTAGTCACAAGCGAATTGGGCGAAGCTGCCGAAGCCTACAGAAAGGACGATTGGAATAATGTTAAAGAAGAATTGGCAGACGTGATGATAAGGATTATGGATTTGGCTCATGGATTCGGTATTAACATAGAAGAAGAAATAATTAAAAAGATGGAATTCAATAAGGCAAGGCCATATAAACATAACAAAAAAGTTTAGTGATTAAATGCCTCAAACAGACGCAGTCCCAGCAGAAGTTGTCCAAATTTTGGGTAGAACTGGAATCAAGGGTATTACGCAGGTCAGATGCAAAGTTGTAGACGGAAGGGACACTGGGAAAGTACTCATAAGAAACGTCCTCGGGCCTGTTAGAATTGGAGACGTGCTAATGCTTAGAGAAACTGAAATGGAGAGTGCTGGGACTTTAGAAATCCGATAGTGATAATATGCAATGCAGCTTTTGCGGAATTAACATTGAAGCGGGAACAGGAATAATGTTTGTAAAGAACGATGGGAAGATATATTACTTTCATTCTAAGAAATGCGAAAAAAACATGATAAAGCTCAGAAGAGAACCTAAGAAAGCCAAGTGGGTTGTTAAAAGGAAATGATTAAACTATTGCTGCTCCTTGTTGCTGTCTTCTGTTTTCTTTCCAAGGAACACTAAGATTAAGGACGTTGCTCGCATAAAAGCCGAGTTGAACCTCCTGAGAATAACCTTTCAAGTGCGGATTCTGTGAGACATACTCTGCTAACGTAGGCTTGCTCTCAGGGTCTCCGAAATCCTTTACATAATCTGAAGATTTGGACAACCATACCTTAAGAG
>Ga0213870_1001461_pt1 | contig 10616 bp, 13 predicted proteins | sample WICALVC2017_Meta_FD_160119 | JGI IMG/M metagenome (GOLD analysis project Ga0213870, IMG submission 160119) | Freshwater microbial communities from subterranean cave lake in Wind Cave National Park, South Dakota, United States - WICALVC2017 | ecosystem: Environmental > Aquatic > Deep subsurface >... | reverse complement strand
GTAAATCCACAATATAATACTTCTCTAAATGATACTTCTTTAGAACTTAATGATATTACTAATTTTAGTGCAAATGTCAGTGATGATATTGGTTTAAGTTTCTGCCAATTCAGAATAAACAAAACTAATAGCAAAATTGAATATTATAATATAAGTATAAGTGGATTACGTGCTTCCTGCTGGCAGAATTTTACTATTGATGTTGGAAATGATAATGTTATTAACTTTACATTATTTGTGAATGACACAAGCAATAATATCAATCAAACCGATTATTTAATTACAGTAGGAGATACTACTGCACCTGTTCTTAATAATTGCTCTTTACAATATTCAACATTAACAGATGCTTCTGGCAATACAAATAAGTTTAATTGCAGTGCAACTGATGTTTCAAGTAATATTCAAACAATGAGTTTTGATATTAATGGAACTTTAAGCAAAACTATAAGCTTTTCATTTGTTCAATCAAAAGATATATTTCCATCTTATACTATCTTTCAAAGTGTAGAAACTTTAAATGTAGGTGCATATTCAATAATGAATGTTACAACAACAGATAATTCAGGTAACAAACTTATTAATTCAACAAATTTTCATTGGACAGTTACTTCTGCACCATCTGGAGGTGGCACTTCTGGTGGAGGTGGAGGTGGCGGTGGAAGCATTATAACTCAAACCATAATCCAGAATGTAACACTTCCGATAGCCAACTGTAATTTCAACAAAATCTGCGAGTTTGGAGAGGACTTTTTGGGATGCCCAGAGGATTGCAGGACAGTTGATAGACTCAAAACAGATTATCTTTTCTGTGATGACCCAACAAAACCCTGCATAACAGATGATATAAAGGCAATATTTGCATCAAGAAATGTAGTCATAAGACTTTCAATCTTTGTAATACCAATCCTTATAGCATTTGTATTCATTCCAAAAGAGAGCAAATTAGGAAAACTATATAAAGTTCCGCTATTAAAATCATTTAAAAAGGTGAAGTAGAATGAAAAATCACTGGAACTGAAGTTTTAGAAAAAATAAAACAATTTGATGGAGTTGATACACATTGCCTTTGAATTAGAGAAATTAGGATGGATGAAAAAGCAGATATTATTTCTGCTCATAGTATTCATTTCTGCCTTATATATATTTGAATTTACATCAGAAATAATAAAACCATTAATGGAATACAGATTGGATGAGCCATTTTCCTTTATAGCTGTTAGGAATGTTGTTGGGATATTCTTAATAATATTATTTGTTTTGTTCTATCTCAACCAGATTGACTACAACAATATAAGGATGATAGGGTGGACAGCAACATATTATCTATTTGTGTTTTCAATCATCATTGCAGGGACATATCTGTTTGAACCTACAAATGAAATTATAAGATTTTTTGTTGACTTCAATCTTGACTTTTTTCCGATAATAAGTATCAGGAATATTTTGGGATTGACATTATTCATATTATCATTTAAAATCTGGAGGGCTATTAAACCATGATAAACGAAGGAGGAGTTTTTGAATTATTGAAACCTGTTGTTAATTACATAAATGGAATACTAACAACTTTTGTGCCGAATGGTGAGACTTATCTGGTGTTGCTGATTGCCTTTGTCATTGCATATGGAATAAAATCAAAAAACAATTGGAATAACTTTACTTTGATTATTTTTACAGTAGTATTTTACACAAGTTTCAGATTTTTTGGAATTGGCAGTTAATATCATTATTTTTTTTCATTAATAATTAAAATATTTATTGATTTAATAAGATGAATGTTTGCAGTCACTGTAAAAAAAGAAAAGTTAGAAAATATAAAACCTGTGAATATTGTAGAAAAGTTGTAAGGAAATGGTGTAAAATTAATTATAAAAGAAAAAAATATAAAAAACAAATAATTCATGCTATTGTTTAGAATAAAATGAAAATACAATGCAGATTTTGTAAAAATAGAACTTTCAATAAATCAAAAATATGTAGAGATTGTATAGGAGAATTTTTTGGGATTGAAAGATATGGAATTGGTTTACTAATCAGTTTAATCAAGGAAATTAATATTAATTATAATAAAAATGGTAAGATTTCCATGTAGATATTGTAAAAATTTGACTTATAGTAAATCAAGAATATGCAGAGTATGTAATAAAAAAAACTTAGGAATTAATCAAGGTGCAAAAACAGGTGTGAGCAGGATAATAAAAAACAGAATAAAATTTGGTTATGGTATTCACACTGTTGGTTAGTCAATAGGGGGATAAGTTGATTATATCAAATGACTATCTGCAATAAATGTAAAAAAAGAGAAGCTGGAAATAAGGAAATATGCAATTATTGTAAAAATTATCTAAACATGTTAAATAGCCCTAGTTATAAAAGATTAAGATACAAAAGACAAAAAAATTACACTGTTGTTTAATCGACAGGGGGATAATGAGTTGAAATCACTCTCTCATTATCCCCTATTACAATCAAAATGAAGCCATTTGAAGAAGAAAAGTTTGAATTATGGAGTTATAATAAAATAAAAATTGGAACTATCGCAAAATTGGGAAATATAAAATTTAAGGTATTGGATTGCAATAGATTAGAAAAAGAAAAATGTTATGCTTGGCTTTGTCTAACATTAAAAAAGATTGCAATGCTTACTCCAACATTTAATTATTACAGTGGAGTGGATAGAATAACAGAACATAGAGCAATAGAAGCATCAGAGGTAGGACATGACGTAACAGTATTTACTTTTGAAGCACAAATTAAATCAGAATGTAATAAAAAATGACACTATACCAAGATAAAACAAATGTGTATAGGGACAAATATAATTATATTAACGAAAAACTTGATGAATATGAAGACAAAGAAGAAATCATAAAACCAAATTTAATCAGAATAATAATTTTAACAGAAGAAACTAAAAAATATCTTTCATCCCATCCAAACGATTATATCAAAGTTTTCAAAACTTTAAAAGAAGGCATTGATTACACTATTGAGATTGAAGTTCCTAAAATTAAACCACCAATAGAATATCATTGGAAAGAGACAAGTAGAATATTTGCAAATAATTTTTTCAAACATAGAAATAAAAAATATTTAAAATGAAAAACAAAACAAAAAATTTAATTCAATGGATTGTTTTATGGACAACGGTGCTTGGATTAAATTATTTTATTATAACAATGTTTGGAAAAATGCAATGAAAAAAATATTATTAATTTTAATATTTGTATTTTTGATTAGTTTAACTTCTGTTTATGCTGGAAATCTAACTAATTATACTGTTGCTTGTTATCAAATGAATAATGCAACTTATACAAGCAATAATCATGTAAACGATACTACAAACAGATACAACGGAACAAATAGTGGAGCTAATTTTGTAGAGGGGAACGGAACTTCTTTTGATGAGGCAACTTCTGATGCAGTTACCATTACTGATAATAATGCTTTTGATGGAGCTTTACAGAATTTAACAATAATATCAAGAATAAATTTTAATTATCCTTCTATTGCAGCAAATAAAGGTATTATAAATAAAGGTGCAACAGAAAACAGGGCATTAAACATCGTTAATGCAGGGCAAACTGGAATAAGTTGGTTTTTTGAAGATACTTGTGCAGGAGCAGGAACTATAAGGGGAGCTACTGCGACCGACTCAAATCATTTAACGCAAAGTAGCAACACAACTTATTTTTTTGTTTTTAATGGTTCTGCTCCAGCAAGTAGTAGATTAAAAATGTATAGAAATTCAACAGAAATGACTGTAACTACAACAGGAACACCTCCTACAAGTATTCCTAATTGTGCTGTTGATATTATTATTGGAAAAGTTGGTTGGGGGAATGCTTTGGGAATGATGATGTCATCTTTTATTTATCTAAATACTACAATAGGAATAAGTGAAACTAAAGAGTTTGTAGATGGTGGTGCTTTTGATAAATGTTCTAAATTATTAGCAGTAGTTGTACCAGAAGTATCTGATACAACGCGACCAATAGTCAATACAACATTCAATGTAACAAGTGCAAAAGTAACTGATATTGTTAATTACACAGCAAATATAACTGATGAAACAGGGTTATTAAGTGCAAACTGGACAGTTAATTTATCGTCTGGAACAATATTTGCTAATTACACTTTAAGCGGGACATCTGCACAAATAAGTAATTCTACTTCGTTATCTTCATGTCTTGAAACTTGTGTTTTAAACTTTACAATTTATGTGACTGATACTTCTAATAATGTGAAACAAAATAGCACATTGCTTGTTGTATCTGATGTGACAAATCCTATTGTTAATACAACTTTTAACATAACTTCTCCAAAAATAAATTATGTCATAAATTTTACAGCAAATGTAAGTGATGTAGGATTATCTACAGCTAATATAACTTACAATATGAGTCCTTCTTCAAATACAGCAGGAGTTTTAACAAAAGTTAATTTTACTTTGTCTGGAACTTCAGCACAAGTAAGTAATGCAACACTAATAACCTGCGGAAGGGGTTGCGTTATAAACTTCACTATGTATGTTACTGATTTAAGTAACAATGTAAAACAAAATTCAACTTTAATCACAGTTTCACCAACAACATTAGCAACTCCAACAATTATCAAGCCAGAATTAAATAAGCTTTATTCAAGCAATTTCCTGCATTTCAACATAACTTATCCTGCTGTTGATGATAGTGAAGCATTAACTTCAGTAACTTGGTGGGTTAATAATACAGTAAACCAAACAATAGTTATTAATGGAAACAAAGGCAACACAACTTTTAATGCTTCTGACGGAAAATACAATTTAAGTGTGTCTTACTGCACTGCATTTAACTGCTCTCAAAATGCAACAATATCTTCATTTAAATTAGATACTGTAAACCCTCTTGACATAAATCTAACAACAGCAATAGCAAATCTTACATTTATAAATAAAAATACTAATTTTACTATTGGATGTTCTGACACCAATCTTGAAGGGCATAACATAAGTGTTTATTCCGGTGATGAAATAGGAGGAACTCTAAAATATTCAAGTGAAAGCACTGGTATTACATCAACAGAAAATGCTTTTAACATTGAGATTAATACAAGCTGGGGTGATGGAAGATATACAATTACAAGTAATTGTAGTGATGACCATACATCATCAATAATACCCAATTATACATTTTTAATAAATTCAAGCAGTTTAAAATATGAAATTCCAGATGGGAATATTATAACAATTCACAGCAAATTATTAAGTTATACTTATCTTTTTATTGAAAGATTTTTAAAATTAAACACTACGAGATTGAGTGACAGATACATTTTCAATCTTTCGCTTTTAGAAGGAATAACTCTTCCATTTAACATAACAATTCCAATGCAGTTTGAAAGCAATTATCCATTAACGTTGAGAAATACAAAATATTCTGCTCACTTTATCAGCAGGAATAACTGGATTGACTGTGGGCAGAATTATGCCACAAAAATAAGCAAGATTGATAATTATAATTACAATGTAAATATTTCTTTAAACAAATTATCGTTGGTTTGTGAAAGCATTGGAGGAGTTAATCGTTTAGGAGCAAGAACGCAGATTGAAATAGATACTGTTATTCCAACTGTAAATGACTTCAATATATCTAATTTCAGGGGAATATTCTTTAATAATACTTTTGTGCAAAACACTTTTAATGTATCCTCTAATGTTAGTGATAAAAATAACAATAGTATTAATGTATATATTGACAGTATTTTAAATAAAAGCATTGGATATATTTCAAACACTACAATAAACTTATCTTTTTCAGGGATTGGAGAAGGCAATCACACATTATTTTTAAGTGTAAATGATAGTGCTGGGAATGTAGTTAATAGTTCTTATGTTACTGTCATTATTGATACAACATCACCATCTGTAATTACATTTAATCAAAGCAATAATACATTTACTAAAGGTAATATTATTAATTTAAGTTTTAATGTAAGTGAAAGATATGCACAAAATGTAACATTATACATTGACAATATTAGAAACATAACAACAACTTATAATTCAAATATATCACTTAATTTTTCTGTAAACATAAGCATAGATGGAAATTATACATTTACTTTAGAATTTGGTGATTTATCATCTAATAAAATAAATTCTACTTCAAGACTAATGGTTATTGATACAAAAGCACCTACATTTATTTCTGCTTCAAACAGAACAGCAGATAGAGATAATTCAACATCTATAACAACTGCAACCAAAATTAACTTAACAGTATTTGGTATAGATGACTTATATTTAGATAGAGGTAATTTCAGTGAAAACTGCACATCAACAAATAGAAGTTGGATTAATCATTCCATCACAATAATTAATAATAGAACTACTTATTTTAATATTCTAGAGAATAATAATTTTTCAGCTAATCAAGTTTGTGGATGGAAATTTTACTTTTATGATATTGCGGGCAACGAGCTAGACCCTATTAATACATTTATAATTAACGCTGTTACTATCCCACAAACATCAGGCGGTGGAAGCGGAGGTGGTTATATTAATATTCCCCAGACTTTGTCAAACCCATTCGGCACAGAATCAAAAGATGGAATTTGTTCAGAAAAAGAGCAACTTTTTGATGGTAGATGTTATGCTTGTGACTCAGAGATAGGATACTTGCAATTCAACCCGAATGACAGAAGCGTATTATGTATACAATGTAATGCTGGATTCAAGCTAAACAAGGAAACAAAAAAATGTGAATTATTGACAGCAATTTTTACGCCCTCAAATATAAATATTTATATAGATAAAACCGCAAGAGCTATATCAAAAACATTCAAGACAGACAATCTGCTCATTGGGTATATGGTTATAGGCATCTCATTATTTTTATTTGGATATTATGGAGTGCAATGGTTTCAGAAGAGGGAACATGGCTGACAGTAAGGGATTGATGGCAGTAATTGTAGTTATTGTTTTGGTATTAATAGTTATGCAATTGCCACAATTAAAACAGCAATCAACTTTATCTCAAGACGACCCATTATTAGCTCGACAAATTCCCTTGAAAACAGAACCAGCATATTACCCAAATAAGCTAATAGAAAATAATGATAACATAAATAAAGTGGCTTCCTTTAATAAACAACCATTATTTAGCATTGTTCAATATAAAACCCCACTATTCACCTTTTTTAATCCAGATATTAATAGTTATTGTTGTGATAATAATTGCGATTATCAATGCTCTGGCTCTTTTGATTATTGTGACGCTTGGTGTAATCCACAAACAAAAAAGTCTTGTCCATCAGGATATGTTTTGGTGAATAATGACCAAAATTGTTGCCCATCATCACAACCTTATTATAAAGCGGGATTTTGCTTTTCCGAGCCAAAAGTTGATTATCCGACTTCAACAGGATGCCCAAATTCAATATGCACTGATGGGGGGGCTGTTTTATATCAACCAAAAGGATTTGACCCAACGATGAATTGCCAAAATAAATTTGGAGTTTCTCCTACTGGTATATATTGGGTTGACCCTAATAGTGCTTGTTGTTTTGAAAGTGGCACAGCTTATGAAAAGGCATCTGGTAGTGGAAATTTAGGAGGTAATACATTAGGAATATTATGCAGTTATAAATCAACAGCAGGCATTCCTTGTTCTCAAAATGGAGCAACTGCCACTTGCAATGTTAACAATGAATGTTCAGTCAATACTTTTCAATGTCTGGACAACATTAGATACCAAAGTTGTGCTTTAGTTGGAGGAATCCCCCTTCAAGGAGTGCAAATCAGCCAGTATTACAAATTAAGTTCAATATCAGCTTGTGCTGTCGGGCAATTATGCGAAAATAGTCAATGTATTGGCGATTTAGACAAAGATGGAGTTTCTGACACCAAAGATAAATGCCCAAATACACCTATAGCTCAAAAAGTAGATGAATTTGGATGCATCCCAACTTGCAAAGTTGATGAAGTAAAATTAGTTGATGGTTCATGCAAACAAGTTGTTCAAACATGCATAGACAATAATCTAAACAATATCTGCGATTTAGACGACCCTATTGTTTGGGCTGACCCAACAAATAATGTTCCAATATGTGCTGATAGGAATGGAGACAGAATTTGTGATGGCGTAGAAGGATTGTTCTGCAAAGACAGCAATAATAATAAAATCTGTGATAGCGATGAAATCAAATGGCTATCAACATACTGCTTGGATGAGAATGGCAATGGAATTTGCGATGGGATAGAAACCATAAAAGCGGTCTGCGACAAGACAATATTACCAGTTTGCGATTTAGATACAAACATAACTTATCCAAATTTATGCTTTGCCAATGCTTACAATGTTGTAAATAGAGCAGATGGCTCATGTAAAGTTGCACCAGTAATTATTAGAAGAGATTGTGCATCTGGAGATATTCCAATACCATCAGGATATGTTTGTGATTTTGAAACTGGTTGGTTATTTAGAAGGGAATATATATACCAGAACATCACTATCGATTGTAGGGGTAAACAATTAAAAGATTATATATGTATTCAAGTTGGTGAAGATTGGATATGGACGAGAAAAGAATTGGTTGAAATTGATTGTTATAGCAGAGGATGTCCAAAACCAAATCAACTATGTCAAGGTGGTATATGCGTTGAAATCCCAAAAAGATGCCCAACTGAAATAGATTGCAATGCAATATACGGGACAGATTCAACTTGTGATGAAGAAATAGGATTATGCACAAAGATACAATTCAAGCCAGTTCAACCGACTCCGCCAGAAACAAAAGGCTTTTTCGCCTCAATTCCAACATCAGTAAAAATCATAGGAGGAATCATAATTGGATTTATAATATTAATGAGATTCTTATGAAAGACAAAATAACAAGAAAGGAATGGGAATATGAGCATTGGATTGATGAAGAGACTGAGGAAGATTTAAATGAGGAAGAATGATTGAAAGAACAGAGATAAAATACATACTATATTCAGGATTGTTTGCAATAGTCTATTTTATGTTCTTGATGATTCCCCTCATAAAATATATAGGAGACAACCCATATAAGCAATTCTTGGTGTTTAACATAGGATTGTTTGTTGTGTTCTTCATATTCTTCAAGTCTTTGAGTATAAGCACAACAACAGATTTAGGATTATCTTTTGGGCTATACTTGATGTTCTTTGCATTGGACATCTGGCTTCCAGAATATCATGTAACAATAAATGGTGAATTAGTTGCAGGCTCATTATTAGGAACTTCAACAGCTGATTATGTAATCGGTTTAAGTGGACAATCAATGGGATTTTCTGGAATATTATTGTTTCTGTTTACCTATATCTTAGTCCCAATCATCACATTATTTTTGGTATCAAAACTATTGCCAAATTTCGTGAGGAGACTATGAAAAAAATAATTATCTTATTTTTGATTTTTATTATTGGTTGCTCTCAAACAGAAATTCAAGAAAACAACCAACCAACATATTCAGGAGGAGGTTGTGAGGTTCAGGCAGAAAATCTTGGAGATAACTATTGTGAAATAGTTAATGGGATTAGGCAATGTTACACTCAAGAGGGATTTTAATTGTGGAAAATATTTATATTGGCATTGATTGTATTGTTTGTAATATACAGACTGCCATTACAGGGAGAAATACCAGAAGAAATGATTAAAAAAGCAAAAGAACTGGATGAAATGAGCAAGGATAAATTGGAATTGGCAAAGAATACTTATTTGTTTGTTGATAGTAAATTTACATCCCCAATAAGGGAATATCTGAGGCAGCCAGACCGAATTTTTTTAAAAAATAGAAATGCAATATGGAATCTACAGAATGAATATATCCCAAGCAATACCCAAAACGAAATCTACAAGGACTTGCTGTTATTGACTGGAAAATTTAAAGAAGAAGAGTTTACATACACGCAGGAAATGTGTGAAATTTCACCCCATGAATACTGGAAATTGAAGATAGATAATAACACAATTTTCATTGATTTGTGGATGTCGGATAATTCTATACTGAATGATACTTTCGGATGTTATAGTCCAAGACCTTGTAATTTTGAGCAATATATATGTGCAGAGGGTTTTCCATGATAAAAAAACTCAAGAGTGGACAATGGGTAGGTTCGCTATATGTTAGGGGTGGCTCTCTGAAAGATAAGCATGGAAATATCACTAAAAAGCCAATTACTTTAAGGCAAATCAGAACAGGTTACATCTTAAATAAAGAGGGGCAATGGATTGGCGTAGAGCCTGTAAAAAGGCATTCATATGGATTTGACCCTATTAGAAGAAAAAAGCCAAAAGGATGGACATTTGTTCGCCCAAACCGATTAGGTTCAGTCAAACCAAGAAGTAGTCATTTGAGACAATTAAAGTGACAAAAGCAATATCATCTTTATAGGCATAGAAATATTTTTCAAAATATATGACTCATGTAGGACAAAAAGATGAAAACCTCTTTCGATGAAAACCATTGGCTCACAAAAACTTATATTTTTATATTAAAATTTTTAATCAAGTCAAAGTAAATGCAATGACTGTGATTGTTGTGAGAATAAAAGTCTTGGCATAAACGGAATTGCCAAACCTGATGTATCCTGTCAAAAAGACAGCCTCTGC
>Ga0213870_1001460_pt1 | contig 10618 bp, 13 predicted proteins | sample WICALVC2017_Meta_FD_160119 | JGI IMG/M metagenome (GOLD analysis project Ga0213870, IMG submission 160119) | Freshwater microbial communities from subterranean cave lake in Wind Cave National Park, South Dakota, United States - WICALVC2017 | ecosystem: Environmental > Aquatic > Deep subsurface >... | reverse complement strand
ATTTAATCCTTACTAGTTGAGAGCTTGAGATAGTTTGCATCAACTGTAACAGGCAGTTGATATGACGCATCAAGTAAAATTACTGTAGCTTCTTCTTTTTCATGATCAACTCGTGTAATGGTAGCCTTCATACCCTTGAATGGGCCGCCAATTATCTCAACAACACTGTCAACGGCTAGCTCTGAGACAGTTGATTTTTTGATGAGATATCCTTCTATGTCTTTGAATTCTAGTTCTCCCCTTAGTTGGCCACGAATGTGTCTTATGCCTTGTATGGCATTAAAGGCATCATTTGCATCGACGGCTTCTATGACAACATAGCCTTTTAGATTGTCAACTAATAACACTGATTGCACGTTGATTTTTTTCAGTTTTATCTTATTTTCTAAGAGATTCATCACTACTTTTTCTTGACCTCCTGTGGTACGAATTGCAAAAAGATGAGACTTTACTTCCTGAGACAATTTTACCTATCCGAATGTAATTACTGAAAACACAAACTGAATTATAAATCCAATCACACCAACAGTTGCTATTCCTAATAAAACTAGTCTAAGATGTTGCATATAGTCGTCTTTGTCTGATTTCTTTGCAAGTTTCATTGTATTTACCAGGTCTCTTAAGGTTCGTTTTGGATCCATGGCTGGAATTAATAAGGTATCCATATATCTTTTATCTCATGCAATTGCTTGTAGCTTACAATAAAGATCCTGCAGGCAATAACATGGCAAATTTTATATCAAAAGATATGAAAAAAGACGGTGATATTTTTTGTGGAAAAAAATTTGATCTAGTAATAATTCCAACTCCAGTGATTTCAGCTGATTGGCTTGAAGAAAAATATGCATATGACGGCTTTGTATTTTTATCAAAACATGCTGCTGAATCAAAGGTATTAGCCCTTACAACTCATAGTACTGGAAATTTTTCTGACGCAAATTTTGGAGGACTAGAAAGACAAGTGGCAATACCTCACCCTTACATTCAAAAATCATACATTCAAAATCTTTGGAATAACAAAAACATTTTTTCTGACTTTGAAATAACAATTGAAGCAACCCATCATGGTCCTACCTCGCTTAACAAACCTGTGTTGTTTATTGAGATTGGAACTACTGAAAAACAATGGACTGATACAAAACTAGGTGATTCTATAGCGCAAATCGTTGTAGATGTAATGAATGACGAGCAAAGAGTTTCACCTGTGGCACTGTGTTTTGGCGGCACGCATTATCCTGAAAAATTTACACAAGAGCTGATCAATGGCGAATATGCCTTGGGAACGGTTGTACCTAAACATGCACTAGAATTTTTGGACGAAGATCTATTTTCTCACATTCTTAAAAGGAATTACATAGCAAAAGCAGCTTTGCTAGATTGGGGTGGTTTGGGGCAATACAAACAAAAAGTTTTACAATTAATCGAAACTACAGATCTTGAGGTCATAAAACTTTGAATCTCAGCCAAAGAGTCTACAAGCAATTACTCAAAGTCCCAAAAGGAAAGGTTACTACCTACAAAGAACTGGCAGAATCTGTAGGACTAAAAAACGGTCAAAGAGTTATTGGAAGGATAATGAACCAAAACCAATATCCAGTAATAATTCCATGTCACAGGGTAGTAAAATCAGACGGCAATGTGGGAGGATACGCATATGGGCAAGATGTTAAAACATCACTGCTCTCAAAAGAGGGAATAAAAGTCAAAAATGGAAAAATAGTAAATTTTGAAGAATCTATCTATCGGTTCTAGGTTTTTCGCCTAGACTTTATCTCTTCTATGAGAGTGATTAGATGGGCTTTGTTTCTTACCGTATTTCCGCCCACTTTTTTGTACAGCTCCCAAAATTCTTTATTTGTAATGTCTTTTCTTTCCTTTGATACTTTTAGAATATGTCTTAATGACCTGACTTTTTTAACATAAACCTCTTTTTTACCAATACGTGCACCCTTCCTTCCCTTTTTAGAACCCTGTTTTGTTCCACGTTTGTGTTTTTGAATTCTTTTAAGACGTGCTCTTCCTCTAGATGTTCCTACTATTGGTTTTATCTTGATGGTATTTGCAGAAAAAAGACTTCGAATGTTACTTCTTGTTATGGCATCTGCTATGTCGTCTAGATGATCAGAATCAAACTTTACTCTGTTTGTTCCAACACCCATAATTCTAGCGACTAGTCGCTTTTTTGCTCTAAGATTTACTACCACTTGCAGACACCCTTGCATTAAAAACTTTGAATTTTCTTTCTTTAGCCTTAATTATGATCTGTGTTCTTTTTTTAGTTCCAACGCTGTGACCAATCCTAACACCATCTGTTTTTGGATTTAATTTTTCCAAATCATTAACATTGTAAACTAAATTATCAGTATAGCCAGAAGGATGCAAGCCTCGTGAAATTTTTGGCCCTCGATAACCAACCCTGACAAGAGCAGGAGTGCTTCTTCCTTCCTGCCTTCTTTGACGATTATCAATGCCTTTTGGTTTTCTCCACCTTATGTGTAATCTTTTGTAGCGCCAACTTTCCTGCCTTACAAAAGAGGGCCTGCCATTTGCAATTTCTTCTCGCATTGCAAGTTTTTCCTTATTTATTGGCATGAAGGTGAATTTCGAATTTTTCAATAAATAGGTATCTAAATAATAAATGACCTGACAAGAAAAGAGTAAAAAGGGAGTAAAAAGCGATTGAATATTCCATGATTGCGCAATTTTTCATTTCATATGTAATTTTAGGTGCTAGCTAATGACGGAGACATACATTACAAACAAGTTCACATCACAGCTCATAGCTTTTGGAATTAACCCTTCCAAAGTATACAGAAACCTATCTCCAACAAAGTTAGTTGAACTTGCAGTTCAAAAAAATGAAGGAATGGTTACAAGTACTGGCTCACTATCTGTCAAAACTGGTAAATATACTGGAAGATCGCCTGATGATAGATACATAGTATATGATGATGAGACACATGATACCGTAGATTGGAGTAAGATAAACCAGCAATTCCCTACGGGAAAATTTGATAAAATTTTTGCTAAAATGAAAAAATTTGTTGAAGGAAAAGAAACTTTCGTCTTTGATGGATTTGTAGGTGCAGATAAAGAAAACCGACTAGCAGTCAGGGTCATAAATGATCATGCATGGCAAAGCTTGTTTGCAAGACAGCTATTTGTAAGGCCAACGCAAGAAGAACTAGAACATCACGAGCCTGAATTTACTTTACTATGCCTTAATGGTTTTGAAGCAATTCCAGAAATAGATGGAACAAATTCAAATATTTTCATCATGATAAACCTATCTAAAAAATTGATTCTGATTGGAGGAACTAGCTATGCAGGGGAAATGAAAAAGTCGCTATTTTCTGTCATGAACTACATTCTTCCAACACGTGGTGTTTTTCCAATGCATTGCTCAGCAAATATAGGAAAAAATGGAGATACTGCATTATTCTTTGGTCTATCTGGTACGGGAAAAACCAGCTTATCTGCAGATCCAAATAGGATGCTTATTGGTGATGATGAACATGGCTGGTCAGATAACGGTATCTTTAACTTTGAAGGCGGCTGTTATGCCAAATGTATCAACCTTAACCCTGAAGCAGAACCACAGATATGGAATGCGATAAAGTCAGGCGCCGTCTTGGAGAATGTCATTATTGACAAGCAAACTCTGAAACCAAATTTTGATGATGGCAGTTTAACAGAAAATACTAGAGCTGCATATCCATTAGACTACATACCGGGTGCAGTTATTCCAAGTGTTGGTGGACATCCAAAGGTTATCGTATTTCTAACAGCAGATGCACTAGGTGTTCTCCCACCTGTTTCAAAGCTAACAAATGAAGGTGCGATGTATCACTTTCTGTCAGGATATACAAGCAAGCTTGCAGGAACCGAACGGGGAATCAAAGAACCAAAAGCTACCTTTTCTGCATGCTTTGGTGCGCCATTTATGCCACGACCTGCCTCCGTATATGCCAAAATGTTAGGTGAAAAGATCAAGCAGCATAATACTACGGTTTACTTGATCAATACTGGTTGGTCTGGAGGTCCATACGGTGTGGGAAAACGTATCAATATCAAATACAGCAGAGCAATGGTTACTGCTGCGTTGATAGGTGAACTTGATGATATTAAATACAGACACAATGAGTTATTCAATTTAGATATACCTACAAAGTGCACAAATGTTCCTTTTGAGATCTTAGATCCAAAAAACACTTGGATTGACAAAGATTCCTACGAGCTATCTGCAAAGAAACTCGCTCAAATGTTTGTAGATAACTTTGACAAACTCAAAGACATCTAAAGTACTCTTATTTTCTTATTTTTAATCCAACTAATGCTATTATTGCAGTAACTGCTACGATAAGAAAAATCGTTTTTTGTGGAATTTCTAGAGAATCAAAAACATCTCTTTCTTTTGTGCTTTCGCCTAATTTTATTTCAATAATATCATAAACATCTGATATAGTATTTCCAGAAGTAATTTTTCCTTCAATCCAATATTTTCCTGAATCAGAAACGTCAAGTGTAGCGATTTTGTTTGGAGTCACTGATGTTGTTTTTATTTCTCCAGAATCTTTGTTTATGCTTGAAATCTTTGCATATGACCATTCTTCCGGATAAGTAATTTTTAACTCCAATTTTCCGTCTTGTTCATTTACAAATAACGAGCCTTTGGTTATGTGAATCAAGACAGGTACAGTATATTGAATACCTAGGTGATCAATAGTGATTTTACCTTCATATTCTCCAAAAACTTCTTCAATCGCTGAAATTGTAACATAAAGCACCATGTTTTCTAGTTTATAATTAAAATCAAAAATTTCTTTGCCATCAAAACTTACATTTAGATTTTCGAGATTGCCGTCAAGTGGTTTGATTTGTAAATAATAACTTTGAGTTCTTTTTTCAGGCGATAAATTAAATACCAAATAGGGTGGGTTGATAATCAAATTTGCATTAAATGTTTTAGTTACATTTATTCTGCCTGCACCGGCAACTTCTAGTGGAAACTGCTGTCCGTATGAATCAGAAACAGGATCTGCCGTTGTCATCAATAGAGATTTTATATCATCAGGCTTCAAATTAGGATCTTTTTGCAAAAGAAGTGCAACTACGCCTGAAACGTGAGGTGCTGCAAAACTAGTTCCGCTTGTCAAGTTGTACTGTGCATTGTTAAGCGTAGTATTTACAAAGGCTCCTGGCGCCACTAAATCAGGCTTTATGTAAAAAGGCGACACAGGGCCTCTTGAACTAAAGTGTACAACAAAGTCTGGATTGTAGAATATGTTTAATTTTCCACTGGTGTTATTTTCTGACATTTGTTTTAGTATCAATCCTTCCTCATTTGAAAGAGACAATGCTGGTATTCTGGGGCTGTAATCAGGTGGATTAAATTGATGAAAAAGTTCGCCAAAGAAGATTCCTTTTTGATTGTTGTATACTATTACAGCCTTTGCACCACGATCTGCAGCGTTTTTTTCTTTTTCAGAAAAATAAACTACTTCGCCTTCGACATCGCTTCCCCGCTCAACAAGCAAAATAGAGTCCTTTACGTCAAGGTTTGAAAGGTCTTTTTCTCTACCATATTTGCCAAATACCACCTTTCCTGTAATGGGTTCATTTAACGCATTTGTGCCAACCATAGGCAAGACTGCAAACTGCCTATCCTCTGCATCAAAGGTAGCCACAATGCTAGAGGTTACATTGTTGTATGTCGCACCAACGGTAATTGAGTTTGGGTTTTTGCCAGGGCTTCCTATGGTGCCCAAGCCTGGACCGTTATTGCCTGCTGCAGTAACTACAACTATTCCGTGATTGACAGCCTTGTTTACACTATCGTCAATTATCTTGTTAGTTTTATTGACTCCCAAACTTATGTTAATTATATCTGCGCCGTCAATTATGGCCTGATCAATTGCTTTAACTATAAGATCCGATGAAACGGATTCCCCTGTATCAGAAACTCTATAAGCTAAAAGTTTTGCCTTTGGAGCTATTCCTTTTATTGTACCATCAGCTGCGATAATTCCGGCAACCTCAGTGCCATGACCGTTTGTGTCTAAAGGTGTTTTATCATTGTCAACAAAATCATAACCTCCTATAACCTTGCCATTTGGACCTAGTCCTAACAGATCAGGATGATTATAATCGATACCAGTATCGATTACTGCAATTTTAATGCCATTGCCATCATAGCCTAATTTTTGGGGGTAATCTGCACCTATGTAAGGGCCGCTTTTAGCAACAAAAATTTGTACAGTGTCTTTAGACGATGAGTAATGCAATGTTAGAACTAAGCTTAGGCCAACTATGACTAACAAAAAAATTATCTTGCTATGTTTCACAACTTTACTTCGTCTTGGTGGGGTAAAAATTCATTCCTTACTAAAGCAATAAATTGTGTTGCTGTTAAGGGCCACTATGGCAAAATATGAACTACCTAAATTACCATATGCTTACGACGCCTTAGAGCCACATATCGATGCAAGAACCATGGAGATACACCATACCAAACATCATCAAGCATATACTGACAAAATGAATGCTGCTTTGGAAAAATGTAGTCCAGAAGTACAAAAAAAAGACATCATCGAGATTCTAGCTAATCTTAGCCAAGTACCGGATGATCAAAGGAGTGCAATAAACTTCAATGGCGGTGGATATGACAATCACAAGCTTTTCTGGCACAACATGAAACCAAATGGTGGAGGAGAACCCGGAGGCGCGGTAGCAGATGAAATTAAAAAGTCCTTTGGAAGTTTTGCTACCTTCAAAGAACAATTTTCATCACAGACGGCTGTAATTCAGGGAAGCGGTTGGGGATGGCTTGTCTACAATCCAAAATCAGGTAAGGCAGAATACAAATCCATGCCTAATCAAACCAGTCCAAGAACAGAAGGCTTGGTTCCATTATTGGGCTTGGATGTATGGGAACATGCATATTATCTAAAATACCAAAACAAACGACCCGATTACATTGCAGCTTGGTGGAATGTAGTTAACTGGGAAGAAGTAGACGAGAGATTATCTAAAGCAAAGTAATTTTCCATCTAATCTTTTTTGTTCTTAATTTTTTTGAAAAAAATTTACATATTTTATTTAGTTATAATTTATTCAGCACATCTCATAAATGAGTTTATAACAGGCAAACCTGATTTTGTTTTTAAATGAGCGAAGAACAAGCACAGCAATTATTGTATCAGATGCAAGTTCTTGAATCATATTTTGCTGATCTAATGCAGAAGGAAAATTATATGATAAATGTACTACGAGAAGCGACATCTGCTATTGAATCAATTAAAGCTGTTAAGGAAAACACAGATTATGAAACACTAGTACCATTAGGATTAGGTACGTTTGTAAAGGCAAAAATTTTGCCAAATGAAAAAATTATCTTAAATGTAGGTGCTGGAGCTGCATTGGAAAAAGACAAAGAATCTACAATAAATTACGTTGAATCAAGAATCAAGGAAATAGAGATTGCATTAAAAGAAACTGCTGTACAAAAACAAGAGGTAGCACTTAGGCTAGAACAGGGAAAACATGAAATGAATCGCTTGCTACAAGCAGAAAGAACCCAAAAACAATAATGATAACATGTTTGAAAATTTACGTAGTGCTTTTTCAAACGTAGTAAAAAGTTTTAGTGAAAAGGAACTAACAGAAAAGGACATAAACAATATACTCCAACAACTGGAAATTTCATTACTAGAATCAGATGTTGCAACTGAAGTGATTGATTCGCTCAAATCTGATCTTAAAAAAAGGCTGATAGGAACAAAAGTAGACAAACATGAAATCGAATCACTAGTAAAAAAAAGCCTAATTGATAGTATCTCTGGTTTGTTTGATGCTGCTGGAAAAATCGATGTCTTAGAAAAGATAGACGCAAAAAAAAAGTTACAGGAACCATATGTAATTTTATTTGTAGGAATAAACGGTACTGGAAAAACCACAACGCTTGCAAAATTAGCACACATGTTACAACAAGCAAAACTCTCAGTAGTAGTTGCAGCAGCAGATACATATCGTGCAGGAGCTATTGAACAGCTAAAAGAGCACACAAATCGACTAAACTTGAAGATAATTGCGCAAAATTATGGTGCTGATCCTGCAGCTGTAGCAAAAGACGCTGTTCTACATGCTAAATCACATAAAATTGATTGTGTACTAATTGATACGGCAGGCAGAATGCAAACAAGCAAAAACTTGATGGATCAAATCGCAAAAATAACAAAAGTAGTTAATCCTGATCTAAAACTTTTCATAGGTGACTCATTAGCTGGAAATGACACGGTAAACCAAGCAAGGGAGTTTTATCAACACACAAAATTTGACGGTTCTATACTGACAAAGAGTGATGCAGATGCTCACGGAGGAGCTGCACTGTCAATTGTCAAAGTCACTAACACCCCGATTCTTTTTGTTGGCATAGGTCAGGGCTACAAAGACCTAAAACCTTTTGATAAGGAATTATTTATCGAAACAGTTTTTGGCATTAAACCCGAATCTTATGAAACTGAAACCAAAACACAATATTTGGAACAAGCTGCAACTAAAATACAAAATGAACCACTAGCTCAAACACAGGTAAAACAACAAGAAATCAAACCAACAGAAGATTTTGAAAAAATTGATGATAAAGAAGATCCTTTTGAGGGAATAAAAACTGAAGATATTAACAATTATGTAGATCAATTTGGTGTATCGCCACCAGAAAATGATACACAAGCAAGAGAATTAGCTGCTAAAATCAAGAAATGGATTGCAAACGGTAGACCAAAATCTGAAAACATTGAAGATGATTCAAACGAACTAAACACTGACATACCAAAACCTAAAAAGAAGCGTTCATTTTTTGGAAAACTTAGAAAATGAAATTAAAAACAAAGAATATTCTCACCCTTCGTGAATTAGATAAAAAAGAGCTTACCGATATACTCGAACTAGCAATAAAGCTAAAAAAAGAACACAAGAAAGGCAGGAACACGCCGTTACTTAAAAACAAAACTCTGGCCATGATATTTCAAAAGCCTTCCACACGAACCCGTGTTAGTTTTGAAACGGGGATGTTTCAGTTAGGTGGTTATGCACTAAATTTATCGTCAAATGATTTACAACTATCAAGAGGAGAGACTATTAGTGATACTGCAAAAACTCTCTCACGATACGTAAATGCTATTCTGGCACGTGTCTATGAGCACGAGACAATAGAAGAACTTGCAAAAAACGCAACAGTTCCTGTAATTAACGGCTTGTCAAATTCATTTCATCCATGTCAAATATTGGCCGATCTTATGACCATCAAAGAAAAAAAGAAGACACTGGCAGGACTAAAAATAGCATGGGTTGGAGATGGCAATAATGTATGCAACTCTCTAATCTATGGATGCGCAAAATCTAACATCAATATGGCAATAGCAACACCAAAGGGATTTGAACCAAATCAGCGCGTTGTAAAAGAATCTAAAAAACATGTAGAGATATCACTAACAAATGATCCATCTTCTGCTGTAAAGAACGTCGATGTTGTTATGACAGACACTTTTGTTTCAATACATAATGCGCAAAAAAGAGTCAAAAAGTTTCTGCCAAAATTTCAAGTAAACTCTTCCCTGATGAAAAAAGCAAAAAAAGATGCCATATTCTTGCATTGTCTGCCTGCAAAACGCGGTCAGGAAGTAACAGCTGAAGTAATTGATGGACCACAGTCCGTAGTTTGGGATGAAACTGAAAATAGGTTGCATACCCAAAAAGCTTTGCTAATATCGCTACTGCACATCTAACGTTTATAAGAGCTGTTTCAAGCTTTTGCCCTATAGATGGCATTTACAAAAACATTAAGAAGATTGCGAGAGAATAAGACAAACTACCGGCGACGTAGTACTATGCTTATGAGCAAACGCGAATTTATCACGGTACAAATTTCTAATGAAAACATCCTAGTCCAAATACACAAGCCAGAATTGTTAGGCGATACGGTAATTGCATCTGCTCATTCTAGATTTTTACTTGATAAAGGATGGAAAGGCTCAAGAAAGAGCGTTTCGGCATCATATCTTACTGGCTATTTTGCTGGAAAAAAAGCAATAACTAAAGAGCTTAAGAATGCCATTCTTTATGCTGGCGCAAGCAAATACACACAAAGAATGGCCGCTGCCCTAAAAGGAGTAATTGATGCTGGGCTAGAGGTACCTGCGGATCAAGATACATTTCCTGATTTAGATAGAATAAAAGGAGAACATCTCAAAGTAAAAAACGACATTGAAAAAATAAAATCGGCAATAGATAGTGAGGTAAAGTGACAATGAGTCAAATACAAAAAACTCAACAATCTACTAAAAAATTTGATCAAAAACGTGATGACGATACATGGATCCCAAAAACAAGTCTTGGCAAAAAAATTGTAGCAGGACAAATTACTTCTATGGAAGAAATCTTAGCAAACGGATATAGAATTCAAGAGGCAGGAATTATTAAAAAACTCTTACCAGATCTGAAAACAGAAGTTATTGATGTTGGAATAATTCAAAAGATGACAGCAAATGGCCAGTCAACTAGGTTTAAAGCAATTGTTGCAGCCGGAAACGAAAATGGTTGGCTAGGCATAGGTCATGGG
>Ga0213870_1001459_pt1 | contig 10618 bp, 10 predicted proteins | sample WICALVC2017_Meta_FD_160119 | JGI IMG/M metagenome (GOLD analysis project Ga0213870, IMG submission 160119) | Freshwater microbial communities from subterranean cave lake in Wind Cave National Park, South Dakota, United States - WICALVC2017 | ecosystem: Environmental > Aquatic > Deep subsurface >... | reverse complement strand
TCTGAATATGAATCATACATTTACTTGTTTTTAGCTAAAAATGGAGGAAAAACTGCACCCCAAGTCTTCAAGTCACTGAGTATTCCACGTACGGATACGTATCGCATACTAATGAAACTTCAAGGAAAAGGGTTAGTAACATCGTCCTTTGATCATCCAATGATATACACATCTTCGCCAATCAAAAATGTTGTTGAATCATTGATCAATCAAGAAAAAAATCGCATTAATGATCTTGAGGCACATAAGCAGGAGCTAATAGATCTTTTTCGCCAAATTCCATCATTTGGATCTAGCGTTTCCAATGAAAATGGAAACCAGTTTCAAATCTTACAGGGCTCATATCAAATCAATAATAAAATTAAAGAAATGTTAACAAAAGCAAAAACAAAGTTTTGTATAGTAGGTTCTGAAAATGATTTTTTATCTTTTCACCATGATGGAATATTTGAATTATTAAAAAATTCAAAACTGATTGTTAGGATATTATCTTCTGATTCCAAAAAAATAAGATATTTTGTACAGAAATTAAAAAAAGATTGTATTAAAATAATTTCAGAAAAAGATAGACGTGATCTGTGTTTTGTAATAAAAGACGAAGATGAAATTATCTTTTTTATGAAAAACCAAAAGCATACAAAAGAAAAACAAGTCGCAATATGGTCAGATTCTGGTCCAATCGTTTTGTCACTTGAAATGCTTTTTAATATGATTTGGCATAATTACAAAACTGCAAAAGAGGCAGGAAAATATACAAAGCTTGAAAAAATGCAGCAAGAATACAAATTCCAGATAAAAGAGCTTGAACAGGTAAATATGGCACTTACAACACTAAATAAAATATTAAGCAAAGGTTAGAGGTTTTTTTCTAAGGCATCCAATGGAATAGGCTTTTTTAGCACCTTATTCACGCCTCGTTTTATCAAGTGCTCCACTTCTTTTTCTGAAAGCTCGGCTGCTGTAAGAATTACTATTTTCAGTTTTTTTAAAAGGTCATTTTCTTCAAGATAATCAAGTACATCAAAGCCTGTAAAGCCTGGCATGGCTAGATCAAGAATTATTACGTCAAATTCTGATTTTTGAATAAAGGCTAACCCTATTTTTCCGTCATTTGATACTGTGCATTGATGTCCCTGAACTGTCATGTACTGAGATATGACTTTTGTAATGCTTTGATTATCGTCAATCAATAGTATTTTCAATAATCGTATCCCTGATGTAGTACGCCTGAAAGCTCTTAAACAAATCTATTTTTTAAAGAAATTTGTGTGTAAATATCTCAGAATCAACTAATAAAGGAAAACCAATAGATGTGTGCAGAGTGATGATTAGGTCTTTCTGATTAAATGAGGAATGAGACCTGGGGTATCTGACTGCACATTATATAATCAACAGAAAAATTCGAACAAATTTAACAGAAATGAAGAATACTAGACTAGGTTAATCGTGATACTTAGATCTTTTGTAGCCGAGTTGCCCTCATTATCTGTCACCTTGATTGTAAATGCCGCAGTCTGTGCTAATAGAGGAATGCCACTTATCTCACCTGTGGATGCATCAAGTGACAAACCTGTTGGAAGACCTCCTGAAACTATGCTCCACACATATGGAGTAACACATCCTGTAGCAGATAGAGTCTGAGTATAGGCCAAGTTTACTATTCCAGAAAGCAATGATGAAGTGGTGATTTGAAGCAAACATGAAGTGTCTGAATTTCTCACATGCTCATAAGCATCTCGTCCTAGAATATGCAAATAGTGTTGGTTGCTTGTTATAGCACTGTCTTTTTGTGCTGTAATCTTTACTGTGTAGGATCCAATGGCAAAGTTGTCTGGAAACCTGTTAAAACCTGCGATAAAGTATCCAAGATCGTCTGTTACTCCCTCAAATGTATGTAGTACCTTGCCATCATTGCTTAGAATCTCTACTGTTATGTTGGCACCAGACAATGTGCCATCATTTTGATTAAAATCATTTCTTGGATTTTTGTATGCATCATAGACACGTGTAGTTACCTTGTAGATATCGGAAAGATAGATCCTGCCATAGTGGTATGATACTAGTGAGATCTTGTCTGTAACAGGAGCTGATTCTGATTCAACATCTGGTATTGATTCAGGAGCATTGGTGTTATTCAGCTTCCTATATGGACTCTCGATAATTGTAAACTCTATACTCTTCTGATCAGACTTGCCGTTTACATTAATGGAGCCCTTCATTATGTAAAGCACTGTATCAGTTGTTGTGTCATCACACTATGTCCAAGTGCATTAATGGAAATCTGACCTTTTTCATTAAATGCTGTTCCCTCAATACGGATAAAGCTCTGACCAAGATGTGTCACTTTAAATGCAGATGAGAAATATTTTGTTCCATCATAATGGAGCGCACCGCCAGTTGTTGAGGATGAAGCTTTTCCTTGCCTCTCAAATGTTGCAGGCAATAGTTTTAATTCAAAATTATCATTGTCTGGTACAGTGCTGATCAGTGTTGTTTGTTCTTCGGCTACGACATACTGAGTATTGAAGATTACCAAAATGAAAAATGCAAGAATCGATAAAGATGTGATATTTGATTGAAAATTCAAAATTTTTTCCTACCCATAAAGCATAGATAACTATTTATCAATATATAAATAAATCTATTGATACATGTTTCCACATTTTGGACATTACTGACCAAAGAAGGAATTTTGCTTATTTAGGAAGAATATTTACATTATAATACTGGATTATTGGTGATTTTGCTATTACCAGATATTAATAGTACGGTACAGTACAGTACTAGTATGATTCGATGCGAATACTGCACACGCGGCTTTGTTGAAAGCCCAAATGGACTGGCTGAAAAGACCTTTCATGAATTGCTTCATGAACCAAAAGTGGTAAACAAATAACGCTTTTGGTTTTTTTTATTGACCCAACTTTTTTATCAATAAACTAACCATTACTTTGTGTGGCTAAATCCACTAAATCACAATCAAAAAAGACAACAAAAAAAGCACCAACGCCAGCTAGCCTGATAAAAAAAGTAGATACAGTATCAACTTCTGCTAAAACCTTATCAAAGGAGCTAAAGGCAATGACCAAAATTTTTGCAGAAAACCAAAAGGTGCTCATTGCAATAAAGGACATGATTGATACTTTGGCAACGTCAGTTGAGCATGTACAAAAACAGTCAAAGCATATTAGTTCACTTGAGCATGACACAGAAAGACTCTATGCAGGACTAAACCAAGTAAGAGCCCAATCAGGTCTTGTTGCAAAGATAAACTCACAGACTGCAAGACTGCAAGAAAAGCTCAAAAAAATCGAAGAAGATCAAAAGCTAGAACCAAAGGCAGAAAAGATAATGCAAGCAGTCTCTGACAGCTTTGACTCTATCAAAAATAACACAACAATGATCATGAAAATATCAGACAGAATAGAAAACCTAAGAGATGAATTACGGCAAGTTTCTGAAAAAGCCGAAACAACACCAATCGGCCCTGAGCTTGACAGAATAAAAAATGAGATAGAGTCAATCTCTCACAAGGCTTCAAAGATTGAATCGCTAAACGAACTTGTTGAAAATCTAAAGCATGAATTACAGGTGGTTATGGCAAAGGCAGAATCAATTTCAGATATTCCATCACAAATTGAAATGGTAAAACAAAATGTAGAGGCAATTTCACACAGAACAGGAAGCTTTGGCAATGATATTCTAAACATGAAAAACGAGGTTTCAGGCTTGTCTGAGCTTATCAATAGAGAGGACAAGTCTATTTCAGAATTTCACAAAAAGGCAGATAGTCTTTTCCAAGAGCTTCAGGGAATCAAAAGCGTCACAAGCAAGGCCTCATCAGAGACTTCAAAGGAGGTTTTGGCGCTTCTAAAACTATCAGAGTTTCAGTCAAACATACGAATACAGTCAGAATCAAAGTATGGCGAGATAAAGGATCTTGAAAAGATGGCAGCACAGACTGCAGAAATAATCAACCTCTTTGACAAATTATCAATTGAATCACAAGAAAAGATGTCACTTCCTGCTGAGGTAAGGCAGTGGGCAGTAAGTAAGATTCTTGACTGTTCAGACAGGTGGGAGATCCGATTTACTGATGTCTTTAATGTCTTACAAAATAGTTTGGGACGAGATCTGTTAAAAGAAACCCTGAGAATTCAGCAAGTACGAGATATTTTTGGAATAAGAGCAGTTGACGAAATAAGACAAGAGCTTAACATTCAGACGTCTTCTGATGCATCATAGGCTCTAAGATATTCCCTTTTTTTCTTTAGTAAAGCAAAGATTCCAAGTATTGCAGCTATCCAGATTGAGCTAAATATGATGTTTGAAACACTGACATACATGTATGGCGTTGCATCCATCACGTTTTCACGTAAAATGACTGCCCTTTCATGTACATCACGCATTCCCGTATGAAATGCAGAGCTGTCTCGCGGGACAGTTGATATTTTTTCAACACTTGCAATCATCACATCAATGTCTTGCTGGATTCTTGCAAAGTTTGTCGAGTCTGTTGGAAATATCCAGACTGGATTTTTGCTTTCAGGCAAATTTACCATTACTTTGTCAAGGTTTCCCTTTATTGCGTTAAGGTCTGCAAGCAGAGTCTGTGGTTCTGATGATGCAGCTATTCTATCTAAAAGGCCACGTGTTAGATCAAGGGGATAAACGTCTTTGTAGTATCCTGCAAATGCCATATAGGCCCCAAAAATAATTATTCCAAATATTCCAATCATTGCAAGTTTGTATGCTTTATTTGCCATCTTTTCTTCCTTTGATCTAATGTGATTTTGGCTTGATTTATTTCTTTTAAATCTAGAGTGAGCAAGACTAAGTGAGGCAACATAGAGAAATCCAACCGTTTGTAGTCCAATTATTGGTGCAAAAAAGGCATTATTTGAGAAAATGGCAACCAGAATTCCAAGTAGGCCATAGATTCCAAAGAAAATCTCAAGGAGTGTGGTTTTTGTAAATGGCAGATTATATGCCTTGTCGTGCCAACCATCTGTGTTTTTTATGATTCCATATTTTGGTGTACGCAAAAATTCATTTTTCTTTCCAAATATTGCATCAAAGACGGCAACGGTATTGTTTACTGCCATTCCTGCAGAATAAATCACAAGGTATGGTAATGCTTTTGCCTTTGACTTCCAAGACTTTCCATACAAGTCATGTATGAGTAGAAGATATGCACCAGGCCCTATTGCAAAGTATGCAGCAATTGTAAGTGCAGGAAGAATGCTAACAATGTATAGATTAATTTCGCTTGCCAAAAGAACAGGCAATGCCAGAAACTGCATTAGCATCAATGGGTATACGATGTGTCGTGTTAGTTGGATAAAGGCCTGAAACTTTGCCTCAGCTGCAACTTTTCGCTTTACTAAAATGTCTCCAAGTAGCTTTATTGCACATTGTATTGAGCCTTTTGCCCACCTAAACTGCTGTCTTTTTGCAGCATTCATCTGTACAGGAAGTTCTGCATTTACAACGATATCTTGAATAAACATACATTTCCATCCCTTCATCTGTGCTCTGTAGCTTAGATCTAAGTCTTCGACAAGTGTTGCAGTGTGCCATCCTCCCGCATCTTCGATGCACTGCCTTCTCCAGATTCCTGCAGTACCATTAAAGTTCATAAAGAGATGAGAGTTGCTTTTTGCCTGCTGTTCTATTAGAAAATGAAAGTCAAGACTTAGTGCCTGAGCCTGAGTTATTGCTGAATAGTTTTCATTTACGTGTCCCCATCTGCACTGAATAAGTCCTATATTTGATTTTGAAAAGTATGGTATTGCTTTCTTTAAAAACCATGTTGGAGGTATAAAGTCTGCATCAAATATTGCAACAAACTCTGTATTTGTGAATTTCATCGCATATTTTAGTGCGCCAGCCTTGTATCCTTTCCTTGTTCCACGTAGAACATGTACAATGTCAAATCCCCTTTTCTTGTAGTTATTTACCAAATCTTTTAGAATTGCAACTGTATCATCATCAGAATCATCAATCACCATAATCTTCATTTTCTCCTTTGGATAATCCATTGCACATACTGCGTTTACAAGACGCGCAGCAACGTATTTTTCGTTATAAATTGGCAACTGAATAGTTATGGTAGGTTCACCAAGTGAAACAATTTCGTATTTTTCTTTGCGTTTTCTTGAAAGATATGCTAAATAGTAAAAGTTGCAGGTGTATCCTGTTATCAGAATCGCAGCAAGGATGAAAAGATTAAAAACAAATGAAGTAAAAGGATTGATTGCCATATTACCTAATCTGGCAAATCATTATTCCGTATTTATACTTGCAAGAAAAAAATGATAAAGCTATGTCTTTTTTTGGAAAATTTTGATTGCCTGTGGTGGACAGACGCCTTCACATGCTATACAGAATATACAGTCTGGCTCTCTTGCCATAAGTGGCTTTTTCTCAGATGCTGGGTTTCCTGGTGTTTCAAACCACTCGTATACGTTTACAGGACATGCGTCTATGCATGCACCATCTGCAATACAAATATCAAAATCAACTGCAACAAAGTCTCCCCAAACCCCCATGATTTTGTTGTCAGCTCCAACTCTTCCCCATGTCTTGATTGCATTACCATTTTCAGGAACTTTAAATGGAGCACTTGGCTTTATTTTAGATTTGAATTCAACATCGATTGGTCCAGGCTTTGCACCGTCTGGTACTTCGATTGCTTCTTCTACTTGTTCTGCTTGCTGCCCCTTTGGAGCTTCGACTTTTGGTTTTGGCTTTGCGTTTGGAACAATCTTTGCAAGAGGCGTCATTTCTTCTAGTTTTACAAGTGCCTCTTCTTGTGAGATTTTTTCATTTTTTACAAGGCTTTCAGCCATCTTGTCTGCAAGAATTGTATTTCGTAGTATAGTATCAATTACCATCTTTGCATAGTGATCTGCCTTTTTTCTATAGTCCTGCACCCATTGCGGATCACCAAACTTTTCGATTGGAAAGATTTGGTAGATCATGTCAACTACCTCTCCTGTAACGATTTCTACAGTTACATTTAGCTCTACTTCTTCGTATCCTTTTGCGTCAGGATCAGGTCCGTTTTCTTCCTTCCAAGTGTATGTCGCATAAATTCTGTCAGCAAACCTATCCATCTTAAAGGTCTTTTTTAGGCCATCAAAGACTGACTGGATTTCTGCAGGATCTTCTAGTTTTATTGGAAGACGATACAGTCCCAACTTGTAGCCATGTAATGGATATACTCCCCGCTTTGCCGTAGCAGATTCCATTGTATAGACACGATCTTTTAACAGAAGAGACATCTGGTTTGACTTGCTCTGGTTCGTTTAAAAATCTTATCTATTCATCATCGTCAGGACATGTTAGCTCGCGCAATTCTTTGTATTTTTTTTCCATTTCTTCGGCATGTGCTAAAACCTTTTCTAAAGTATAGTCTTTTTTTGGAAAAAACCATCTAATTGGAACCCAGTGACCGATTCCATCAAGATCGTGGATCATGCCCTTGTCAGCTTCTACGTTTGTCTTTTCATCAAGGGATCTCTCTCGCACTGTCAGTCCACGTTTTGTCTTATCTTCCATGATAAGATGTGTGTCGCTGTCTTTTATGAAATAAAATGATCCTTTTTTTATTACTGGTAAATCCTGGCTCAACTTATTTTTCAATTGGATTTTTAATCATGTTGCCCCATTCGGTCCAAGAACCATCATAGTTTACAACATTTTGATAGCCAAGCAAATATTTGAGAACAAACCAAGTATGGGATGAACGTTCCCCAATTCTACAGTAGCAGATTACGTTTTTGTCAGATGACACTCCCTTTTCTGAATAGATTTTCTTTAGATCCTCAACTGTCTTGAATGTTCCATTCTCATCATTTACTGCTGTTGCCCATGGAATGTTTTTTGCGCCAGGTATGTGTCCGCCTCTTTGTGCATGCTCCGTTGGATATTCAGGTGGCGCTGTTATCTCACCTGTAAACTCTTTTGGAGATCGTACATCAACCATGACAATGTTTGGTTTTCCAAGGGAGCCTTTCACGCTATCAAGATATGCACGGATCTTTTCATCAGGATTTTGCGCGGTATACTGTGTTGGGGCGATTTGTGGCTCTTCGGTTGTGTATTCTCGTTTTTCTAGTTCCCATTTTTTCCTTCCACCATTCATAATTTTGATATTTTTGTGACCATAATACTTGAAAACCCAAAACACAAAGGCTGCAAACCAGTTGTTAAAATCGCCGTAAAGAATTACCTCAGAGTCTGGAGTTATTCCGTTTTTTGTCATTAATTTCTCAAACTGTTCCTTGTTTACGATATCTCTGGTAACTGGATCGTTTACATCACGCTTCCACCAAATAAGACTGGCTCCCTTTATGTGTCCTTTTCTATAACCATTTTCTGGGTCATAGTCGACTTCAACAAGTCTTCTTTTTTCGTTTGGCGGATTTTGTGCAACCCAGTCTGTTTCAACAAGTACTTCTGGATGTGCGTAACTCATTCAAGTACAATATTTCTTGCTTCATACTTATTTGTTTGTCTTAATTCTAAAACCATGATTTTTAAAGAAAGAACTACACAGAAAGTTGTTTGAAACTAAACTCAGTGGCAGTAGTTAGTAAGTTTGGCTCAAAGGAGGCAGAAGAAGCTGCAAAAAAAGTTGCAAAAAAGTTACTTGCAAAGAGAGCCAAGGTATTTACAATTGCGCCTGTGATAGTGGACGGATCAAAACAGATAGAATCAACAGATCAGTTACAAGATGAAAAGCTAGACTTGGCCGTCACACTAGGTGGAGATGGAACAACACTTCGCACATTTAGAAATCTTGCAAATGAAACACCGATTTTAACAATTAATGTTGGCGGCAACAGGGGAATCTTGTCTGAAATAACTTTAGATCATGTAGATACAGCAATAGATCAAATTATTTCTGATAAAATATGGCTGGACAAGCGAACAAGAGTTGTGGCCTCCTGTAATAACGAAGAATTCCCTCCAGCACTAAATGAGATTTATATCAATAGACAAAATCTAACAAAAACATCAGAGTATGAAATCAATTTTCAAAATGACAGGGTAAAGCAAAAAATGGACGGTGTGATAGTATCAACGCCAAGCGGCTCTACAGGACATTCGCTTTCGTTGGGCGGACCAATCCTGCATGAAAGTCTTGATGTTCTAATAATTACTCCTGTTGCACCTGTACATAGATTGCCATCTATTGTTGTTCCAGATGAAAAAATAGAGATAATTTGCTCTCATGATTGTAATATAGTAATGGATGCTCAGGTGATAAAATCAGCCGGCTTTGGAGAGACTATAACAATAAAGAAATACAAAAAGCAGGCAATCTTTGTAAGACTAAGAAAGCGTGGCCTACGACAGATGAGCAAGCTTGGTTTTTAGAGTTTTAGATGCAAGTGCATTTTATGCAGGAATTCCTTTTGGTTCCCCAAGCAAATACTATACCACCTCATTGATTTTTGATGAAATCAAGCATATCAAGAAAAACCATGATGCGATAGGAGCATTACTTGAAACAAAAAGACTTGTAATAAAGGATCCAAAAATCGATTCTACTAATTTTGTAATAGCTAGCGCAAAAAAAAGTGGCGACTATGATCTCTCAAAAGAAGATATCTCATCTATTGCGTTGTGTCATGAGCTAAAAGGCGAACTGATAACTGATGATTTTTCAGTTTCAAATGTTGCAAAAAGCCTCGGCCTTGCAGTAATTCCTGTCATGACGTCTGGCATCAAAACTACAGGTGTTTGGATACATTATTGCCCTGCTTGTAAAAAGAGTTTTTCAAATGCCACACTTTGTTCTTTGTGTGGAAACAGGCTTCGAAAAAAACTACTTAGGAAGCCATCTGCCATACCAGTCCATAAATGAGCCATTCATGGGAATAACGTTATCTTTTAGCTTTTTTAGTGGTTATCCGTCATGTAATGTTTTTTGATTTGATCTTTTCAAAAATTTACTTTTGCTTTCAAGCATTTCTTTAATTTTTTTTGCGCGCTCCTTTCCTAGTCCTTCAACTTTTGAAAGCTCAACAGATGATGCACTTAGTACTCGAAGTGGGCTTCCAAATTTTTCAAGCATACGGGCAGCTAGTTTTTCGCCAACCCCAGGCAAACTGCACAAAACTGATAGTTGTTGCCTCTGTAAGTCATTTGATTTTTTTATCTTCTTAAGAAAGGGCCCCTTTGTTGCTTCCTTTCTTGATGACATTGATACCAGTAACTTTGCCGTATGTGTAGCGTTTGGTGTAGGAAGTATTGGAATTTTAAAATCGATTGCTATTGACGATATAGCGCCATAAAATACTAGTGGATTTTCTGTGAATTCCTCTATTTCGTCAACGTCTCCTTCCATCAAAATTACGGGGTATTGAAAATGTTCCTTTAGTCTGTTACATTGATCAAATAATCGTCCATCAAAAATTGACGATATCAAATCACGAATGCTTTTTCTTTCTACAACTATTTCTGGTGCTACTATATAATCGCCAACTGGAAGGGTTTTAATTTCGATATTTACACCTGCTGCTTTGAGTAAATCAGGAATGCCACTTTTTTGTTCTCTTTCATCTGCGATAATTCTTAGCTGATCTAGCTTCACAAAACAAATTTG
>Ga0213870_1001458_pt1 | contig 10626 bp, 6 predicted proteins | sample WICALVC2017_Meta_FD_160119 | JGI IMG/M metagenome (GOLD analysis project Ga0213870, IMG submission 160119) | Freshwater microbial communities from subterranean cave lake in Wind Cave National Park, South Dakota, United States - WICALVC2017 | ecosystem: Environmental > Aquatic > Deep subsurface >... | reverse complement strand
ATTTCAATCTGCTACACTTCCTTTATGCGCCTTTTTGGCCGTCGGAGTCGTTTCAAACGCTTATCCACAAGTTTTAATACTTCAGGGTACAGAAGTGGATATAGACGGAATATTCTAAGACTGAAACTGGCAAATTATACAACGACGGGAATTCTGGCATTCGTAATACTGGCTTTTTTTGGATCAATCTTTCTCTTTCTCTGGTACTCCAGAGATCTCCCCTCGCCTGATCGCGTAAAACGTCATGAAGGATTTTCGACCGTAATACTGGATAAAGAAGGTAAGCCAATTTATGATATTTTTAGTGACAAAAATAGAATATTGGTTCCACTTTCAGATATACCAGACCATCTGAAACAAGCAACAATCGCAATTGAGGACAAAGATTTTTATAAGCACCAAGGTTTTGACCCCAAAGGAATTCTTCGAGCGCTGTTTAATATAATCACCCTACGCGGTTTTCAAGGCGGTTCGACCCTTACTCAACAGTTAGTGAAAAACGTTCTTTTGACTTCAGAAAGATCAGTCGTTCGCAAAATTAAAGAATTTATTTTGGCTGTTCAGATCGAACGAAAATATAGTAAAGATGAAATTTTACAGATGTACTTAAATGAAGCCCCCTACGCAGGTACGATGTGGGGGATACAATCCGCCGCACGAGGGTACTTTGGCAAAGACGCGAAAGATCTTACCCTTTCTGAGGCGGTAGTCTTGGCAGGATTGCCGCAGCGACCTAGTTATTACTCACCCTTTGGTAATAATCCTGATACATTTAAGGGTCGCGCAGAGGAAGTTGTCAGAAGAATGCGTGAAGATGGGTATATTGATGCGGCGAGAGAGTATCAGATAAAACAAGAGCTAACTCAAGTGAAGTTTGCAACACCCGGCGCAACGTCTGGGGCAGCTCATTTTGTTTTGTACGTCAAAAAACTTCTGGAGGAGAAGTTTGGGGAAAAACGTGTTGAGACAGGTGGTATGAAAGTCTACACGACCCTTGATTCAACACTTCAGAAGGTTGCCGAGAAAGCAGTCTCTGAGGAGATAGAAAAAGTAAAAAATCTGGATGTTTCCAATGGGGCCGCAGTAGCACTTGATCCTACCACGGGTGCAATCCGTGCCTATGTAGGCAGTCGCGAGTATGATTCACAAGATCCCGAGTTTAGCGGCAAATTTGACGTGGTTTCATTAGGTCTCAGACAACCGGGAAGCGCTCTTAAACCGATCACCTATGCTGTGGGATTTGCCAAGGGATATACACCGGCAACGCTTATCATGGATGTAGAAACACATTTCCCTGGTGGCGAGGATAAACCCGATTATATCCCCAAAAACTATGACGGGAAATTCAGAGGACCGGTTCAGGTGCGATTCGCATTGGGGAACTCGATCAATGTACTGGCTGTAAAAATGACGGCTCTGGTTGGAATACGGGATATCCTCAAGACTGCTTATGATATGGGTATCACAACACTTGCACCCACTGACGAGAACGAAAATAAGCTTGGATTATCCCTAACTCTTGGAGGCGGTGAGGTGCGACTTTTGGATCTTGTGAGCGCATATTCTGTTTTTGCCACAGGGGGCCTTAAACGCGAGATTTATGCCATAGAAAAAGTACAAGATGCCAATGGAACTGTATTATTTGAACACAAGACAACAAACCCTAAACGAACTATCAGTGAGGAGGTCGCATTTCTTGTATCGCATATACTTTCTGATAATACTGCGAGAAAAGATGTATTTGGGGAAAGAAATCTTCTGGGTTTACCAGGTGAGACAGTTGCGGCGAAAACGGGTACGACTGATGATAAACGAGATAACTGGACAGTGGGTTTCAGTAAATCAATTGTTGTTGGAGTATGGGTAGGCAACAACGATAATACACCCATGAATCCACGCCTTGCCTCAGGTGTAACTGGTGCGGCTCCAATTTGGAATCGAATAATACGTGAGGCACTCAAAAATAGGGATGATGAGCCGTGGAGTAAGCCAGAAAACGTTATCGCAGTTGAGATTGATGCGTATGGAGGTGGTATATCATTTGGCGATAAACCCAAAAGAAGTGAATATTTTATAAAAGGGACGGAACCATCTGGACAGTCAAGTATTTACAAAAAGATTAAAGTTTCAAAATCAGATGGTAATAAACTGGCAAATGCGGTGGAGGTCGCCACAGGAAACTACGATGAGAAAGACTTTATCGTATTTATAGAATCAGATCCCACCAGTGGAAACGAAAATCGTTGGCAACAAGCAATTGACGAATGGGTCAAAAAACAAGCTGACTCAATCTATCATCCTCCTACCGATTCATCGACCGTTTCTGAAAATAGCGTCGTTGTTCGTATAAAAAAGCCTTCAGATAAATCTAAAATTGATGGCAACGATGTCACAATTGAAGCCGATAGCAAAGCCAACAGAGGAATAGAAAAAATCGAGATTTTTATAGATGGCATATTAAAAGAAAGTGCTGATAGTGACTATATAGTAAAGACGATTAACATCGCAACAGGAATACATCTGATTACCGTGAAGAGTACTGATGCAAGTGGCAATACAGGAGAGTCTTCAATTACAATAGGGGTAAATACTGACCCTGTACCCACGCCAACAATCGCACCCACTCAAACGATAGCACCATCCCCGACTCCAACTCCTTAAGCCATGTGAACTCCGATTTTTGATAGAGCCGAAAGTATTGCCTCTCGAGTTTGCGCAACTTCTTCTTTCTCTAAATTTTTCGTAGTATGTCGAAAGGTGATTTGCAAAGTAATTCTATCCTTGAAGCGTCCCAGAAAGTCAATGGCGGCAACAAAAGGAGATACTTCCCTAATATTTTTTGCCAGGGAAGCGTATGGTATGTGTGATGGCACGATAAGCGTCAGATCTTCATAGAAACCTGTGAATGAGGTAATGGGTGAGAATCGTTTCTCATCCTGATAGAGAGTGACAAGTGAAGAAAAATCAATTTCCGCTATACATACAGTATCCTTAATTCCAAATCTTTGTTGAAAGACTGGATTAAGGACTCCCAGAAAGGCTAGCATTTTGTCTTTGCTCAACATGGCAATTGATTGTTTAGGATGTACAAACGGATAGTTTTGTGCATCTAGTTGTTTCTCCTGTATAGATAGTGTGCATTCGTCAAAAAGTGCACGCAGAATGCCTTTTAATGAGTAAAAGTTATCACTGGTAAGTAAAGATAATTTTGGCAATTCTTTTGGTAACTGTGACTTTTGAGGTATATATATGTGTGCTAATTCAAAAAACCTAAGATGCTTGGTACGAAATTGATTTTCAAAGGCGTTTTTAAGAAGTGAGGGAATAAGTTGTCTTCGCAGATACTCTGTCTCCACAGTCAACGGATTGGCCAGTTTAAGGTGTGTAGTAAGATCCAAATTGGCCGTATCCAAAAGTTCTTTGGATACAAAGGAGTAGTTGTACACTTCAGTATATCCCCAATATTTCAACATTGTTTTGACAGTGTATTCAAGACGCAAATCTTTTGGTTTTGTAGAGGTTGGAATAGATCCTGTCATCAACTCAGTTGGTAGAAGGTGATAGCCATAGATACGCGCAACCTCCTCAACGATATCCTCAGCTATTGTGACGTCAAACTGTCGAAACGACGGGGGTGTTATGGTAAGTTTTTCATTGGCGGAAGTGACCTTAAATTGCAACGATTGTACTATGTCCACGATTTCCTTGTTTTTTAAAGAAATCCCAAGACGGTTGTTGATAAAAGAGCTTTTTAGGGTGATTTTTTTTGCTTTGGGGGGATTTGGATAGATATCAATTAGTTTGCTTGCGACTGTGGCATGCGTGATATCTTGGAATAAGTGTATTGCACGAAGTATTGTGTCTTTAACTAAGTATGGATCTGGATGTTTTTCATTTATTGTAGCGGCGAGCGTGCGAATGCCTAATCTTAACGATGTTTTGCGGATAGCTGCTGGATTATTGGACTCTATAAATAAAATTACCCGTTTGGTCGTATCAGTGACGACACTATTAGCTGTACCCAGGATACCAGGGAGATCAATGATTCTACCAGTTCCATCATCTATTATGATGTCTTGGTTGGAAAGAGTGTAGAGCATTTCATCAAGTGTCGTGAGTTTTTCAGCCGGTTTGGCGTGTCTTAAAATAAGAGTGTTTGTCTTGATTCTGTCATAGTCAAAGACGTGACACGGATGGCCTAGCTCAAGCATGACGTAATTGGTGATATCAATCGCATTATTGAGGCTTCTTATGCCCACAATTTCAAGGCGCTTGCTTATATAGTCGGGTGAGGGACCAAGTTTTATGTTGTCAAGAACAATTCCCATCAGTCGGTGGGAGAGGCGGGAGGGATCTTTAATCTTTAGATCAAGCACATGAGATGGTTTTGGAGGTAGTTCAAACTTTGGCGATTTAAGAGTCGCTTTTATACCAAATCGAGGTAGGATGGCGGCAGCTTCCCGGCAAATACCATAGATACCCACCATATCAATTCGATTTGTGGTGATTTCAATGTCATATACCCAGTCATCCCCTACTTTAGTTACTTTTTCCACTGATGGACCACACAGAGATAGATATTCTTTGATCTCCCCAACCGTTGCGTTGGTATCAAGATATTCTCGCAGCCAAGAATCGGGAATTAAGATATTCATATTTATTATAAAGGTATCAAAGGTACCAAATGTACCAAAGGTATCAAAGGGAGAACGAAGCAAATTAGCTTTTGATACTTCTGATACCTCTGATACGTTTGATACTTTTTTAAAATTGTTCTAAAAACCTCACGTCATTGCTGTAGAGCAATCGTATATCATCCAGTTGTGTTCCCGACTTCATCATATATGTTCTTTCCACCCCCCAGCCAAACGCAAAGCCGGTGTATTTTTCAGAGTCGATTTTTCCTGCTTTTAAAACATTGGGATGCACCATACCTGACCCGCCTAGCTCGAGCCAACCTTCCTTACACAGTCTGCATTTACCGCCAGCCGGAAGTGTTCCCTTACCAAGACAGACGCCACAGGAGATGTCTACTTCAAATGAAGGTTCTGTGAACTGGAAATGGAATGGTCGTAATCTTGTTTTTCGAGAAGGTCCAAAGAAGGCTTTGGCAAAGTAATCCATAGTGCCCTTCAACTGAGTTATTGTTATACCCTGATCAATGACCAATCCTTCAAACTGATGAAACATCGGAACGTGGGATAGATCCCAGTTTGGTCGGTAACATTTGGCTATATTGATCATCCGTATGGGAGGCGCATGGTTTACCCGTTCCATTTCTCGAACCTGCCCCGAGGACGTATGTGGAGAAAGAAGCATTCTGCCTAATTTCTCTCCCGGCGGCGCATCGACAAAAAAAGTCTCAAAGTCGTCCCGAGCGGGGTGATCTTTGGGCATATTGAGAGATTCAAATGCATACCATTCCCATTCGATTTGCGGATAGCGCCTGCGTGTAAAACCAATATACTCAAAGATTCTAGTGATTTCCTCAATAGCCTGTGTCACAAGGTGAAGATGACCAAGAGGCGGTTTTGATCCTGGAAGGGTGACATCAATTGACTCTGTTAAGGCGCTTCTTGCAAGTTCTAATTTTTTCTTTTCAAAGGCGTTTTCGATTTTGAACTTTATCTCGTTGGTCAACTTACCCAGCCGTGGTTTCTCCGTTTTGTTAGCCTCTTTCAGGAGTTTAAGGATTCTAGCAAATTGTCCACTTTTGCCAAATATAGATAGCCAGTAGTTGTTGAATTCTTGGGTTGTATGTAACTGACGAAGTTTGCGCACGACGATAATAAGAAGGTTTTGCAGTTGTTGCTCCATATTATTTTTTATTATCCTTCCACCATTTGGAAATTCTGTCAAAGGCACGGTTGATCTCAACAACTGAAGAACCGAAAGATAGTCTCAGGTGGTATTCTCCCTGAGGTCCAAATCCAATTCCAGGAACTGTCACGACACCTGCTTCATACAAGAGGCGTTTGGCCATCTCAATACTTGGCGAATCCCGTTTGTAGCGGGGAAATACATAATAGGTACCGAGTGGTTTTACATACGAAAATAGATCTGGTAATTCATCAAGTCTTTTGCATATTGCCTCTCTGTTTTCGTTAAGCCATTTCACATGGCTTTCGACGACGTCTTGGGGACCGGTGAGCGCTGCAATTGCGGCTTCTTGAGAAATGTGGGGCGCACACACGATGGTGGCGTCGTGAATTTTAAGAATGTTCATAAGAAGGTCTTTATTTGTGTGAAGAAAGCCGATACGCCAACCCATCATGCCGTATTTTTTGGAAAGAGAACAGCATCTGATGACTTTAGGCCATAGATCTTTTACTGTCGCAATATTGAAATACTGTACACCGTCGTACACAAGGAAGTCATATACCTCATCGGTGATGATGTAAATATTTTTGCCCTTTAACAATTGCGCCAGTTTCAAAAGATCTTCTTTGAGGTAGACTGCACCGGTGGGATTTTGGGGATTGTTAAGGACAATCGCTTTTGTCTTTGGGGTAATTGCTTTTTCTATGGCGACAACATCCAGGCGGTAGCCAACGTGTGAGTCCTGCGTCATAGCCACTGCTATGGGTTTACCACCGGTTATGGATACTTGTTCGCCATTGGATGAAAAGTAAGGAGCGGGTAGAATTACCTCGTCTTCTGGGTTAACGAGAGCCAAAAATGAGTACATGAGCCCCGCCATACTTCCTGGTGTAATGAGAATTTCTGAAGAAGTAACGGGAAATCCTATCTCACGTGTTGCAATCTTTGCAATAATTTCACGAAGTTTTGGAAGACCGGTGAGAAGCGTATATTTGTCGATATCTGGCTTCTCTTTCAAGACGCGTATCGCGTGTTCTCTAATATGAGCGGGGGCTGGGTAAAAAGGCAAGCCTACTCCCAAGGAGACAACGTCTTTTCCTCGGGCTTGTTCTTGGGCACCCAAATACATCATTTCTTTGATGACAGATACACTCGTGTTTTTGAGTCGGTCGGCAAGGCCAGGGACAGTTTTTGAGGATAATACAGAATGAGAAGGCATATTAATTAATTTTCAATTTTCAATTTCAAATTTTTAATCTCCCGCCACCAGTCCCGATGGATCGGGATGTGGCGGGAAATTTTACAATGTGTTTAATATTTAAACATTAAAAATTAAGAAATTTAGTTTTAATTAGAAATTAGAAATTAGAAATTTGACGTTTATATCCTTCATAATTTCTTTTAAACTCCTCGCTGCTGTCTCCTGCGAATTTTTCCAGTGCAGCATCCGCAAGTACGTAGGCAACCATAGCCTCAGATATTACACCAGCACGGGGAACAACGCAAATATCAGATCGTTCAATAAGCGCTTTGGTTTTTTGCTTTGTTTTGATATCGACTGAATCAAGCGGATTTCCTAGTGTTGAAATTGGCTTGTGATAGACGCGACACACAATATCTTCCCCATTGGTTACCCCTCCTTCAAGTCCACCCGCACGATTTGTTTTTCTAAAGAAACTCTGCAAGGCCTCGCCTTGCGAAGCTAAGATTTCGTCATGAACTTGTGAACCAAATAGTTGGGTGTTTACTACACCATCGCCGATCTCGACAGCCTTCACTGAGTGAATACTCATGAGGGCTTGGGCGAGTCTGCCATCTAGTTTTCTATCCCACTGTACATAGCTTCCCAGTCCAACGGGTACATTGTGTGCAATTGTTTCAACCACTCCTCCTAGAGTATTTTTAGCTCTTCGGGCGTTGTCTATTTCAGCAAGCATTCGTTTTGAGACTACATCATCGATACAGCGAATTTCAGGGTCTTTATCATACACTCTCTTGACTTTTTCGAACAGGGTCGGACCCTCAAAGGTTTGGACCCTAATCAGTTTTATTTCGCCTATTTGTATCGTATGACTGGCAATTTCAACGCCAATTTCCAGAAGCAGTTTTCTACATAGTGCCCCGATTGCAACCCTCATAATGGTTTCACGGGCACTTGCTCTCTCGATAACATTTCGTATATCGTCAAATCCGTATTTAACTAGCCCGGAAAGGTCGGCATGTCCTGGACGAGGATTTGTAATTTTCCTTGGGTGTGAAGCTAACACACCCCGGGGGTGGGTTGAATAGTCAACGATGGATTTAAGCGGATCTATGGACATAGTTTCTTTCCAATTGGCATAATCGTTATTTTCAACTATAAGCGCAATCGGACTGCCCAGTGTTTTACCGTGTCTTACCCCTGACAATATTTTAACCTGATCCTTTTCGATAAACACTCTTCCGCCACGTCCAGCCCCTCCCTTCCTTTTATCCAAGTCATTTTGAATATCTTCCCGGGTAAGTGACAGGCCAGCCGGAATTCCCTCCAGAATGGCAATTTCAGCCTGTCCATGTGATTCACCCGCAGTGAGAAATCGTAACATAGAAGTTAATTGTTAATTGAAAGAGCACTAACAAGAGCTTTTTCCATAATTTCAATTGGCGCCTTATGTCCGGTGAATAGCTTAAATTGTTCTACTCCTTGATATAGTAGCATTTTGTAGCCATACACGACAGATGCACGAACATCCAATGCATCTTCTAATAATTTCGTCTTTTTGGGTGTATACACACAATCAAAGACGATGTGGTGTTTTGTTAAAAGATTTTTTTCCACAGGTGACTGTGATTCATTAGGCTTCATTCCAAGAGGTGTGGCATTAATAATAATGTCGCTTCTTTTCAGCAAGTCATCGTTTTTTTCAAAATAACCCGCAAGCGATAAATCCCTCACCAGCTTTGGTCCCTTCACATTATTTCGAGCAACAACGTATACCAAAGCACCTTCCTTCTTGAGGCCATAGGCTATTGCACGAGCCACTCCACCGGATCCCAATACGATTGCCTGTCTTTCCTTCAGCTCTGTCTTTTCCTTAATTGCAGCTATTGCGCCAATCCAATCGGAATTGTGTGCATACCATGTGCTATTTTTATTCAAAAGCGTATTTGCAGAACCAATTATTTCTACTGCCTGATCAATCTCTCCAACATACTTGAGAATTTCTTCTTTAAAAGGTATGGTGACAGAAATTCCCGTTGTGCCAATGGAAAGAAGCCCTTTCAAAGCCGCTTCAAGATCGGTTGGTGCAAAGGCAAGATAGGTGAAGTCTAAACCAAGTGCCTTGTAGGCGGCATTGTGCATTTGGGGTGAAAGCGAATGTTCTACTGGATTTCCAATGACACAACAAAGTTTAGTATGGGCGCTTTTCATGTGACAATCTCCTCTACAATTTGTTTAGGTGACTTACCCTCTGTGTCGACAATTGCATCTGCTGCTTCCCGATAAAGGCTTTCACGTTCTTCAAAAAGTTTATTAAGCTCTGAAAGTCCATCATCTTCATTGGTGAGTTTAGGCCGATCAATACTTCGTTCAATACGTTTGTAAAGAAGCGATACCGGTGCGGTTAGACAAAAGACTTTTCCTAACGATTTTAGTATTTTTACATTGTCTGGATCCATAATAACACCGCCTCCCGTGTCTATGACTGTATTATCACTATCTGCAAGACCAGTAATAACATTTTTTTCCAAACGTCTAAAATGCTTCCACCCATGGTTTTTTACAATATTTGAAATAGATGCCTTTTCTATTGCACTAATTTCATCATCGGTGGATATACAATTCATAGATTGTTTCTTAGACAAAAGTTTTGCGACCGTTGTCTTCCCTGCACCTCTTAAACCAATAAGTACAATATTCATGAGACTGGTGCTCCTATTTGTTTCAAACTATCAAAAAAATCCGGAAATGATTTTTTCACTACCTCTGAATTATTAATCGTCGTGTTACCGGAGGCAGCAAGAGCGGCAATTGCCATGCTCATTGCGATACGGTGGTCGTTATGGGTTTCAATTTCCGTTCCTTTTAAGTGGCCACCCACTATTTCCAGAGAATCCGTATCCTGACTACATTGTATTCCCATCTTGGAGAGTTCTTTCGTAATCGTCTCTAATCTGTCTGATTCCTTACTCCTAAGATGACCGATGTTTCTTATATGAGAAGTTCCTTTCGCGCAGGCTGCAACGACTGTGACGATTGGAACAATATCAGGACAGTTGCCCATATCTAAAGAGATCTCTTTGAGTGGTTTGCCATACACCGTCACTTGATGAGTGCCTTTTTCGATTACGCAGCCCATTTTCTCAAGTATAGTAAGGATGTACGCATCGGCTTGAATAGAATGAGGGTTTAAGTTGGAAACTTTGACAGTAGATCCGGTGACAGCAGCGGCGACCATAAAAAATGCAGCCGATGAGTAATCTCCTTCTATTTTGTAATGAGCGCTTCTGTATTGTTGACCTTTTAGCACATGATACGTCGCATCAGATTTGGAAACGTTTACGCCAAAAGTGCGCATTACATCTATGGTGACATCAATATAGGGAGTAGATTTAGAGTTTTTGCCATAGATTGTCAAACCATTTTTACAAAGGGGTGCAATCAGAAGTAATGCGCTTATAAATTGAGAACTTTCGCTTCCATCAATCTCAATAGTTCCTCCCGCCAATGTGTTGCTTTTTACGCTAACAGGCGCATAATTTCCCTCTCTAGTCTGCACATTACTACCTAACTTAGTTAAAGCTCTAACAAGCGTACCAATGGGG
>Ga0213870_1001457_pt1 | contig 10627 bp, 17 predicted proteins | sample WICALVC2017_Meta_FD_160119 | JGI IMG/M metagenome (GOLD analysis project Ga0213870, IMG submission 160119) | Freshwater microbial communities from subterranean cave lake in Wind Cave National Park, South Dakota, United States - WICALVC2017 | ecosystem: Environmental > Aquatic > Deep subsurface >... | reverse complement strand
CTATCATAACTATTAAATTTTTTATTAATAGCATTAGCAATCTCTCCGCTAAACTTTACATCTTTTTTCAGCATAGGCCACCAAAAACTATGATTAAAATGCCCTCCTCCGTGATTTCTTACAGCTGTTCTAATATCTTCTGGAATAGTTTTTAAATTACTAGCTAAAAGTTCTTCAACCTTTTTATTTTGCAGTTCTGGATATTTTTCTAAAGCTGCGTTTAATTTATCAACATAAGTTTTATGATGCTTACTATGATGGATTTCCATGGTTTTTGCATCTATAAATGGTTCTAGTGCATCATAAGAATATGGTAAAGTTGGTAGGGTGAACATTTTGGTTTTTTGGTTTTTATTTTAATTTTTAGTTTTAATAATAGTTAATATAGAATATATAAAGTTTATTATGCTTTTGTTCTAATTTTATTAACTTATAATAGCTGAAAGATTGGATAATAAAACATGCTCCTGGCAGGATTTGAACCTGCGACCCCAAGGTTAGGAACCTTGTACTCTATCCAACTGAGCTACAGGAGCTTAATTTTTTAAAATCTATTTAGTTTAAAAATTGTGTTATCTATTAAATATAATTGTGATAAAGTAAAAGATAGGAAGTAAATAAAACAGCATATATAACTTATTCTTCTACTCTTCTTGTTAATAATAATATATAAATAGCTTTAATTTTAGGTTTAACAAGTTAATTTAAAATTAATTTATAAAAATGATAATAAAAATTTTGGGAATTTTGGATATAATTATTGCTATTTTATTTTGGGTTTTTGGAGTTTTTGGTGCTGGCTCATTGTCTGCTCTTGTTATATTATCGGGGATGTTTTTACTAGTAAAGGGGATTGTTTTTTTCAGTGGTTTAAGTCTTGCTAGTTTGTTAGATATAATAAGCTCAATTTTTATAATAGTATCAACATCTATAACAATTCATATTATTATTGTAATAATTGTTAGTTTGTTTTTATTCCAAAAAGGGATTTTTAGTTTGATGGGTTAATTAAAAATTAAACAGATAAATTATTTTTTAATTCTTTTTTAATTAGCTTTAAGGTTAATACTGGCTTATGCCTAGCTTTATATTCTATTTTACTGGCAGAACGATGGGCTTTTTCATAAGACATTCCATGAGACATTAAATAGCGCTCATGCAATTCATGTAATAAAACAAATTTTATTTCTCTAATGCTCAAAGCATCATCCAACCAAACCTCTTTAGAAGGTATAAATGAATAAACTAAATCATGCCCTCCTTCTGTAAAGTCAGTAAAATATAAATCTCTAACTAACTCTCCATTTACTATCCAAATATAAATATTATGCGAGTAAGTTTTAAGCTTTTTCCTGTAAATCTTAGAGGGTATTTGTTTTTTATTTAATTTTATCAATTTTGCTAACTCTGATTTTGCTCTCTCTGTTTTTTCAACTTTATCAGCTCTTTCTAAAGCTTTATCATATGAAACTCCTTTGGACATTAATTTCCACTCAGTTAATAAGTGATCAATAAAAAAATCTGATTCATCATTAGAATACTCCTTGTCTATCCAAAATTCATTTTTTGGGATAAAGTGGAATCTATAGTGTTGACCAAAATTAGTAAATTCTGGATCAATGTGGGTACGAATATGATTGCCATTTACTATCCATACTATAAATTTACCAACTTTTGTTAATCTCTTTAGATATTGTTTTTGTAACACCATTTTAATTTTAAAATGTGGGAGAGAGGATTTGAACCTCTGCAGGCACTAAGCCAACACGTCTTGAGCGTGTCCCGTTTGACCACTCCGGCACTCCCACATATTTCTTTAAGTATTTATTTCTATAAAAAGCTTTATAAATGCCTAATTTTAGGTAATTATGAAGACGGCCATAATAGTCAGGAAACACCTGTTCCCATTCCGAATACAGAAGTTAAGCTGGCTATGTTATAGTAATAGTTTCCGAAAGGAAGCGAAACCTATAAGTTGTCTTCATAATTTTCTTTTTTTAAAGAAGAAAATTTTATAAAATAGAATAATTAAAATTAAATAGCTAAACTGTAATAGACCAAGCTAGGAGGTTAAAATTATAATACCTATAAGATGTTTTAGTTGTGGAAAGCCAATAGCTTATTTATGGGAAAGTTTTAAAAAAAGAGTTGAGGAGGGAGGAGAGGATAGTAAAACTGTTCTAGATGAACTAGGTTTAGAAAGATATTGCTGCAGAGCTATGTTTTTAGGTCAGGTCGATACTTTAGAATTAATAAATAAGTTCAGGAAGTTTTGAGAATTTTTAACTAATAAAAAATTAAAACTATTAAAAAATTTATGATTGAAAAAATCCTATAGAAAATTGAAGAAAATTATAATAAATTAAAAGAGATTAATAGAAATCATGAACTGCTAAAATATGTGATAGATGAGGGGGTTAACTGAAATTCTATGGGTTATTTAATCTAAATAAATTTATTTAATCAAAAAAGTTAATTAAATTTGATGAACAATTTAATTTTTCATTTTCCATCTATTAATACAGCCACAATTTTTACATTTAATACTTTTAATCAAAACATTATTTTGTTTTTTTATCCTTACTTCTGAGTTATTTGGTGTAAAGAATGTAAAACAATTTCTGCAGAATTTCTTTCTTAATCCTTTTAATTTAATGTTTTTAGACATTGCAAGATTTTTTATCTTTTTTATGTCTTTCTGAGTGGGACTTTTCTTAGAAAAAATTTTTTCAATTTCATCTAATATTTCCTGTTTTGATATTTTTTTAGCGCTCATATTTATAAAGCTATTTATAAAACTTTTAATTTTTACTTATTAATAATAATATAAACATTTATAAACCAAATTAATTTGAATAATTTAAATGTTTTAAAAGAGGAATTTTATGGGTTAATATGAAAAAATGTATTTATTGTAAGTGTAATGTCCATGATGACAGTGTAGTTGATTTCTGTGAAAAATGTGGTGTAGGAGTTTTTGGAAGAAAAATGTTTAATGCTATTGTTGAAAATATGTCACAGTCTAGAGAAAGGGGGGATTTACACCAGTTGTTTTGATTTTATTTACTGCTATTTTTTAAAAATGTAAAACATAATAACTTTATTATCACTAATAATGTAACAGTAAAAATCAGTTTTTATGGTAAGTTAAAAAATCTTTGATATAATAGAAATTTGTTTGTTCAGTAACCTTTAAAAATGCGCTAATTCTATGAGTTTTTAGGAGTGTTATAATAAGTTATAGTAAAAGACAGAAATTTTTCCCAAAAAATTTCTGCTTTTCCTTGATAGTCAAAGAAAATAAAAGTATTTTCAAAAATTAAAATAGTCACTAAAAATGCTTTTATTTTGCACAAACGAGGAAATATCAGTGTCCTTGACTATAATAAAAATGATAAAAAGAAAAATAGTAAGAGAGCATGGAAAAATTAGGCTTAGTAATTACTTTAGAAAATTTGAAATAGGCGATAGAATTGGTATTAAAAGAGAATTAAGTTTACATCCAAAATTCCCAAAAAGACTTCAAGGAAGAAGCGGAAGTATAAATGGAAAAAGAGGCGATTGTTATATTGTTAAAATAAAAGATTTTAACAAGGAAAAAACTTATATAATACATCCTATACATTTAAGAAAACTGAAATAAACAAAATGGCAGCTAAAAAAATAATATAAAACTATATGAATAATAAGAAAAATGATGAATAAAATAATTATGGGGAAATCAAAGAAATTAGTTAATTAAACCGAAAAATAAAATGGATAAATATACTTTATTAGATGCAAGAGTTAATGGAGAGGTTAAAAACCTTGGTTGGGGAGAATTGGAACAAAAAGAGATACCTGTAGAAATAACTAATGTGAGATTTGTTAGATTTGAACCTACTAAAGGACATCTTGCTTACTATATGTTAATATCTAATAAAAAGGCTGGATTTCCTAAAGATGAATTAATTTGCGATGTCCTTCTTTATTATAATAAGTTGCCTTTTAAATTGAAAGAGGGTGATTTAATAAGAGCCTATATGCACCACAAATATATAACTATAGCTGATAGAATAGAAAAAATATAGGCTAAATAAAAATATATGAAAAACTAAATAAAATCATTAAAAATTAAAATAAATAAACAAATAAAAATGATACTAGAAAGGACTCCAATAACTATGAATGAAGTAGAAGAAATACTTGAAAGTCTACCTGATAGTGAAAAAAAACAACAAATGGAATTATTTTTGAAAAAATTCCTTAAAACAAAGTCTACGCAGGCTAAAAAAATCAGCGGGGATCTTGAAAAGTTGGATTTAATTAAGATAAAAAATGAACATATCATTAAAATAATTGAAATACTTCCTGAAGATAGCTCTGATATTAATAAAATATTTACTGATGTTAGTTTAAATGAAGATGAGATTAGTAAAATACTTGGAATTGTTAAAAACTCAAGATAAAATAAAAAATGGAAAAGGAAGAATTTGCGATAGTACTAGATTTTTTACCTTATGGTTATCCCCTAGAAAAGAAAATGATGCCTATAGCTCAAGCCATAGGCACAAAGAATTTTACTTTATTGCAGTTAGTTCCTAGAAAATCCGTAAAATTAGAACTTAATGAAAAGGTTTATATTGGTGAAGGGAAAAGAGATAAAATTTATTATATTCTTGGAAAAATTCCAGAAAATAAAATGACTGAAACTGCTAATCAAAATTTACAAAAATTTATTGATGAATATGTTTCATTAAATGAAAATAAAATAGCGGATTTTTTTAATAAAGCAGAAGCAATAAATACTAGACTACATCAACTTGAATTGCTTCCTGGATTTGGCAAAAAATATACTGAAAATATAATAAATGAAAGAAATAAGAAACCTTTTGAATCATTAGAGGATATAAAAAAAAGGATACATAATATTCCCGACCCCAAAAAATCTGTTGAAAAAAGGATTTTAGATGAAATAACTAAAAAAGAAAAATATCTTTTATTTATGGGTGATAGATAAAAAATGGCAGAGCAATTAGTTAAAACAAAAAAAATGGGAAGTCCTATAAGAGTGGAAAGGCCAGCAAGAGAGTTTTCTATAATTAGACTTATGCAAACAGATATTCCTGGAAATAAAAAAGTTTTAGTTGGATTAACATACATAAAGGGAATTTCTTGGACAGTTAGCAATGCCATATGTAAAATTTTAAAAATTAATGAAAATAAAAAAATAGTTGAATTAAACGAAGATGAAATTAATAAAATTACGGAATTTTTAAAAAATCCTATATTGCCTAGTTTTTTATTGAATAGAAGAAAAGATTTTGAAACTGGAAAAGATATACATTTAATAACCACTAAGTTGGATATGCAGAAAGAATTTGATATAAGGAGGTTAAAAAAAATAAGGTCTTATAGAGGACTAAGACACGCTCTTGGACAGCCAACAAGAGGACAGAGAACTAGAAGTCATTTTAGAAGAGGTGGAAAAACAAGAGCAGTGGGAGTTAAAAAAACTAAAGCTACAAAATAAACTTTGATCATTAAAAAATTATTAATAAATAACTTGAGTAAAAAATAAGATATATTGTGAATAAAATTTTTATGATTAACAAAATTAAACTTTAAAAATAACAAAATGCCAAAACGTCAAAGAAAAAAATATTCAAAGCCAAGAAAGCTTTATGATAGTGTAAGAATAAAAGAAGAAAATGTTCTTGTAGAAAAATATGGCTTAAAGAATAAAAGAGAAATCTGGAAAGCAGAGGCTTCTATAAAAAGAATTAGAAATCTTGCCAAAAAACTAATTACAGCTGGTGAAAATGAAAAAATAAATTTTGTTGAAAGACTTAAGAAAAAAGGGTTTAAAATTAATAACATATCAGATGCTCTTGCTTTAAATAAAGAAGATTTATTAAAGAGAAGGCTTCAAACAGTTTTATTTGTTAAAGGCTTAGCGAATACTTCAAAACAAGCAAGACAACTAATTGTTCATAAACATGTTTCTATTGAAGACCAGACAGTTAATATACCTTCTTACCATGTTAACTTGGAAGAAGAGCCTTTAGTTAAACTGAATATTAGTTTAAAATTTAAAAAAGACTCAGAAAAAGAAAATATTATAGAAGAAATTAAAAACTTAGAAAATTTGGAGGAAATAGAACAAAATGCAACAGGCACAACAAATTAGTGTAGAACCGGATATAGAAAAAGAAAAAACTAAGAAAAAAGAGAAAGAGGGAAAAATAGGGATTTTAAACATTTATACTACTTTTAATAATACTGTAATAAATCTTACTGATTTAGCTGGAAAAAGCATTGCTAAATTTTCAGGAGGACAATCAACAACTCAAGATAGATTAAAAGCTAATCCAACTATTGCTATGTTTGTTGCTCAAAGAGTTGCAGAAGAAGCTAGAGATATTGGAATAACTGGGTTTTATGTTAGAATAAGAGCAAAAACTGGCCAGACTAATCCGGGGCCTGGGGCACATTCTGCTATTAAAGCTTTAACAAGGGCTGGTTTTAAAATACTAAGCATTATGGATAATACTAAAATTCCTAGAGGCGGGCCTAAAAAACCTTATGGCAGAAGAGGAAGAAGAGTTTAGATAGGTTTAGAAAACTAGGAATTAATATGAAAGTAAATCACTATTTAATAAGAAATAAAAAATAAGAGCTATACACTAAAATAATATTAAAAACTAAAAATGATAAAAAATATTAATTATGAGAAGGAAAGACAAAAGTTAAGTTTTGTTACAGATATGAAAATAGAGTTGGCAAATGCTATAAGAAGAAGCGCTTTAGAAATTCCTATAATGGCTGTTGATGATGTTGAAATTATAAAAAATGACTCTGCTCTGTATGATGAAATTCTTGCTCATAGGCTAGGATTAATTCCTATTAAAACAACCTCTTCTAAAGAAGTTAAATTTAGGCTTAAAGATGTGGGCCCTAAAGTAGTATATTCAACTAATATTAAACCAGATATTGGAATTAAAAATAAAATACCTATTGTTATTTTAGATAAAGATCAGGAAATTGAGATTATCTGTAACGCCAGACTAGGAAAAGGAATTGAACATATAAAATACTCTCCCGGATTAATATTTTATAAACATAATATAGATAAAGAAATCTTGGATTTTTTGCATATTGAAGAGGGAAAGGCTAGTTTTGATGAAGAAGAACTAAAAAATAAACTAAGTGAAGATCAAATAAAAAAAATTAAAGGCATTAAAGAAGTGGACGAGCTAAAGTTTGAAATTGAATCATGGGGGCAAATAGATTCTAAAGATATTTTTTTGAAATCTATTGATGCTTTAGAAGACAATTTAAAGAGTCTTAGTAAAGCTGTTAAATGATTTTTTCATCAACTTATTTTTTAGCTAGGTTTTTCTGCTTTATATTTTTTAATTATAACTCTTTATATATATTGATTAATAAAAATTAATAATAAGCATATGATTTTTATAGTTAAATAGATAGCTCGTGAAGCGGAGATGCCGGAGTGGTCAAACGGAACACGTTAAGGCCGTGTTGGCTTAGTGCCTACCTAGGTTCGAATCCTAGTCTCCGCATTTTTTAGTTGTTCCTGGTTTTTAATTATAAGCTAATAAATCAGAGATGGTAGACCACTCAGTCATAGCATACTGGGAAAACAAACCAGAAATAACCAGATGTATGCAGATAATAATATCAAGAGCTGGAAGAATTCTTGATAAATGTCTCAGAAAAATATTCAGTTTTGTTGATGCAACAAAGTTTACAACATGGAACATCAAAGAAGTGCAGATTCATGTTGCAAATAGAATAGCTCAAGAAACAGTTTATCCTATTGGCATGAGCTTTCTTAAAAAGAATATCAGAGATCCTGTAAATGAAGCTCTTCCTAAAGGTTATGGAAGAGTGTACTTGGATGCAGGCTATGATGACAATAAAACAATCGGCGTTTTATTCAGCAAAGGATATTATCCTATTGTATGTCCAAACAAAAATAGAATAAATGGTTATTTGAGAAGAAAAGCAAGAAAACTATACAGAATGCCTGTTAATCGACGAGGATATAGATATAGAGGCAGAGGAGAATCTGTATTTGGAAGTTTAACTAATGAATTTGGAGATAGACTTCATGCAAGAAATGAACAATCACTACAAACAAGAGTCCTTGGTAGAGTTATAAGTTATCAGATTAAATTACTTATAAGATGCAATGATAAAATAATTAGCATCGAGCTAATTATTAAACACGCTCAGAAATAGTATTACCCCTTACCTTTCTGCTCCCTCTCAATTTCAATAATAAGTTTATTCATTTTCAACTCGAAAAGCCTGAAAAAGATAAGTATAAAGTAAGTTATGAGTACTTATGATAATTATTATAAAGGGGTAACAAAACCGAAAGGTTTATAAAGCCCAATTATCTTAAAATTACATGACAACTACATTAATAAAACCAACATTAGAAGCAGAAGTTGAAGGTCTTGGAGAAATATATAGAATAGATAGGCCTTTTAATAAAGCTTTAGAATCACTAAGAGAACAAAAAACAAAAGTTATTTCTTCAAGAGAGCTAGCTTATGCAAGAATTAAAGAAGGAGGAGATAGTTCTTTATGTAATTCTGGAAGTTATACTAGAGAGGGATTTTTATATTTAAAAAATGAGCCAGTTTTAGTTGCTTTAAACTCTCCTTTACTAGATTTACAGCTAGCAGAGCAAGCTGTTGAGGCTAATAGAAAAGGAAATTATCTTTCAACTGATAAAAAAGTTTATGAACAATATAAAGAACAAGCTGAACAAGACAAAAATAAAATTCTTCAAGAAAGAAAAGTTTTAATTTTTCCTAAAAGAGAAAATTATGAAATTCCAACAAATGAATTTAATGAAAATGAGCTAACTTTGTTTTTATTTAAAGATCAAGCAGAAAATTATGGAAATTTTTTAAAGGAAAATGAAATTAACGAAATGCCTGTTTGGTTGCTTGATAAAAATTATGTTAATTCTAAAGAAGGAAGTATTTTGACTCAGTTGTGGCTCCTTGATTTGGACGGTAGGTCTGGTGTCGAGGGCAACTGGGGCTTTTTCTGCGACAGTAGGGTTCGTGGGATGTTTGAAAAACCCAGCGAAGCTGGTCGCGTTTTTGAAAGTGGGTCTAAGGCAAAAAAAGCTAGATTAGAATTACCTTATACAAAAAGACAAGTTCATAAAGTTTATGATATTGTTTCTGGAGTTAGAGATGGAAGATTGCCTAAATCAAAACTAGAAAAGGTTGTAAAATTCTTAGATAGATTAAATAAATAATTTTAAAAATCTCACATTAAATTACCCTTTACCTTTCTGCTCCTTCTCAATTTCAATAATAATGTTGTTCATTTCATTATGCAAATCATTTAGCCTTTCAAGAATCTGAGTTCTAGCTTTATCTAATTTTTCAGCTTGCTCATTAACAACTTTCTTGCTCTCAGAAACATTTTTTTTGACAAAATTTCCTTTTCCAACTTCAACCAATAATTTATTGTCTTTAATTTTAACAGGAGCATAAATTCTTTTTCCTAAATCTATAAATAATTCTTTATCATTAACAATTTCATTTAAACTTAACATTAGCTCTCTTAACTCTAAAATATTCTGATCTATTAGTTGTATTTGATTATTTAAAGTATTAACTTCATGTTCCATTAACTGAATTTTTATTATTTGTTCTTGATTCATCATCCTAAATAATAATTAAGGTTTTTAAGTATTGTCATATTATCAGTATCCACAAACTCAAAAATATAAAATTTCATTAATTGGTAATATTAGATAAGAATAAGGATATGTGATTCTCCTCAATTATTAACCTATTTAATTGTCGGTTTGGTTAGTGAGTTATCAAAAAATAAGAATAAAATTCCTATGCAATACTAATTACTTTCATTGAATTATCACATAATACTTTAAATATCTTTTTTATTTAATATGATTATGACATTTAATTTTGATAACTCTAAGAAACAAGCTTTAGCTAAAAAAGACAAAAGCAATAAAAAAAGTTTAGATGAAAAAATAAAAAAACTTTGTGAAAAATTAAATAAAAATAAAAACTATTTTACAACTAGCTCTTGCAGTGGAAGAATAGTTCTAATAATTGACGAAGAAAAGAAAAAACCTAATTTATTTTTGTTTAGGAGCCATAATAAAATTACTTTTAATAAATTAAAAAATATTATTCATCATATTATTAATAACAAAAAACTGAGAAATGAACTGAAAAATAAAATAATTTATTTTAAACAAGAGCCTTGCCTACTAGTAGTAAGTTGCAGAGATAGAGAAAGTCAATCAGATTTATTTAATAAAGCAAAAAATAATGGGTGGAAAAAATCAGGAATTTTAAGTTTAAATAAAAAATTATTGATTGAATTGATGTCAACTGAAAGCATTAGTTTTCCAATTATTAATAGAGGAAAACTAATAGCAGGAGATTTTCTATTAAAAACCGTTATAAGAAAAGCTAATTTAAATCTGGAAAGAGGTTGGAATAAAATTAGAAGATTGGAAAAGCTGATTTAGTATTTTAAAAAGCTGATTTAGTTTTTAACTAGTAAAAATATCAGCTATTTACTTATAAATTCAGTATAATGACACCTTCCACAATATAAT
>Ga0213870_1001456_pt1 | contig 10627 bp, 9 predicted proteins | sample WICALVC2017_Meta_FD_160119 | JGI IMG/M metagenome (GOLD analysis project Ga0213870, IMG submission 160119) | Freshwater microbial communities from subterranean cave lake in Wind Cave National Park, South Dakota, United States - WICALVC2017 | ecosystem: Environmental > Aquatic > Deep subsurface >... | reverse complement strand
GTACTAGGAAGCATTCTAACGCAACATACAAATTGGAATAATGTTCAACGGTCAATTGAAAATTTAAGAAATGAAAAGGTAAATAACATTAATGAAATTTATAAATTAGCATTAAACGATCTTGATAAATTAAAACGATTAATAAAACCCTCTGGGCTTTATAATCAAAAAGCAGAAAGATTATTAGTATTCTCTAAGTTTATTATTAAAAAACATAAAACCCTGCATAATCTATCAAGACTTCCAGTTGATAAAATCCGACAAGATCTTCTCTCTGTTAAAGGCATTGGCAAGGAAACAGCTGATACAATACTTCTTTACGCTTTTGATAAACCAGTCTTTATCATTGATAACTATACGAAAAGATTTATTGCCAAACATAATCTTACCGTAAAAAAAGAGTACGACGAGCTTCAAAATTTTTTTATGAAAAACCTACCAACAAATACAGCAATCTACCAAAACTACCACGCCCTTATTGTACAGTGGGGGAAGACCCCTTTGCCTGCTTCGCCGCGAGGCGGGCCTCTTTAATATCTTTATGTAATTCTTTCTTTAAATCCTCTGCGGTTTTTTTAATTTTTTCCTCTATATTGTCAATATTTTTCTTTAGGTGTCCCCACACCTTATCGTGATCTTCTGACGCAAGATGCGATAAGAAGATTTTTTTATTTTCTTCTGTTAGTTCGGATAAAATCGCATCAAGAATAGCATGATGAATATTATTTTCGGCAAGCTCAATCAAATGACGTCTTTCTTCTTTTGATAAATCCATTTCGCCTAGATCAACACTTAGCGTTGCTGTCTCAATAATATGACTATAAAAATGTTTACCCATATGCGTTTTGTTTTGGGATAATTGGTCCCAAAGGAATTGTATCATTTGGATCGTCGATAAAAAAGTAGATAACAGGACCTCTTTTTGCCCCATCCTCGCGTTCTAGATAATTCATAAGCTCTGGCGATCCGCCCAAATGTTTCCCTGTCCATTCAGCTGGTCCGGCATCGCCAATCACAACTACCATCGCTTTCCCATTTTCGGGATTAACTACTAACATTTTCCTAAACTTAAAAAAATCCCTATACTCTGAAACTCTACTATTGTAATCAGGGACAAGAAATGTTTGCACTGCCAAATAATATTTTTCTCTTAGTTTGTCTTTTTCGGTCATTGCTTCTTTTGACGAAGCAAAATATCTCCATGCGCCAAGGCCAGGCGCCATACCTGACGACCAAAACTTATCTACTTCTTCTTGCGTATCAAAATGCGAATACATATTATCTCCTGGATAACGAGCGAGATGCTGTTCTGCACCTATTAACCCAAAACTTCTGTTAAGCCGCTTATTATCAAGTTCTTGGGTGACTGGAAAACCAAAGGTACGAGATAAGATATCGGAGATTCTCTCTTCTTCATCGTTTGTTAATTGCCTTACCGTACTTGGCAACACACGAGAAAGGTCCGATATCAAAGAGGAAGTAACGTCAACATCTCTTTTTGTTTCGTTGCTGGCAATCAAAAGCGGATCTTTAGGAAGAAGCGGCGCACTTGGCCCTGCAAGAAGGAGCAACCCTCCGAGTGATCCAACAGCTAGCTGTTTAGAGTTGCCAACAAGCCATTCAAGAGAAGCTTTATGTTTCTCCCAAAGCTTCTCTCGTAATGCCTTTGACCGAGCTGTCCATTTTTGACTTAAATGCTTATAGTGTGGCCTTTGAGAAAACATGTATATTTCACCCTATTTGCGTACCAAATACTCTAGAGATTTCCTCGATTGTAGTAATACCCTGAAAAACTTTCTCCATGGCTGCGTCCCTTATGGCTCTCCCTTTCTTTCTTCGGATAAGCTCGGAGATATAGGAAGGAAGTTTATATTCGATAATGCAAGTTTTTATTTCCTCGTCAAAATATACCACCTCAAAAACCCCTGTTCTGCCTAGATACCCAGTATTGTTGCAATTACTGCATCCTCGACCCCTTTGAAGATTTGGTGAATTACGATGTTCTAGTAAATTCTTCGTGTAGGAATCAAGCTTATCAACGTTTGTCAGGGCATATGGTTCTTTACACGAATCACAAATTTTTCTTACCAACCTTGTTGAGATAACGCCTTTTATAGTTTGAGCAATTATCGAATTGGTAATACCAAATTCAAGAAACCGAGTAATAAGTGCCGGGACATCAAATGTATGAAATGTAGTAAATATCAAAATCCCGGTTAGGGTTGCCAATACGGCCATCTGCGCTGTGTCTACATCTCTTATTTCTCCAAGCATTACTACATCGGGATCCTGCCGAACAACAGATCGCATAGCTTTTACATAACTTAGTCCTATGCTTTCATTAACCTGCGTTTGGCGAATATTAGTCATTTGATATTCAATTGGATCCTCAAGAGTAACAATATTTTTATCCGGTTTATTCAATGCATGAATGATTGAATACAAAAGGTTTGTTTTTCCCGATCCTGTCGGACCAGTAGTTAAAATCATACCAAAGGAACTGGTTATAAGTTTATTTACAAGATCTAGCTGATCGGGCAAAAGGCCTAAGTCTTCAAGCCCAATCAGAATATCTTCTCTATTTAAAATACGAAGCACTATAGTTTCCCCATACAAGGATGGAAATACAGAGACTCTAATATTATGAACTTTATTCATAGAATTAAATTCGAAGTGGCCATCTTGGGGTAGCCTGCGCTCTGTAATATTCATATTCGACATTACTTTTATCATGGAAACAATATTGTCCTGGAGATGATTTCCTAAAACTTCAACCTGCTGAAGAAGACCATCTATTCTAAAACGCACATTAAGAGTGTCTCGCTCCGGTTCGATGTGAACATCGCTTGCGCGCTTCTCAATAGCACTATGCATAACATTTTCAAACCAGCTACTTACGTCTTGGGGTTGATTGATCATTTTTACACCTAAAAACATCGTATACTTTCTAGATACTACATGTCAATATTGACACATCGGAATTTTTATAGAGGTTACAAGCTTAATTAGGATAATGGCACTCCTTGTGAGCTTTTTGCCTTTTAAACACGATGTTGCGGAGCGTTGATTAATCCTCATTTTTTGACCTGGCAATAAAACTATTTCTCTTTTTGATTGCTGCGACAATACACATCCGAGGACCGTCCCCAAATTGTCCCCAAATTCAGTCCCCATAACTGTAAAAATCGACCGAAGCGCATCTTTTCTTATTCTATGACGAACTTCTATGCGGATCGTGCCCCTCAACATCAGGTAGTCTTAAGTTATACTTTGTAATTATTTGTGAAAATTGTGAATCTTGTCTTACTTTGTTGTAAAGCTTGTCGTATTCTTTTTCTGCTTCAAAATCTTCATAATAAAACAACATTGCTTGTGGATCTTGAAAATGACCCTCAGTTTGTCCTTGATCTACAAGAGCGAAGTTTATTTTGCCTGTTTTGGAATCAAAATCTTTTATTAGAAGATTACCAGCGTCAGGGTCTATAATCATTCGACCAGCGTAGAATGGCGCAATGTGATTTCTTTTAAGGATAAAAATGATATCCTCAAGTTTTCTTAACTCTTCTTCAATTTGTTTGATATGTTCTTCGCCCACTCCAATTGATTTTGCAAACTCCAAGGCTCTTTGTTTTCTATTCTCATCCATACCTTTATTAGTAGAAAAAGCTCGCTGAATATCACTTAGGCTAAACTCTGGTCCAAGTTCGGTTATGTGGTAATTATGGCTTGCTGCGTATTCTTTTAAGCTAGTGAATTGAATATGATTTAGTGGTAATTCATTTAAGGCAGTCGCGACTTTCGAGGTAAAAAGAAAACGTCTAAAAAATTCTGGCTCGGAATGTGTAGCGAACGTCATGCTAGAAAATTCATTAACACGTTTTTGAGCTTCAGGATCGTAAATTTTTACTGCATACTGTCTGTCGCCTATTTTATAGGAATAGACTACTCCCTCTGACCCCCTACCTATTATTTGCCCATCGAAAAGTTCAGGTTTGTAAATACTTCCTCGAAGAGCTTTCCAACCTATTTGTGATACTAATTCCCGCTCAGATTCATCCGTTGTGCAAATTAATAAGGTCTGTTCTCGCTCCATGCGGATTATGCGAGGCTGGTCACCCTCTAATTTATGGGGCCAATTAAAATTAGAGTCTATAAAATAAGTATTTGTATCGAATCTGTCTCCAAAATAGTGGAAGTTTATTTCAGGAGCTCTAGTGATAAAATGCGGATTTTTACTATCGTCTGACCCCAAAGTTTCTAGAAAAGTAACTTTTCTAGGCTCCCAATGTGAACCTCTTTTCCTGTAAGCCTCTCTAACAAGAATTTCTTTAGCTTCCATTTCTGGGTTTGGCCTTGGCGTTTCGAGAATATTACCATCCATATAGATATATTATAAACTACTGAAGCAAGTTGTTAAAACTAGGCAATTATAAACCTGATTAGATCTTAATCCACCTTCGAGGTGGACTAGCTTGACACCTCTCCTTTTTACTTCCAAAGACTTTATTTAGTTAGGGTAATGGCACCGTTTGTATTTTTTCCCAGAGCCGCACCAACATTTATCGTTGCGGCCGAGTTTCTTTTTTGTGCCGCTGATTGGCGCTGATCCAGACGCCGATTGACCCTGATTAAACCCTCCGCGTCGTTCTGCGTAAGGTTCGGCTTTGTTCTGCGCTTGCAATGGCGAGGCACTCCCAGCGGGTTGTGCAACAATGTGTCTGTGGGCAGTCACAGAAGATGGATTCTGTTGGACCTGAATTTTGTAAATTCTGTGTACTATCTCATCGTCAATGCCATTTATCAACTGTTCGAACATTTTAAACGCTTCGTTTTTATACTCAACCAATGGATCTCTTTGCCCATAACCCCTCAAGCCGATTCCTCCTCTTAAGTTGTCTATTGCATCCAAATGATCCATCCAAAGATTATCAATAACGGATAGCATTACAAATCTTTCTATCTGACGCATTAGGTCCTTTCCCATCTGCTCCTCCCGTTTTTCGTAAACATCTGCTGCAATCTTTGAGAGAAGATCTATTTTCCCTTCATTTGTTGGTAAACTTTCAATCTGTTGGACCAATTGCTTTTTTGAGTTTTCATCAAAAGGGATAATGGTGCAAAATTCAGAAACTACTTTCTGACTAGTAGATTCTCCACCGTCAAATACTTCTGCGCTATTCACGGTAACAAGTGTTGATATTATATCTTGGATTTTCTCTAAAATATCACTTTTTAGTTCTCCCTTTGATACATCTGATACTTTTCCTTCTTTTGATACTTCTCCTTTTGATGCTTCAAGTATCCTTCGCCTTCTTTTATAAATTATCTCTCTTTGCTTGTTTAATACATCATCGTAATCAACCAAATGTTTTCTTATATCAAAATTAAATCCCTCAACCTTACTCTGTGCTTGCTCAATTGCCCTTGAAACAATCATATGCTGCAGGGGCATATTCTCCGGCATATTAAATCGAGTCATAAGATTGGAAATAGTCTCTCCTCCAAAAATACGCATTATCTCATCATCAAGACCTACAAAAAAACGCGAGACTCCAGGGTCGCCCTGACGGCCAGAACGGCCTCGCAACTGATTATCTATCCTTCGTGATTCGTGTCTTTCGGTTCCGATTACATAAAGTCCGCCCAAAGAAACTACCTCCTTATGTTTTTTCTCCCACTCTTTCCATTCAACTGTCCCCACCTTTTCTTTACCATCCTCATGTTTTGGCGTATCGCCACCTAAAATAATGTCTACTCCTCTTCCTGCCATGTTTGTCGCAACAGTTATAGCAGCCTTTTCTCCTGCCTTTGCAATTATTTGCGCTTCTTTTTCGTGATTCTTGGCATTTAGAATTTCATGTTTTATCCCTCGGCGTCTTAATAACTGCGATATTAGCTCGTTTTTCTCAATTGATGTAGTTCCCACCAAAACCGGCTGTCCTTTTTTATATGCTTTTTCTATTTCATCCGCTACTGCTGATAATTTTGCCCTGCCTGTTTTATAAACAAAATCGTTATGATCTTTTCTTACCATCGGCTTATTTGTAGGAATAACAACTACTGGAAGATTATAAATTTTATGAAACTCCCTTGCTTCTGTTACAGCTGTTCCGGTCATACCGCTCAGCTTTTCGTACATGCGGAAATAATTTTGCAAAGAAACAGTTGCCAACGTCTTTGACTCCCTTTGAATTGTAACCCCTTCCTTTGCTTCTATTGCTTGATGCAAACCCTCAGATAGTCTTCTTCCCATAAGCAGACGTCCTGTGAATTCATCAACCAGAATAACTTGATTTTCTTTTACAATATAATCTTTTTCTTTTTTAAATAGGGTTCGCGCCTTAAGCGCTGCTTCTAAATGATAAACCGTATCGAAATCTTTTTCGTAAATATTGCTAATTCCATATAGTTTTTCAATTTTTCCAATACCATGATCTGTTAAATGAGCAGTCCGCAATTTTTCATCAATTTTATAATCAATTTCTGAATTTAATTTTTCGATTAATTTTGCGTATTCATAGTATTTTTGCGCTGGTGCTTCATCCGGTGCTGATATAATATGCGGAGTTCGCGCCTCATCGATTAGAACTGAATCTACTTCGTCAACTACAGCATAATAATAATCTTTCTGAACTAGATCTTTTAGGTCTTGCGCCATATTGTCCCTTAAATAATCAAAGCCAAACTCAGAATTTATTCCATAAACAATATCGGCTGTATAAGCTTCTTTTCTCGTGATTGGCTTAAGGTGTGCTAATCTAAATTCCGAAGCGTTTCGGTCTAAATACTCGAAGTCAAAAAGAAATGACTGCTCGCTAATAATAGAGGAAACCTTAAGTCCCAAAAGATTAAATGCTGGTCCCATCCAACCAGCATCACGACGGGCAAGATAATCATTAACTGTTACCAAATGCACGCTTTTTCCAGTTAAACTATGTAGATACAAAGCAGGAATTGCGGAGAGGGTTTTTCCCTCCCCAGTTTTTTGTTCTGCAATTTTTCCATTCGATAATACAATTCCGGCAATAAGTTGAACATCATAGTGTCTTTGTCCTATTGTTCTCCTTGCCGCTTCTCGAACAAGAGCAAACGCTTCTGGCAAAATTAGATCTAAAGATTCTCCCTCTGTTATCCTTTCTCTGAACTCCTGTGTTTTTTTGGGAAAGTCTTTATCTTTTAGCTTTTTTGTTTTTTCCTCCAATCCATTAATCTCTATAACTATTGGTTTAAGTTTATTTATTTCTTTTTCGTTAGAGTCGAAAAGTTTATTAAGAATATTGAACATATAAAGATTTTACCACAAAAAACCCCCTACCGTATGGTAGGGGGTTACCAACTGATCAATTGGTAATGCTCCAAATAGCTTACCAATTTATCTCTTCTTCTTTCTCTTCTTTGCCATTTGTGATATCACCCCCTTTAGAAGCTCTTAATGAGCTTGCGAATTTTAGAGCTTCTTAAGTCCGCCGATAAAGCGCTGCATGAGGCGTGTACGAATAGTACTGAAAAGCCGAATGCTAAGCTTAGGCGGATATTCCAACTCTAATAATAATATCGTGAACAGTTTTTTAAAATTTGTCAAGTAAAATAGCCTGCTTCAGAAATGTTAATTTAGATTGCGAAATAAACAAAAATAATGAGGCTCAAATTAGGGCTTTTTGGGAGATATTTTTAAAGTTTAGGTATTTATGTAATACTTCCGGTACTATCACTGATCCGTCTTCCTGCTGATAATTTTCAAGGATCGCAATTATAGTTCTGCCAATTGCAAAAGCAGTACCATTAAGAATGTGAACATATTGCTTCTCGCTACCATACTGATATTTAATATTTAACCTTCTTGCCTGAAAATCAGTTGTTGTTGATGTCGAGGTAACTTCTCGGTATTTTTCCTGTCCCGGCATCCATGCTTCAATGTCATATTTTCTTGCTACTGGAAAACCTAAATCACCAGTGCACATTTTTACAACTTGGTATGGGATTTCCAACATCTGAAACAATTTCTCTTCAAGCGACAATAAACATTCATGCTCTTTATCGTCGTTCTCTTTTGTTGTAAACGAAACCATTTCTACTTTATCAAACTGATGAATCCTTAGGATTCCTCTTGTATCTTTTCCATAACTTCCTGCTTCGCGTCTAAACGCTGTTGAAAAGCCAACATACCTTTTTGGCAAATCTTTCTTATTTAGTATTTCGTCCTTATGCATTGACACTATTGAATGCTCCGCTGTTCCAACGAGAACTAAATCATCTTTAGGAACTGAAAATACATCCTCATCTGCTCCATACTCCATATACCCTAATCCTTTCATTGTTTCTGTCTTTATAAGAACTGGAGGGACAATTGGAATAAATCCCTCTTTAGTTAAAAATTCTAATGCTAATTGAACTAATGCAAATTCTAAAAGTGCTCCTTCGTTTTTTAAATATGCAAATCGTGTCCCTGAAACTTTTGCTGCGCGTTTTACATCAATTATGTCCAGACTCTCACCAAGCTCTAGGTGATCTTTTGGGGCAAAAGAAAACGGTGAAGGAAGCATGTGTTTCTTAATAACTTCGTTCTCTGACTGATCTTTTCCAACTTTTACATCCGCCTTTGGCGGATTGGGAATTTTAAGAAGCAAATTAAAAAGTTCTTCTTTTATTCCCGCAAGGGCAGGTTCTTTCTTTTCTAATTTTATTTTAAGGAATTGGGCTCCTTCTTTATCCCATTGATTAGGATTCTTTTTAACTTGCTCATTGAGCGCATTTCTTTCTTCTCTGATATTTTGAACGTCCTGTTGTAGCTCCCGATATTTTACGTCAATTTCCAAAACATGATTAATATCGATGTCTATTCCCTTGTCTTTTGCAGACTTTTGGACAAGACTCGGATTTTCCCTAATAAATTTTATATCCAACATATCAAATATCAAAAAGCAAATATCAAATATACATATTAAAAATCAAATATTTTTTTTCTTTTTCATTTTTTTATATTTCATATGTATTTTTAATATTTACTATTACTTAGGGTTTAGCATTTATCTTCAATTTCAATGTTTCAATGATAATAGGCTTAAGTTTATTAATGGCTATATATCTATGATTATACTTCTTCATTTCATCTTTGGTCAACTCACTTTCGTGATAATATTTATTAACTTCTGGTAAATAAAAAAACGACCGATACGGATAGCCATGCAAGAGCTTCATGTGCGGTTTTTTCGCAATTATTCCTTCCACTTTTCCCATCCGACTCCAAACGTTTCCATTGGGGATGGCCAAGGAAACAACAAGTCTGAACACTGCTGTCCGATTATCCTTTGGTAATTCTTTTGAAACTTTTATCATGTGCTTTACCAAATCTTCATCGCTTGCTTCGCATCCCAACCATCTTCGGCTTTTTATTCCAGGTTCGTTACTCAATGCTGATATTTCAATTCCTCCATCATCTGATATTGATGGCAATCCACTTTTTTTTGCATAAAAAAGCGCTTTTTTTTGAGAATTTTCTTTATATGTCTTTCCAGTTTCTTCAACATCCTCAACAATTCCAATATCTTTCAAGGAAACTAATTTTACTGGCAAATCAGACAAAAATTCTTTGTATTCTCTTAATTTCCCAGGATTGGTTGTGGCAATAAGAAGTTTGTTCATTCCATTCTCCTTTGCAGCACGATAAAGTTTCCCCTTCCGTATCCTGCCATTGGTTTACCAAATATCTTAAGAATATTTGCAGAATTTCGTGTTGGAAGATTTACTCTTTGTTCTTCTGAATATTTTTCTTTATATGCTTGATAATAGTCAATATTATCTGCAAGAAACTCATCGCGCTTCGAGAAAATAGTACGTGTAGGATGACACACAATAATATCAAAGTTATCTTTCTGAGCTAGGACTTCCAGAACCTTAAAATCATTTCCATGAATTGGCGAACAGTGAATTCTCTCACCTACTCGCATAAGTTCTTTATACACTAATTCCTTTGCTTCCTCTGGTACTTGATATGTTGAAGCCAATGCAAGAACTGTATCAAATGTTCTATCTTTGAAAGGAAGAGTTCTTCCATCGCCTTGGATTAGTTTTCTTCCGTTTGCACCAGCAAAAACTCGCCGTACATGGGATAATTTTTTGTGAAGATTAGAGTTTGGATCTACATGATGCTCTATCAATGGCAGTATCGCAGAAAACAAAAACCCTTTTACCCCAACCCCTGTAAGTTTTAAATCAACATCAATTACATTGCATAAAATTTTCTTCTTTTCCAATTCTTTTCCAATACGAGAGCCGCCTGAACCAAAATTGAGAACTGTTTGACCTGTCAAAAGATGTGGTTCAAACCGAAGCCAGTCTGCGTATGCTCTTAGACCACGCCAACTTGGAGCTTCGCCTTCTATGCTTTTCTCTTTTGGAACTTCTGCATTAAAATTTTCCATAATTTTATCTTTATCTATCTAATGATTTAGGTGTTAGATTATTAGATGGTTCCCTGAATTGAACCTAGTTATTACATTGCTACTCTAATACAGCGCAGTATTATAGCAATATGTCCTTCTTAACAGAATTCTTCTTTTTATAAGCTTTCACTTTTTTACCAATTTCATCAGCAATAATTTCAGGAAGGAAATAACTAGGATATCTC
>Ga0213870_1001455_pt1 | contig 10640 bp, 14 predicted proteins | sample WICALVC2017_Meta_FD_160119 | JGI IMG/M metagenome (GOLD analysis project Ga0213870, IMG submission 160119) | Freshwater microbial communities from subterranean cave lake in Wind Cave National Park, South Dakota, United States - WICALVC2017 | ecosystem: Environmental > Aquatic > Deep subsurface >... | reverse complement strand
ACCGCAGTTAAGAATCCACTTTCCATTCGCCGAACTGCTTGTTTTTCCATAAGTTTTCGTATCAATTCAACTAGAGTCAATACGAGTTTGATCAATCCCTTTTCTACATTTTTAGGATCAATATTAGCCTTTGGTTTAATAACTTGATCCAGTCCGTAATCAATAGCCTCTCCAACGTTTTTATTTATGTCCATATCTTCGGTTTCAGGCGTTGTCACTAAATCATTTTTTCCTTGAGTAGCAGTTTGCCAAAAAATCAATTTTGCTTTTCCGTTACCACCTCTTTTTGACTTTTCTTCAACAGTCTTGACTGAAGAAAGTAGAAGACCCAAATTAAGATAAACAAGATCAATATCTGCTACCGAAAGAAACACTTCTCCTTTCACCATTACCCCTTTGTCTAAAAGCCTGTCTAAAAGCTCAAGGATAGTAAAATGCTTATTTTGGAGCGTTTGTTTAGATATGATGTCAGAACTTATTCTTGGATGTTTCATTGTTTTTTAAGTAAAATTATATGGCGGCCACGGGCCAGACAGCTCAATTACTAACCCCATTGGTTCATATTTCTCTATTAAATTTTTTACTTGTTTACAAAAATGAGCCACCTTTTCTTTTTCGATTAGAAAAGCTGCATTAAGTATCATCTCTTTGTTTTTACCGGTTAATTTTTGCGGTAAGGTTTTATTTAGTTTAGCCTCATAAGCATTTTTCCCAGCCTCCCGAAAAATAAACTCGTTAATTTTGGCAAGCCTAGCAGCGACGTCGTCCTTTAATTCTTCCTCCACTTTTCTTCCCAATAAATAAGCAACTCCTCTTGATGACTTCTCTCTTTTCTCTCCTAGTTTTTTGAATCTTGGTTCCTCTCCCGCAAGATGTTTTTTAAATTCTTGATTATTGGAGTAAATCTTAAATCCCCATTCTGCTCTCCCCCTAAATTTAGAAAGGAGTTTTTTAAACTTATCCTCATAATCTTGCAGCATCTTTGCGGCAGCCTTTTCATCTTTTAAAATCGTGCCGAATTTGAAGGGGACAACTGTGGTTAGTTTCATAAGGGTATCAACCACGTCTTCATGGCTTCTTAATATTCCTTCGGCTCCACTCGGAACAGATCCTGCGGTATTTGTTAATTCAGAAAGCAATTTTTTTATTTGATCCTGAAATTTATCAGTATCAATTTTACTAACACAAACGGCAATATCTTTCCCTTCCACAGAATAGACTTTGTTCTTCTTATCAATCCCTATAATATTAAGTTGCTTAGGGCTCTTGCCAACTAGCCCATAAGCATAAAGCCCGACTTTCGAAACCATATTTATTAAGCCTCCTTTTCTTCCTCGCTTTCTCCCTTTCGCTTATAGGAAGAAACTTCAAGATTGGCATCAAGTTTGATGATATAAAGCTCTTTTTCAAATACTCGATAGTCGGGTCTGATAGAGGCTAGATACTGGTTTACCTCTGCCACTTCTGCTTCGACCACCCAACCAGAATCATCCTTATCAACCCTGACTACTCTTATTCCTTCAGCTCCGATAGTTTCTTTCAAGAACTTCTTCGCCTTATCTCTGATTTCAGAAATCATAACTTTTCACCTCCCTTCAAGGTTGCGATTGTGACTTTTAGCAACTCTTACGACTGTCAATCTCTCTAAAAGCTCTGCTTCTTTCTTTTCATATTCTTCTTTTGAAATCTGCTCACTTTCGTAAAGTTGAGAAGTACGCAATAATTCTTCCTGAATTTTATCCTCAGAATATAACTCCTCATCAACCATTTCATGAATCTTGGTAAAGATTCCGAAAAAGCCTTTAACAGATAACGCTAGTAAATCATCAATAATCAACATAGTTCGACACACTCACTACCAAGTCACCACCACCTCAACAAAATTATAAGGTGGTACCGGGCCAATATATTTTAATTTTTTTCTTTCACCATAAACTTTTTCCAGTTCTTGCATCTTTTGGTCAAATTCCTTTTCTTTTTCTTTGGCTACTAAAAATGCGACGTTAACCAGATTCATGTCACCTAAAACACGATTTTCCCGAAAATCAAGACTTAACGGTTTTAAAATTTCAAGCAGTTCTTTGGCTTCTTTCTTTTTTTTCTCCTCCAATGCTCTTTGCACCATTTGACCAATTTTAATTTTGCCGGCGTATTGCCTTTGAGTATTCGTTTCTTTAACAAGTAAGGCTTTTAATTGTTTGATTGGCGGGTTTTCCTCAATCGTCTCGGTAAAAATGGCGTTCACATCTGGCCAAAAAGCTCTTACTCCAAGTTCAATTTTTCCTTCCATCTCGGCTATTAAATCAATAAATTCTTGATAGCGATTTTTCAGAACCCTTTCGATGATGATCTCTTCTTCTTCACCAATCGTGCAAAAGCGTGCTGGTAAAACGGTGTATTCTTCCATCGCCTTTTCCAAAACCTGGGCATGGACAATTGAGTTATCCCTTGTTACCGGATATTTAACAATTGGAGAACTCGAAACAATTGCTGCCAAATCTTGGTAGCAAAGAGTGTAGACAACATCACCTCTCCCGCCAATGCCAATCGGACCAAAGTCTTGTTTTTGCTTAGCTTTAATAATGCCGTAAATATATTTGCCTTCTCCGTTAATCATAATTTTTGCTTAAAGGTATTTTTATAGGCTTAATAAGCCAACGGCCAAGTCGGTTTATTTCTCCATCACGACTATGGGAAGTTAACCTTTGATAATACTCTCTAATCTTCTGAGGATCTTTGAGATAGACTACCGTAAAATTCGATGATAGCTTTTGCAACATCCGGTGATAAACTCCCAAAAAACAAATCCCTGTTTCTCCTTCTTGTAAACTCTCATCAATCCGCTTGGCAATATAGTTATCTCGTCCATCCAAAAGCCCACCTTTTCGCCATTTATAGCGCAAAAAGGCAAATAAATTCCCTAAAAAGGACTTTCTTACAACAAGTTCTTTGGTTAAAAAGTATTCCTCTTTTAGAAGGTCCGGGTCTTCGGTTTTTGTAAGTATCGCCCCTTTCTCCGTTAACTGCTTGACAATTTTGTAATTGATACTTCCTTTCTTAGCTAGATCAGCAACTATCTTTTGTCCTACCGTACCATTTGTCGGCATCCCATCCTGAAAAATCTTAAACCCGGATACATCTTTATTTTGCCAATATCGGGCAATCTCTGCCCAATAATTTTCAACAATTGATTTGTGTCTTTTCCAGCTAGCTGCTTCGACTGCTTTCTTTGTCTTCATCTCAATATCATAAGCCAAGCTACCCAAGTCAGCATTAGCATGGATGATGGGAATATAAATTAGTCTCCTCATCTTCCTCCCTCCCAATGATAAATATCAACATCAAAAAAGCCTTTCTTGGTAAAATCCTTGAGGGTTCTGTAAGCAGAATTTATAAGATCAAACTTAAGCTGACCCTGACTGGCATTTTTGTCTGGATGGTAAACTTGAGCCAGTTGGCGATAAGCATGGTTGAGGAGTTTATCCGTTATTTCTCCATTTAACCCCAGTGTCTTTTTAGCTTTCTCAACTTCAAGCTTGCTTATCTTCTTAAATAAAATAGTGGAGAAACTATAAGAGGGTAGAGGACCAACCACTCGGAAATTTAAGGCATCTTCAAACCTTTGATCCAGCTTATCTACTGCTTTATAGAAATTTTTTTTATCGGAAGTTTTTATTAAGAAAGCGGCATTAAAAACCATTTCGTCACCTGTTAAATCGTGCAAACATATTTCTTCTGCTCCTTCTTTAAGTGTTTGCAAAATCAAATGACTACTGCTTACCTTTCTGATATTTAAAGCTTGTTCAATTAACTTACCTAGAGCCACTTTGTTCTCTAATGCAACTTTATCACCTTTTAAGGTAATTTCCTGTTGTTTTTTTTGAACTCGGCGGTCCTCCGCGTAAATCACATTTAAAATTTTGGGTAACTTCCATCTGGCCACTACATCCAGTTCTATTTTGCCATCCATTTTGCGTAATGCGTTCCTCAAGATAAAGTAGCCTTTTTCGAGGAATTTAACTGCTTCATCTCCGGTTTCTACCATGGTGCCGAATTTAACCGGTATGACGGTGAAATTCTCCATCACTTTTTCAATGACAAACTGGTGAGTAACTAGGTCTTTGACGGTTTTTTCTTTGGCTAAAGAGTCGTAAATTATAAATGGACTTTTGGAAACAACAACTGCTAAATCCTTAAAATTTATTGCGGATACTTTTGAAGCTTTGCCACCAATGCCAATTTCCCCAAAGCCTTGGGGGCTATTGGTTTTAATAACCGCATAGATATATATTCCGTCTTGCAGTGAGCCCTTCAGTCCTGAGGACTTCAGGATCGAAGGACTTGTCGAACCTGTTTTCATAAACCTCCTTGCTTTATTTCCCCAAAACACTTAAGGCAAACTTTGATAAGATCATTACCCTTTGCTGATTTTGCACAAGCTTGACAAAATCTACCACCTTCACTTTCCTGATCTTCTTGCCAATCTTCTTCCGTATCTTTATCTACTAACTCTTGTATCTGTCGCTTACGACGACCCGCCTTATGATCAACCTTTGGCTGCCTTCCAGCTAACTCTGCCCTTTCTTCCTCCATTTCTACCTGAACTTTTCTGATCTCTTGGTGTGCTTGTCGCAGTTCCTGCCGTGTGTCTGGAACCACCCCTAAACCAGCGCAACTGTAACAATTCAAGGTTGTCCCTCTTTTTTGGCCTGATCCACGACAATCACCACAGGCCATATACTTACCTGTAACTTGATTTTTTCCTTTGCCTTTGCAAACAGGACAGGTACCCCTAAAATGGGGGTTCTTGCCCTCTCCTTTACAAAAAGCGCATTTAATGATTTGTTGCTCCATCTTTCATTGCCTCCACAAAATGTTTCTTTTCTATTTTTAATCTTTTAAGATCTTTCTCTCTTGTGGTGAGCTTGCCGAATCCATTAGATTCTAAAAACTCTCTAATCGCCAAAAGGGAGGCTTTCTGACAGATTGAGGCAATCTCCGCTCCCGTCATTCCGTCTGTTTCTTTGGCTAGACTATTTAGGTTGACATCCTTTTCTAGCGGTTTATCCTTAGTATGTACCTTAAAAATTTCGCTTCTTGCTTTTAAATCAGGAGCAGGTAGTTCAAGAACAAAATCAAAACGTCCAGGGCGAAGGAGAGCTTCGTCAATCAAATCAGCTCTATTGGTGCTTCCCAAAACTGCCACCCCTTTGAGTTCCTCAATCCCGTCCATTTCAGTTAAGAACTGTGAAACTACCCGCTCGGTAACTGCTTCACCCATGACTTTTCCTCTTTTGGGAACTAAGGCTTCAATTTCATCAAAAAATAAGATACACGGAGCTGCCTGTCTTGCTTTTTTAAAGACTTCGCGTACACCTTTTTCACTTTCACCAATATATTTAGAGAGAAGCTCGGGTCCTTTAACTGCGATAAAATTGACCTCCGATTCTTTGGCAATTGCCTTTGCCAATAGAGTTTTTCCCAATCCCGGTTTCCCCGTCAGCAAAATTCCCTTCGCTGGTTTGGTATGTGCGGCTGTGTAAACCTCTGAATGATATAGGGGATCTTTGATGGCTTCTGAAAGTATCCTTTTAATATCTTCCAGCCCGCCAATGTCAGAAAAAGAGACCTCGGGAATTTCTGTAAACACCTCGCGAATGGCTGAAGGCTCAATTTCCCTTAAGGCATTTAAAAAATCATCCATGGTGATCGTTAAACTTAGCAGGGCATCTGCGGGTATGACTTCTTGCTCAAAGTCAATCTTTGGCATAAGTCTTCTTAAAGCATACATGGCTGCTTCACGGGCTAAAGCGGCTAAATCCGCACCCACAAAGCCATGAGTCAAAAAAGCAAGTCTATCAGAATTAACATCTTCAGCCAAAGGCATTCCCCGAGTATGAATAGTCAAAATCTCAAGCCTGCCATTTTTATCAGGAATAGGTATTTCTATTTCGCGATCAAACCGGCCGGGGCGACGAAGGGCTGGATCAAGAAGATTAGGCAAGTTCGTAGCACCGATAATAATCACCTGGCCTCTATTTTCTAAACCATCCATCAGAGCAAGCAGTTGAGCTACCACACGTCTTTCAACCTGTTTTTCTCCTCCCAGTTCTTCTCTTTTAGGAGCGATCGCATCCAATTCATCCAAAAATAAAATTGAGGGGGCGTTTTTTTGCGCCTCCTCAAAAACACTTCGCAGATGTGCTTCTGATTCACCATAAAATTTATGCATAATTTCAGGTCCCGAGAGATGAAGAAAATAAGCATCTGCTTCATTGGCAATAACCCTGGCTATTAAGGTCTTGCCACTTCCCGGCACTCCATGAAGTAAGACTCCTTTGGGAGGTTCAATACCCAGCCGGGCAAAAATTTGGGGGAATTTTAAAGGAAGCTCAATCATTTCCCTGATTCTTTTGATTTGGTCGCCCAAACCGCCTATGTCTTCATAAGTTAATCTGATCTCTCCCTTTTCCCCTTCTCCGATTACAGAAATTATAGTTTGTGGTGTTAAAAGTACTGCAGCTGCGGGAGTAGTGTTTACCACTCTAAAGTCCTGTAACCTTCCTCCCAAAAAGGTAGTCTGTATCCGATCGCCACTTGTTACAGGAATTGAAGAAAGCTGTCTTGAAAGATAGGCGCTATCAGTATATGCTGTGCCAGTCAAAGTTAAAGGGGAAAGGGTTACTTTTTTTGCTTCCTCAATCTTAACCTTAGTAAGTTTGATCTTCTCGTCAATACCTACTTGGGCGTTTTCGCGAGTTATTCCATCAATTTGGACAATACCGCGACCTCGAAGCTCCGGAAAGGTAGGCATTATCTTGGCTACTGTTTCCCGTTTGCCCACAAGTTTAACTATCTCTCCGGAGTCGGCAATTCCCAATTTCTCCATCACCTCCGGATCAATCCGGGCAATACCCCGTCCTACATCCCGACTGCTGGCCTCGGCTACTTTGAGTCGAATGGTTTTGACTGTCATACTATTTACCCTGAAGTGTCCGCCTCTGGCGGGCTACTTTAGGGCTTCTTTTCAATTCTTATCTCTAGGACACCATTTTTGTATTTACTTTTCAAAGTGCCGGCATCAACATCTTTTGGCAAAACCACTTCCTTATAATATTTACGGCTCGCCTCGCTGCGAAGCGGGTCGGAACTCACAGCAGAAAGAGTCAGAATGTCACCCTTGATTCGGGTGCTAATATTTTTTTCTTCTACCCCCGGAAGTTCAATAATTATCAAAACATGTTCTTTTTCATGGAAGACATCAACTAAAGGTTGTCTTTCTTCCTCAACAACCGGCCCTTTTGGAGTTTTTCGAACATTACCAAATGGCTCAACTACTGGTTTTCCACCAATATTTGTTTTTACGGAAAAACCATAGACTGCTTTGACGCGACCTGAAGGACTGGTAAATTCTCCCTCGCGTTTGGTTTCTCCCTTACCCTCCTCTTCCATTTTGGAAACTAAATCAATGATACTTCCAATCCCTTGAAAAAGGCCGCCAAAGGAAATTTTACCTACGCCAAAATCAAATTCTGCCTCCTCGTCTTTTTTCTTTTGATAGTCGTTTTTTGCTGACATAATTTTTTATCCCTATTAGCTACTTCCACCAAGAAGTTGGTAGCGCTGAAGTGCTAACAAGTGCCCCTAAAGGAGTCAAGTTAGTAGTTAATAAACGCATTTCGCGACCTAGGATTGGCATCGAGAGTCGGTTCTCTTTTTGACCTTTCTTCAACCACTCTTTTCATCGTGTGCATACCATGATTGATCTCAGAAAGTCTTCTCTTTGCTTGATCGCTTTGCCGCTTGACCCATTCAAGTTTCTTTAGTAGGTTGTCTCTTTCAGCAGACAGTTGGTAGAGCTTTAAAAGTCCACTACTCTCTGTTATTGGACCTGGTCTAGTATTTAAGCTGTGAATTCCTCTTATATCACTGACTCCTTTGGTTATCATATTCACCTCCTCTCCATTCGGACTTCGTCCTCAGGACGAGCCTTTAAAATTGCAGATTTTACGGATATGAACCTGCCGTTTACATCCCGCTTCTTCTTAATTTCCCCGTTAGAAGATGTCTTGGGTTTTGTAGTTGAAAGTCCAGACAGACAGTGTTTGTTAATAAGACTAATAATAGTTTCTGCCATTTTGCTTCTTTCATTGTTGGGGTTTCTCCCTGAAATCAAGGCATCAACACAAATATCAACAAATAGGGGATTGTATTTCTCTGGGTGTACTCCTTTTTGTCTTAGCACAGTTCCAATAATAATTCCCGGTCTTATACTGATTGGCTGATAAAGACCAACAGCTCGACGGAAATCGCGCAAAATTCCGACAATCTTTTTAGCATCTTCGGATGGTATGCCAGTTCTGGCAACTACAATGGCTCGCTCTGTCTTCTCATCAAAATAATCCAAGTGCATGGTAACCATCCGGTCTAGCAGTGCGTCCTGGGTTTTGTGAACCCCGGCATACTCGTGGGGATTGGAGGTGAAAATAGCTTTAAAATTAGGATGTACTTTAATATAGCCTTCTTTTTCCTCCGACGCCGGCAAAGTTAGGATTCCTTCCTCCAGAACAGAAAGGAGGGCATTATTAGCCTCCGGTCTTGACCGGTTAAATTCATCATAAACTAAGGTCAAACCTTCCTTGCAAGCAGTAGTTAAACGATTATCCACCCAGCGTTGTGATACATCTTCCTCTGTCTTTAAAACTGAATGAATAAAATTATCAATCAGCTTTCTCTTGCGGTAACCCATTTTGTCTCCAATTAAATCAGAAGTCCCGAATTCCTCATCACCAAACATGAGCATCATTGGTGACTTTAGTTTATAAGCCAAATGCATGGCCAAAGTAGTTTTACCTGTACCGGTTGGACCAGTGAAATGGACTGGAAAGCCGGCTTCAAGATAGGACATGGCACGGTTAATAATATCTTTAACTGCCGGTGTCTCTATAAAACCTTCTGACGGACCCACAGATAAAGTGTCTAGTGTTTTATCTTTACTCATATTTTTCTTTTTCCCCAAAAAGCAATTTGGGCCGCATAAAGCTCCTTTTTAAGCTTCTGTTGTTTTGCCCGATTTTCTTTCCGGGTTACCTTAACATCCTTTTCTATCCCAGTGACAAACTGGCTTACCTCTTCTGTAAGAGCTTTAAAGTCTTCTTTTCTTTTCCGCGTGGCACCCTTCATAAAGGCATTTAGATCCTCTTTTATTTCCTCAATTCTCCGGCTACGAATCTTTTTGCCACTTTCAATATCTTCTCTTAAGTTGCCCATCTCGTCGATAAAGGCCATTTATACCACCCCCTTCCCACCACACTTTAAACAAGGTAGATTACTTTCTTTTGCGCTTCCACTCCCACCGCACTCGGGACAAACTTTTTTCCCATCAGCCACCGAAACCACTCCCCGGCCATTACAAACGGTGCAAACATTCCTGCTTCCTGGACTAACACCGGTAGACTTGCAATGTGCACAAGGAACATAAGGCTCAACAACCGTCACTTTTCCTCTACCCCCGCAGACTTGGCAAGTGGCCTTTTTAGACATAATCTCAAAAGGGTCTTTCCCTTTTCCTTTGCAAAAAGCACAAGTGATTGTAGTTATCTTAGTCATTTTTTATCGCTCCTTTTCTTTTGCATAGTAACTGCTAACTTTTGCCACTCCGCCGCGACCTCTTCCCTTTCTTTCTTAAAATCCCCAAGCATATTGGCAACTTCCTCCTTGATGTAGCTTGCCGCTTTGGTTAGTTCTTCTACTTCAGGTTTTCTTTCCTCTTGCCGGGCGCGAATCCCAGCCAGCATTTTTTTAAAGTCCTTAATCCGTACCTCTTCTCCTTTGTCTAAAAGTTGGCGCAGTCCTTTGGCCATTTCTTCTTCTTCTGTCTTAAACTGTTCAATCATTCTGGCCACATCTTGTCCCCGCTGTTTGCGCTTCTCAATAACGTCTTTGATTAAAAGATCAAAGTCTTTTTTTCTTAATGATTCACCTTTAGCCAGCTGCTCCTTGAGCTTCTCGCGAAGCTCGTTTTGCTCTTTTTTAAACCCCTCTACCGTTTGTCTCGTTTCTTCCTTTAAGGTCACTACCCGATCAACAATCCGGTCATAAAGATTAATTATTTCTTGGCTAAGATTATTGTTTGTCAACTAATACACTCCATCTCCTTCCGCTTGGAACACAAAAGTTTCCACTCCCAAAATGACCTTTTATGTCCCAAGCGGAACGTCAAACGTTCCTGCCACGTTTGACGTGGCGCAAAAAGTAAGGCTTAAACTTTTCTTAGGCGGGCAAATATTCCGAGTCCCGCTTAGTAATCTTCACCTCTGCTACCAACTCTTGTATTGGTTTTGCGGCCCGAATAAAAGCAATCCCTAAAACCTTTCCAATCCGAGACAATTTTATCCCACCAGGATTAGCTTGAATCACTTTCAATACCCTCTCTTTTAGCTCACCTTCATCAAAAGCTTCTTCGGCTGCCTCTTTTACCGCCGCTGGAACGCCCATCTCTGCCCGAGGCTGCGGGATTGATTTACCGGCTCTTTTGGCGGCCATTATTCTGGCTAGATTTTGCCAATGTCTTTTAGTTTCAGATAGGTCTTTTTGATAGTCACTGAGAAGCTCGGCTGTTTCTTCTTCCCTTTCCTTTT
>Ga0213870_1001454_pt1 | contig 10641 bp, 12 predicted proteins | sample WICALVC2017_Meta_FD_160119 | JGI IMG/M metagenome (GOLD analysis project Ga0213870, IMG submission 160119) | Freshwater microbial communities from subterranean cave lake in Wind Cave National Park, South Dakota, United States - WICALVC2017 | ecosystem: Environmental > Aquatic > Deep subsurface >... | reverse complement strand
TTTTTTATTTTCGCTTACAAATTTTACAAGCGCTTTTAAATCTTCTGTATCCTTGGGAAAGACCACTACTTGAGGCTTTACTTCAAAAAGGCTCGCGTCATGAGAATACTCAGTCAAGGTTTGTTCATCTGCTAAAACTTCCCCCTTAATAATGGTTTTTAAATTTTCAATAAGGTTATCTATCATTAGAACTTTTTCGTTTTATCACTTTTTTAACTGCATCCTTTATTGCACTTTTCCCCATTCCATACTTTTCAATTAGTTCTTTTGGAGATCCGGATTCTGCGAATGTATCTTGAAGTCCGATAAATTCCATAGGAGTTGGAATTGTTTTGGCCGTAAACTCCGCGATTGCCCCACCCAGTCCTCCCATAACTTGATGGTCTTCTACATTGACAAATCCGCCAGTCTTTTTGGCAAGAGAAACAATTGAATCTTGGTCCAAAGGTTTGATGCTTGATACATTTGCAACCAATACTTTTATTCCCTCTATCTCCAATTCCTTTGCAGCCAAAAGAGCATAATAGAGCATATATCCTGTTGCAAAAATAGTTGCGAGAGGATTGTCATTGGTCCAGAAAGTTTGAATCTTGCCCATTTCAAATGGTGTTTCAGGGGTAGTTATAATTGGAGTTTTATCTCTGGTAAAACGAAGATAGACAGGACCTGTTATTTCGGAAGCTCTGATTGTTGCTTTTTTGGCTTCAATTGCATCGCATGGATTAAATATTGTTATTCCCGGCCAACATCTGGTAATCGCAATATCTTCAGTTGCCTGATGGGTTGCGCCATCTGGGCCTGTCATTATTCCTGCATGATGGCCTGCCATTTTAACATTAGCATTGTTATAAATAATAGTTGTTCTAATTGTTTCCCAGTTTTTTCCAGGAGAAAAAGTAGCATAAGAAGACATAAATGGAATTTTGCCGCTGATTCCAAGACCGGCGGCGATCGCCGCCATATTTTGTTCGGCAACTCCGCATTGAAAAAACCTATCCGGATATTTTTGTGCAAAAAGATGAGCGTATGTTGATTCGGTGAGATCGCCGCTAAGAGCAACAACATTAGGATTTTTTTCTCCAAGTGTCAAAAGCCCTTCACCATATCCTGCCCGGGTAGCTTTCACCTCTACGTCTTGGTCAAAAAGTTTACTATTTAGTTTTAAATCAGGATTTAACATATTGTTTTAATTCGGCTAGAGCTATTTTTGCCTCCTCTTTGTTTGGAGGCTTGCCGTGCCAATGGTAGTCGTTTTCCATAAAGCTCACGCCTTTACCTGGGACGGTTTTTGCAATTATTATAGTTGGCTTATTTGTGACCAGTTTCGCATTTTCAATTGCTTCAACAAAACTTTTGATGTCATTTCCGTCTATTTCTATTGTATTCCAATTAAACGATTTATATTTTTCTTTCAAAGGGTCCAAAGGCATGATATCCTCAGTTCTTCCGTCGATCTGAATATAATTGCGATCTATCACCTGAATTAAGTTGTTTAATTTATTTTTTCCTGCAAACATTACAGCTTCCCAAGTATTTCCTTCCTGGTGCTCTCCATCTGATGTTAGACAATATACGTAATAATTTTTTTTATCCAAATTTCTGGCCAATGCAATTCCAATTGCTTGAGATAATCCTTCTCCCAAAGGACCAGAAGTTGTTTCAAGCCCCGGAAGGGAAGTTCTGTGAGGATGTCCCTGTAAACGGGAATTTATTTTTCGGAGGGTTTTTAGCTCAACAATTGGAAAATATCCCGCAAGAGCCATAGTTGCATATTGTACAGGGCAAATATGGCCATTTGATAAAACCAGCCTATCACGATCAGGCAAGCTTGGATTTTTTGGGTCGTGGTTTAGGATATGAAAATAGAAAGCTGTAAAAATATCCGCCATTCCAAGCGGTCCTCCCGAATGTCCGGATCCTGCGTCAACAAGAGTTTCAATAATCAGTTGCCTGATCTTATTCGCTTTAGATTTGAGGTCTTTTAGCTTCTCTTCATTTATTTGGCTCATTTAATCATTGTAAAACTTTTATTTTCTCAATACAATCATTAGGTCCGAGACGTTAGAAGGAAGTCTTCCTGTGTCAATTCCATCACCTACTTTTTCAAAAAAAGAAAAACTGTCATCTTCTGCAATAAATTTATTTGGGTCAAGTCCTAACGACTTTACAGTTTCCAATGTTTTAAAATCTCCAATTGCTCCGGCAAATGGAGAATTATCCCATCCGTCAGAATCAAAAGCCGCAATCGTTATATTTTCATTTACATATGGAAGCGCTGCCAAAACTAATTCTTGATTTCTCCCTCCTAGTCCAGTTTTATTTATAACTCTTACAGTTGTTTCTCCGCCTGCCAAAAGAATTTGGTTGGGAGAAGTCTTATCAATTAATTCTCTTCCTGCTGTTTTTGCATCTCCCTGAAATTTGTCTGAGAAAATTTCAGCATTCAGACCTAATGCTTTTGCTTTTTCCTTCATTGCCAAAAGAGCGGTTTCATTACCGACTAATAAAATGTTTGAGGTATTTTCAAAGTATTTATCTTCTTTAGGTGTTTCAATAAAGTCATCTTCTGAAAGTTTCAATTTATCGAAAAGATTAAATTTTTTTAAAACCTCAATCGCATCTTCTTTTGTAGTTTCATCTTTTACTGTTGGACCTGATGCTATGACAGAAAGATCATTCCCCGGAACATCAGACGCAACAACACTTACTATTGAAGCTGGATAAAGCGGTTTAATCAATCCTCCTCCTTTTACATTTGATAAATGTTTTCTGACAATATTCATTTGCGTTATTGTTGCTCCGGATAAGAGCAAAGATTTATTAACTTCAATTAGTTTGTCAAGATTTATTTTGTATGGATTTTCAAATAATGCTGATCCTCCTCCGGCAATTACAACTATAACTAAATCTTTTTCCGTTAAGTTTCCCAATCTCTCAATAGCCCTTTTTGTAAAAGATAAATTGTTTTCTGAAGGCAGTGGGTGAGTACCAGTGGTAAATTGTATTTTTGAAAATTGCTCCGGCGCAAGATCTATGACGTAACCCTCGGTTAATAAATTGCCTAAAATATTTTCAATATGTTTAGAGAGTCCGGCAGCTCCTTTCCCAAAGCCCAATAAAAAGATTTTTTCAAAGCGACTTAAGTCAATTGTTTTGTCTTTTATTATTAGAGCGGTCCCTGTTAAAGAAAAATTTTTCTGAATTATATTTTGAGGCTGTATGGAAGAAAAAGCAGCCTCGATTAGATATAGACATACTTTTCGCTCCTGTGTTTTATTCAAATTTTCCCAGTTTTTAATAATTCCCATTTTCCATATTTGCTATTTTTTCGATTCTCCTAACGTGCCTTTCTTCATTGGTGAATTTTGTTGCAATAAATATGTTAACTAAGCTCTTGGCCAATTCTTCGTCAACAAATGCTGATCCTAATGATAAAATATTTGCGTCATTATGTTCGCGGGCAAGCCTTACATTCTCGGTATTAAATCCTAAGACAGCTCGTATTTTTTTTATTTTATTCGCGGCAATACATTCTCCCGCACCGGATTTCCCAAATACAATGCCAAAAGAAGAAGAATCTTCAGATGTTTTTTTGGCAGCTTTTGATATAAAATCAGGGTAGTCATCGTTTTTATCAAACTCAAAAGCACCGCAGTCTTCAACCTCAAAACCTTTTTCTAAAAGATAGGACTTAATTTTTTCTTTTAATTCAAATCCTGCATGGTCGGTTCCCAAATAAATCTTCATAACTATTGATCTTTATTTGTAAAAATATGATAAAAATGCAAAAAATTGTTACTTATAATTTCTATTACTTTCTCCTTTTCCATATTACCATTTTTATATTCAGTCAAAGGGACCCAAAATATTGTTCTTCCAACTGCAAAGCCTATAATTCCTTGGATTTTGCTTCCCGCCTCTATCCATTTTTCCACTTTCTCTGCCTTTTCTGCACGTCCCAAAATAACGATTCCAACGCTTGACCGCCCTTTTTTACGAGCCTGGATTAAAACAATTTTATAGTCGTCTTCAGTTTCCATTCCCTCTATTTTCCAAACATCAGGTTCGATATTGGAGTTTTGTAATTCGGCAATTGTCTTAGCTGTTAAATTAGGTCTTACTTTCCTGTCATACGCTTCAATATCTCCCCCAACATTTTTCAGCTGCTGTTCTGTGGGAGTAACTAAAACCTCTAATAAAAATTTATAAGATTTTTGATGACAATAATTATTTAGGATTTCAAGCTTTTGCTGCTGACGCATTTTAGACAGCGGATCATCATCGGGGTTGTAATGAATAAGAGCTTTGACAAAGGCAGGTTTATATTTTTCTATATGTTTTCCAAAATCATCTCCATATTCAAAAGTAAACTCTTTTTGTCCGCTTTTTTCCGTAGTTAAAATGACATTATATTTTTGCGCTACAGCATCTTTGATAATTTTGTCTCCATATTCTTCGTCAATTAGGATTGCCGCTTCTTCCTTTGGAATACCTTCTGATATTGCCTTTTTGAAAGCCTCATAGATAATTTGTTTGGCTGAGTATATGATTTCTTTTTCTCTTGAAGATAGTTCTGGGTTTGTAAATCCAAATAATTTAATAAAAGATGACCGATGATCAAAGGGCAGTATAAAAAGTTTTTTGTTATATCCTAAGTTATTAAACATTATTTTTGTAAAGAAGTCCTGCCTGTGCACCAACCTTAGTTATCACAGACGCAGAATTTTTTGCACCCAAATCCATGCTATCATTAATTGATTTGTTATTTATTAATGCGGAAAGAAAACCCGATGAATAAGCATCTCCTGCACCGGTTTTTTCAACAACCTTTGTTTCAATTATGCCCTTTTTGTAAATATCTCCTTTTTTATCAATTGCATAAGATCCATTTTCTCCATCTGTTATGACTACAATTTTTGGTCCAAGTTTTTGTAAATTTTTTAAAAGTTCTTCGATCGCCGAATTAGTACATAATATTTTTTCAGCTTCCTGTTTATTAACAAAGAGAACTTGGGTTGCACTCATTACATTTTCTATGTTTCTTAAGCCTTGTTCAATTTGCAAAGTGCCGGGATTAAAAGCCAAATAGCATTTATTGCCCTTTACGAAATTCACAGTTTTGTCATAAGCATTTCTCCACTCGTCTCCTAAGGAGGTTAAATAGATCCACTTAGTAGAAATATTTTGAAATCTAAAATCATGGTTTCTCTTGACATGTTCTGAAAAAATTGTTCTTTCTTTTTTAAAATTTATGATTGTAGAAAATGAGGATTGCTGTCCTTCTGTTTGTAGAACACTTGAAGTATCAACATTTTCGCTGTGCAAAGTATTTATAATCTTTTGAGCAAATTCATCAATGCCAATTTCTGCGACAAGCGCAGTCTTTAAACCAAGACGGGAAACTCCAACAGCAACGTTGGCAGCATTTCCTCCAAGCATTATTTCTGCTTTATCAACTGTTATTTTTTCTCCAAATTTTATACACAACTCATTGGTTTCTTCTAGAAAGCGAAGATTGCTAGTTGCATCGCGCAGAGTGAGAAACGTATCAATTTTTGCATTTCCAACACATACAATATCAAAATCATTAGGCGTCATATTATTTCTTATTATCTTTGGCTTGTGAAACTATATTAACGGCAAGTGCCAAAGTTACAAGATTTTTTATTATATATTGACCTTCAAGAGTAGGAACCAAGAAGCTTTTCCAAGCAATAGGGGGTAAAAGAAATAATGGCAAAAATGTTGTTATCATATGGAGAGTAAGAATAATAATAGCAGTCTTCTCTAATTTGGGTATTAAAAAAATTACGCCAATTACCATCTCCCAAATTCCCAAGAATATTATAAATTGACTAAAACCAACATATGGCAAAGTTTTATTTAATAATGATTCTACGAGTGGATTAGCAGGGCTTGAGTCGATTAGTTTTAAAAATCCAAACCAGAAATAGATTATAAAAATCGAGACACGCGATAAGGGCAAGCTCATATATAGAGTATACACCTTGAGAAAAGTTTATGGAATATATAAGATAGAAAAATACAGGTTTATGATAAACGTTGTTATTTTGGGTGGAGGTTTTGCCGGAGTAAGAGCTGCTTTGACTCTAAAAAATAGAACAAAATCAGGCAGCATCAATATAACAGTAATTGACAAAAACAGTTTTCATACTTTTACTCCTTCTCTTTACGAAGTTGCAGCCTCTGAAGAGCCTCAAAGGAATGTAGGGATACCATACAAGGCAATATTTGATAAATCAATTGCTTTTAAGCAAGAAATTGTTAAAAGAATTGATACACAAGATAGGAAAATTATTTTAGATAATGATAGAGAATATTCTTACGATTACTTAATTTTTGCTTTAGGAAGTGAGTCGGCTGATTTTGGTATACCAGGAATTAAAGAATACGGAATCCCCTTAAAAACCTTGGAAGATTCGGTCAAAATAAAAAATGCCTTAAAGACCGCAAAAAAAATTATAGTGGGAGGGGGAGGATTTTCAGGTACAGAGCTTGCCTGTGAACTCTCAACTCATAAAAGGCATTTGGACATTACTCTTATTCAACGTTCCTCAATTTTACTAAAAGAGTTAGGGGATGGAGTTTCGACTCTTGCAAAAAAAAGGCTTGAAAAAGGTAATGTCCATTTGGTTTTGGGAGAGTATATAAAAAAAGCCACAAAAGATTCAGTTATCGTCGCAAGCGGAAAAATCTTCCCTTACGATCTATTTGTTTGGACAGGCGGCGTTAAACCAAATAATCTTCTGGGAAAAATTGAAACAAACGAAGCACTGCAAGTTAATAATTTTACGAATATTTTTGCGGCAGGCGATGTCGTTAGCCCAGGGGTTGCAAGAAGAGCTATAAAAATGGGAAAACTTACTGCGGAGAATATTTTAAGAAGCATGGGGGAAGAAAAACTTTTATCTTATGGTTACTACAATATTGGATATTTAGTTCCTTTGGGAAGTCATTTTGCAACATTTGCTACGGGTAAGTATCATATCTCAGGAATCGCCGCATATATTCTTCAACAGTTAATCCTCTTTAAATATTTGCTTGAAATTTTGCCTTTCTTTAAGGCAGTGAAACGCTTTGTAAGATTTGAGAGAGACCTAAGTACCTAAATTGTAGCCCAACTTATTGACACAGATTTTTAAAAGGGTTATATTAGCTGTGATATGATTAAACAAGTGTTGATTTCCACAATCTCCAAAATTCTTCCAACTAAAGTTGCATATGCCCACTGTGATATCCCATGTGGAATTTATGATCCGTATCAAGCGCAACTAGCAGCTATTAGCATAATTCGAATGACAGGGATGATTAATGATCTAACAACAAGTAGTAGCGAGCCTTCATTTGATGAAAGAAAAAAAATCATTCATCAAATTTCAAGACTGACAAAAGTAAAAGAAGAACATGCGGAGTTGTGTAAGCATGAAGTGCGGATTTTGTGGGCTGATTATTTCAAAGAAGAACATCTCAGAGAATATCCCAATCTTCACGATTTAGTTTTCTCAATTATGAAGCATGCTTCAAAAGCGAGGCAAGAAATTAATATGGAAGAATCAAAAGAACTTTTGGAAAAAGTGCAAAAATTGGCTGAAATTTTTTGGAAGACAAAGAGCCGCAAGGTAACTAAAATAGAATCTTCCTCACCAAGTGGTGGAAAAATAGTCATACCACAATAAATGCTTCTTTCTTATTTTGTAATTGTTGGCCACAGTATGGAGCCCTCTTTCAAAAATGGCAGTTTTGCATTGGTTAGCAGTATCCCTTACTTATTTATAAAACCTAAAGTTGGAGATATAATAGCTTTCAAAAAAGAGGATAAAATATTTATAAAAAGAATTGCTAAAATAAATCCGCCAGCTGGCGGAGGAAAAAAATATTTTGTAAAAGGGGATAACAATAAGGATAGTTTAGAGACTGGATGGATAAATAAAAAAGAAATTTTAGGAAAAGTAATAGCCAAAATTTAAAATTAAGAATTATTACACATTAAGATATGCTTTTTTGGATTATTAACATTGTTTTATTGTCAATCATTGTTTTCCTGTTTTTGCTTTTATCCATGTTCTGGCCGCCTGATAGTCCCTGGGCGCCATGGTGGAGAACAAATAGAAAAATTGCTCGGGCAATGTGCCGTTTAGCAAAAATCAATAAAGATGATATCGTTTACGACCTTGGGTCTGGAGACGGTACAACTTTGATAGTTGTAGCAAAAGAATTTGGTGCAAGAGGAGTGGGGATAGAAATTGATCCCTTGAGATTTTTTATCTCAAGTATCCTGCTACATAGCAACAGACTTTCGGAGAAGGTTAAAATTATAAGGAAGAATTTTTATGATGTGGACATTTCAAAAGCATCTGTTGTTTTTGTCTATCTTGTTCCAAGAGTTTTAAAAAAATTAAAACCAAAATTTTTGAAAGAATTAAAACCAGGAACACTGGTTATAAGTTATAGATATAAAATGAATTTACCTTTATCTTCTTATGATAAAGCAAACGATATTTATTTATACAAAATTCCTGCTAAGAGTTAGTAGCATTTAAACAAATTAATTCTATTTGCATCTCCTTCTGATACAGCTGGGACACTTAAGATAAGGTTACAATTTTTATAAATAGTTTCTTTTACAAAAATATTATCTAAAATATCCTGTTTAATATTAGATTGTGGATAATCAGCGCCATGGGCGATAATCATGGTTCTGCTGTCGACTGCCTTATTGGTTAAAAGTTCTTTATCGTACATTTTTCTTATAAAAAAATATTCATGCGCATCGTTAACATTATCAAGTGCAGGAATATTTGTAAGAGTGACTAATGCGGGAGTAATATCGTTCACTCCGTATAGATATTTAGGTTTTTCAGAGTCAATCGTTCTTTTAATTTTGTTAAAATCTTCAAGCTTTCCTAGATTGCTATATGAAGTTATATAAGTCGTCAAATTTAATAAAAGAAGAAATAAAACTATAGTTGGGATTACTAATCTTTGAAGATTAAATTTGCCTTTCAAAAAATAATAAATCTCATAAAAAGAAAGACACAGAAACGGAGTCAAGAAATTTAGGTAAAGATAGTAAACGTCTTGATAAGCAAAGAAAAAGACAATAGAAAAAATTGATATTAATCCAAATAGAATATTTTTTCTAATATTAAAAATGTTAAAAAGTAAAAGGATAAATAGGGGGAAATCTTTTGTTATAAAAAACCACATTATATTTATTTTTGATAGTCCTACAGGACGGGTTAAAGAAAAGCCAAATATGTCAGAGAGTAACTGTTGAGGCGCTTGAATCAAAAAGGGAAATAATAATATTAATCCAGTTATTGCAAAAGGCACACCAAATTTTAATAAATTTTTCCACCCCTTTTTAATTAATAAAAATGCAAAAAAGGAAATGATAACGGGGAGAAGATACGCCTTTGTAAAAATAGAGAGAGCGATAAAGATTCCCGATAGCACAATTTTTCTTTCTTGCAGAAAAAGATAACTTAATACTGCAAATAGTGAAGCAGTAAAAACACCTGTTTGATGATCTGATGTCGAAAGAACCATAAAGGAAAAAATATACAAACCTGAGCTTACAGTCGAGATAATAAAATTCTTAGTTTGTTTGTAAGTTATAAAATATATAAGAGAAGTAATTATTGCTGTCTCAATACTTGAGGTGAAATAAAAAAGTTCTATATTTTTTCCGGTTATGAAATAATAAAAAGAAGATACATATGAAAAGACAGGAAAATTTGAGAAAAAGATATCTTTATACAGCAATTTACCATTAAAAATTTGGTATGCAGTGTTGAAGTAAATATTCGTATCGGAGAGTCTTACGGAGTTGCTGCCCATTTTTAATACAAGGAAAAAAGATATCAAAAGAACAAGGGGAATGATTTTTTTCATCTTTTAATGCTTCGACTTCACTCAGCATTAATCCTGAGCTTGTCGAATGGATTAATTTTCAGGAGGGTCCATCGAATCTTGTCTAGTATTTTGTAGAGTTGATAAAGTACGGGATTTATAACAAGATCAAAGCTTCCTATGAACTCGACGTGTTGTGGTCCATATCCCTTTTTGAATCTATGGAATCCATACCAGGGACCATTTTTATGTGGGTTATTTCCTAAGGCCCCCCACATGTCAAAATTTTTAAGCCCTAATTTTTTCCCAAATAATATTATCTCCCACATTAAAAGATTTGACGCCATAGTTTCTCTATACAAGTTTGAGGAGGCACCATAGGGGTAATAAAGCGTATCTTTATAAACAAACAAAATCCAGGCCGCTAGTGTTTTCCCTTTGTATTTTGCTAAAAATAAATGCGCTGTTAGTTTATTTTCCATCGGTCGGAGGGTATTCCACATTAATCTATGATAGTTTTCTGTATGGGCGTAGAAACCCTGACGTTTTGTAGTTTCTTTGGTTAGTTTTAAATAAGTTTCGAACGCTTTATTAGAATTATCTTGGATAATTTCAACTCCATGTTTGAGAGCAACTTTTATGTTGTATCGAGTTTTTGGATGCATCATCCTTAGTAATTCCTCTTCAGATTTTGTCAGGTCAAGAATAAAGGTATATTTTGTAAAAAGAGGATGAAATGATGGCTTAAGCCCTAGATTTGCCATTTGC
>Ga0213870_1001453_pt1 | contig 10642 bp, 8 predicted proteins | sample WICALVC2017_Meta_FD_160119 | JGI IMG/M metagenome (GOLD analysis project Ga0213870, IMG submission 160119) | Freshwater microbial communities from subterranean cave lake in Wind Cave National Park, South Dakota, United States - WICALVC2017 | ecosystem: Environmental > Aquatic > Deep subsurface >... | reverse complement strand
AAACGGATTCTCCCGTTTTTCCCGCCCAACTGTGGTGGCAGGCCCATGCCCGGGATAGACAACCATTTCGTCGGGAAAATTATCCAGCATTGCTGTGATTGACTCCATAATCGTTCGATGAGAACCACCCCACAGATCGGTCCGTCCAATTGATCCCTTGAAAAGGGTATCGCCCGTCATCAGTCCCACAGTAGGAATATAGAATGTAACACTGCCTGGCGTATGGCCAGGGGTATGAAAAACATTGGCCGTTTTTTTCCCAAAGGAGAGGCTTTCTTCCTTTTTGAAAAAATGATCAATAACAGGAATCGGTGGGGCGGGCAGTCCGAAATGGTCGGCCTGAAGCCCAAGATTCTGACAAAGAGACAGATCGTCCTCATGAAGCGCAACGCAGGCGCCTGTTTTGGTTCTCACCGTATCCGTTGCACCGATATGATCAATATGGGCATGCGTGTGCAGGAGGTAGACCGGTTTCAACTGATGTTTATTAAGACGCAACATAATCCGATCCGCTTCTTCCCCTGGATCAATCACAACAGCCAAACCGGTTTCTTCACACCCCAGAATAATACAATTGCACTGAAACGGGCCTACCGGGATGATTTCAAAAATCACGCGACAACCACCGGGAGTTCAAAAGATAAATCATGAGAAACGGAAAGAGACGTATTTGCGTGGCCTACGCGAACATCAATTCGCCCCTCTTCCTCTCCATTCTTTTTTGAGTAGCGTACAATGAGCTGACCCACTTCATTCAAAATAGGTAGAGAGAGATCGCCTGAAAGAACGGCAGAACAGCCAGGAAATACAGGTTTTAAAAATGCCAGACGCCCGCGATCAACCTCCTCACGCGAAATCTCCTCCAATTTCTCATTTTCTTCTTCATTGCGCCCCAACAGGGCAAATGTCTTGTCATTCAGATTAAAAAACCGTCCATAACGTAACAGGCTTGCTTCAGTCATGCTTGGTGCTGTCCGTGTTTGAAAAAATAGCGCCAATTTCTTTGAGAAATTTGAATCGGTCAAAAGGCACCCTCCGCCTGGTGCGGTATATCCAGAAAGATGTAATGCGGAGGCCAACGCAAGCTGTTCTCCACGCCCCCGGCCAGAAATGGCAAGCAGTTGATCACGCGCCACCCATCCCTCGCGTTCCGGTTTTGTCAGCGGAAGATGCTGTGCAGAAAGGGGGCGCAAGATCAAATCTTCCATGCCGCTATCCTCATCAATAATCTCCATTGCCGCCCTTCGTTGCGACATGGGTCGTTGCCCTAAGACTTCCCCCGTGACAATAAAATCAGCCCCGATTTCTTCCATCAGGTTATGGGCAATCTGAAACATATAAATTCGGCAATCAATACAGGGGTTCATATTCTTTCCGTATCCATATTTTGGAGAACGGATCAGATCAAGATATGCGATATCCTTTGGAATAATTTTAAGGGGGATCCCAAGAGAGGTTGCAACGGCGGCGACATCCTCATGGCAACCGAAAGGACTGCTTAAATGAAGGCCCAGAATATCAATCCCCTGATCAAGCATGATTCGGGTCGCCAGGGCGCTGTCCAATCCGCCAGATAAGAGTGAGACCGCTTTTCGTTTTTCCATAAGAAGAAAATAGTAACAATCGGGAACAGGATGTGTCAATGAAACCGTTTGTCCCAAATTCCACGACAGGATTTTGAATATCCAGTCGATTGTAAGATTGAGGTAAAAATGATATGATTAGAGGGTCTGATTATCGTTGCGGACGAGATGGGCAGAACCGTTGACACCCGCTACATATAATACGGAAATCTTCCGATAAGAGAGTATTAGTTTGTTCATAATAGATTCTTCGCCTTATATAAAATGCCACTAAATGGCATGATTATTGCTTGATTTTACTTATGGTTCAAGGGCAGGGGTGTTTTCTGGCAGTGAAAAAAAGGATCTTCTATGGAAAGACGTATTTCAATTATCATTCTCTGTTCCATCCTCATCTTCGGGATTTACGGGGGGGGGCTGGCAAAAATTCCCAATCCGAATCAGCGGCCAAGGAACACCGCGCCGTCTGTTTCCTCTCCCTCGTCGATGATTTTGGCCAATATGAAGGCCGCACCGTTTCAGGAGATCATGAATGCCTACCGATCCAACGACCTTCCCTTAGCGATTACCAAAGCAAAGGAGATTGAGCAACAACGTCAAGGACGGGTTTCCGAAACAGCTGCCTTTATTGTTGGCGAGCTTTATCTCAAACAGGCAGACCAAGGGGGGGAGGAAGCTATTCCACAGGCGATGCTTTCTTTTCAGAAGGCGATTACCACCTATCCCAAGTCCATGTATGTTCCGTTTGGCTATATGATGATTGGGAGAATTTATGCGCGTCAAAAATTATTCTATGAGGCCGTGGGGAGTTTCAACCGTATTCTCAAGCGGCCTGCACGCGATCAGTTTACCCTGAAGGCAAAAATAGAGATCGCCAACACCTATCAGGCATGGGGGAAATGGCCTTATGCCAAGGCCACCTACGCGATGGTATTAAACGAAAACCCGCTTCCTTTTGATGACAAACGAACCGCCTTATTTGGCTATGCAGATGCCCTCTATCAGATGGGGCAGTTTGAAATGGCCTATCAGCATTATAAGGAGGCGGCGGCCCTGATGACCTCCTATCGATTCCAAAACCCGATTGCGCTCTTTCAATTCGCCGAGGCGGCTTATCAAACAGGCCATGTTGATCTTGCAAAAAAACTTTTTCTCGATTTTTACAATATCCATCCTGGGGAACCGCTTGCGCCTGTTGCCCTGATACGGGCCAAAACCCTTTTTTCACAGGAAGAAAAACGTTCAAAACAGCCTTTCAATCTGGCCGCGCCAGCTTTTTCTTCCGTCGACAATACATTCCAAACCTTCATTTCAAAATCGGTCAGAGGAAAGGCCAATGACGGCGTCCATCTTGGGAAGATACTCTTATCGGTAGAGCGGCTCAAGGGATGCACCCCGTTTATTCCACCCAAACATACCATGGCGGGTCTATTTATTTCTGATAATGGAGTCCATTGCGGAATGCCATTGGGGCAAGCGGCATTTTCACCTTCTATCAGGCAAAGTCATCTGGATCGTCAGGCGATCCAGATCCATGCGATGCAGTTGCTGACAAACGCCCCCCCATCCACCACCTCTTTAGGGGTACTCAAGGAGGCGGTAGATCAGTTAAAACAGTATAAAGAAGTTGAAACTATCGTACAAATCGAGGCGACATCCCTGCTCAATCTCCCACCATTCTCACCTTATCGTGCACAGATTCAGCGTACCCTGGAGGAGACGATTACTAAGCAATTGGGGACGATCGTCGATCCGATGACGATTATCACCCTTTACCATACCTACGCCCAGGCATTTACAAAAGAGATGCTCAAAAATGAGCCGGGCTTCGTGATTGCGATGAGCCATCTTCAGGTCGGCCTGTTTTCCCATGCGGCTGGATTGCTTCGCCCGATCTCTGAAAACTATAAGCATCCGTTATCAGACGAGGCTCTTTATCAATTCGGCCAGGTTTCCCTCGCGCTCGGCAATGATGAGGATGCAAAAGTGGCCTTATTACAATACCAACAACGATCTCCACGTGACCGTCACAGGGTTTTAGTCGATCTCGGTGACATCTTCTTCCGACAAAATGAGATCGACCAGGCGCTTTTATATTATCAAAACGGGTTGCGTCATCGTTCCAATCAGCCTAATCGAGGGCTGATCATGGGGAAGATAGCCGATGTCTATCGGTTCCGAAACGATTTTGAGACTGAAATAAAAACCTATTTACAATGGATAAAGGAAACGCCGAACACGCTCAACCTGCCTTATCTGCGGCTCGCCGATGCCTATATTCAATCGACACAGTATCGAAAGGGGATTGAAGCGTATCAGGTCATTGTGAGTAATCCGCAAAGTGGGAAGGCAGAGATCGAATGGGCGCAATTGCGTATGGCCATTTCCTACGAGTTATTGGGTGATTTTGACGAAGGGGATCGGCTTTATAATATTCTCTTGAAGGCCAAAACCCCATTAATTCGGAAAATGGCAGAAGAACATCTTCACCCCAATTTACCCCCTCCACCCATTCAAAAGGAAGCAATCGTTCCCACAGAAAACGGCCACATTTAATGCCTGAAAATCATTGTGTTGGAGATCAATCGTCATGACGGAAGAGACAAAAAAAGTAGCCCTTTTAGAGGAGGCGATTCGTCAATTCAACACCACCTCAGTAGAGTTGGAAAAAAGCTATCGACTACTTGAAGGACAGGTGCGACAATTAAAAGATGAGTTGGAGATAAAAAATCAGGCATTAAAAGAAAGTGCTATTGAGCAGGAAAGGCTTCGAGAACAGGCCGAGCGCAACGATCGTCTGGCCGCTGTAGGAGAGATGGCCGCCCGAATGGCCCATGAACTCCGTAATCCTCTGGGTAGCATTGAACTGTTCGTATCGCTTTTAAAAAAGGGACTGGCCGACGACTCTGAAAAAACAAGATGGATCGAACATATTAAAACAGGGATTGATGGGATGGACTATGCCATCTCTAATCTGCTCTACTTCACAGGAAAACCAAGAACAAATTTCAAAACAATCGACTTAAAAAAGGTGATCGAAGAGGCCTCTCGCTTTGCCATTCACCTGTTGCAACAAAAGGAGATTCGTTGCATTCATTCTATTGATACGCTCACCCAGACGATCATAGGCGATGAAGACCTTTTACGACAGGTCTTTTTAAACCTGATCCTCAATGCGGTCGATGCCCTCCCTCCAAAAGGAACACTGAAGATCGAAGCCGAAGAGGTGATCGGTATGCATCGCTGCCATGAGGAGGGCCTGCCAGGGGTCATTATAAAATTCTCCGATAATGGGTGCGGAATACCCAAAGAAAGCCTCTCAAAAATCTTTGATCCGTTTTATACAACAAAAAATAAAGGCTCTGGCCTAGGACTTGCAATAGTACATAATGCCATCGTTGCGCATAATGGGATAATTGACGTGGAAAGTGGGGCGGATGGGGGAACCTGTTTTACAGTTCGTCTCCCTAAAGTGCCATAAAAATAGGAATGAGGAACCAGGAGAGCCAATGAATTCTTCTTTTAAATTGATTGATAGCAGTCCTACGGTACTTGTAGTTGATGACGATCCTGCTATGCGTGTTGCATTATCAGAATCCCTCAAAATGATGGGATACGCGACCCAAACAGCCACTTCGGGTGAAGAGGCGTTAGCCCAGTTAAATGATAAACCGATTGGTGCCATCCTAACCGATATGAAAATGGGTGGAATGAGCGGGATTGACCTCTTTAATAGAGTCAATCGATACAACATACCCGTCATAATTATGTCGGCATACGGAACAATTGACAGTGCGGTGACGGCGATGAAGTCCGGCGTGATTGATTATCTCGTTAAGCCGTTCTCACAGGAAAGGCTGGAAGAGGCGATTAAAAAAAGTTTCAGTCTGTTGCATCGTAGTGACGAAAAGACATCCATACAGGTAAGGGGGCGATTGGCATCCAATCAGAGGGTCGTGATCACGAAAGATATGGAGATGCTCAAACTGCTTAAAATGGCCGAGGTTGTTGCAAGTAGCGATGTAACCATTCTGATTGAGGGGGAAAGTGGAACGGGAAAAGAGGTTTTGGCACGACTTGTCCATGAGAATTCCCCTCGCGCACACCGGCCATTTATTGCGATAAATTGTGCCGCCGTGCCTGAGAATTTATTGGAATCAGAGCTGTTTGGCTATGAAAAAGGGGCATTTACAGGGGCGTTAACACGTAAACCGGGAAAGTTCGAGTTGGCCCACACCGGAACGATTCTTCTGGACGAGATTAGCGAAATGGATATTGCCTTGCAGGCCAAACTGCTTCGGGTATTACAAGAGAAGGAGGTCGATAGCGTGGGGGGCAAAGAGCCGATTCCATTGGATATCCGGGTCATTGCTACAACCAATCGTCCTATTTTACAAGAGGTGGAGGCAGGCCGTTTCAGGGAAGACCTTTATTACCGACTGAATGTTTTTCCGCTTCAGATTCCGCCATTGAGGGATCGGATCGCCGATATCCCGCTGTTGGCAGAACATTTTTCAAAAAAAATAGCGCAACGAAATCATCGTGACCCGCTTACGATATCGACTGAGGCGATTGCATTGCTGATTACCCGACCGTGGCGTGGCAATGTGCGGGAGCTCGAAAATACGATGGAAAGGGGATACCTCCTCGCTGGAAATAGCAAGACCATCCTTCCAGAACATTTAGGATTGCTTGATCCGAGGGTGGCCACAGGAAAAGAGCCGATTTCGCAGAATGGAACCCTACCTGCATCTGGAAAGGTTACACTCTGGGAAGCGGAACGGGATCTGATATTAGAAACACTCGAAAAAATGGATGGAAACAGGACGCATGCGGCAAGGCGTCTCGGCATTAGCATCCGAACCCTTCGCAATAAGCTCAAGGAGTACAGATCGCTTTCGTCATCGGAGCCGGAGGAGATCGATAACGACGAAGGAGGGGAAGCTGAGGACGGAGAAATAGCAGAAATAGGCAATTTTTTCCCTGCAACAAGACAAAAGGGACATAAGGAGAACCACTATGTTTCATCACCTCATCGATAAGACAACCAACTTACTGCATCGGGCATTAGACCTGCGTAGTGTAAAACATCAGGCAACTATTTCCAATATTGCCAATCAGGAAACACCTGAATATAAAGCAAAAGATTTGGACTTTAAGAAGGCGATTCGCGATTTTCTTCCGATGTCGCTTGAAGGCCCGCTTTCGGTCACCAATCCTAAACATATGTTCCATTCAGTGAAATTAGATCAAACCGATACCAACCATATGCCGATCAATGGAATCGTTCGAGAGGCAGAAGGCTATGTCGTCCACTCCAAGGATAAGACAACCCGAGGTGATAAAAACAATGTGAATACGGAGCAGGAGATGGCACGGTTATCGGAGAATAATTTGATGTTTAATGCATCGACTCAAATTGTTTCCGGTAAATTTATCAGGTTAAAAGGAGCAATCAGAGAAGGAAGATGATAAGGAATAACCCCACCAACCTCCCCTTAAATTAAGGAAAGGAATGCCCTCTTTTGGAGAGGGTATGGGGTGATGACAGAAATGCCCCCTACAAGGGGGCGACGCAAGCCACAAGGCTGGTTTTAACAGTGAGCGAATGCGAATGTTGAGGGGGAGGCTCCATCCGGCGTGTCCGGTGGAGGGGGCGACACGAGTCCCATTAGTAGGAGGTAACTATGGATATTGAAAAATCATTTGCAATCTCGGCGTCGGGGCTGGATGCGCAGAAAAGGCGGCTGGAAGTCATTTCCAGTAATTTAGCCAACTCCGAATCAACCCGTACCGTAGAAGGGGGGCCGTATCGTAGAAGGGATGTGCTGTTTACATCAACGCCCGTTATGGCGGCGATGGAAGAGCCAACCCGATTCTTTGAGATTTATCAGGGGGTAAAGGTCGCCAAAATCGTTCAAGATAAACATCCCTTTAAGATAGTCTTTAATCCTGAACATCCTGATGCCGATATTGACGGCTATGTTAAATATCCCAATATCAACACCATTACGGAAATGGTGAATATGATTTCTGCGCTTCGTTCCTACGACGCCAATGTCACCGCACTGGACGCCTCAAAGAGCATGGCGCTGAAGGCATTGGAAATTGGCCTAAGATAAACATAAGATAAACAATAGAAAAGAAAGGGGTGTACCATGGCAATTGAGTCAACGGGAATGGAGATGGCAAGATTACAACAAGGGCCGCTTCCAATCGCACAAGGCCAGACAAATTACACGATTGATCCGAGTCGACCGGAACAAACCTTTGCAGACACATTAAAAAATTCAATTCGAGAGGTGAATCTGGTGCAGGAGCAGGCGGATCAGGCGATTGTTGATCTGACCACAGGGAAGAAACAGGATCTTCATCAAACGATGGTGGCCATTGAAAAGGCCGATGTCACCTTCCAGCTTATGATGCAGGTTCGAAACAAAATTATTTCGGCCTATGAAGAAGTTTCAAGAATGCAAATCTAAAGAAATTTTAGATAATAGATTTTAGATGAAACGATTGAACATTAATTTGCCATCTAACATTTAAAATTTATATTGCGGAGAAGCGATGCCTGATTTTCTTAGTCAGATTGTACAAAATCTTAGCGCGATGAACACGCGCAAAAAAATGGCGATACTCGGTGCGCTCGCCGCGGCGATTGCGGCGATTTTCGCCATCTTCCTTTGGCTTCAAAAGCCCAAGATGGAGCTCCTTTATTCGAATCTTTCCATGGAAGATATTCAAGCGATTGAAGGACAATTAAAACGGGAGAATATCTCCTACCAGCTTTCTTCGGACAAAACGGCCATTTTTATCCCTGACGAAAAGGTTCATGAAGCCAGGCTGAAACTTGCGGCGGAAGGACTTCCAGGGGGAGCCGGTGTCGGATTTGAAATTTTTGATCGAACCACCATCGGCGTAACCGAATTCGTACAAAATCTCAATTATAGACGGGCACTAGAGGGGGAATTGGCACGAACCATTGCATCGCTTTCTCCTGTGCGTAAGGCGCGTGTTCATATCACGATACCAAAAAAAACCCTCTTTTCCGATACACAGGAAAAGTCCCGCGCCTCGGTCACCGTATCATTACGAGCTGGCAAACGGCTTTCAGATAACCAGCTTCAAGGGATAAGCCATCTGGTGGCCTCTAGTGTGGAGGGACTTGATCCCCGGTCGATTACCATCGTCGATGGAAACGGGCGGATGCTCTCCCGTCCAGAAGAAACCGATGTCAAGATGCTTGCATCAAACTCCCATATGGAGTACAAACACAACTACGAAAAGAACCTTGAACAGAAGCTCCAATCAATGCTGGACCAGGTCGTTGGACAGGATAAGGCCACAGTTCGTGTCGCCTCCTCGTTAAATTTTGATGAAATTGAACATATGGAGGAGAAATTTGATCCCGAGGTACAGGTGCCTCGCAGTGAACAGACAGGCGAAGAGAAGACAACCAATTTTTCCGAAAGTACCGAAGCCCCTCCCGGTGTTGCGGCGAACCTGCCTGCGGGCGCACAGCCCGAACCGGCTAAGGTCACAACACAGAGCGAAAACGTTAAAAATGATGGCGTAACGAATTATGAAATCAATAAAACAACAACACGAAGAATTGAGGAGATGGGTGCGCTCAAACAGCTCTCCGTGGCCGTCATTGTGGATGGGACATATCAGATCGGCCCCGACGCGGCAGGCGTTAACAAGAGGAACTATGTTGCGCGTACACCGGAAGAAATGCTAAAACTGGAGGCAATTGTTAAAAATGCAATCGGGTTTTCAGAAGATCGGGGTGATCAGGTTTCTGTTATCAATATTCCGTTTGAGACGGGTGAAGCCGATGCAGGAAACGGGTTCCGCCTCGACGATTGGTTGCCGCTCATCCGTTACGGCGTTGGATTGCTACTGGTTCTCTTCCTTTTCTTCTTCATTATCCGACCGATTATGAAATCCCTGCTCTATGTTCCACCGCAGCCTTTGCCTGAAGAGCTAACACAGGCTACACCTAAACCAATGCTTGATGAAGAGGCGGAAGGGGAAGAGGGACTGGGTGGCATACTAGAGACCGTTCCTCCTGAGCCGCTCCTTCCTCCTCTTCCATTACCCGTACAGGTTCTGGAGCTTGCGAGGGAAGACCCGAAGGCCGCGGCCGATCTACTCAAGAATATATTACAAGAAACCCGGTAGAATAGATACACGATGATGAATGAGAAAAAGTTACCGGATGTAATAAACGCTTATTCTAAAATAGCGGTTCTCCTGGATGCGATGGGAGATGATGTCGGCTCTGCCGTGCTCAAATATCTCGCGCCAGATGACATCCGAAGATTAGGGGTCAATTTACCCAATGTCGATCCAGTTGCTTCTGAAGCCCAGGACAAAATCATGATCGATTTTATTGCCAAAGCGACCGGTGGATTTCATAAGAAACGATTGTCTTTGAAGGCAATGTATAAAAAGACGCTTGGACTCAACCCGGCAACGGTAGGTAAAATTGCCAGTTCACCGAGATTGGCCGCGCTGGAATGGGTTGACCCGAAGGCCATCTTTGAACTTATTTATAAAGAACATCCACAGACGATTGCCCTGATTTTAACCTATCTAACGACGGATCAAGCCGTTGCGATTCTAACCGATCTTCCTTCTGACCTTCGTATTGACGTGGTCATTCGAATGTCTTCTCTTGATGAACTACCGCCTGCCGTTATCGAAGAGGTGATGGAAACATTAAGCGACGCGCTGGCGGCCGAGTTGCACAAAATGGGCATCTCACCTGGGGAGAAGGCTGAAAAGGTTGGAGGGGTGAAATTTGTTGCTAATCTGTTAAAAGAAACCGATCAAAGCGTTGCAAAACCGCTTATGGACGCATTAATGCAGGCCAATGCCGAAATGGCAGAACAGCTCAAGGAACTGATGTTTCTCTTCGAAGATATTGCAAAATTCGACGATGCGACGATGCAGACTTCGCTCAAAGATATTCCAAAAGACAAGCTGTCGATTGCGCTTCGGATTGCATCTCAGGATGTCAAGGACAAGATATTTAGAAATATGTCTCAACGCGC
>Ga0213870_1001452_pt1 | contig 10644 bp, 7 predicted proteins | sample WICALVC2017_Meta_FD_160119 | JGI IMG/M metagenome (GOLD analysis project Ga0213870, IMG submission 160119) | Freshwater microbial communities from subterranean cave lake in Wind Cave National Park, South Dakota, United States - WICALVC2017 | ecosystem: Environmental > Aquatic > Deep subsurface >... | reverse complement strand
GGTGAACATAATCCGTTCGCGTTCGGTCGCATACCCGCCGAAGTGCAGACCGCTGGTGTCGCAGAAAATCAGCGTGCCGGCGGGCGCGATACCCGCCATCATTTCATCGGGCGGGACAATTTTCTCAACCGCCCCGGGCGGAGGATAAAATCCTACCGGCGGCTTTTGTCCAAAAATATGCCGCCACTTTCCGCCCATCTGCGACCCCTTGACATAAGTAAAGGGTCCTGACGCCGAATTCACGTCGGTGAGATATAAAAATACTTTGCACATCCGTTTGTCCTCCGGGTCGCGATGCCAGCGCTGGGACTGAACCGCGGAAGAACCGGCAATAACCGGCACAGTGACGTTTAAGGTCAAATAGTAAAACTTGGCGCACATACCCATATAGGCGTTGACGACATCAAGCACCGGGCGTTCAAGCGCCAATTTAACGAACGGATCATTCAGATTAAGCGCCGGCTCCGCTTCCCATAAATAGCGCAAGAATTCCTTGGTGGTGCGGGTGGCGGCCCGGGCGACCAGCTCGTTGGTATAGAACTTAAGACCCTCAAAGAGGTTGCGTCCCGGGAAAAGCGCGTCAAGCGATACCACCGCTATGCCATCGCGTTTGAGATCATTTATTACGCGCCTGCCCGTCGCATCAATCTGCGGCTTTGATTTTACATACCATTGGCGATAGAGGAGACGATTCTTCCGGTTAAACCAATAAAACCATACCGGGTAGAACGCCCGGACGCGAAAATAGATAACAAAAAACGAACGTATGGCCTTAAATACGGAGCGCAGCGGCAGTCTGATTATTTCCTTCATAATGTTTAGTCCTCGGCGCTCGCGGCCTCTTTTTCAATCTCATCCGCAATCACTTCCGCGACGGGCTTCCGGAGTCCCCGCGGGCGCACATAATTTTTTAAGAAATTTGCGCGCTCTTCCCGGTGCTCATCCTTCCCGTTGCGGAGTTTTTCAATAATTCGGGGGACTTCGGAGAAATCATGCGCGAGTTCAAACACATTCTCGGCGACGAGACGCTTCAAGTGAGGGGCCTCGGCCTGGATGTGGCGGTAGAAATCGGTAAATACCGTCACCACCGGTTTTCCCGCAATCATCGCGTCAATGAACCCGCTCGTCCCGATACCGATTACCGCAAGCGCATGATACATTGAATCGTAAAATAACTCCAGCGATTCTTTGAGCGCGGGAAGCCGTCCTTCCGGCGGCACCAGCATTATGTCTTGGGCCAAACTTTTTTTATAGATTTTGAAGTTCTTGTGGTGCGGCCGGACAACAATTTGGACGTCTCGGGTCCGGGGGTCGCATATCAGCGCATCCCGAATACTCTTCAAAAACCAGGTCTCGTCTCCAAAGATTCCGGATGAACCGACATACAAAAGATAGGGCTTTGACGGATCAATTCCGTGCTCCCTGCAAAACTTATCGCGGCTCTTTACCGGGGACTTAAATCGGAACAAATCGTCAAAGTAAGAGACCCCGGTAATCCGGAGAAGTTCGGGCGGGATATGATGCGATGCTCTTGCCTCCTCTTCCTGAAATTTGTTCCAGACTAACAGCCGATCGGGCAGGACGTGAATCACGCCCTTGGTCTCAAGATAATCCCACGACATAATTGAGAGTACTGCCGGAATTCCAAGGGCCCGGGATGCGCGCACGTATTCAAAGTCCGGGGAAGAACTCAGAAGATTGCCGCTGGATGCGACCAGCGCATCCGGCGATAACTCTTTCAACTGCCGAGTGATTTGCGGGTCAAGAGGCGCCATTTGATCAATCCACCGCAGAAGAGACCCCACCGCCTTGGGCTTGATCAAGAAATTTATGGTGAATATCCGCCCGCGCACCAGGGGCCGCATCCAAACCGGCAGATACGTGATCAAACGCCGGCGATAGTAGTCGGGTCGCTCCGGAAGGATTAAGAACCGGCGATAGTTTAAGATGGCGCGCGCCCACAAAAGAATTTTCCGCCAAGGGCCGGAGCGATAAAATGACTTGCCGCAGCCAAACCCGGGATACTCGCGCCCAAGTTCTTCCACCGGTTCAAGCACGCTTCCTTGCGCTCGCTTTGCAAAAAGCACCCGGACTCGATGCCCTCTTCGGCATAACTCGGAGAGCACGCTCTTATAATAGAAAAAATGCGCCCCTTCTTCAAGAGCGAATAAAACTTTTAGTTTTCTGGCGTCGCCAGCTTTATGCGATGGCATAGGTCTTAGAAAAATAAGAATTCTTGTCTTGAAGCAAAGAGTGAGGAGGCCCTTCTTCTACGATCCGTCCGCGATCAAGCACCAACAACCTATCTGCATTCATAACCGTGGTCAGGCGATGAGCAATGACAATTACCGTCACCCTTGCCTTTAGATCTTCAATCGCTTGCTTGATCATGGACTCCGACTCGTTATCTAATGCGCTGGTGGCTTCATCCAAAATGAGGATCTCCGGGCGGCGGGCGAGGACGCGCGCCAAAACAATCCGCTGTCTCTGACCGGCGGAAAGCTTTACTCCCCGTTCTCCGACCACGGACTTGAAGCCCTCGGGCAATTCCGTGACGAAATCAAAACAATGCGCGAGACGCGCCGCGCGAAGCATATCTTCGCCGCTTATACGTCTATCGTCGGCGTAAAACCGGATGTTCTTTTCAATCGTGTCATTCTCCAAAAATATGTCCTGGGCGACGTATCCGATGCGGGAACGCAATTCCCCGAGTGCTATCTCGCTCACCGGAACCCCGTCTATCAGGATGCGCCCCGATGAGGGCTCCACCAGCCGCAACAAGAGATCCGCGATCGTGGTTTTACCGGCGCCCGACGGCCCCGCAATTCCCACCATCTCATTTTTGGAGACGCGAAACGTTACGTCTTCCAGCACCGGCGCGTTTGCGCGGTACACAAATCTCACGCGCTCAAACGCAATCTCGCGTTCAAAACTAAAAGGGCGCCGGCCGTGATCACGCTCGCGGTATTCTGCGGTCGCGCGCTCCAGTTCTTCAATCCGATCCGTGTGTGAAAACGCTTCTTCCATGGTATGCATTGACTGCTGCACCTGCTTGACCGAACCGAATATCCTTTGAATCAGAAAGACCACCACGCCGAAACGCGCCAGATTGAAATCGGTCCTGGCGTAGGAGAACGCAAAAAGAGCTATGATAAAAACAAACGCGAGCGGCTCAATAAACGCCCTGCCCAGCTGATGCAGAAACGAGGTCTTTATGCGCAGCGTCCGGTGTTTGGCAAAAACGGAGTCCATGCGCGAGGCGATCGCTTCCTCCAGCGCCATACTCTTTATGGTTTTGAGTCCCTGGACGCTCTGATTGATGCGGTGGGCGATGATTTTATTCAGCGCCACCACCCGTGCGGCGAGCTTCTTGGTGCGCGAGAATAACGGCTTTGAACCGGCGAGGATTACGAGCCCCGCCGCTAGCGATATCAGCGTTACGCGCGTTGATATTGAGAGCGCCACGGCAAAGTATGCCGCAAATCGCGCGGCGTTCGGGGCGAATCCGCACACGTGCTTTAAGAGCTGCTCGGAGGCGCGCACGTCAGAAGTCAAAATATTTTCAAGATGGCCAATCCTTTGAGTAAGGAGATAAGGCCAGGCGGAATGCAGCGTTTTCACGTAAAGACCGGATTGGGTCTCATGCGCGTAGTCCGCGCTTATGCGTACCCGCAGATAGACCAGCAGGAATTCGCCGATCGCCTTTCCCCCGAAAACAACGGCGGCGAAAGTGAGGAGTGAAGCGAGCGTCAGGTCAAATCCCAACAATGCGAGAACCGTCCGGATTGAGCGCGTTATCATATCCGTACCGGCTACCGGATCGTTCAGTGTCAGCGAAAAAAGCGGAATCAGCATTCCAATCCCGGCGCTGTCCAGCGCCCCGTTCACGAATCCCAAGAACGACAGGATCAAGACGCGCCCGCGGTGGCGGCGGAACACCGTACGAAAAAGGGTGATATATGTTCTGAGGTGTTTAAGATTCATACCCTACGCATAGAACAATTTTACGAAGCAAAAAGTTTGACCGGAGCGTTATACCGCATATGAATGTCCTGGGCATCGTGGGGGCGCGGTCCGGATCAAAATCAATACCCCACAAAAACATCAAGCCGCTTCTCGGAAAGCCCTTGATGGCATGGATAATTGAAGCTGCAAAAAAGTCGCGTCGCATCACCCGGCTCATACTCTCCACTGACTCTCCGCAATATGCCGAGATCGGGAGAAGCTATGGGGCGGAGGCGCCTTTTCTGCGTCCGGCCGAATTGGCAAACGATACCGCAACCGATATGGACTACCTGCGGCATGCGGTCTCCTGGATTGAACAGAATGAAGGATGGAAAGCGGATATTATTCTACGGCTGCCTCCTACCGCGCCTTTGTGCAAAACCGAGACCATTGACGCATGTGTTGAGCTTCTCCTGAATGATCCTGAATCTACTTCTGCGCGTTCCATTGCTCCCGCCCCAAAACATCCCTACAAACTTTGGAAGATTGAGGGAGAAATGCTTCACCCATTTGTATCGAAAGAAATGTCCGGACTTCCGGAACCCTCCGGCGCCGCGCGGCAATTTTTTAAACCCCAAGCGTATCAGCACGTGGACGTAATCGCGGTGCGATACAACACCCTAATGAGAGAGGGGCTTCTTACCGGAAAACGGGTGCGTTATCATATGCTTTCCAAACACGAGGCAGTGGACATTGATACCGAAAACGATTTTCTGCTGGCGGAGATATTATTAAGGCGGGGGCTGCAGAAGCCGTAGATGACCTCAATATAAATACTACCCATATCCTTATTTTTTCTTGAGAATATACACTGCGAAAGTGCCGAAGAGCTCATTTTCTGGCGCGCGAAAGGGAATTTTTGCTAATTTTCCATGCTTGCCAAATCTTGGTAAAGGATAGCGCTTCTCTACAAGCAAAAAATCTTTGAGAAATACCTTTTTAAAAACATTGTGCGTGAAGATATTGTAATGATCGCTTTTTCTCCCCCATCTCCAGAAGTTGCCCGTTCGCAGAAAATGTAGCCGCTCTTCAATCGAAAAAACATTCGGAACGGAGATAAAGAAAAGTCCGTCAGGCTTTAGAATACGATGGAGCTCCCGTAATGCAAAACGCGGATTTTCGAGATGTTCAAATACTTCCCATGCGGTGATCGCATCAAATCCGCCTTCCGCCCACTCTAATTTCTCATAAGAAATATCTTTATAGGTAACGGCAAACTTCTTTATACCTGGATAGGTGTTTGCCTCAATACCGCTAAGATGCGTATAACCCGCGCTTTCAAGCTGTTGCAAGAACTCTCCTTGACCGCATCCCACATCGAGAATAGCTGCATCTCTCGCGGGGATATGCTTTTGGAAAAAAGCTTGTGCCCAGCCACGAACGACAATGTAACTCGATTTTTCACCTGACGTAATAATCATCAGTAAGATCAATTATTATAAAGAAATCGTTGAATCACCGAAGCCGCGCGGCTGCCGTTTTTCCCGTCACAAAACTCAATCTGCTCTTTGGTAATCTTCGCTCTCCCCTCTCGCTCGTACTCCGGATGCTCAAGATATGTTTTTACCGCTTCAATTAATTCTTCGCCGGAGTAGACCAGCCGCACGCCTCCGGCCGCTTCCAACTCGCCATAGTGGTCATGCGCGTCGTGGATCGCAGTTACCCGGCTTTTCAAAGGCGTCTTGGGGTCCGCGTCAAACCGCACCCCGATCGTCGGCTTACCGCAGGCCGCCGCGTCAATCGTAAGCGTGGAATAAGTGGTGACCACCACATCGCTATGGGCAACCGAATTTACCATGAGCTCATTATCTTCGGGCGAAAACTCCCAATCCCGGGTCGGGGCCTGCACGTTGGCATTGACCGGAAAGTAAAATTCACAGGGCTTGGTGAAAGTAAGATGGCCGCTCGCTTCAATTTCAGCAGAGGACATCTCGGGCGTAGCCGGCCGGTAGCGCACCAGAAAATGCAGATCAGTCGGCAGCCGTCCGTTTTTCACAGCGCGCAAAAGTTTATTTAGCATAATAAGCGCAGAACCGGTGTATTCGTCGTAAAACGGAGCGAAGAGCACGATTTTACGTTCCAAAGGAATACCGAGCTTCTTGCAAAACTCTTCGCGCGAAGTTGCGAGCGTCTGGAAATACTTGTCGTAATCCGGCGGCCCGGTAACCGCAATCCTCTGCTCCGGCATCCCCACTAATTCCACCGCCTGTTTCTTCATGCGGCTGGTGTGCAGAATCAAAACGTCGGGAAGAATCTGGATAACCCCTTTGGAAGTGAGATTGTCCCATGAGCGGGTCATCCCCACCACAAAATATCCTTTGCGCTTGGCCGCGCGCAGAAAAATGCGGTCAAGCGGAAAGACAATGTCCGGAGCAAGCACAAGATCGGGCTTATATTTATCCAATAACGCCGCAACCTCGGGGTGAATACCCACAAAACGATCCAGCCGCCTCATAACCCCCCGCAAAAACGTGAGGGGCCCGAGAAGGTAATGGATGGCGCGCTTCACCGTAAAACGGATCCATTTCTTATATCTCCAGTATTCAAGTTTCTGCTTGAAACGGATGGTCTTGGTGTTCAGCATATTGAAACCCATCTCGGCAAGCAGGCGGCCGAACCACGGTTCAGACGTAATATCCAGCGGTTCAAAAATGACATTCGGCTCGTTGAACACCTTCCGGTAATAACCCGATTTGGAGGAAGGGATCGCGATCACCAAACGAATATCGCGATCTTTAACCAGATCGCGGTAGGTATCGGTATAGAAAAAATTTTTGGCGCGGATGCCGTTATAAATCGGCAGAAAAATCGTTTTGGGCATAAATCAATCTATCATCTTGATCACTTCCCCTAAAATTCTGTCCGAGGCCCGGCCGTCCAGTTTATAGCACATCATCTCGCGCATCCGCGCGCGCCGCTCGGCGTCCAGGCGCGGATTTTTAAGATACCCCGAGATCGCATCATATAGCTGGGGAAAGTCCCTTACCACCCGCACCGCGCCAATCCGAAATACGTCCTGGAAGTGGGTGAAATACTCAAAGCGCCGTACCGAGCGGTGGAATGGCCGGCGGCGATACCCGTCAAAGCCGATGGAGATAAGCGGACGGTCAAAAAGCGACACTTCCAGCGCGGCGGTGGAAAAACCAGACATCACTACATCCGCATGCGCCATAATATTTAAGTAAGAAATGGTCTCCCCCAGATCCGACCAGGACTCGCGCCGGTACATACGGACGGCCGGATGCTCTTCAAATTTATTGAATTTCTTTTCGTCGAAATCCTTATCTTTAAATCTTCCGCCAAGATAGGGCCTGATTATGAGATGGGTATTGCCCGGAAAGCCGCCGCGGTCCATTACGCCGAGAATTTCCTCAATCACTTCCGGCTCGTCCGGACAGTAGGAGCTCCCCGAAATATAAAGAAGAACCTTGGCGTCGTCCGGAAAATTCCAACGCGCCATAAACTCATCCCGCTTTACAACATATTCCTTTCTCCATACAAAATCAAAATAGGGGTATCCCGCCAGTCCCACGTCCTCTGCCCGATACGCCTGCTCCCGCACCGCGCCATCCTTCACCTGCGCGCTCTGAGCCAGAAACCGGTCCGCGCGAAACGGCATAAAGTACTTATCAATATGATCCCAATTCGCCACCATCCCGAGCGTTTTTATACCGCGTTCGGCCGCTTCCCGCGCCAAGAGCGTATCAAACCACGAATAAAGATTGGGCAGGAATACGCCCTGCGGCGCATAGCGTTCAAACAAATCTCCAAACGGGCGCTCGCGGAATATCCGATTAAAAAGGAGAGGGATAATTCTGGTTTTAACCAGGCGCGATCTCCCAAAAGTATAGGCAATCCCCATTTTGAAGGGAGCGATAAATCTGGAGCCGGGCCGCATCTCATCCGGCCGGGTACCCATACTGGCAAGCAAATGGGTCGTACCGGTATAGATTAAATAGGAATAAAAGAAGCGGAAGAGCCGCTGCCCCGTTGTCAGTTTTTTAGTAACCGCAATCCCTTCAACTGCGCAGGACTCGCTCTGGTGCGGCAGAAAGCGGTAGCTGAATTTTCGAAAAAGCTCCTCCGGCACCAGAAACACAAATCTCAGATCATCGCGGGTTTTGAGAATCTCCAGAATCTTTTCAAAAACGCACCCGGGCAGGAAAAAAAGATTGCGGAAAGACGGGGTGGAAGACACCGTGAAAAAAATCGTCTTTTTACCGCTGGACAGAACCGATTTCATAAATCAGTCAATCAAGAATCCGGCGAGAATCTTGGCAACTCGCCTGCCCGAATGACCGTCGGTAAATTGGCTCTGGCGCTCAACAATCCGCGCCCTGCCTTCGGCCAAATGCTCCGGATGGGTCAAGTAAGTATTGATCGCCCTCGCCAATTCCTCGCGGCTGCGGACGATCCAGACCCCGTTCAACTCCTTTACCTCCCGCAGATGATCCCACTCAAAAAAACGCTCTGCCGAATCCCAATAGGGCCGCTTCCTCGCGCCGTCAAAACCTATCGCGATAAGCGGTTTTCCGAAGAGCGCGGCCTCAATCAGAATTGTAGAATACATGGAAATCACGATATCGGCGTGGGCAAGCGTATTCGCCAAGAATTTGAGCGCGGCATCGTCAAATTCCCAGTTTTGTTTTCCGGATCCAATATGCTCCACTGCTTGACGGGCAAGAAACCCGTATTTGTTCCGCCACTCTCTGAGACGGGATTCCGGAAACTCAAATTTAGGGTACGGACGCACCAGAATCTCTACATTCTGAATCTCGCCTTTGGAAATCGCTTCATGCAGTATCTCCGCCATTTCAAATTCAATTTCCAGGCCGCCTTTTCCGGAAAACGCATAGACGATCAATTTTTTAGACGGATCGCCACCGAGAGTCCCCCGGATAAATTCTTCGCGTCCCACCACGCCGTCGCGCTTAAAAAATCGGTCGTATTGCGGGATGCCGACGACCTCAATCCTACCCGCGGGAAAGTCCCCGAATTGAATCGCCTGGTCCCGTATAACATCGGTATGAGCCATAAGCAGGCCCGGATGCACCCGCAGGAATGTTTTTGAATAAAGGTTATCCCAAGAGAGCATCATCCCGACGGTGGGAATACCGGCTCTTTTTGCTTCTTTCAGCAGCCGGGCGTCAAAATAAAGCATGGCCTGGCAATACACAAGGTCGGGTTTATACCGCCTGAAGTAGGGGGTGAAATCATCCGAAGGCAGGCGATTGTAGAACCAACGCAACAGGGCGCGCCAGGCACGGAAACGGCCTAAAAACCACAGCAGGCGCTGGACCGCGTAGCGGACGCTCCGGCGAAGGACTGCCTTGTGCCCCCGACCGCGTATGAAATCTGTTCGCTGCATCATCGTAACCGTACGGGTGTGAATGCTCGCCATCTCCAGGAACTTAAATATCCGCTCTGACCGGAGCTTTACGACCTCGGGAAGCGCCTCAAAAACGAGCCGGGGATGATTAAATTCCTTACGGTAATAGGCCAGTTTGTCGCCGGGCGCCAGCAATATCAGCCGTACTTTTCCGGAACGAAGCAGATCCGCGGCTATCTCGGTCCGCAAGAAATTGCGTACAAAGAAACTGTTATTGAAACAGGTAAGAACCGTTTTCATAAGAGAAATCCGTCTATGGCCTCCGCCGCGCGCCGGCTTGCCCGGCCGTCGGCGTGCGAGAACCACATCTCCCGGATTTTAGCGCGTCCCTCGGAGTGGAGTTCTCGATCGGAAAGACATACTTCAATCCCCTTCAGGAATTGTTCTCGGCTTCCCGCATACCATACCCCGCCGGTTGAAAAAAGTTTATGAATGTGATCCAGAAGATACCCCCAAGAGCGCTGGTAGCGGCTCCGGCGCTCCCGCGGATGAAAATCAACGGCAATCACCGGCTTATCCATAAACGCGCCATCAAGCAATACGGAGGTGGGGCCGCTTATAATAACGTCGCTCCAGTAAAGCTGGTCAATCAGATTGTCGTCATCCTCCGGCCTGATCTCAAATTCTCCCCTGCGGGCCGCAAAACGATGCCCGGGCAGATCAATGAGGACGTTGGCGGGTTTGGTAAAATTCACCAGACGGATATCTTCTCCCGGCGGATAACGGACAATCACATTCACCTCAATTCCGCCGAGGGTCTCAATGACATATTGATCAATGTCATTCTCCCGGATTATTTTGTCTCCGCCCGCCGCATAAAGGATGATGCCTCTCTGCGGGTCCATACCCCATAGAGCGCAGAATTCATCCCGCGAGCGGATCGGCCCCCGGGGATACCGATCATAATGAGGGTGTCCGGTCATCGCGATCCGCGCCTCGGGGAATCGATGCAGAGCCGCGGTCTCTCTCCTTAATTCCTCGGAGCCGATCAGCAGGAGCTCCGGAAAAACGCGGAGCATCTGCTGAGTCGGATTGTCCCAGGAGCGCCACATCCCGATTATTGGAATCCCGCGCCGGCGCGCATCCTGCATCAAGGCGACATCGTCGTCATTGTGAATATCGGTTGAAAACACCGCCACTGGAGAGTATAGGTCCAGCAGGGGAAAGAAAAACCCGGCCGGAGAAAAGGCAAGGTCAAGCCGGCGCGGGATTCCAATAATCGGGATGTGGCGCTCCTGGGACAATCCGAC
>Ga0213870_1001451_pt1 | contig 10653 bp, 10 predicted proteins | sample WICALVC2017_Meta_FD_160119 | JGI IMG/M metagenome (GOLD analysis project Ga0213870, IMG submission 160119) | Freshwater microbial communities from subterranean cave lake in Wind Cave National Park, South Dakota, United States - WICALVC2017 | ecosystem: Environmental > Aquatic > Deep subsurface >... | reverse complement strand
AGATTACACTTACAGGGGTTGTCCTCAATCTTGATGGAACAAAAATTGTTCGAGAAAGGCAGACCGCGCTGGCAACTCAAGCGACGGCGTTAGGCACGCGGGTTGGAGAAGCACTCCTTTCGCAAGGGGCGGACGATATATTAAAATCGCTTTTAAGCGATATGAATTGACTATTGATAGCGGTCTTAATATCGAGTGAAGAATACGAACAGATACAAAATACATTAGATATCGCGGAAGATATTGTTTTAGGCTTTATGGCCCAAGAACGTTTTAAAAAGAGCAAAGACTCTGATTATATTGATATTGAAGCCCTCTTAAAATAATCCGTATTCATCAATCCTTCTTCTCTCTATTTCCCTCTACCACAAAGGTAAACTCGCCTAATAGTTTTTTATTCCCTAGTTTTTGTATGACTTCCTTGATATCCCCGTAAATCACCTCTTCAAATTTTTTGGTCATCTCTCGGCAAATCACCACGCGCCGATTTCCAAAAGCCGTTTCAATATCGGCTAACAGTCCCAACACACGGTAGGGAGACTCATAGAAAATCAGCGTCCGAGGATCAGACTGTAACGCCATTAGTTTTTTAGCGCGCGGCCCCTTCTTTCGCGGCATGAATCCTTCAAAGGCAAAACGATCTGTGGGAAGGCCCGAAGCAGACAACGCAGAAATCGCCGCAGAAGGACCGGGAATCGGACTCACTGGAATTTCGGCAAGAATCGCTTGATTGATTAAAAAATAGCCCGGATCAGAAATAGTGGGCGTTCCCGCATCAGAGACCAACGCAATCGAATCTCCTTCTTTCATACGAGCAATCAGCACGGCCGATTTTTCCTCTTTATTAAAATCGTGGTAGCTCGTGAGCGGCGTATGGATTTGATAATGGGTAAGAAGATTTTTGGTGTGGCGGGTGTCTTCTGCGGCAATCACAGAAACTTCTGTTAAAATACGCACCGCACGATGCGTTATATCTTCCAGATTCCCGATCGGTGTACTAACAATATAAAGCGTTCCTATCAAAATGCTCACTCCTGTGTGAGAATGATACCACAATAGTTGACCTGAAACGGGAATCAGGAATAGTCTATTGCAGGGGCAGACCTTGTGTGTCTGCCCTGTCGGGAGAAAACGATGCTACCTATTTTTATGGATAATCATTCTACAACGCCAGTCGATAGAAGGGTGTTGGATGAGATGTTGCCTTATTTTTCGGAACGGTTCGGGAACGCGGCCAGTAAAAACCATTTTTTGGGCCGCGAAGCAGAAAAGGCAGTGGATCGCGCAAGAGAACAGATTGCCCATCTCATCAACTGCGACCCTAGCGAGATTATCTTTACGAGCGGCGGAACCGAGTCGGACAATCTCGCCCTAAAAGGAATCGCCGAAGCCTATTGGGAAAAGGGGCCAGCCCATATTATTACCGCCGTAACTGAACATAAGGCTATTTTGGATACGGCCAAACGATTGGAGAAAAGGGGCGTCGAGGTCACTGACTTGCCCGTTGATTCCGATGGGTTAGTCAGTCCTACGGACGTGTTGGCCGCCATCACACCCAAAACAATTTTAATCTCAATTATGATGGCCAATAATGAGATCGGAACACTGCAACCCATCGCGGAGATTGGAAAGATTGCAAAAGAGAGGGGAATCTTTTTTCACACAGATGCCACGCAAGCCGTGGGAAAGATTCCGGTGGATGTGCAGGCAATGGGAATTGATCTACTCTCATTGTCAGCACATAAGATGTATGGGCCGAAAGGGATTGGTGCCCTTTATGTGAGGAAGAAAAATCCGAAGGTAACGCTGATCCCTTTATTGGATGGCGGCGGCCATGAACGCGGATTCCGATCGGGAACTCTGAATGTTCCGGGGATTGTCGGCTTTGGAAAGGCCTGTGAAATCTGCGAGCAGGAGATGTCCTCCGAATCGGTGCGATTAGAACATTTGCGAGAGAAGCTAAAGGCGATGCTTTTTAATGCACTTTCAGGGATTGCTTTAAATGGACATCCGATAAAACGGCTGGCCAACAATCTGAATATCAGTTTGGCCTACATTGAAGGGGAGGCGTTAATGATGGATATGCCAGAGATTGCGCTTTCGTCGGGGTCGGCATGCACCACGGGAAGCCTTGAACCCTCTTATGTCCTGAAAGCCTTAGGTATTTCAAATGAGATGGCCTACGGCGCAATCCGAATTGGACTAGGGCGATTTAATACAGAGAAAGAGGTAGAATATGCAGGGGGGCGAATCATCGCATCTGTAAAAAAACTGCGAGAGAAGTCGCCAATAACAAATTAACGTGGAGGGAATAATGGAAAAGACAGCAGATATCATCACATTAACAGACGGTGCAGTTGCCGAGGTCAAGGCGATTATGCAAAACAAGCAATTAGACAATGCGTTTCTTCGGGTAGGGGTGCAGTCTGGCGGATGCACGGGGATGACATATCAACTTAAATTTGATACAGAGGCAAATCCAAACGACCTCTCTTTTGAAGTTGAAGGTGTGCGTGTGGCCGTGGATGAAAAAAGCGCACCGTATCTCACGGGGATGACCCTTGATTTTAGCCGAGACTTGGTCGGAGGCGGGTTTAAGTTTATCAATCCCAACGCAAAACAAAGTTGCGGCTGTGGCGAATCGTTTTCGGCTTGATTCCTATCGTTGGGGCATGATAGTATCTGCCTTGTAAACATGCTCTCTTTTTTGGAGGGGCTGGACCCTGTGCGGTAGAAACTTATTAACCCCGCCAGGTTCGGAAGAAAGCAACGGTCCGTAAGCCCTTCTAGGTGCCGCAGGATCATCTGGCCTCTCCACAAAAGAGAGCAAACTTAACGGATCAAATACCTTACGTGAATTTTCAAGTTTCAGCGCGCAAATGGCGGCCACAAACCTTTGACGAGGTTGTCGGACAAAAACATCTTATTCGGGTACTCTCTAATGCCATTTCGCAAGGGGAGATCGCACACGCTTATCTTTTCTCTGGAACACGGGGGGTTGGAAAGACGACCGTTGCCCGCATTTTGGCCAAAGCAATCAATTGCGCCAACACAATAAATCGCCCCTGTGGTGAGTGCATTTCGTGCAAAGAGATTGCCGAAAATCGTTCGGTGGACGTCATGGAGATTGATGGCGCTTCTAACACCTCCGTCGAAGATGTTCGCGATCTTCGTGAAAAGGTCAAGTATCTTCCCTTGTCTGGGAAGTACAAGGTTTATATTATCGACGAGGTGCACATGCTTTCCAACGCGGCTTTTAATGCGTTGTTGAAAACATTGGAGGAGCCACCAGCACATCTTGTTTTCATCATGGCCACGACAGAAGCCCATAAAATTCCAGCCACCATTCTCTCTCGCTGTCAGCATTTAATCTTTCGCCGCGTTTCACGAATTGAGATCGAGACACAATTGAGAAAAATTATAGCGGAAAAAAATGTGCAGACATCTGATCGCGTGGTCACTTTTATCGCGAAGGCCGCGGAAGGAAGTATGCGCGATGCCTTATCCCTTTGTGATCAATCTATTTCATATAGCGGGAAGAATCTAACGGAAGAAGATTTATCAACGCTTTTTGGGCGGGCCGCTGGAACAACCTTTCATGCGCTGGTTTTGGGGGTTGCCGAGAAAAACGCCGAGGCATTGCTCAAGATTGCGCGGGAGATCGAAAATGGCGGATACGACCTGCGCCAATTCCTTTCTGATTGGATTGAGCGTTTGCGGCACCTGATCATCATCAAAAATGTTAAAGACGCAACGGGCTTGATTGATCTTCCCGAAGATGAGAAAAAAGAGATTGAGAAAGAGGCCGCGTTATTTTCAAAAGAGGCACTGTTATCTTTGTTTTCCATTTTCGTAAAATTGCAAGACGAAATCCGAAATGCCCCTCGCCCGCATCTTTTGCTTGAAGTAGCACTGATGAAGGCCGTCCTCATCGCAGACTTAACCCCTATTGAAAAAATAATAGAGCAGATAAAAGAACGCGTCGGGCCGCCAACTGCGGTGATCACTTCGCCTCCGGCACACATCACAACGCCTTCGATTAAGACCCCGCCTGTTCGAGCGACAACGCCTGTGCTAGCAGTCCCTGTGCAGGACACGGCTGTCTTATGGAAAAATATTCTGCAGGAGGTAAAAAAGACACGACCCAATCTTGCTTCTTACTTAGATCAAGGGGTTATACTTGCCGTTTTAGAACGCACGATTAAAATTCGGTTTTCGGAAGAGAGTTCTTTTCTCATCTCCTTAATCGAAAAGGAAGAAAATAAAAAATTGCTACAGCCCCTTATAAAGCGTTATTTTGGCAGGGATCTGGTGTTGGCCTTTGAGGCAGTAAATGAAAGCATTAAGCCCCGCGAGGAGACGAGCACATTGGTGGAAGATGCATTAAGGATTTTTGGGGGAGAGATTGTTAAAACATAAAAATAATATGGAGTGATGATGTCGGATAAAAAAATGTTGGGGAATCTTTTAAAACAAGCGCAAGCCTTTCAGGAAAAAATGGCAAAGTCGCAGGAAGAAGCGGCACAAAAAATTGTAGCGGCATCGTCCGGGGGCAACATGGTCACGGTTCGCATGAACGGAAAGCAAGCCCTTCTTTCGGTAACGATTGATCCAGAAATTGTAAAATCCGGCGATGTTGAGATGTTGCAAGACCTCATTATCGCGGCGGTGAACGAAGGCGTTCGAAAAAGTCAGGAGTTGATGGCCGATGAAATGAAGGGTCTTACGGGCGGCATGAATATTCCCGGATTATTTTAGACGTGACGACGTCTGCGATGGAAAAAAAAGGAGTCTTTAACACACTCATTGAACAATTGATGGCCCTGCCCGGCGTGGGAAAGAAAACGGCGGAGCGGTACGCATTTTTTATTTTGAAAATGCCGGAAGAATCGGCCCGAAAGATTGCTACGGCTATCTTAGATGCCAAAGATAAACTCCAACATTGCAGAATTTGCATGAGTATGGCCGAGGAGGAAGTCTGTAAAATCTGCGCAAACGGGGCGCGTGATCCGCAAAAAATATTGGTCGTAGAAGAAGCAAACACATTGTACGCGATTGAAAAATCAGGTGAGTATAAAGGACTTTATCATGTTCTGCATGGCACCTACTCTCCGTTATCCGAGAGTGGTGCAGGAGGGGCCAGCACCTCGATAAACGCCCTGATGGATCGGATCAAACAAGGAATGAGCTTTGGCATTTCGGAAGTTATTCTTGCTACCAGTCCCAATATCGAGGGCGAGGCGACAGCGCTTTATCTGGCCCGAATGATTAAGCCCTTTGGTGTAAAGGTAACCCGCATTGCCTGTGGAATCCCAGCCGGAAGCGACATAGAGTATGCCGATGAAGTGACGCTGATTAAGTCGTTGGAAGGGCGGAGAGATGTATGAGTAAAGATCAACCTGTAATACACTCATTTATGAATTTTCTCTTAATCCTCTGCGCCATTTTGCCTTTGCTGATGGCCAATTCGGCCTTTTTCCCGTTTATTACCGGAAAGGTTGTCTTCTTACGTTTTTCGATTACGGCAGTCGCCATTTTATTTCTTGTTGCTTTCGTTCGGGACAAATTGTTTAAAAAACAAATTCACGCGAAAATGAAGGTTTTGCAAAAGAATCCGATCTTTATAAGTGTCGTGGCCTACTTTGTCATTTTTACCATGAGTGCCTTTTTTGCCGTCAATAAATATTGGGCCTTCTACGGCTCTATTGAAAGGGGAGAGGGCGTTATTGGGATGTTGTTCTTCTTCGGTTTTTTTCTTTTTTCAATACTCTTATTCCAAAAAAAAGAATGGATTTGGTTTTTCAGGCTGGGTTTATTTGTTGCGGTGATTCTATTTATTGATGCCGCTTACGCCGCCTCAAAGGGGGCAGTGCGCCCATCCTCTTTTACCGGCCATCCAATTTATCTTGGCGTTTATTTTATATATGTCATTCTTTCATCGTGGATTCTTTATTTCAACGAAGATAAAAACAGCCTTTTTGGGAAGATTTTTGCAGTCGCGATCATCCCATTCTGCATCGTGGGCATCTCTATTGCCGAGGCCAGAGGGGCCATGGTTGGCCTTGCGGCTGGACTGCTTGTCACCTTAATTTATCTTGCCTTTCGCGGTCAGGAAATACAATGGAAAGGGCGCAGTTTACGCACCATTGCTTCCGTCCTCCTATTCCTGTTCTTTTTTTCGGGCGGCGTCTTTTTTGCCACGCGGCACAATAGTGTCTGGCAGAAGATTCCCGGAGTAGGGAGGCTCGCCTTGATATCGTCGAAAGACAACACAACGGTCTCTCGGCTTTTAACCGCAAAGATTGCGCTTTTGTCCGTTGATCCGCGCGAAAAAAATATCGACAAACTTTTGTTGGGCTGGGGGCCGGAGAATTTCTTAATCGCATGGAATAAATATTATGATCCAGAGATTTATCAATACGATCCCGCTTCGCTGGATCGTGCCCACAATAAACTCCTTGATGTTCTTGTTATGAATGGCCTCTTTGGCTTGATTTCATATTTGGCCATCTGGTTTTTTGCCTTTAAACAGATATTAAAAAGAGGCCAGCAAGTTGCGACGCAATCGGCATTGCTCTTTTTCGGGGTTGCTTATTTCGTCCAAAATTTGTTCGTTTTTGACGCCATCGTTACCTATACTCCTTTTTTTGCCTTCCTATCCTTTTTGATTTTCCAGCACGCAAAGGCATATACTGACTCCCATGAAAAAACATAAAGCTGTTTCGCTCATGTCGGGGGGACTAGACAGCACTTTAGCCACTCGGATCATTATGGATCAGGGGATTGATGTCTTGGGACTTTATCTAAGCAGTCCGTTTGGCTGTCACGAGGATATTGTTAAAGTCGCTGAATCGTTGGGGGTTCCCCTTAAAATCGTTGAAAAGGGAAGCGACTATCTTGATTTAATCCGCAATCCCAAATATGGATACGGGAAAAATATGAACCCCTGTATTGATTGCCGCATCTACATGTTTCAGATGGCGCATATCGTGATGGATGAAATCGGCGCGGACTTTATTATTACCGGAGAGGTTGTAGGACAAAGGCCCATGTCGCAACGCAAAAACGCCTTTCAGATTATTGATCGCGACAGTGAGATGGAAGACCTGATCTTACGCCCCCTATCTGCCAAAAATCTTCCCGAGACAAAACCGGAACGTGAGGGCTGGGTCAATCGCGAAAAACTGCTTGCAATTGGGGGACGAGGCCGTACAGAGCAATTATCAATGGCAGACCAATTGCAGTTAAAAGGCTATTCTGCGCCAGCAGGAGGGTGTCTTCTCACCGACGTTAATTTTTCAGAACGGCTTTCTTCATTTTTCAAAACCCGTCCAAAAGGGAGCATGGCCGAGGCGCGTCTTTTACGATATGGCCGCTATTTTGATCTTGACGCAGAAACATTTGCCATTGTCGGAAGAAATAAAGAGGAAAACGAGAAGCTAGAGGAACTCTCACGCGATGAGGTAAAAAATGGCCGCATGGCTTTTTTCAAGCCGGATTTCTCGGGCCCAGTCGCTGTGCTATCTGGCAATCTTTCTGAAACCCTCTTTGAAGAAGTCAATCAGCTAATTGTTCGCTATTCACATAAAATTCCAGATGAGGGAAAGATTGAATTTCAGGTAGGAGGGCAGAGAAGCCAAATGACTCCCCATGTGGGCGCACACGCCGGTGCGCCCCTACAGATGGTTAATTCTCTTACAGCACCAACGAGTGCTGTCCTAACCGCAGGGGGCCGGTGCCCCCCGTGATTTTTGAGTTGTTTCCCGTTGGGCCGTTTCAGTGCAATTGCATGATTTTAGGATGCGAGGAGACGCGTGCCGCCGTGGTGATTGATCCGGGCGAAGATGCCAGCCGGATTCTTAAGCATCTTGCAAAGTGGGAATTAAAAACTCTTTACCTCCTTCACACCCATGCCCATATTGATCATATTGGCGCGACCGACGCAGTGAGAACACAAACAGGCGCAACATCCGCCCTACATGAAGAAGATATGTTTTTATGTCAAAATCTTTCTTTGCAGGCATCCCTTTTTGATTTGCAATGTCCGCCTATCCCAATCATTGATCTTTTTTTAAGACAAGGAGATATTCTCTCTTTTGGAAGACACCATGTCGATGTGATTCATACGCCGGGGCATACCCCCGGCAGTATATCGTTTCATGTCCCATCTATAGGACTGCTCACAGGAGATACCCTTTTTAAAGGATCAATTGGCAGAACCGATCTTTGGCGCGGCTCCTATCCGACACTGATTGATTCTATTAAAACAAAACTATTTCCCTTCCCAGACGAAACAGTGGTCTATCCGGGTCACGGCCCAGCAACAAGCATCGGTGCAGAAAAGGCAGGAAATCCATTTGTAGGAAAACATGCCTTGTAGTGGGGGGAATTTACCTCTATTTTAAGCGAGCAGGCGTGGGTTCGCCTTTTGCTAAGAAGCGCGCAATATCATCAGCCATCCCTTCCGCAAGGCGTAAGGACGCCTCCCGTATGGCACGATCTTGGGCGGCTTTATCTTGCGCCGGATCCGAACTGTTGAAATAATCTGCAGAAGCAGTCAGATGATCTTTCAATGTTTCTTTCCCATGGAGAGTGTACTCCAGACCGATTGTCACACGAGACTCGCTTACTTGCCCTTGTCCATTCAGTGACACAAGAACCTGCTCAAACGGGCCGACCTTCGCAGACAGTCTAAAGTCAGCCTCACGAGAATCTGAAACAACCAAAACCCCGCGCCGAATAAAGACCTCCTTGAACAAAGATGAGACGCGCAATTCCAAAAGCGGCTCCTCTGTGGTATTTTCAAAGACAACAATCGAAATTTTTTGTTTTTGTAGGGGCAGAAAATTTTCTGCCCCTACAGCAGGAGAAGAAGGAATGCCACTACATCCGATCAAAAGAAGGAAGAGCGAAAAAATGGTTATGCGGCTATAAAACAATATTGATTAACCTTCCCTTCACCACAAAGATTTTCTTGATTTGTTTTCCCTCAATTGCGGCAATAATTTTTGGTTCTGCAAATGCCTTTTCCTGAAGAACATGATCAGGGGTCGCGGCTCCTGCATTGAACTTCGCCCTCACCTTTCCATTGATTTGAACAACCACTTCTACGACCTCATCTTCCACATAAGCAGGATCATAAGCTGGCCACGCGACTTGGCTGATCGAAGGGGAATGTCCCAGCATTTCCCACAGCGACTCCCCCAAATGCGGCGCAAATGGGGAAAGCAGAAGAACCAGATGATCCATCGCTCCACGGACGGTCTCTTTATAAAATGGCACTTCCGTTTGTGGATTTACCATTTCACGTGAGAGAAAATTGTAAAACTCCATTAAGGCAGAAATTGCCGTATTAAAAGAAAACTTTTCGATATCTTCTGTAACCTTTTTGATGGTGCGCTGTGTCATCCGAGTCGGACCGCCGACTGCGGAAATAGCACTCCCGTTGGTCGCGCTGGGTAAATACAAATCGGATTGGCAATATTCACTCACCATTCTGTGAACCCGCGCCAGAAAACGAAATGCACCCTGCACACCGTCATCGCTCCAGACCAAGTCTTTTTCAGGAGGGGCCGCAAAAAGAGAAAAAAGCCGCACCGTATCCGCCCCATATTGTGCAATTAAAGTATCTGGGTTCACCACGTTCCCTTTTGACTTCGACATTTTCGCGCCGTCCTTAATGACCATTCCCTGTGTCAGCAGATTTTGAAATGGCTCTCGAACGGTTGTTAGTCCTAAGTCGCTGATGACCTTTGTAAAAAACCGCGCGTAAAGCAGATGCAAAATGGCATGTTCAACGCCGCCAATATATTGATCCACCGGAAGCCATCTGGCCGCAGATACAGGATCAAAAGGGACTGTTGTTTCATGGGGAGAGAGATAGCGCAAGAAGTACCATGACGAGTCAAAGAAGGTGTCCATCGTGTCGGTCTCTCGGGTTGCAGGAAGATGACACTTAGGACAGACCGCGTTCACAAAGGAAGGGGATTGCGATAGCGGGGACCCCCCTTTTCCCGTAAATGGAATATCTTCTGGAAGAAGAACCGGAAGATCAGATTCCGCAACAGGAACAACACCGCACTGTTTGCAAGTCAGCATTGGAATAGGGGTGCCCCAATATCGTTGACGGGAGACGCCCCAATCTCGAAGACGATAGTAAATTTTTTCTTGTCCCAGTCCCTCTTTTTCAGCAAACCTGCAGATCGCCTTGTTGGCCTCCTCCGTGGAGAGGCCGGTAAAAATATCTGAACCCACTAAGATGCCAGCTTCATCAACATAGGCTGAATCAAGCGACTGGGTCAGTGTTTGACTCGCATTTTGAATAACCAAACGGATTGGCAAATTATATTTTGTCGCAAATTCAAAATCGCGCTGGTCGTGTGCGGGCACGGCCATAATAATTCCGGTGCCATATTCCATTAAGACAAAATTGCCTACAAAGATCGGTATCTTTTCATGGGTCAGCGGATGATACGCATACGCCCCAGTAAAGACGCCTTCTTTTTCCATTGTCAACGAGGTGCGCACGGTTTTATCCTGTCCTTGTACCTTTTCGATAAAAGATAAAACAGCATCTCGCTCGGCCTTTCCCTCAATCAACAAGGGGACCATTGGATGCTCCGGCGCGATGCAGAGAAAAGTAACACCAAAAAG
>Ga0213870_1001450_pt1 | contig 10658 bp, 8 predicted proteins | sample WICALVC2017_Meta_FD_160119 | JGI IMG/M metagenome (GOLD analysis project Ga0213870, IMG submission 160119) | Freshwater microbial communities from subterranean cave lake in Wind Cave National Park, South Dakota, United States - WICALVC2017 | ecosystem: Environmental > Aquatic > Deep subsurface >... | reverse complement strand
GTGCGGCCTTAGAGGGTTATATTCACTGGTGTCGAAATAATCACATTTCTCCTACTTTTTCACCACTTGAGGATCTTTATTATGGGCAATCCTTTAGCAACCAAGAAATCGAAATGGCTCTTATTGAAACAAAATGGAAAAAAAAGGCAATACAAATTAAAAAAGATATCGAATCAAAAATTGCTCAACTATTAGCAAAAGGAAACATTGTTGCTAGATTTGCTGGTCATGATGAATGGGGACCGAGAGCTCTTGGAAATAGAAGTATACTGGCAGATCCAAGAGATTTAAAAGTAATTAATAAACTAAATTTTGCTATCAAACAAAGAGATTTCTGGATGCCATTTGCCCCCGCAATTATAGAGGAAGATGCAAAAAACTATCTAATAAACGCAAGACCCGCACGCTACATGATTGAGGCATTTGATACCAAAGATATGGGAGACGATATCATTGCAGGGCTTCACCCATTTGATAGGACATGCAGGCCACAAACAGTGAATAACTGGAATCCAGGATATAGAAAAATACTTGAGGAGTTTAAGGAAATAACAGGAGTTTCCGGTATACTCAATACATCATTCAATCTCCATGGGTATCCTATCGTTGGCACTCCTGAAGTGGCATTATCAACATTTGAAAACTCTGCAATTGACACCCTCATTTTAGAAGATTGGCTTATTGAAAAATGATTAAAAGGATACTCATCACCGGACTTCATGGGTTTATTGGTTCACGTTTTTTGCAAAAAGCAAGTGGAAAAGTAGAAATTATAGAGTTCAAAGGGGATATAGTAAAGAAAAAAGACTTCTTTCATGCACTGGAGAATTTAAAAGTAAATGCAGTCCTACATCTTGCAGCCAAGGCCCATATTGACGCGTGTGAGAAAGATAAAAAAGAAGGTACAGCTGGTCAAGCATGGAAAGTGAACGTTTTAGGGACAGCAAATTTGGCTTATGCTTGCAAGTATTTTGGAGTTCCCCTTTTTTACCTTTCCACAGAGTGTGTTTTCGATGGTGAGAAAGAAAGCTTTTCCGAGAAAGATAAGCCGAAACCCATCAATTGGTATGGAGAGACGAAACTCCAGGCAGAAGAAGAAGTAAAAGCATCTGGAGTAAAGTATATAATCCTGCGCGCAGTCTTAACATTTGGTCATCCTTTATCATTTCCTCATGATATCACCCGGATATTTTTTCAGGCGCTAAAAAGTGGAAAGGCAATAGGTGTTGTTGATGATCAATGGTTCAATATCACCTTCATTGATGATTTGGTTGATACTATGACCACGCTTTTGTTAAGTAATAGACAGGGGTTATATCACTACGGTGGAAGCGAAGTTTTGACTCCATTTGAATTGGCCCTCCGACTAGCCAGGGTATTTAATCTTAAAAAGACTAGTATACTCCCTTTATCACTGTCTAAATTTTTTGCTAAAAATGCAAAATTTCGTCTGAAACATGCGGTACTAAATTCTTCTAAGATAAAAAGAGATTTTAACATCGTTCCCTCAAATTTAGGAAAAGCACTGTACCAACTTAAAAGTCGATATAATAGTAAGGTATAGCGGTCAAGATGAAAATTCTGCAAGTTATTTCCTACTTTTATCCTGCCTGGGCCTACGGTGGTCCCGGTAAACTTGTATACGATCTATCCACAGCTTGTGCGAGAAGAGGAAATAGAGTAACGGTTTACACAACTGATGCATTGACAAGTCAGGATAGAAGAGAAGTAAAAGACAATTTGTTCCTGAAAGATAAAAATATCAGCGTACGCTTTTTACGAAATATCAGCAATACTCTAGCATACCGCTTCAAAATTTTTCTACCTCCAACTGCTATTTTTACGATATGGAATGAAATTACATCATTTGATATCGTCCACATCCATGAATTCTTTACCCCACTTGCAGCAGTTTCTTGTTTTTTTGCCAAAAAATACCATGTACCATATGTTTTCTCTACCCATGGAACACTAAGTAAATTCCACTTTGCTCATCGCAAGGACTGGAAAAAACTCTTCATGGCAATTGCCGGAAAATTTATGATCAAAAATGCATCACATTTCATAGCTGCCACCCCAGTAGAAATAAAGGAATATCATGAGTTTGGAGTTCCAGAAGAAGATGTCACTCTTATCCCCAATGGGATAGAATTCCATGAATTTGAAGGTTTACCCAAAAGGGGATCATTTCGCAAAAGAAATCAAATTAAAGATAATGAAAAAATTCTACTTTACTTGGGAAGAATAAATAAGCTCAAGGGACTGGATATGCTGATACGTGCATTTTCCAAAGTAAGAAAAAGATTTTCTGCAACTAAATTGATTATTGCAGGTTCAGATGATGGTTATCTATCAGCACTAATAAGTATGACGGAGAATCTGAGCCTTAAAGATTCAGTCCTTTTTCCAGGAATAACATCTGGAATAAAAAAATTGAAAATGTACGTAGATACTGATATATTTGTCTACCCTTCACCAGCAGAAGGCTTCTCTATCGCTATCCTTGAGGCAGCAGCAGTAGGATTACCTTTGGTTATTACAAAGGGTTGCAAATTTCCAGAGGTGGATCGCGCCAAGGCAGGAATAGTAGTCGAAAGCGATGAGGAAGAACTTTACAAAGCTATATATAGCATTTTGAAGGATGAATCTTTCAGAAGGAAGGCTGGTTTAAATGCAAAAAAATTGGTTAAAGAAAATTTTTCTATTGAGAAAATGACTCTAAGACTTGAGAATTTATATAAGCAAGTATGTAAACAATATGAAAGACATTAAACAGAAGTTTTATGAGAAAGTATATCCGAAAAATGGCAAAAAATTAAATTTAAGAAGTTCGATTGGATGGCTTTATTTACTTTTAAGAAGTTTTGAAACTTATAGAGAGAATGTAGTTTATGATTTGCTTCCATCAGGAGATAAATTTTTAGATATCGGATGTGGTGAAGGTAATTTGGTACTAAAAGCATTAAATAAATTTAAAATTGTATACGGTATTGACATAACTAGAACTAGACTTAATGAAACAAAAAATAGGATTAATAAACTAAAAGAAGAAAAAAAGTCTAGAATCAAATTCTTAGTGGCTGATGCCGATGATAAGCTGCCTTTTGAAAATAATTATTTTAGTGCTATAACCATGGTTGCAACTCTTGAACACTTCTTCGATCCTTATCACGTGTTAGGAGAAGCTTATAGAATATTAAAGCCAAAAGGATCCCTAGTTGTGCAAGTGCCTAATTTGGTCTTTCTTCCCAGGCGTATCGCATTTCTTATGGGCTACCTCCCAGTAACCAGTGAAGATGAATCTGGCTGGGACGGCGGACACTTACACTACTTTACAGTTTCAAGTCTAAAAAAACTCCTTGAGGAAAAAAATTTCAGTATAGAAAAAATTACCTGTTCAGGTGTTTTTGCCCCACTTAGAAGATGGTGGGTCTCACTATCGGGTGCAGATATTATTATTTCTAGCAGGAAAATAGCATTATGAATGATAGATCAAAATTTAAAAAGACCCTATTTTATGTATTTGTAATTTTGGGAATGGTCCTAAGAGTTTGGGGATTTTTTTATAATGGTAATGAGAACTTGATTTCATATAGAGAGATAGGTCAAAATGTTAGGACTAAAGGATTAGCAGAAAGTTTCGGTCATGGTTACTTCCCCATCGCCTTTTTGATTTTTGGCCTAAATGATTCTCTAAGCCAACTTTCTCCTGAGGTGTGGTGGTGGCCATATAAAGCATCCAACTTTATTTTCGAGTTAGGCCTGGCCCTGACTTTATTTGTTTACTTATGGAGACATAAATGGAAACTTTTATTCACGTATTGGTTAAATCCTTGGTTTCTGATACCAGGTGCATGGGCAGGCTTTTGGGATGCGCCATACACACTTTTTATATTCTGGGCCATCTTGGTTCTAGATTCAAAATTTGATCTAAAAAATAAAATGATATCTGCGGGCTTCCTTTTTGGTTTCGCGTTTTCGATAAAGCCACAGACATTTGCTCCACTTTCTATACTCGCTCTTTATTTTTTGATAAACTTCGTATTTAAGCGCAAAATACTCCCTGTACTACAATTCTTATTTGCATTCACTCTGCTACCTGTCATGTTTAGTTTGTATTTTTACATAAGTGGGAAACCGATATACTTCATGCTTAAATGGTATGCTGCTGACATGAAGTATACTATGCCGTTTTTAGTCAATTCTGAAATCAATATCTGGCACACAGTAACCAGAATAATTATGCACTTAAAAGGCTTAACTGGACCAATTTACAGTCTCAATACATATACATTTCCTTACAATATTTTGGAATATTTTACCTCCTTAGTCTATATATTTTTGATTTTTATTATTATTCATCTATATGCAAAAAGGCACACCTTACCTAAATATTTTTTTATGAAAATAATTACATTTTCATTAATTTTACTACCCCAAATTGGTACCCGCTCACACGCTTATCATTTCTTTCCTGCATCGCTATTTCTCATACCACTTATTATTCTCGAAAAAAATGAAAAGCTAATTATGTTGTGGGTTATCAGCGTTTTAATTCATTTATATAACATTTGGTGGCAGTATGGTTTGGGTCCTGATATCAGAAGCCCTATACCTCTGTGGGGTGAACCCGTTCTTTCTATGCTGGGCTTTCTCCAATTTCTTGCAACATTGGGATTTATATATATCTTCTTAAGGGTCAATAAAGCGTAATATGTGCGGTATTGCTGGAATTTTTAATCTAAACGGAGAGAGAGTTGATAGAGAGTTGTTACATAAAATGGATGAAGTTCTTAAACACAGAGGTCCAGACGGGCATGGAGAAATAATTGAAGAAAACATAGGACTAGCCAATAGAAGATTAGCCATAATTGATCCCACAGCGAAAGGTCAACAACCTATGTCTTCTATAGATGGTAACTACTGGATCACTTTCAATGGAGAAATATTTAATTACCTAACCCTCAGAGATGATCTCATAAATAAAGGATTTAGGTTTAAATCTCATTCCGACACAGAGACTATACTCTATGGCTTCATCCATTATGGCAAACTATTTGTAAAAAAGCTCATAGGTCAGTTTGCTTTCTGCATATGGGATAAGAAAAATAAATTGTTTTTCCTAGCAAGAGACCATCTGGGTGTAAATCCTCTATTTTATATTACTATTGAGAATCAATTTATCTTCGCATCAGAAGTGAAAGCGATATTAAAAAGCGGAATGGTAAAAAGAGAAATTGATAGAGAAGCTCTCCACCACTATCTCTCTATATTCTGTATTCCTTCACCACTAACCATAATAAAAGGGGTAAAAAGCTTACTGCCTGGACATATCATGACAGTTAGCCATCAAAACATCAAAATAGAGAAATACTGGGATATCCCTGTTGGCCTATGGCGGGGAAAAAAGGTACAGCCTGAACAGTTGCAAGAACAATTAGAAGAACTACTTAAATCATCAGTAGAGTATGCCCGAGTATCAGACGTACCAGTTGGGGCATTCCTTTCTGGAGGAATTGACTCATCATTAGTCGTTGCTCTTCTGGCAGGGAACTCTAATACCCACATAAAGACGTTTAGCCTCTGGGCAGAAGGAGAAGCATTCGATGAGAGAAAATACGCAAGGGAAGTAGCGCATATGTACGCAACAGACCATACAGAGTTTACAATAAGCGAGAAAGAGGTGGTTGAGGAACTACCCAAAATGGTCTACTATTTCGACCAGCCAACTGGAGGATCATTCGAGACATATTTTATATCAAAATTGGCAAGTCAAGAAGTAAAAGTTGCCCTTTCGGGTTTAGGTGGTGATGAACTTTTTGCAGGATATCATGAAATAGTGCATAAAACCAAACAACTAGCCTCCTTATATAGGATAATTCCTCCAAGTTGGAGGCTATCAGTCACTAAATTTTTCGCTCATGTACTCCCGAAGGAAGATTTAAAAAAAACAGTAAAGGTAGCAAACTATTTCTTAAGTCTTCCCGATAGTATAAAACAAAGACTTTTCTTATACTTCGCGTTTACAGAAGAAGAAAAGAAAAAAATATACGCGAAAGATTTTTTAGAATCCGCAAAACCTCAAGGAACAAATGAACTATTTGAGCGATTACTTGATAATGTAAGAGAACAACATGACGTAGATAAACTTTCATATCTTGACTTAAAAACTTACACAAGAGACGATCTTCTACTTGGTACTAACATGATGAGTATGGCCAACTCTTTGGAAGCGCGCGTCCCACTGCTAGACCCCCGCCTGGTGGAATTTGCGGCGACAATTCCTCCAGATCTCAAGTACAGAAATGGCATCACAAAGTACATTTTAAAGAAAGTAGCGCAGAATTTATTGCCTAAGAAAGTAATCGAACACAAAAAGACTGGATTTGGTTTCCCGAGAGTGAAAGTTATGAAAGGCAAATTACGACTTCTGATTGAGTCTACACTGAGTAAGGAAAGTATAAAAAAAAGAGGAATATTCAGTAGTTCATATGTAAGCAAGGAACTAGAGAAATTTTTCCAATCGAATAATCAAAAAATGCTCTGGAGTGAGCACTTACGAGTGTGGCTCCTATTTATATTTGAATTGTGGGCGAGGCAGTACCTCGATCGTACGTAATGATAATAGTCCACCTAATAGACTATTTCCAGCCTAAAGTTGGCTACCAGGAATATTTCTTGGCAAGGGAGCAGCAAAAGATGGGCCACCAAGTATTTGTAGTCACCTCCAATTACTACTATCCATTCCCCAATTATGAAAAAGGTTATAAAAAAATATTAGGAAGAAGATTACTCTCAAAAGGATTGTCGATTGAAGAAGGTGTAAGTGTAGAAAGGCTTCCTTCATGGGAAATTATGCCGGGAAGATTAATTATCCTATTAACGCTCAAAACCACGTTTCTTAAGTTAAATCCAGATGTCGTTTTCTGCCATAACCTGTATTCAGCAACTTCCTACATGGCTGCATATTTAAAAGTCAAAGTTGGCTACCGTCTCATCTACGATACCCATGCATCCTATTTCAATACAAACTTTAAGGCCGATACCGCTAATCGCCTCTATCATGCTCTCTTCCATAAATTTGCCGTCTCCTTTATCAAAGAAAAAGCAGATTCAATATTTGCCATAGGCGAGGAGGAAAGAAGTTTTCTTGCAAGTGACTTTGAGATAGTGGAAAGTAAGATTCCTATAATTCGTCTAGGTGTAGACATCGAGCGATTTAGATGGACCCCTCAAAAGAAAGAAGGAGTAAGAAAAAAATTGTATTTAGATAATAATACCATACTATGCATCTACGCTGGGAAAATCACCCCCAATAAAGATGTTCACATCCTTGCCCAAGCTTTGGGTAAAACAAAGCAAGCAAATTATCATCTCTTAGTTATAGGAAGCGGAAGGAAGGAATATATAACATCGCTTAAGGAAAGCATTCCTCACAAGGTAACATTCCTTCCCATGGTACCAAATGAAGACCTGTCTAGTTTCTATTCTGCTTCTGATATTGGTATTTGGCCAGGAGATCCATCAATTACCATGCTAGAAGCAATGGCTTGCAAAGTACCTCTTATTGTTCCGGATGACAAGCAGACAGCCTACCTTAAAGAAAGTAGAGGAGTAGAATATTTTGAGAGAGGGAATATTAGCCATTTACAAGAAAAATTAGAAAATTTAATAAAAAATGACACTTTAAGAAAGAAACTTGCAAAAAATGCCCAAGTATTCGTAAGAAATCAGCTCTCTTGGAGGATAATTAGTAAAAAAACGCTAGAACTTATGAAAAACGAGTAAAATTAAGAAATTATTGACTTTTCTTTTCATATCTAATACTCTCTTAGTCATAGTGATCAAACTTGGAATTATAGGGACTGGTTACTGGGGTAAGCATCACCTTCGCATATTCTCTGCTCTTCCCTGCGACTTAGTAGGTATAGCAGATATTGATAGTTCCAAAAAAAAACTGGCAGAAGATTATGGAGTAGCCTTCTTTCAGGACTTTAAAAAACTTCTCAAAAAGGTCGATGCCGTATCTATTGTCACCCCGCCGGCGACACACTCCAAAATAGCACGTAAGGCACTAATGAGCGGGAAACATGTTCTACTTGAGAAACCATTCGTTATGAAGAAAGAGGAAGCAGTGGAACTAGGAAAGATAGCAAATAATAAAAGCCTCGTTCTTATATCTGGTCATACCTACCTCTATCATCCTGCAATTGTCAGGATAAAAGAGATTATAGATGCAAAGGAGTTGGGTAATATCTACTACTTTCTATTCCAATGGCTCAATCTGGGCATAATAAGAAGAGATGTTAATGCATTGTGGAATTTTGCCCCACATCCATTTTCAATACTCGACTATCTATTAGATATACTTCCAGTTACAATATCTGTCCATGGACAAGCATTCATCCAAAAGGGCATCGAAGACGTAAATTTCCTTAGCCTAAAGTACAGCAATGGAACGATCGCACAGGTGAATCTTTCCTGGCTCCATCCACTGAAAGTGAGGGAGATGGCAGTTGTTGGTAGTAAAAAATTGGTATATTTCAACGATGTCGACAGTGAAACCCCACTTAAAATATATGATAAAGGCATAAGTCCCGAAGAGTTTCAATCTTCACTTGATTGGAAGGATTTTGCGCAGTTTAAATCAAAAGTGAGATACGGCAAAGTAGAAATGCCCAAACTAACAGATTTAGAACCATTAAAACAACAGTTAGAAGATTTTCTTACAGCAATTGAAGGAAAAAAGAAACCAAAAGCCAGTATAGATTCAATAGTGCGTATTGTTACTCTTCTTGAGGCTGCACAAAAGTCACTAAAGAAAGGAGGGAGAATAATTGAGATTAAAACCAACGGCTAAAATGTATCCTGGAGTAAAACTAGGTAGAAATGCCGTGATAGGAGAGTTTTGCCTGCTTGGAGAGTCTGGGAAAGGAAAAAATAAAGAATCAACCCGCATAGGAGACAACGCACTTATACGTTCCCATACTGTTATCTATAGAGGAAATAAAATAGACAAGAATTTTCAGACCGGACATGGAGTACTCATAAGAGAAGAAAATACAATTGGTAACAATGTGAGTATAGGTAGTCACACAGTCATAGAACACCATGTAAAGATAGGGAATAATGTGAGAATCCATTCGAGTGCATTTATTCCAGAATTTACTATTCTTGAAGAAAATGTTTGGATTGGACCCCATGTGACTTTTACCAATGCTCTTTACCCGGGATCAAAGCATACAAAGAAATATCTTAAAGGTGCTAAAGTCCAAAAAGGCGCCAAAATCGGAGCCTCAGCCGTTATCCTCCCAGGAGTAATAATTGGTTCATATGCCCTCGTAGGTGCAGGATGTGTCGTTACCAAGGATATTCCTCCTGGAAAAGTTGTGGTAGGGAATCCTGCCAGAATTATTGGTGATGTAAAAGGATTAACCTACAATAGGGGTGAAAAAGCCTACTAGGACAAAACTACATCTATAATGGAGCTGATACTTACATTACTTATACCTGCAGCAACATCACTCTACACACTTCCATTCCTGGAGAAAAGTAAATGGGTTCGGAAGTTACCTGGGGTATTGCGGTTATGTCTCTCAATCGGTGTAGGTGTTTCAGCAATAATTGTAGTTTTGAGTCTCTGGGGTATGTTGATGCCGTATGGATTTAGTATTCTTGCAAAGAGCCTTTTTGGAATCTCGCTTTTTTCTTCAGGACTACTTCTTTTTTCAAAGCCTAATATTTTCAAAAATATAGTATCTAAGGCAACAAAACTTGCAAGATTTGCTACAACGGATATCTGCTTTGTTATTATTGCTCTCTTTATTTTTTTCTATATCTTCCTTTTTGCATTTAGGCCGGTTGTAGATAGCGACGTAATTGATAGTTACCTACCACTGGCAAGAAGTATTTTGATAGAAGACAAGATACCCACCCATAACCATTTTGATGAAAGGCCATTCATCATTCCTCCTGTAGGAGGTCCTACCCTTTTTGCTTACTACTATACTATAGCAGGAAATCTAAAGTCAGAACCATTTCGATTCATAAATCTACCATTTTTCATTGGTTTTTTGATAATTTCGTATTTTATCCTGAAAGAGTACGAGAGTTCAAAATTATCTCGCATAGGGCTTACCCTGCTCTTAATCTCCCCAATAATGGAAGATCTAGTTTTTACAGCAGGACTATACCCGGATTTCATAGGAAGCTTTCTCACTGTACTTATTTTTTGGTTGACAACTAGAATATTGCAGGCAAAAGTAGCCTCTCAGCCTAAAATTGCGTTCATATTTATAGGCCTCTTTCTTGCCTGTTCACTGCTTATCAAGTATCAAGCATTTTTTATCTACCTCCTTGTTATCTTACTATTTATTCCATCTATGTTTTCTACATCTGCAAAATTTGCTCTTTTACCAGTGGTATATATCCCCCTATTCATAGGTTTTGTGTATGGCAAAACTCCATTTCAGATCCCATCCGCACCAAATTCTCTCGTATTTCTACTTCTTGCATCCTTTATTACTTTTAAGTTTATTAATCAATATTCTCTCAAAAGAATAAAAGCCCGTTATTTTGTCCTCATGGTTTTTATTGCATTATTGGGAAGTATATTTCTTCTGAGAAATTATATGGTATTCGGAGGTATAGAAGAGAAA
>Ga0213870_1001449_pt1 | contig 10659 bp, 11 predicted proteins | sample WICALVC2017_Meta_FD_160119 | JGI IMG/M metagenome (GOLD analysis project Ga0213870, IMG submission 160119) | Freshwater microbial communities from subterranean cave lake in Wind Cave National Park, South Dakota, United States - WICALVC2017 | ecosystem: Environmental > Aquatic > Deep subsurface >... | reverse complement strand
TCTAATCTTTTTGAAAAGCCGCTTGTTACGACAGTTCATAGTCAAGTGACACCAGAGCTTAAAATGGCGCTTTCGGATACTTACGGTTCTAGCGTTTTGGTTTCTATCTCTGAATGTGCAAGAAAGGCATTAAATCTAAATTCACGGCTTGTATATAACGGAATTGATACAAACTTTTTTGTTCCTAACTCTGACGTCCTAAAATCGTACTTACTTTTTGTCGGAAGAATGAGTAAGGCAAAAAAAGACGGTAGGTTTATAGATCCAAAAGGAGTAACAAACGCAATTGAAGTTGCACAAAAAACAGGAGAAAGCCTTAAGATTGCAGGAAATATTGAAGATAATAAATTTTATGATGAACTTGTTGCGTTGCATCTGTCAAATACTATAGAGCTTATTGGAGGAATATCAAGCGAACAGCAATTAACACGAGAGCAAATTCGGGAGCTTTACCAGAAAGCAAAGGCGTTTCTTTTTCCAATTAATTGGGAAGAGCCTTTTGGATTGGTAATGATTGAGGCAATGGCCTGCGGAACGCCTGTTATCGCATACAATAGGGGGAGTGTTTCCGAGATAGTACGAGATGGTTTAACAGGGTTCATAGTTGATCCGTCGGATCAACAAGTTCAAAGTGAAGGAAAATGGATAATTAAGAAAAAAGGAGTAGAGGGATTGGTGGAGGCAGTAAAAAGAATAGGAGAGATAGATCGTAGGGTTTGCAGAAAACATGCTGAAGATAATTTTAACGTTTCGAAAATGGTCGAAAATTATGAAAGGCTTTATCGGGAAATAATTGAGGAAAATAAGAATGAGAGAAGAACATGAAGATGAAAAAGTCACTACAAGTAGTTCTGGTAGCTTATGAAGCCGGACCATTTTTTAAACGCGGTGGGCTAGGAGACGTTATGGAGTCTTTGCCAAAAGCGCTCTCAAAACTTGGCATAGACGTTAGGGTTGTAATCCCTTATTACAATGATGTAAAAGAAAAATATTTTTTACAAAAACAAGGAGAATTTGCAATCAGATTTGAATCTGAAACAGAACGAATAGGAGTTTATTCATCATTATTGCCCGAGACAAAAGTTCCCTTTTATTTCTTAGAAAACGTAAAATATTTATTTTCCAGCAATCCCCATGGTAAAAATAAAAGAATAGATCAATTTGCTTTTTTTAACTTGGCAGTTGCACATTTTATCCGGTGGATTGCCAAGCATCACAAATGGTCGCCCGATTTAGTACATTGCAATGATTGGCACACGGCTCTTATTCCTCTTATTCTCAAACAAAAAATAAAATCTTCAATCCCAACACTTCTCACCATTCACAATCTTAACTATCAGGGCACAGGATCTTTAAAAGTTCTAGACTTACTAGATATGAAAAATGAAGAAACAAAAGAGTTGAAAAGAGGGAAGAGGGCAACGGAAATAAATGTTCTGGGAGAAGGAATTATTCATGCCACCCGTGTTTCAACGGTTTCCCTGTCCTATGCCAAAGAGATAATGGGTGATTACGATCAAAATCCAATAAGTTCATTTATTCAAAAAAGAGAAGAAGAGCAACTTAAAAAAGATGGAGAGATAGTCGGAATTCTTAATGGTATTGATTACGACATATGGAATCCGAAGACTGATAATTTTCTTTTCCACAAATATGATATTGATACTTGGGAAATCGGGAAAAAAGACAATAAAGACGATCTGTTAAAGAGTTTGGACCTTGTTGATAGGCCAACTTTCTGTTTTGTCGGAAGAATGGCAAATCAAAAGGGCCTAGATATTCTGATAAAAACAATTAATAAATTAGAATCATTGAATATCAATATGATAATTTTAGGCGTGGGAGATTTAATTATTCAAGAAAACATTTTAAAGCTTGCTCAAAAACACCCATCTTGGATAAGGACAGAGCCAATATACAGCGAAGAATTAGCACACAAACTTTATGCCGGTTCTGATTTTATAATTATTCCGTCCCGTTACGAACCATGCGGATTAATACAGATGATTGCTATGCATTATGGAACCTTACCAATAGCATCAAAAACTGGAGGATTAAAAGACTCTATAAAGCATGGTAAAAATGGATTCCTTTTTAAAAAGGGCAAAGTAAGGCGGCTTAATAAAGCAATTGAACATGGATTGAATATAAGAAAGGATAGTCTTAAATATAAAGAAATGGTTGAAAACGCGATGAAAACTGATTTTTCCTGGGACAAAAGCGCTATTCTGTATAAAAGGCTTTATCAAGAGATGGTAAATGAGAATAGTTAATAGTATATTATATTTATATGGATTTTGAATTTTTGCAAAATCCCTTATCTAAAAAATGGATAATTCTAGCTCCCCGAAGGGCTCTTCGTCCTGATGTTGCGAAAGGACCGGAGCCTGTGTGCCCTTTTTGTGTAGGAAGAGAAAGCCAAGAAAAAGAAGTTTACCGGATTGGGGGAAAAGTTGGGGATTCCAATTGGCAAGTTCGGGTTCTTCCAAATAAGTTTCCCTTTGCGCCTATTCATGAAATTGTAATTCTTTCGCCGGATCATCATAAAAGCTTTGGAGAACTTCCTTTGTCTGCGGTAGAACTTGTTTTAAAAACTTACCGTCAGCGCTATAACAGCCACAAGGGAAAAGGACAAGTATACATTTTTCATAATCACGGAGTAGAGGCCGGAGAGAGCATGCCTCATCCTCATACTCAGCTTGCTGTTGTTCCGCTTGAGGTGAAATTGGATCTTCCCCGTCTTGCGTCAGATGGAGATTTGCTCAGTGTAACTTTCGGGCAGCAAAATCATGAAACTAAGTTTTTTACTCTTTTTTGCCCAAAAACATCTCAATGGCCGGATGAAGTCTGGATTGCTCCAAAATTGAGGGGAAGAGCATTTGGAGAAATAAAAGATGAGGAAATTAAAGACCTTGCCCTTATACTCTCCCGACTCATACCAATTTTCGATCTTCGGCACGGCTTGGAATTTCCTTTTAATTTTTATATTTATCCGGGAGGAGATTGGTATCTTCGAATTATTCCCAGAGTTAAAGTTTTGGGCGGATTTGAAATTGGAACTGGGATTTATATTAACACTCAGGATCCGCAAGAGACAATAATGTTTATTAAAGAACATTTCGACAGCCCGAATAAGGAAAAAATAAAAACAATCCACCTAGCCCGATATCATAAAAGAGTTTAATTCTTCTGTCATAGACAGCCAGCTGAATATCAAATTGTAAAAGGGCAGATAGCAGCTATTAGCTATGGGTTTAAACTTCTACCATTGTAATGCATAATTTAGGCATTTAATCATTGACCGCGGCCGCTTGATGTGGTTCCCCGCGATATCTTACTTTTAGGTTTGACTCATGCTTTGGATGTATTTGAAGAAATAAAAGATCCATTGCATCTTGTAAGCAAGAGCTATGAGAATATGTACGGATGGGTACCGAATCAATACAAAAAGCATCAATTCAACCATTTGGTCTGGAGGACATTAAAGGCGGGCTACATAGAAAAAATAGAGAAAGAAGGGGAAATATATATTCGAGTAACTTCTCTTGGAACAAAAACTGCCCAAAGAGATTTCCCGCTATTACATTTGCAAAATAAGCCCTGGGATGGCAAATGGAGGATTGTTATGTTTGACATTGCGGAAATTCAGAAAAGAAAAAGAGACTATTTGCGAGGAAAGCTAAAAGAGTTGGGATTTGGAATGTTTCAGGAATCTGTTTTCATAACTCCTCATGACATTATCAAGGATTTTTCAGAGTATGTAGAGAGTATTGGCTTGCGGGATTCTGTCGATGTTCTTGAAGCCTCTTATATTTTGGGAGATTCAAGAGAGTTAGCAAAAAGAATCTGGAAATTAGAAGATTTGAACGGAAAATATTTAGAAATCTTTCAAGAGGCACAAAAAATGAAAAATAGCCATTTAACCATAGCACGCGGCCGCGCTAAACAATTAAATAACAAGGTAAGAGAGATACAAGAAAGATATATAAAGACATTGCTTAGTGATCCTTTTTTGCCTTCAGTGCTTCTGCCAAAAAACTATAGCCGTGATCGGACAGGAAAGCTTTTAAAAGAGCTATTTTAAGTTTTCTTAAGATTTAATGTTGAGGTAGATGTAGACTTTGTCTTTATATACCCTCAAAATCCCATTCTCGATTGGAAATTCCTGCTTTTCTTGGGGGTTCTTGCGAACCATGACCTTATCTTTGATAAGAGAAATAAAGCTTTCATGCTGAGGCAAAACATCAAAAACACCCTTGTCATTAATAGAGGTTACCGCAGCAGCCTGACCGCTGTATAAAATTTTTTCTTTGTTTCGTATGACAACAGTAAGAGATGTTAAAGGATTAACCATTTTTTATTTCTTGTATGCTCCCTATAAAGCTGAATTTATCATCTGTTATGTGGTCGTATTTTCCCAACAGAAGATCATTAACATCATTGACAGTCGTTTCCTTAGGAACATAAACTCCTTTTTTGCCTGTCTGATTTTCTGTGACAAAGAAATTCTGTGTCATAAAGTTTCTAAGCTTCTTTGCCCTTTCATAGATAAGCTGGTCTGAGGGAGAAAGCTCTGATTCTCCAACCAAAGATACAATTCTATCCAATGCGGTTGCCTGTTTTAGTAAATTTAAAGCTTTAAGAGCCGCTTCATAATGCAATTGGCCTACAGTCGCCGGATTTAAATTGGCGGAGGAGGAGGACAAAAGATCAACTGCAGGCAGTAACCCTTCCTGATAAATACTTCTGGATAAAACAACTGAAGAATCAAGATATGGGAAGATCGCCTGGACCCCTTGGTCCAAAATATCATCATTTGGGATATAAATTGCCTCAACAGACGTAATAGAATTATCAATGTTTGACACCAATCTTTCGTGGAAAGATGCCATTTCAGACGTCAGAGTTGCTTGATAGCCGTCTTCGGAGGGAATTGTGTTCATAAGAACAGAGAGCTCATTGCCGGCTTGGGCAAATCTAAAAACATTGTCTATAAAGAAAAGCACATCTTTTTTGAGACTGTCTCTGAAATATTCAGCCAGCGCAACACCGGTTAAGCCAGTGAGGAATCGAACTGCGGGATTTTCTCCCATTGTTCCCAAAACTAAAGATACAGATGGCAGAACTTCTTTCTTAACAAGCGTTTCATATAGCTCGTGTCCTTCTCTGATTCTTTCTCCGACTCCTGCAAAAACAGAAACGCCCTGCCTGCCGGCAGGCAGGCTTTTTCCTTTATGCAAAACGACAACGTTGTGAATAATTTCTGTGAGTAAAACTGTTTTGCCGACTCCTGCTCCTCCAAAAAGCCCTATTTTTCCGCCCCGAATCACGGGAGATAGGAAATCAATTGCTTTAATTCCTGTTTCCAGAATTTCCTGGTGTTTTACGATCTCGCTATAATCCAAACTTTGCGAATAAATTGGTTTTTCATCAGTTTTTTTTATTTCCCCCATGCCATCAATCGGCTCTCCGAATATGTTAATGGCCCGGCCCAAAACTCCAGGAGCTACCGGAATAAGAATCGACTTTTTTGTATTGATTACCCTGAGTCCACGATATAATTTATCAGTCAACCCAAGACTTAGGCAAAAAAATGAGGAGGGGCCTGAAGGCATAGCAACTTGCATTTTAATATTGTTGTCATCCTCCAAAATCAGAACGTCATGTACATTTGGCTGATGGTTTTTGAATTCAACCTCAATAATTTGCCCCTGAATACCCATTATTTTTCCAAGATTATCCATATCTCTTTAGATTTCTTGATGTTAGATGTCTTTGACGCTCTTGACCTTGACGTTTTTGACTTTTTGATATTTTGAAGTCAAGAATTTCACTTTTTAAATATTCAAAGTGTCAATTCACGATCAAAATCAAGGACATCAAAAATATCCCACTTCAAGTATTCTAAACCCAACTTCAAAAGATCTATTTCCACAGCCTCATGCTTGCAAATTTCTCAAGCTGTCTTTTGTTATGCTCTTGGTGTTTAATTCTGTTTCCCTCAATAGTTACCTGTTTGAGCCTGTTTTTTGTATTTTCGGATGCGAAATCCAAAGAAACCATGCGTGCCGCAAATTTGGCAAGTTCCGACTCAAATATCGTCTGCTGAAAGATAGAGCCAAAAATTTCTTTTTCGAAAAACTCCATGATTTTTTCCAAAGATGGCTCAAAAAAATATTTTGCTTTAGGCCCGGCTTGTTCCCAAGGCAAAGGATCTCCTGAAATATTTGTAACAATAGGGGATTGGCTGATGACGTTATTGAATTGTTCGTAAAAAACAAGCACTCTTTCGTATACAATAATATGCTCGACAATTTTTTTGACTATATTATTGTCGATTTTGTTATCAGGAAAATCAAAGTAGGTGAGAGAAGCGTTAATTTTTTCTGATTGAAAAATTTCAAGGCCGAGTTTACCCAAAATCACGACATCTCCAGGTGTTTTTTTGAGACTTGCGGCAAAAACGTCATAGGTTTTCTTGATGATGTCTCCATAAAGACCCGTATTTGCAGAAACAAAAACATATAAAGTCTTTCCGTTTCTATTTATAAATGTAAGTTTGGTCGGATCTTTTATCTTTTTTTTGCTCATAAGGAGCGCAATTTGATTTTTGTAGGAGGATTTAACCTGCTGGAAAATTGCGTTTATCTCAAGCAAGAAATCACGGCTGGCCAAAACTGAGCTTCGAATGCGAGCCATTCTGGTTGCAGCAATTTCTTCGTATGTCTCCAATATTGTGCGAAGCGTCACAAGAAAATCTTTTTCCCTGATAATTTCTTTTTTAGTAACCATATTTGTTTCTTAGCTCGGGGTCCTGTCAAAAGTAATCCCTCCCGCCAGTGCTCCTTTAACAGTCCGCGCTGTCGGGAGCCCTTCCTCTTTTGCCACCCCTCGCTTTAACCATTCCTTTTTCATTAGTTTCTTAGGCTTGCTAGTAAGCCTTCTCCTTTCTCTCTCATGGTTTTAAGAAAATCATTGAAGGATGAAGTATTCTCTATGGTCTGATCTATTTCGTTTTTGGCTTGGGGTTTGCTTTTGTAGGCGTTGATAAGTTTGTCTATGTCCGGACCCATTGGTTCGATATTTTTGTTCTGCAGAATGTTATCCCACAACATGCTAAAGAGCAAAAGGCTTAGATTAATAGGCATTGTGGTTAAAGGCGCTTGATCCAAAAATTTAACAACTTTGTCTGCAACTGCTAGGGTTATCTTGGTGCTTTCGGTCAGTTCTGCTCCGAAGTGTGTGAAATTCTGCATTTTCTCAGATATTGTCAGGAAGGATAGGATCTCGCGGTTGATATCTCTTTTGAGAGTTGATTGAGTTTGGCGTCCGACTCTGGTAACAGACAAAAACGGATTTATTGCAGGTCTTCTTCCTTTTGCAAAAAGATCTGAGTCAAAATATAAGTGTCCGTCAGTCATAGACATGATATTGGTCTGAATATAGCCTGATAAATCGCCCTGGACTGTTTCAACAACAGGAAGACAAGTTATGGCTTTTTCACCCTTTTCCGTTACGAAATTTCCTGCCCGTTCCAAAAGCTTTGCATGGGTATAAAAAATATCTCCCGGATAGGAATTTCTGCCTGGGAACTTTTTTCCCAAAAGCGAAATTTCTCTGTAAAATTTGGCATGAGTTGTCAAATCATCAAGAGCCAGCAGCACATCATATCCCTCGTCCCTAAAATACTCTCCGATGGTCATCGCGGCAAAAGGGACAAGATATGTAAGGCCTATTGGATCATCAAATCCGCAGGCAACGACAATAACTCTATCTGAAATGTTGTTTTTTTTGAAAAAATCTTCAGCGTCTTTTATGTCAAGTCTTTTTTTTCCAATCGCGGCATAAATACAAATATGTTTTTGTTTAGTTTGGGCCAAAATAGCCTGCATTAAAAAGTTTGTTTTGCCGGTTTTCCGGTCCCCTATAATTAACTCTTTTTGTCCAATACCTAAGGGCATCACCAGATCAACAATTGGGACTCCTGTTTCAAGCTGTTTTGTTATTGTTTTTCTGGAAAGAATTCCTGCAGCCAGTGTATTTATGTTCCTCACCAAAGAAGGTTTTTTGTAAGCATCCATTGCGGTCAAAGGGTTCCCCAAAGGGTCAATTATTTTGCCCAAAAGCTCTATTCCAACAGGTACTTTTAGAAACTCATCGGTTCTGACTACTTTTGTGCCGTGAGCTATTGGATTTTTGGAAAAAACAAGTATCTCAACATTGTCTGGATCAAAAGACAAAACCATGCCTATTTCTCCTGTTTCAAAAATTACAATTTCGTCGGGCTTTACATTTGGCAATCCGGTCACATATATGATTGCGCTAGATGATTTATCGACAAAGCCTATCTCGGATACTGAGTCAAGGTAAAATTTAAAATCCTTCATAGTCATCCCTTCTTTAAGTTGCCTAAGTTACTTAAGTAACTTAAGTGACTTATTTGCGAATGCCTCTTCGAGGCTTTTTCTGAGAGTGAAGTCTTTGTATATACCGTTGAAAATCACAACCGATCCTCCCAGAACAGTCTCATCTATCTCGATATCTAGGATATAACCTATCCCAATATTTTCGGAGACAAATTCATGGATTTTTTCAATTGTTTGATAAGTCGGATCAAATGCCAATATAAGTTTTATAATTTTGAATTTCTGAATCAAATTCTTGAGAGTTTCCAAAAAATCACGGACTGCTTCTTTATTTGAATCAATCTTATTTTTTGAAAATATCTCCATTATTTTTTTTGCAGTGGCTTCTCTGATTGATAAAAGGGCTTTTTCAAAAGTCATTTTTTCAGATTTGAAAAGAATAGATGCCAGACTATCTAATTCCGAAGACAAGTCATTTACCTCATCAACAGTTTTTAAAGAAGTTATCAGATCAAAATATATCAAAATGGGTTTCATTTAAACACCCCTTCTTTTTTAGCTTTTCCCAGAGCTTTTGTTATCAAATTTTCGTGTTCTGAGAGGCTAATTGCTTTTCCAAGAGTCTGTTTGGACACTTTTTCCAATAGCCCGTAGATTTTATCATCAATCTTTTTTAACTCTTGGGCTTTGTAATTTTCAATTTCTTTTTGTACTTGTGCAAAATCAGTGTCTATTTTTTTCTTGACCAATTTTTGAGATGAGACTGTGAGTTTTTCAACAGAGTCTCTGAAGTTTTTTATCTCCCCCATTGTATTTGTTTCTATATCTTTTGATACATTTTGAAATATTTCGATGTTCTTTGTTTTGAGATCGCTCAAGACTTGACTGTAGAGTTTTGTAAATTCCGAAGTTGTTTTCTCAAACTCTTTGATTTGAACTGAAGCAATACGTATAATTTCTTGATTAAAGCTTTCAGAAGTAGCCCCTGCCGATAGATTGGCTTTATTTATGATATCCAAAGCCTGGGAATTGGCATCGTCAATCATTTTCGCAGCCCTAAGTCTTGCATTTTTTATATCTTCAGTTTCTGTATTTTGAGTATGAGCTTTTTTTAAAGCGTGAGTCAGATAAAAAACAACACCGATGAGAGCAAGGCACAAGACAAATATGGCCGCAGCCATGTCAAAAAATATTATCGGTTCAATATTCATAAACTATAAATCCCAAATTCAAAATCTCAAGCTCCAAATAATCTCAAATATTCAAAATTCTAAATTCAAATTTTGTATTTAAGTAATTGTAATTTATTTGTGATTTGTAATTTTGTGCTTGTGATTTCATTTAAAGGATTAAGATCAGGTAGCCGATTCCGAGTCCGGCAACGATAATGACAATCATGAGAATTAGATTGACTACAAGGCTTAGCTGAATACTTCTGCTAGCCAATGGGTTTCTTCCCAAAGCCTCAACTCCGCTTGCGGTTACTTTGCCAAAGTAAATAAAGCCGATTCCAAATGCGGCCAAGACAATTCCTGCGGCAACAACATATCTTAGAGATGTAAGCTGGGTGAGCGTGGTGGGATCAGATGCGTTTCTCAAAACTTCCAGGAGATTTGTTTTTGTATCTGCAAAAGACGCGTTAAAGTGCGGATTGACAGCAACGAGAATTTTGCCGGTTTCCTTTTGATTTGAATTGCTGTAATCCGCAAGGGCAGTACCTAGAATCATGCCGTTTCTTGTTGCTTTTTGTCCGACACCTGCAATTGTGGAAGTGGTTATAAAGTCATTTTTCTTTATATTGCCGTTGATTGATGAGACTAGGACATAGGCTTTACCTAATTGCAGAACTGGTTTTGCTAGAGGGTCCGCGGTGTTTTGCAAAAAAATACCGGGAGACTGTGTGTAAACTCCATACATGCTGGAGTCGTACGCAAGATTGGTCAATCCATAGCCTTTGGGTGTTGAAACAATAATGTGCCCGTCTTTTATATTTGGGTCGTTTAAGGGTATAGAAAGCGCTGTTCCGGCGGATGTCTCTTGAGCATAAATTGAAGCAGGGGAGAGGAGAGCAAAAAAACTAAGAATAAGTAGGATAAGGGCAGCATATTTCATAATAAATCGATATATTCAGTGTACGGTTCTTATTGCTTCAAGTCAACCCCTTTTTCCTTTCCATACGAGCTCGAAAAAGGCTTTCTGTAAAACCTCCTTCTTGGATAAATTTTTCTTCCATTGCTTTTATCTGCTTATCTAAGAGGTAAGTTTCCTGATGACAAAGAGTAAGAAGAAAGTT
>Ga0213870_1001448_pt1 | contig 10661 bp, 9 predicted proteins | sample WICALVC2017_Meta_FD_160119 | JGI IMG/M metagenome (GOLD analysis project Ga0213870, IMG submission 160119) | Freshwater microbial communities from subterranean cave lake in Wind Cave National Park, South Dakota, United States - WICALVC2017 | ecosystem: Environmental > Aquatic > Deep subsurface >... | reverse complement strand
ATTTTAAGTAGTCTTGATAAAACTCTGGGATTATTCGTTTTAGCGGATTAGTCCAAACGCCAATTTCTTTGGTAAAAGTATCCTGTCTCACGTTTTCAGACTGGACGCCAGCTAAGATTAGGCGGTTCAATTTTTCCCCTTTTTGTTCGAGTTCTGTCGCTTTTTCTTTTAAGACCTCTTCAATCTTTTTATCGTCTAATGGCGTCATCCATTTTTCAGATGACACTTGACCAAATGAGTCGTAGAGGAACCCAGTTAACTGATTCTCGTCATATGTAATGTACAGAATATTTTCTTTCTTGTCTTTTCTTAAGGTTTTTTGGAATAATTTAAAATACGTTACTGTTTCTGGCAAGATTATACGCAATTTCAGTTCAATCAAATGAAGAGCCTCTCTGTATTTTGCTAGAGTTTCGTTTTCTATTGCAAAAAAATGAATATATTTTTCGGCCGTACCTTCTTCGAGAAAATAGTCGTATGAGCACTCATCCAAATTGAGTGGTAGGTTTGATCGCGCCTTATCTTTTACAAAGGGAGCAATAGCCGAGGAGGCGATGTCTGAAGGGACCACGATTCGCAAAAATGAATAGCTTTCTTGAGGCAAGATTAAAAGAGTATCTTTATCTTTTACTTCACCGTTTGAAAGAGATTGAAGAGCCTCCTTTACTGCAGATGCTACAAAGTCGATATTTGCTATTTTTCCCTGTTCGAGTAGATTAGATGATTGGTAAGTTTTTGAAAAAAAGAGTGTTTCGTACTGGCCTAGTATTGATTTTTTAAGATATAAAACTTTAATTCGATTTTTATCAACAAACAAATATAGCATAAAATTTATTATAGACGATTTATAACCTAAAAAACAAGAGATCATCATGGTAGAATATAACCGATGGATAGCGTAGTTGAAGAAATAAAAAAGAAGATAGATATAGTCGTCCTTATAAACTCCTTTATACCTATTAAGAAATCTGGAAGAAATTATAAAGGTCTATGCCCATTCCATCAAGAGCGAACTCCTTCATTTGTAGTATCTCCTGATCGTCAAATATGGCATTGTTTTGGAGCCTGTCAGGAAGGAGGAGATGTGATTAAATTTTTAATGAAATGGGAGAATATAACCTTTATTGAGGTGCTAAGAGAACTAGCCGAGAAGGCGGGGGTAAAATTGACCAAAGTAAATTTTGAAGATAAATTATGGAAAAAAAAGGAGCAGATTATAGGGATCAATTTGCTAGCCGCAGAATTTTTTGAGTACATTCTCCATAAAACACGATTTGGTGAAAAAGCCCGCGATTATCTTAAAAGTCGATCTCTAGACGCAAAAATTATAGGGAAATTTCAGCTTGGATATGCGCCTTTATCCTGGGATTCGCTGCTGAACTTCTTAAAAAAGAAAAAATATAATGAATATGAAATTAGTAATAGCGGATTATTAGTGCAGGGTGGAAGAGGAAATTTTTACGATCGCTTTCGAGGACGATTGATATTCCCGATAAAAGATGCAAGAGGTAATGTCATCGGTTTTTCCGGGAGAATTTTGGACGAGGCTGTAAAAGAAGCTAAGTATATTAATACACCAGAGACTCTCTTGTATCACAAGAGAGAAACGCTTTTTGGTATCAATCTTGCAAAGGAAGCAATCAAAAAAGAAAATAATATTTTTTTAGTCGAGGGTGAATTTGATGTAATCTCACCGCATCGCTTAGGAATTGAAAATATTGTTGCGATCAAAGGATCCGCGGTTACGAGAGAACAACTGATGTTTTTAAAAAGGTTTACAAACAAAATTACGTTAGCCCTTGATAGTGATATAGCTGGTGAAGAGGCAATGAGGAAAGGAATAGAAGAAGCAGAAAATTTTGAATTTGACGTTGGTATTGTAAGCTTTGATTTCGCTAAGGATCCAGATGAGGCTATCCGTAAAGACCCGATCAAATTTAAAAAGGCGATCAAAAATTCCATTCCTTTCTATGATTTTATTATTGGTCTTTCGCAAAAGAAAAATCCTACTGACGACCCTTATAGTAAGAAACAGATTGCAGAAGACGTAACTATTTTTATAGAAAAGATTAGAAATCCTATAGTACAGTCTCATTACATTAAAAAAATTGCTACTCTTTTAAGCGTATCAGAAGCAAGTATCGAAGTTCTAATGAGAAGGATGAAGAGAAAAAGATTGCAGAGATTTAGCGTACCCGTTCAAAAAAAGACTGCAACAGAGATAATGAGAGAAATCGTCATACAGAAGTATCTTCTAAGCCTCATTTTTCAAAGTGAGAATCCATATCAACTCGCTCAAAATATCTTTGAAACTTTTGCTATAGAGGATTTATCCGTTCTTGCATATCAAAAAATTTGTCAATTGTTTTTTAACTATAAAGAGAAACAAGAGCGATTTTATCTCAACCGCTTTATAGAAGTACTTCCAACCGAGCTAAGGCCTGCATTTGACGAGCTGTACCTTTTTGCTTCGACCGAAATTGAAGCAAAAAATGAAAAAATAGAAAAATTAGTCTATGAAGCTAAGCGATATAGTCTCAAGCGTAAAATATCACTATTGTTATCTTCCGAAAGTTCTGACGAAAAGGAAATAAAAGAAAGCTTAAGACTAATGAATCAAGAGTTGACTCGTGTGGAAAAAAAGATTGTGACGTTATAAAATTAAAAGTAAATTAAAATTTATTTTTATCCTGAGCGATAGCGAAGGAGCCGCTTAAGATCTTGTACTAGATCATTAAGAGATTTCTCGCATAAGCTCTAAATGACGACGTGAGATGACAAAACACAGGTTGCCTAGAACATTGAATGAACTTTTGAGGCAAGGCGAAGGAGACGGCTTCTTAGTTCAAGATGATATTCTTCTTGTCTACCCTGAACCAGAGAAGCATATTTATGAGATTGACATGTTTTTTGACCATGCCCTAAAAAGCGGGATCGACATTTTTGAAACGATTTCTACAAGAGACGAATCTGATACAAAAAAAACAGCAGAAGAGATAGAGAAAGAGTTGGAGCAATTAGTAGTTCTCAAGCATGGTGAATCGCTTGATCCGATCAAGATGTACTTAAAAGAGATAGGCAAAACTCCCCTTTTAACGTTTAAAGAAGAGATAACACTTGCAAAACGATACGAGAAAAATGATCTTAAAGCTAAAGAAAAACTGATCAAGGCAAATCTAAGATTAGTCGTTTCTATCGCAAAAAAATATCTAGGTAGACGTCTTTCTTTTCTAGATCTTATTCAAGAAGGAAATCGAGGATTAATTCGAGGAGTTGAAAAATATGATTGGCGACGGGGATATAAATTTTCGACATATGCAACATGGTGGATCAGACAAGCTATAACAAGAGCTATTGCTGACCAATCGCGAACCATTCGAATTCCGGTACATATGGTTGATCATATAAATCGTTACTACAAAGCACAGCGAAGATTAACACAGAAATTAGGTCGCGAGCCAACAGTTAAAGAAGTGGCGAAAGAGATGATGATGTCAGTCGACGAAGTTGAAAATCTAATGAAAATTTCCCAACAACCTAAATCACTGTCGACTCCGGTTGGGGATGACAGGGAGGCAACTCTAGAACAGTTTGTCGCAGATCAAAACCAGCCCACGCTCTATGATAAGGTTTCTCGGGAACTCCTAAAAGACGCCCTTGCAAAAGTATTAGAGACATTGTCGCCGCGTGAACGAAAAGTTTTAATGATGCGATTTGGATTGGAAGATAGTAAACCAAAAACTCTTGAAGAGGTTGGGAGAGAGTTCAAAGTTACGCGCGAGCGTATCCGTCAAATCGAAGCGAAAGCCATCCGCAAATTAAAACATCCTACCCGTGCTCGTAAACTGAAGGACTTTCTTGAGTAAAAAGAGGATTATAATCCACATATTATTCAGAAAAATAATCGCGTCATATAGATTAGATTAATATATTTTGTAGACTATAATCCATCGACAATAAGTACTTCGATCTATTATCTTATCTTCAACATGGGGCGAGGTAACTACTTCTACCAAAGGTTGGGCGAAAAAATTATAAGGGTTCGGAGGAATAAAAAACTCTCTCAGGAACAACTGGCTCTTTTATCTGATATAGACAGAACATATTTAGCTCGAATCGAGGAGGGAAAAGCCAACCCAACGGTCAAGGTTCTAAATAAACTTTCTCGGGTTTTAAAGACTCGCCTTTCTGGCTTACTTAAGGGTGTGTAAAGTATTACGTATTATTGATTTATTCAATAAAAAGGAGTACATTTTTCCTAATGAAGACTAAAGTCACACCTACTCAAAGAGCTCTTAATCTTTGGGCTGTCGTTCTTATTATCTGGGCTATCTATAGGGCAAAGTTTAGATTTCCCGAATGGGTTGATGAACTTATTGCAAAACCCTTAGTTTTTGTATTTCCTGTTTATTACTATATTAAAAAAATTGAAAAGAAGCCTTTTTTTTCTGCGATTGATCTTAAGTCGAAGATCTCTGCTCCCGATCTATTAATAAGTTTTATCATAGGAGGAATTTTTTCTTTTAGTGCAATGACGGCTAATATTCTTAAATTTAAAAGAGTTATTTTTTTTCAACGTGCAGTAAGTATAGAGAGCTTCCTTTTTATGGTTATGTTGGCTTTGGCCACGGGAATTTCGGAAGAAATTTTATCTCGTGGTTTTGTTTTGAGGCGACTTTATGAAGAATCAAAAAATATTTATACCTCATCTTTTTTTGCCAGCATATTATTTTTCTTTCTTCATGTGCCCATTCTTTTTACCAATTTAAAATTGACAGGTGATCTGCTTTTGATGGTTTTGGCAACCGATATGATATTGAGTTTGGTAAATTCTTTTGTCTTTTTACAAAGAAGAAGTTTAGTTGTGCCAATTTTGATTCACGCTTTTTATAATCTCTCGATCGTTTTATTTCTCTAAGATAAAAAATATTATTTAATCTAATTCATATATCCAGAAAATTTCTTCGGTTCCGACTTTGATTTTTTTTATCTTATTTAATACCTCTTGATCGGCGTTATTAAATCCCTCCGGATAACCAATAAATACAGATCTTTTTAGTTTTGGATCAAATACGAATCGGAATTCGAATTTATCAAATTTTCCAACTTGACCGAATCCGTACTGGTCAGGCGTTGATATTTTTGCCTGCTTTTGATAATTGGCAGGATCAAACGGCCAGTAGTAAAGGAAAAATATATAGGGTTGACCATGTCTATCTGTAATATAAAATTTGTCATAGGTGTCATAGTTTTGTTTGACATAACTGACAAGTTCTTTATACCCGCATTGCCAGGCACGTATCGTCATAGCCCTTTTTGGATAGTGATTAAAATAAAGATCCCAAGCGTTTAATTTTAAAAAAGCAAATATAAGAAATAAGAAGAATAACAATGGTTTTTTCAATCTCCAACGGGAAATTAACAGATATATATGATATGTTCCGTACGCAATAATCAATAGGAACGGAAATAAAATAACGTATGTTCTTATAAGAGAAGCGTCTTGCCAGGTTAAAGCGTTGTTGATTGGAGAAATAAAAAAAATAAATAAAAGTAAAAAACGAAGTTTTTCCTTATTTTTAAATAGATAATATAATCCGATAAAAAAGAATATATATTCAAGAGAAGTTAACAGTCCTAAATTAGCAAAACCAAATCTCCAGTTACTATCACCTGAGACTATTAAAAATTCAGGAGAAAGTTGTAAAATATACCTATTGGAAATTTCTTGAACTGATTCAACTAATTTATTATGAAGCAGTCGATTTGGATGTTCGGCAAGGTATTCGGTAAGACGGAGCCGGAATCCTGAGCTTTTGAAAAAGACTAAATTCTGAACTCTGTTTAGGCTGTATCGAATATCTGGATAGATTGCAATAAATCCAATAATGCCCAAAAAAGTAAGGTAACCTAAATACTTTTTCACCGATTTTCCTAAATTTTTTTTCCAAAGAAGAATTACTTCATATAAAATAATAAAAATCAAATAAACTCTTCCATTTTGATATGAATACGAAGATCCCAACAAACTTAGATTTGTAAGTAACAAGTAATACATTGAGTTAGTTTTTATGTATTTGACTAAGAATAAAAATGTAAGCATTATAAAAAAAGCACTTAGAACACCTTCATGTGCATGTCTTGATAAAATGTAGACGCCGGGACTTAAAGAAGTTAAAAAAGAGGCAAGAAGAGCAATCTTTTCATCATTAAACAGCTCTTTTACAATAAAAAATATTAGGGGAATAAGACTGATACCGATAACAATATTTAATGCTCTTGTTGAAAAATCGTTTAAGCCAAACAAAGCGACGAAGGGAACCGATAGATAAGTATATAGAGGCAGTTTAAAATCCTCAAAGGACTTGAATCGAAGTGGCAAAAATGCGCCGTACTCATCTTTTCCAGTCTTTAGGATCGAGTAGGCATTATAACCAAAAGCTGCTTCATCCGCATTAATGCAGGGTGGAATTTGATTTATTTTATAAAAATGAAGAAATACGCTTATGGAAACGCATACCGCTAGTAAAAAAATAATTTGTTTATTTTTCATAGCTGAAAAAAGATAAAATCTCATTGTCTGGTAAGATCCTCGACAGATTTGATTTTATTCTTTTGTCTAAAACTGTATTTAAATGTTTAAGGGCTTCAAAAAAGCCCTTTATAAAGTTTGTTTGCCCTTTTAGCAGAGAATAATAGACCAAATTATAAGGTAGAAGAAAAATATGCTTGAGTATTAAGTCGACTTCTATTATATTTTTCCAGATGAAGATAAATTGGTTACGGTAGGCGGTAGTTTCAATAAAGTTCTTTGAAAAATATTTTCCAATTGTTGATTCGTGATGATGCTTCATGAGGATATTGGGATAAAATAAGATATTGTATCCTTGTTTCCAGGCTTGATAGGAAAGATCGATATCCTCCCAGTAAAAAGGAGAGTAAATTGAGTCGAATCCACCAAGCTGCAAAAATTTGTTTTTATCAATCAGGCAAGCGCCACCGTCTGCCCAAGCATTGTGTCCGAATTTCACATTCTTAGCTTTTGAATGAAATATAAGTCCTCTTTTCCAATAAAATATGTTTTTCCCAACAATAGAGTTATCTTTTTCCTTTTGCGCAAAACTTACTGCAAAAAGTGATTGATCTTTTTCAAAGAGATCGAGAGCTTTATTGAAACTTTCATCAATTAGTAATACGTCATCGTTTAATAACATCACGTATTTTTTTGACGCTTTTCTTACTGCTTTATTTACACTTCGGGCAAAGCCTAGATTTTGGCTGTTCTCAATAAGAATGATATTTCTAAATTCTTTTAGATCATTTTTTAAGCTTTCTTTCGGATTATCGTTTACAATTATTACCTCACAGTCTTTTAAAAATCTCATATTTCGTCTGGTATTCTGTAAAAGTAGTTTCTTAATATGTGTTGGAATGATTACAGAAATCATAGAATTATCTCCTTTACTCTTTTTTTAAATACCTCATAACTAAAATTATCAATAACAAATTGTCTTGCCCGCTTTTTAACTTGAGTTTGGATTGTTTCATTTGAAAGGATAGACGACATCTTTTTAACTAATTCTTCTTGAGTATTAAAAAGAAATCCATTTTTTCCCTCTGTAATAATCTCCTTTGGCCCGCCGGCGTTAAAGCAAAAAGTCAGACATCCGCTCGCCATCGCTTCCAAAGGAGCAATTCCTAAATGCTCAACTTGCTCGGGATTTTTATTTTCATCGACTCCATAGCCTGCCATATGAATATATATAAGTGATTTTCTATAAAGTTCTAGTAGTTCCTTATAAGAAAGATTTGTTTTAAGGGTTATATCCGGAGAATTTTTGATAGTCGATTGTAATTTAGAAAAATAGATATTGTCTTCCTGCTTTAATCCGCCTGCAATAATTAGTCTAAAGTTTTTGAACATAGGAATATAATGTTTCAATTTATTGAACAGATTAACAAGTATAGACTGTTTTTTAGAGTGAAGTTGGCTATAAAATCTTCCAATTGACAAAATAATCCTTTCTTTCTTTATTTCGCTAATATCTTGGTTTATAAAATCACTATTAACAAATGGATAAATTACTTTTGATTCAACACTCCATTTTTTTAGATAGTTTTGAGTAAAGAAAGAATTTGTAATGAAACGGTAGTTAAATGTTTTTAATCTATTGAGCAGTGACATTTGATAAAGGTTTTTATTTGGGACCATACAGAAGACAAAATTTTTCTTAGCTGAAGAAAAAAAGTAACTACCATCGGTAACATAAAAGAAAATATCAAAATCTTTTAACACTAATAACTTCTTTATAAGACCCTTAGGATTCCGAGAACCCTGAGGGTTAAAAATATTACGCAGAAACTTTAATTTACCTGCCCGTCCGGTAGGCGGGTTAATAAATTGAAGTCGAAAGCGGTTTTCAATTTGACTCTGAAGATTTTTATTCCAGAAGATGCTAATTTCATAACCTTCGTCTTCTAATACCTTAAGAATTGAGAGTATATGTTTTTCGCCACCACCTAAGATATCAAGAAAAGGATCGTAGAGTGCGACTGACCTTTTTTTCATAAAGAAATAAATAAGTGATAGTTTTAGAAAAAGCTTGGTATATAGATTCAATTATACCAATCTCACCATCCAAAAACCCCAAGCTCTTTATAAGTCTTCTAAACAATTCTCCCAAAAATTTTCTAAAAAAAGTATTAGTCGAGACATTTTTATTCGCTTTAAAAAGTAAATCGGATTCTACATTTTCAAATATGGTCGTCTTTTCTAACATTGATTCAAGATCGCCATGAAAATAATGAGCGATTGGATTTTGCAAATAGCCAATCTCCCCAGTAATGATCGGTGTAGAATGGATCTCTTTCGACCATGACTTAAAAAATTTTTTATTGATGAGTCTAATTTGATAATCTGGCCACCAGCCGCCGTGCTTTAACCATTTTACTTTGCCAAATATATTCTTGCGAGGTATTTTATAATAGGTAAATGTCATTCCGTTAATTTTATTTTTTATTTCTTCAGCTAATTCCTTAGTTATACGTTCATCCGCATCCAGTAAAAAAACCCAATCGGTTTTTGCCTTTTTAATTCCAAATTCTCGTGCCGGTTCAACATAGATAGAGTGGGGAAAAAGATATACGTTTGCTCCAATTTTTTTTGCTAAATCAACAGTTTTATCTGTACTTTTCATATCAATAACAATTATCTTATTAGAGAGTAATTTCGCAGATTCAATACAAGACAGAATATTTTTTTCTTCGTTGTGTGTGTGAACAATTGCTGTAATATCAAAATCCTTTCCCATAGTTATAGTATAATTTAAGACGTCATTTTTTTTTGAAGATATATTGATCGCCTTTGTGGTAAAAAAGTTGATAACTTTCGTCTTTTTTTACAGTCTCAAATAATTTTTTAGGATCCTTCATCCCAAGAAAGTTGATAGGATTTTGGCCTTCACGAAGATCAAAGAGAATGTAATCGGCATTATATTGTTTGTAGTTTTCTCTCAAAATCCAGACATCTTGATGAAGAAATCTCGAACTCAAATTATTCTGGGCAACAACAGAAGCATTTTTTGGAATTTTTGAAATCATATTATCCAAAAAAGCAAAGTTTTTTGTATGGTTGTAAAAAGCCGTATTGTAAGCTAACCCTAGCGGACTCTTAAAGAAAAACCGATGCAAGAAGATGCTTACCACAATAAGCAACAAAGCCAGAGAATAACTTAACTTTATTCCCAACTTTCTTTTGATTATAGCAAGACCTAAAACAGAAGCTACTGCCAAAGTTGGCGCGATCTCAATATTGTAATGGAATCCAATTTCCCAGAGTTGTGATCCTGGCATAAGGAAGCGATGGGCAAAGTGAAGAAATAAAGCAGGATAGATCGAAGATGCAAAAACAGGCAAAAACAGAAAGCTTAGAAGTGATATGAATACAGTTTTGAGTTTTATACTTGGACTTATCAATTTATAAATTAAATCAAAAATGTTAAATTTTAGATGGGGAGAATATATATATTGACCTTGTGAAAAATAAGGTATTATCAATTTAATTGAGACAAATCCCCATAAAAGTGAAATTATAAAAGTAAGAATAGCAATATCTCGCCAATTTTTTTTAGTCACGAATATAAAGAAAGAAAGACCAATTCCCAATAGAAATAAACTTTCCTTAAAACCAAGAGTTATTAAAAAAAATAAAAAAAAATTTTTTTGTGATTTTTCGAGATAGCCCAGTAGGTCATCATCAAAAAGAAAGTCATAACTGTTAGCTCATGAAAGTCAAAAATCAAGGCATTTTGTAATCCAATAAAAAGGAAGTAGGCTACTACTATACTTAGAGAAAGAAAAGCCTTTTTAAGAAATTGACTTCCGATTTTAAATAATACCAGCCCGCTAAGTCCAACGAGAATATCTTGGGCGATGAAAAGCATTTCGCTTTTATCTGTAAACCAGTAGAGAGGAGATAATAAAAAGATACTTGGGGAGAAGTGATCTGCAAAGATTATCTTTTCTCCAAGGACTAGATGGTCTCTTAGCGGGAGTTTGAATCTCGATAGATTCCAGATTGGTTTATCAAAAAGGCCGAAATCGTAGTAACCCACTTCATACTGCCAGAAGCGGTTTAAATTTATTGATATCCAAGCTAAAGA
>Ga0213870_1001447_pt1 | contig 10678 bp, 11 predicted proteins | sample WICALVC2017_Meta_FD_160119 | JGI IMG/M metagenome (GOLD analysis project Ga0213870, IMG submission 160119) | Freshwater microbial communities from subterranean cave lake in Wind Cave National Park, South Dakota, United States - WICALVC2017 | ecosystem: Environmental > Aquatic > Deep subsurface >... | reverse complement strand
AAGGGGATGATAGCACCTATTATAAATACCATGATGAAATCTTTAAACGGACAACATCCAATGGCAACGGGTTAACCAAAGAAAATCTATACACAATCGCATCGGATCTAGGATTAAATGCAGATACATTTAAATCCTGTTTAGACTCAGAAAAATACAAAGAAGAGGTGCAAAAAGATTTGGCTGACGCAACCAAAGCGGGCGCTAGCGGTACTCCCACCTTCTTTATTGGCAAATCATCTAGAAATGGGCAAATTAGCGCAACGAAATTAGTCGGCGCACAGCCTCTTAGCTCATTTGAAACCATTATCGATGAACAATTAAAGTAGTTAAGTATGCGTCCGATACTGCTCTCTCCAAAGTTTTTTCTATCAACATTTATAATAGTTAGTATATATGTTGTATCGTTATTAACTTTTTTATTATTTCCTATTTTATCCTTTGCAAATGGTGGAGACCAGCGGGTTATTGAGGGTAAATATCTCATTAATCTCTCTCGTTCTCCATTTACTCCAGCAGTTGGTGATAAAACTTCAATGCTTGCTTCTTTCGTGGATATTCAAACAGATAAGCTTATCATAGAAGATTTGATCGTTAAAATACGCATCGCAAAGCTTGGGGAGGGCAGAGAAAGGAAATTTTTGTTCGAGCAAGATAGTATAAGAGCAAAAGGGGGAATTTTAGAATTCCAGCATATATTTCAAGACGCAGGTTTGCATGAAATTTTCTTTGATTTTGCATTTGCGTCTAGCCCAGCAAAAATCTACAACGCTCCAGATTTCTTACTAGATATTCAAAAATCTAAAATTGACCAAAAATCAACCTTTTCTTTTCCTATTGGAATTATGCTAGGCGCGATTTTTGGTTTTATGATCGGCTGGCTTATCAAACGACAAAATGTCTAACAACAAGAATTTGATTATACAGACGACGATCGTCTGTAAAAAAATCAAATTCTCTTCTTTGAGGATTGCAATTCTAGTAGAATGCTTCTACAATGTATAGGATATGAAGGCTGCATCTCTTGGAGAGCTGGAGAAACAAATAATGGACATTGTTTGGAAGTGTAATGAGTGTTCTGGCCGGGATGTTCTTAATAGTCTTGGGAAAAAGAGAACTCTTGCATATACAACTGTTGCAACGATTCTTCAAAGACTTTACGAAAAAGGTCTGCTAATCCGAAAAGAAAAAAGAATAGGTTATGTTTATTCTCCAAAACTTTCAAAAGAAGGATATGGCAAAAGTATAGCTAAGTCGTTTTTAAATAAATTTATAGATTCTTTTGGCGATACTGCTATTGCTTCATTTGCAGAAGGCATTGATGGGCTTCCTAAGAAAAAACGAAAGCAGTTTTTAAAGCTTATCGAAAAACATGGTAAAAATAAATAAAAATCTGTTTTTATTCTCAGGATTATTTATTTTGTTGACAGCTATTCTATTGGCTGTTTTTCAAAAATTATTACCTCTTTTTTCCCATGCAGTTTATTATTGTCAATCATTTATAAGTTCAACCATGATCCAAATACCGCAATACTTAAATCTTGTTCCGTTTGTTTTGTTGTTTGGTTTCGTAAGCATTTTGGGACTAAAGTTAGTGATATTTTATTTTCGTTTGCAATCCTTAAAATCTAAATTAAGAAGTAAGATAAAAGTTGAAAGCCAGAAAGAAAAAACCATTATCATAAAATCAAACGACAAATTCGCTTTTTGCCTTGGAATTATAAAACCCAAAATTTATATTTCTTCAAATTTGATATCGAATCTCTCAAGAAAAGAACTAAGAGCTGTTGTTGAGCACGAGCGTTGTCATATAGAAAGAGGGGATACGCTTATAAACTTAATTGCTTTCATAGTAGGGTCGTTGTCTTTTGCATTTCCTGTAGTGAAAGATATAATAAGATATTATAGAGTAAGGCGGGAGATAGAAGCTGACAATTTCGCGGTAAAGAAAATCGGAGATAGCCGTTTCCTAGCCTCAGCACTTAAGAAGATTCTTGTAATACCAGCTGTTGCGCCTTCAACTGTTGCAAGCATCGTAGATCAGGATACGCTTGAAGAAAGAATTTATGCTCTTTTATCAAAACAAAGCGAGAGGAAAAAAGTCAACTTATTAAATCTTTTTATCAGTATTGTATCAGTTGGTATTGTCGCATCAATTGTTTTAGTACCCATACACACAAGCGAAGCGCATTATGATAATCAAGGTTTTGTGATGCTTTGTACAACAAACAAACTTTATTCAGAAATGCCATCTTCTTTTACGCCAGCCAGATAGTAAAATATTTGGCTCTTGACAAGTGACACAATTTACTACTACAATTTGTAGTAGAGGTTATGGCGATTAGAAAAAAAACATTATTTAATTTGCTTTCTTCTTTAAAAACGAATCAGGTTCTTATTACCCTTCTTATCGTTGCTTCATTTTTCATAGGAGCTTTGTACACAAAAGTTCAGTATCTAGAGAAAGGTGGTTCGGGAGGTGCAAAAGAAGGTGCCACTCAAACTGCGCCCGCTGCTCCCCAAGCTCCTCCGCAACAGGCAGGCTCCAAAGAGGTCTCTGTTGACAACGATCCTGTTCTTGGAGATAAAAATGCTGCTTTAACTATGATTGAGTTTGTTGATTATGAATGCCCATTTTGCAAGCGTTTTGTTGATCAAACATTATCTCAAATCAAAAGTGACTATATAGATACGGGAAAAGTAAAACTTGTAATTCGCGATCTTCCGCTTTCTTTCCATCAAAACGCGCATAAAGAATCCCAGGCTGCCGAATGTGCAAGAGAACAGGGAGGAGATTCTGCCTACTTTAAATATCACGATGAGATATTTAAGAGAACCACATCAAATGGAACAGGACTTGCGCTTGATCAACTTTCAGTTATCGCAAATGACTTGGGGTTAAATGGGAATGCATTACAAACATGTTTGGACGCTGAGAAATACAAAGCAGAAGTTGATAAAGATTTAGCAGACGCATCTTTGTATGGGGCGAATGGCACCCCCACGTTTTTTATAGGCAAATCAGATTCTTCTGGTAAATTCCAAGGAACTATTCTTGTCGGCGCACAGCCTTATGCCTCCTTTAAAGCGGCCCTTGACGCAGAGCTTAATAAAAAATAAAATGAGTAAAATTCTTAGGGTAACTGCCGCAATTTCGCTTCTTGTCCATAAACCTTCGTATATTATTCTAAACATTGTTTTAACAGTTTTTCTTTTTGTCCTCTACTTTGTTCTCAATAACTTTTCCGTTTTTACCTCAATTGCGGCGACAAGTCTTGATCCGGTTATCTTATGGAAGGTTTTTGTAAATCAGGTGGATATGGTTTGGGAAATTGCAGGGCCAATAAATGTTTTGGCGGTTGCTCTTGTTTCTTTTTTGGCTGGTTTGAATCTTTCCCTTGTGGTCTTAAGGACAAGGACAACGAAAGTTTTTATCGGGCGTGCCAATGTTTTTGGATTCTTTGGAATATTTGGCGGAGCTTTTGGGGCTGTCTGCTCTGCATGCAATACGGCGCTTATCGGCCTTTTGGGTGTTTCGGGAGGCTTGGCTGTTTTTCCCCTGCGGGGCTTGGAATTCTCACTTTTAGCCCTTGTGCTTCTTATTTTTTCTTTGTATTATGTTTCCAAAAGCATGTTTGAAATGGGAGTAACAAAATAATGCGTTCTTTTTTAATTTTACTACTTCTTGTCGTAATTGGGTTTAGTGGATATTTGGTTTTTGGCAAAGATACCATTCAGGTTCAAAATGACCAACAAAAAGATGTTGAATTGGGTGATGCGAAAGCATCTGCTGGTTCGGATGAGAAATTTAATTATTTAGTTAGACAGACGAGCAACGGTTGCGGGCTTCAGCGCCAGACAGTTTTTAATTATCCTGATAGTCAGAGGATACAAGGCTCATGTTGCAATAAGATGGATCACCACGCCTATCAGGAACAGATAGAAGCCTTGAAAAAATATAAAGACATTTCAATTATTCCGTCTGATCCTTATGATATTTCCGCTGCCTATGCAAAACAGCTCTATAAATATCTTGAGGAGATTGAATTAACTTCCGATCAGCAAACTATTTACAATGAGGCCATGAAAATGTCTGACGAGGGAGGACCGTGCTGCTGCAAATGCTGGCACTGGGATGCCTACGAGGGTTTGGCAAAGAAGTTAATTGTTGATTATGGATGGAATTCGGAGCAAATTGCCAAGCTTTGGGACTTTTCCGATGCTTGCGGCGGAGCAGGCCATGAGCATGGTTGAGTTCATAAAAGAGAAGGTGTCAAGCTAGTCCACCCCGAAGGTGGGCGGGGGAGCATGCGTCGTAATTAGAGAGCCTCTAATGATTGGTGCATTTTTTGGGCTGCTTCTTCGTAAGCTACTCCTTTGGGAAAACTCATGGATTTTCCTATTTTTATCCAAATTCTTTTTCTTGTTTTAGGGATATTCTCCCAAAAACCTCCTCCCATAGGCGGAAAGATATTATGGTATGAAGGGTCAATCTTTATCGGCACTACTGGAACTTGCATCTTAACTGCCATAAAACCAATGCCTGGTTTGAATTTCAAGAGTCTTCTATCTTTGCTAAATGTTCCTTCAGGAGCAAGGAGCACTGAAAAACCCTTGTCCAAAAACTCTCCAGTTAGTTCCAAAGATGCTTTAATCTTTTGCTTTTTATCAAAAGGAAAACCGCCGCCTAAAAATTGCACCCAATTTTTGCGGTAGTCTTGCCAAATGTCAGAATTTACAGCAATAACTAATTTTTCCCTAATCTCTTTTGGCAGTACGCGCAAAACACAGAGTCCATCCATAACACCGATATGATTGAAATAAAATATGCAGGGCAAATGGATATTTCTTAAATTTTCTTTATCAATTATCTTGATTGGAGCAAAAAGCGCGTGAACGGGAAAAGCAAAGAAGTCTTGTAAAAAATTTCTTATCTTTGCTGTTGTTAAGTTATAGTTCCATTCGGTTATTTTGGTCTCCTCAGCAACAATCGGAGATTCTTTAATTAATGTTCGCAAATTTTCAACAGTAGTTTGAGGGTTTATAGCGGTTTCGGAAATAGCAACTGCGAATTCCTGTTCAATTAGAGACAAGAGTTCAACTCTTTGCAAAGAATCAAGTTTTAGATCTGAAGCTAGCGAAAGATTTTCTTTAATTTTATTATATTGTGTTTTTGTAACCTGAGAGATAAGACTTGTTAGCTTGTCTTGGGTTTGTATACTTTTCGTTTTGGGATCCTTCGACTCCCCCGACGCGTCGGGGTCGCTCAGGATGACTTGCATCACTTTCTTTCGGTCGATTTTGAGAAGCGGAGTGCGGGGAAAATCTTCATCTTTCCAAATGCTATACTCCATAATTTGTTCGTGCGAAGCTAGTTTTTGATTTACATTTTTGATAATCTCCGAAAGTCGGCTTCGATCCTTTGTTATAACAACAGCATGAACAATTTCTCCTTCTTCATATCTCACGCCAATTACGCACGACTCAACAACTAAAGGATGGGCGTTTAATTTTTTTTCTATATCCTCGGGGTAAACTTTTTGCCCATTAGACAAAACGATTCTAAATGCTTCTCTTCCTGTGATATATAAAAAACCATCGGTATCAAATTCGCCTACATCACCTGTATGGTACCAACCGTTTTTGAAAGCAGATTTAGTTTTTTTATCATCCTCAAAATAACCAGATGAGATGTTGGGACCACTTGCCATAATTTCGTGAGTTGTAGGATCGATTTTAATCGCAATTCCAGGCAGGGGTTTTCCTACAGAACCTAATTTTTTCTCTGACGGAGTATTGATAGTAAGAATTGCTGTTGTTTCTGATGCTCCATATCCCTCAAAAACCTCTATGCCTAAATTTTCCCATTTTTGTGCTAATTTAAGATTTAAAGGCGCTGATCCGCAGCCAAAAAACTTTAAGTTCCCCCCAAGTCGCTTATGTACTTGTCTAAATATTAATCGTCTTGCGAAAATAGGGAAGAATTGGGCGATTTTATTTAATATTTTCCACAAACTTTCTTTACCCTGTTTTTCTACCTGCTTTTCAATGCCACTTATTAAAAGGCTAAGAGCTTGGGGAACTAAAGCAACTGAGGTGATTTTATTTTTTCTTAAAGCCTTAATAATAGTTAAGCGATTGGTTCTCTCAAGGTATGTTACTTTTATACCTACTTTATAAAGCGCTAGAAAATCAACTGTTTGTTCGAAAGCGTGAGAAAGAGGAAGTAAAGAAAGGGTTCGATATTCTTTTTTAAAAGGGAACGTTTGAGTTAAAGCACCGATATTAGATAAAAAATTGCCATGTGTTAACACAACGCCTTTTGGCGTACCGGTTGTACCAGAAGTAAAAGCGATTTCCGCAAGGTCATTTGATTGAATGTTAGGGAGATTAGGGAGATTAGGAAAATCTTTTACAATTGCAACTAAATCCTCTAGATAAAAACTTTCCTTAATTAATTTGCCGAAATCGCCTGGAATAAACTTACTCTTAAATCCTGCTTTGCAGGATGCCTTTGTTAAAAAAACCCTTAAGGTTTCCTCGGTTGTCCTTAGATCAATAGGGACCGCAATAACACCTAAAAGCCAGGACCCAAAAAATAGTATCGGGTACTCAGGACAATTCCCCGACCAAATAGCAACTTTGTCTCCTTTTTTTAATCCCTTTAGTTTTAAAAACGTTGCTGTTTTTAAAGCAAGATCATGAACTTGTCTAAACGTAAATCTTTGCGTTCTAAACCCACGTTTTATTTCGTAAGCGATACTATTTTTATGAACCCTTGAATGTTCTTTTAGAAATTCTCCCAAGTTTTGCATAAAACTTCTTTTATAGATTTTTATTAAAAAACTCTAATATTTTTTTCTGATATTCTTTTTCGAGGTTTTCTGGTATTCCTCCGTGGGATCCTTCTTCAAAGAAGAAGAATTGGCTTTTTGGATTATTCTTTAAAGACTTTTGGATTCGAATAGCGTTTTCAAATGGGATGACTTGGTCTTTTTTCCCGTGAATTAAAAGTACTGGAATGTTTATGTTTTTTGCGGCCTTTTCAGGAGCAATCTCATTTGGGTTAACGCCAATAAAGACTAGAGCCCAGAAGTTTGTCAATATGGATAAGGGATATCTTAGGATAGGAAGATTTTGATAATATTCACCGATCATAAGATTAATATTAGCAAATGCACTATCAGCGACTACTGTTTTTATTCTTCTGTCAGAAGCTGCAGTCATGATGGCAACTGCTCCACCCAAAGAAAATCCCATTAAACCTATTTTCTTAAAACCCCTTTTTTGCAGGTAATCCAGAGCAGCTTCTAGATCTTTTTGTTCATATAAACCTACTGTAGTCATAGAACCTTCTGATTCTCCAAAATAGCGAAAGTCAAAAAAGAGAAGATTAAAGCGGTTATGTAAAAACGACGCCCACCCTAAAATATTTGCTTTGTCAAAAGGATAACCGTGAAGGACTACTATGACTTTGTTAGACTCTTGTTCTGAAGGCCCGCCTGACGGCGAGGCAGGAACAAACCACGCGGCAAGTTTAAGATTATCATTGGTAGTCAAAGTAACTTCTTCAAACTTAAAACCAAAGTCTTTTGGTGTTAGATTTGTTTTGTATTTTGGAGGATGAGTAGCTGTCCAAAATCCATAGAGACTAAAAATGATGAGAAATCCACCAGCCAGTACAATAGGAAGAATAAGCTTCAATGTTATTAAATTTTGAATCATTTGATATTTAACCATCAATACTATATAGTATCAATACTAGTTATGCATGTCATGTTTAGTTATTTTTACTTGATCTGGTAAAGTATACCATTTTATAAAAACAAAAAATCCTAAAAAAGTTGTAATTCCCGCTATTGGTCCAATCAGGCGAATTCCCATTGAATTTTGCTCTGTTGCTCCAAAAATAGAAAGAGTAGTCCCAAATATAACACTTGCGATTGCAAAAGAGAATTTCTGCAAAGTATTTTGCATACCATAATAGATTGCTTCTCGTCTTTGATTGGTTTTGGTAGCATCATAATCTATCACATCGGCAAGTATTGCATTGGGAAAGATAAATTGTCCACTAAGTGCCAAGCCAATTAAAACAGTGATAACAGCAGTTTGCCAAAAAGAGGGGAAAATTGGTATAAATCCGACTAAGGAAAGTAGAGGAAAAATAAGGCTTAGAATTAACATCGAGTAGGCATAAATTTTTTTCTTTCCGAATTTTTTGGACAATTGGGTTTGAACGGGTAATACCAAGATCATACTAGCTAAGACTAGCCCAGAGAAAACTGCTACCAAACCCTGAGGTTGTTTTATAATGAATTTTACAAAAAAGGGTAAAAGGGCGTTTAACAGATTAAATCCTAGGGAGAAGAGTATAAAGGCAAGGGAAAAGATTAGAAATTGTTTGTTTTTTAATGTTGATAGCAGAGATTTGTAAACAGTGGATTGTCGAGAAATTGATGCTATAGCTTGAATTTGACGGCGATTAAAGGTTTGACCATCAGGGTGAGTTGAGGAAAGCAGTTTCTTCCTAATTCCGAATATCGAGATCCAAAAAGATACAAGCGTTGCTAATCCTAAGACTATTCCCATTGCTTTAAAGCCGAAATTTTGGATTAAGATACTTGATCCAACTAGCCCGATTGCAGCGCCAATTACTCCAAATAGCACTCTCCATGCGGAGGTTGAAACACGATCGTCGGAAGTTTTAGCAAGTTCTGGCAAAATTCCTTCATAAGGAGCAGAGACAAGAGTGTAGGCGAGAAAGAAAAACTGAAGAGCAATAAAGAAATATATTGCGTTAATGAGAGTCGATCCAAAAGGTGCCGTCCACAAAAGAAAAAAACTTAGCGCCAAAAACGGGGAACTTAGGAAAATATAAGGAAATCTTCTGCCCCAACGAGACTTTGTTTTGTCCGATAGATGGCCAATAAGGGGGTCATCAAAAGCTTCTATCAATCTTCCAACCCCCATTAATATTCCAAGTACTCCAATAGGAATAAGCGTTTTATTTGGATCACCACTTCCTGACCAGAAGAAGAAGAGCCACGCAGAGACTGCTTGAAAAGCAATATTTTCACCTGCTCCTCCAACTGCAAAAAATATTTTATCTTTTAAGGGGAGATTCATTCTTTTAGCATAGCAACAAACTGCGCAATTACATAGCTTCCATTGTGGCTGATGCTTAGGGAGTGATTTATGATTGATGATTTATGACCCGCCTCGCCGGCAGGCAGGCTTATGATTTCTACTTGGGGCTGACCGTCGGGTTTATGAATAATAAAAATATTATGCCATGAATCAGTAGGCAAGGACAAGGCTTTCATCACGGCTTCCTTGGCTGCAAAAATTCCTGCTAAGTGAGCGGTATCGGTTTTTTTTAATTCTTGTTCGTGATAGATTTTTCGTAGGAAGTTTTCTCCTCCTCTTTTTAGAGATTTTTTAAACTTTGGTATATGTACAAGATCAACACCGCATCTAATAATCATATATACATAAATACTTTGTGTAGAAACCCGAAAAATCCTAAGAGTTCTTTAAGCACATCTAAAGATAGTCCTTTTTTAGGCTGGACGTGCTCAAAGAGATTCGCCAGATGATAGTCGTATGATATGCCTTTTTGTTCTAGAGCTTTTTTTAGCTTTATGGATTCTGTGTATGGTACAAATGTATCACTTTTTTCGTGAAGTATAAATATTTTGGCTTTGAGGGAGTCAATGTTTTGATCTGGAGAGAAACGAAGTAGCCTTTTTGTTAAATGCGGGTCTAAAGTGTCTTTGTCATCGAATTGCATCAAGGATAAATCTTCTTGTTTAAGGATTTCTTGAGCTTGATCTATTGCACTTTCATGAGGCTCCCATTTTGTTTTGGTAGACAGCGCAGAAAGATAATCAATGATGTTATAATAACCTCCAAAAAATACAACATTTCGGACTTTTTTATTTATTCTCTTATCTTCTGCTGCAACAAGAGCAAGAGATGAGCCAACAGAAAAACCGACAAATGATATCTTATCTTTGTCAACATCGTCTCTTTCTTCAAGGAAACTGAAAGCATCAACAAAAGTTTGTGGTTCCTCAAATTCTACGATATCTTTTTCAAGAGTCTCTAGTCTTGGCCACAAAACTATATATCCAAGCCTTGCTAAACTCTCACAAAAGCCCAAAAGAGTTTGTCTGTCTTTATCCGACGTTTTTACTCCCATTGCAACAATAATTGCTAGTTTTTTATTGGTATTTTGAGGGATAAAAAGGTCTCCCACGATTTTTTGTTCGCCAAATTTTACTTTTTCAACTCTGGGTTTTGGTGTGATATTATGAAGTGGCTTAAAAGGAACTTGGGGAAATTCTTGAGAAACAAGAAGTACAACCTTTGCTCCAGCAGTTAGGGGTTTGAGAGCAAGTATAAGTATAGCAAGAAGAATAAGAATAATTGTTATCAAAAGGAGTATGGTTTTCATTTATCCTTTTCTATGACTTCTCCTTCTACTATTTTAGTTCTGTCGATATCAAATTGAGACGTTTTTTTGCTAATCTTCTTCTTACCAATTTTTCGTAAAATATAGAGAAACACGAGTGGCGCAAAGAATAAAATTATTTTTCTAATTACAGTTAGTGGAATCATCTTGATGTTATATAGTATATCAGAAAAAATATAAAGAAAGAGAGGACAAGATAAACTG
>Ga0213870_1001446_pt1 | contig 10679 bp, 12 predicted proteins | sample WICALVC2017_Meta_FD_160119 | JGI IMG/M metagenome (GOLD analysis project Ga0213870, IMG submission 160119) | Freshwater microbial communities from subterranean cave lake in Wind Cave National Park, South Dakota, United States - WICALVC2017 | ecosystem: Environmental > Aquatic > Deep subsurface >... | reverse complement strand
AACAAGGACTAAGCAGACCAACTGCTCCCCGCTACGTCTTCGGACCTAGCGGGCTTTTTCTTTCCTTTTGTTTCTAAACGACTTATCATTTGATTGTATTCGCTTCGTTAATTCATATTAATTGCCGCCAAAGAAAAACCCCAGTAGTAGAACGCTCCGCGTTCACTACGGGGCAGGCTTGAAATTGTCATCGGTGTGGCTCCCCGATACCATCCGCCTTCGGCGGAGCTACGGGGCAGGCCGCTGCCTTTCGGATTTTTCGCGGGCCTTCGCCTCGCCGAAGTGGCTTCGGCCACGCAGGCGGGAGGTTTTCCTCGTCCCGCCGTGGCGGGGCGAAAACAATTCGTACTATTTCAATAATACTGGATTATTTTCCTTCCAGAATCTTCTCAAATTTTTTCTGCCGTTCATCCAAGAGATTGATTACTTCATCCAATTCTTTGGGGGAGAGGGATGAAGCAGGGGGTTCAGAAATTACGGCAATTTCTCTTTTGCCGATTACGCTGCTATAAAATATATAGCCGTCAAGCATAAGAAGCGCTATAAATAACACAATTAAAAAAATTACACCCCAAAAGATTAGATTATCCCCTTTTATTTTTTGAAACAATGGAGAGAATTTCATTTTGTTTCAGCGCTTATTAAAACAGTAAGGAGTACCGCTTGTATGTTTTTGGATTCCGTATAAGTTCTCTGGAAAATGACATCCCGGATTTCAATATCATAAGGCATTACTTCAAGAAGCGAGAGAAAGCGAAGCACATTCGGTTCGCTTCCTTCCGTGGTCAGCCGGAAGGCAATGCCTTCCTGCTTTGACTCCGTTTCGGCAAAATCAAGTGAAAGCCGGTTTTGGGTATTTTTGGCAAGCATTTCCACGGCTTCTATAAAAGGAAGGGGATTTTCACGATCGATTAAAAAATTATTGATCCGTTTCAGATCTTCGGCTCGTGTTTCCAGAAGTGTTGAGTCGAGCCGGCTTGATTTTCGTTCCTTTTCGGCTAGGGCGATTTTTGTTTCAAGGGCCGCAAAAACTGTCTTTATCCCTCTGATAGAGAAAAATAGTTGAAGATATGCCAAAACCGCTATCAGGGATAATAATAGCGCCACAACTGTTGTTACAATAAAACGAGCGCGTAAGGAAATTCTCATAATTTTAATTTACCCTGCAGAGTGAAATTTATATTTGTCTCTTTGATAATATTAGAAAGAGGGGAAGATAAATTTTGAATATGGCTTGAATCTCGCAGTTTCTTTTCAAATTCAAGGAGGGATTTCCGGGTAGAGGCCATCCCGTTAATGATTAAATTTTCCTTTTTTTGGATTATCATCTCGTTTATGATAATTCCCGTTCCTTTGCTAAAGATAGAATTGAAAAGTTTTGAAATCTCAGCCGGCAGAGAGACGCTGTTTTTAACAGAGAACATTATATTTTTAATATTACGCGCGTTTGATGCTGTTTTGCTTACTCTTAATCGTCGTCCCCCTTCTTCTTCAATTTTGGCGGCGCGTTCCAATTCCTTATACTCCGCAAAAAGCGAAAAGTAAGAGGGTAAAATCAATATGAAAGATATTATCCAAACCGCGATCCATCCGCTGCTAAATAATACGATAGTGCGTCTCGTTTTCTCGAGCCGCAGAATATTTTCTTCTTGTGGTGGAAGGATATTGGTAGTTAACATGCTTTTTCTTTAGATCAAATCTCTTAGCGCTAAACCAATTGCCGCGGAAAAAGCCAGAGATTGATTTTTTTCAATGGGAGGAATAGAGTGCCGCAGCCTTTTTTCTATAGCGGCAAAAGGATTGGCAAGATATACCGGAATCTTCAAGTTAGAAGCAAGATAAGTTGAAATTCCGAGTAAATTAGCGTCTCCGCCGGTTAAAAGTATAGTGTTTATGATTGGATGGCCGCCATGAATATGCGCGGGGTGAGTGCGGTAGTACTCCATGGCGCGTTTTATTTCATCGGTAAGAGCCGCTACCGGAGGCACAAGAGCAGAAAATAGTTGCCCGCCAAACTCTTTTTTGTGAAGGCCGAACTCCTTTTTAATAGCTATTGCCTTTTCCATGCTAATTTTTAAGTTTTTGGCGATATTCTCTTCAAAAGTATGCCCCCCCAAACTTAAAGTAGTGGTAAAAATAATAGCGCCTCCGGAGAAAATTATTACACTTGTACGATTGCGTCCGATATCTACTATAATTTTTGCTGATTCTTCACGCAGTTTGGCAATAATTGATCGTATAATCGCTTGTGACTCAAGCTCCATTGCAACCGGTTGCAGCCCTGCTATTTTCAACACCTCTGCATATGATTCTACTATGTCTTTGGGGAAGGCAGTAATTACCACATCAAAATGATCAAGATGGTTTTTCAGCGGTTCGATTATTTCGTAATCATATATTAGTTTTTCCGGGGGCAGGGGAATATTTGTTTCGATCTCCCGGCGAATGGCGCCTGCCACCTCTTCGCGTTTTGTCTGCGGCAGTTGAATAAGACGTAAAAAACTTTTTTCTTCCGGCAAGCCGACAACTACAAAGGGCGAGTCAAGACGTTTTTTTTCTTTTTGGAACCAAGCAGATAGAGTTTTTGCAAGATCCTCTTTCTTTTTTATTTCCCCGTCTATGATGATCTCCGCGGGTATTTCTATTTCTCCAAAAAAGGAGATCTCAAGTTCATCTTTGCCCCGGAATTGTATATATTTCATGCTTTGGTCGGAAATATCAATGCCGACCGCGGGAAGACGAATAAGAGGGTTGATCCAGTTAAGAATTCTATTTTTAATCATACCCCGTATATCAACTTCCCGTGCCAAACGCCTTGGGGCGGTATTCTTTTAATCGGAGGCTCTTGAATTTCCTGCCCTGCGTGGTTTTCAGATACCGTTCACGACGTTTGGCCGTAGTGTTTTTCTGTAAAGCGACTGGAATGGCTTTACAGAGCGACGGGAAGATTATTTAACCAATAACCTATAATTCATATGCCCAGAAAAACACACGGGAAGTTGTATTACGGGGCATATATTTAAATGTAGCATTTACTCCACTTCTTTCCAATATTTTATATCAAATCCGCCGCTTGGCCCTACACTGAATTTGGCATTGGCAAGGCCGGTATCGTAGGTGAGAACAGCGTTATTATCGAGGGTAATGCCGTAAGCAGTGGCCTGGTTTGCCCTGGCATTATTTGAGAATTTAATTCGTCCTTTACCCGCATAATAAATGACGCCCGAGGAGTTGTTGTCTACGGTTATAATTTCTTCTGTCGGGGAGTCTTTTGTTGATATCGCCATGATAAAACTTTTGGGGTCGCCGGAACCAAGAAAAGCGCAATTATTGGAAATAACGAGTTTTCCATCGGTAATAATCACACCTGAATTTTCTCTATAGCCCGGACTTAAACGTATTATGCAGTTATTGGAAAGGATAATATCGCCTTCTACCCAAATTGTTCCGGTTATGATTAAGGTGGCCAGATTATCCACTTCTAATTTTCCATTGATCTTTTTAGGGCCCATACTGGCTGATCCGCCATTTGAGATTTTAAAATTTCCAGCCGAGTCGCACTGCGGTGGAATGCAGGTGCCGTAAGATGCGGCATCAGTTTTCCAGGCGTCAATAGTGGAGGTGGAAATAGGCAAAGGAATAGCGGGGGGGTCAGCGGGCGGGATAGTGGGGGAAGTCTCGGCGCCAATAATAGTACAGCTGTTTTTGGAATTGTAAGCCGCAGTTCCATTTATGATACAATTAGAGATTGAATCCGCTTTTACATTGCCGTTTACCGTACTTTGAGAAAGGGTGAAGGTATCGGAATTTCTGGTTACAATAGCATTGTTTATTGTATGCGCGTTGGCATTCCCTCCAATAGAAATATCCTTGATTGTTTTGCCCGCCGCCGCAAAAGCGTCTCCCGTAATGACAGCGCCGCTATTGCCTATGATATCTCCATTGGAATAAGCGCTTCCTTCCACCCGGGAATTATTTTTCATTTTTAATCCGCCTTCGCCTATCTGTACGCCGTAAATTAAGCCGATTCTTTGTGAAGTTATATCAAGCTTTGCCTCAAGGTTTTGTTGTATTACCCCGCGTTTCCCTTCGGAACGGATAATCCGTTGGTTGCCAGAAGTGGTTATATTGATGGTAGCTGTGCTGTTTCCCACGGCAATTGTTTCTGGAGTTGAAGTTTGTTTGCCGGTTACTACTCGATACACCGCGTCTTCCACCCCTGCCTCGGAGGCATAGCCGGATTCAATAGATTTGATAAAAGCTCGATTGATGTTGACTTCTTGGAATGAGAAAAAAGTCAAGCCGCTAATAATGGTGAGAGAAACAACAAGGGTGATGATAGTGGTGGTTAGGGCGGCGTACCCCGTTTGTAATTTATAATTTGTGGTTGGTGATTTCATATCAATAGCTTCCTCTAACCGCTGTTGTTAAATTAAGAGTGGCGGAAGCCGTAAATTTTGAAGATGCCGCGTTTACTGCCAAGGTTATCTTTACTGCTTCGCGATTAAGCCCTTGGGTTATGCGTTCCAGGCGAAACTTGGTTATTCTAACGGAAGAGGCGGAAATAGGAACGTTGGCTTGTCCCTCGGCTTTTACCCAAATCCGGCCGTTATCAAGATAATAATCAACATAACTTGTGGTATGCCCCGTTTGGGTATTTATGGCAGTGATTAGAGAAAGTTGTCCCGCGTCATTATTGAAACGGCTGGTAGGCGTATAAATTTCTTGGGAGGAGGCAATGGATTTATTTAAAGTCTCAATAAGCAGACGCGCGTTTGATATTATTTCGCGCTCGGCTACGGCGCGGTAGTAAGTATTGACTATTTGAATGAGGGAGTTGGATACAAATACCGCCACCATGCCAAGGAGAGCAATATAGATTATGATTTCAAGCAGAGATAAGCCCCCGCTTTTTAAATTTCGAAATCCTAATTTAGAAATTCGAAACAAATTCGAAATTCTAATTCCCAAATTTTCAAAACCAGTTTTTGTTATTTTAATTTTGGTCATTTGGATTTGTTTCGGATTTCGTATTTCGTGTTTCGGATTTATTGTATCGCATATACTCTGAACCCGTAATCATATTGGTCTAAAATCTGTCCCGAATCGCTGGGATTGGAAAGCCGGCCTATATATCTTCTTGCTTCTCCTCCGCCGTAAGGACTGGGCGGGGTTTGTTTGTATCCCCAGTTAACGGTTCCCGCGGACCCGGAAGAAGCGTCGGTAGAGGAGGGGACACTGCGCAGGCGTATATAATAAACAGTTGCCGCGGCAAGAGATACCGGGATTGAAAAACGAAATTCTACCCAGCTAAAGATGCTATTAGAAATTGTGCTGGAAGTAATAATATTTGATGTTCCAAGTATAGCCCCGGCGGGACTTGTACGAAGTTCAGCGTATATATCGGAAGGAGAAACAGTTGCGCGGCGCAAAAATAATTCAACTTTCGAAGTCTTTAAAGATGTTAAGGCGGTAAAAGATTGCGCGGGGTCTCCATCCCCGGCATTGTTTGAGGGGAAGACAGCCAAATTAGCATCGGTGGTCGCATCTTCAAAAAAAATAGTTTTAGTTTCAGTTGATCCGCCAAGCGGCTCCAGAAAATTGGTGATATAAGTAGTCAGTTCCGCGCTAGAATTCACGCCGCCAGATCCTGTATGTTTTATCCACTCAATACGGGCGGTAACTTTTTTGGTATTCGGATCAAGTGTTCCTGAAGAAGCAATGCGGTCTCGCCCATCTCGAAAAACCTTATCAAAAATAACATAACGGGTGTATTTGTTGTTTATAAGCGCCGGCGGGACGGCAGTTAATGACCATTTGCTGTTTACTACGACAGGATAATAGTTCGTTCCGTTGGCGAGCGCAGCAATGTTGCTGGTCCAGGATTCATCTCGCGCCGAGCGTACTGCTTCAAGAGCTTCTTTGGCGAGGAGTGTGGCTTCAAGATTCTCTTTCTCAGCGCCAAGAAGCCGCACCGCCAAAACCCCCGCTTGTAAAAAAGCAAAAAGAGCTACGGTTACTACCGCAGTCACTATGACTATTTCAATGAGTCCAAAACCTCGTGAATTCATCTATTTTATTATAACAGATTATGGCTCGCTTATCGTCCCTCCAAAAGCGCCAATCGTAACGGTCTGGCAATCAGCGGAGAAAACAGCAATTTGGCTGGTATCGATGGCAATGGCCGCTTTTTTAGTGTTTTTGCGGCAGTCGCGATCAACATGGAGAATAGTGTTGGTGCCGGTGATAGAAATCGCGTGTATTCGTAAAGTCTGATTTTGTCCGCCAACCAGAATCGTACCCGACCAATCAAATGAAGCGCGGGTTGGAGGCGGTATCATGGCAATAGGAAAGATAATATCCGAATTAGGGGGATCAGAAAAAGTAAGAGTCATAGTGAGTGAATTTTGTATGCTCCAGCCAAGATTAAATGCCCGGTGTCTGGTATCAATAATACGCGTGTTAAGAGGGGTGGGAGCGGTTTCTGTTTTATAAACTTTCCCCGAAGAATCAACGGTTATGGAAAATTTTTGAGAGCCGTCGCTTTTTACTTGCAAGTCAAACGTGCCGTTTTTTGTTGTCTTTCCGGTTAGTTTTTGAAAAAGTACGTCCGGTCCTCCTCCGGCAAGGGCAATATTGGCAATTTTAATATTGGGGGGAAGCAGGTGGGCTTGAGTTGAGATTGCGCCCGCGTAGGTTGCGCCTTCAAAAAGCGTGAATTTCGATTGTTCAAGATGAACTCCCCAAAGATTATTATTTTCTCCGGCCAATGTTTTTGATTGAGCAAGTTTAATAATAGAAATTACATTTTGGCCTGAAGCGGCAAGGTCCCGAATATTGCGGGAATTTATAAAAGACGCTAAAGAAGCGGCGCCGATTAGCGTTATAATGCCGACGGAAATCAGGAGTTCTAAAAGGGTAAAACCTTTTTGCATCTATATGTTTCCAAGTGATGAATATATCGGCTGCAGCATGGAAATAGCAAAAAATCCCACCGCCGCTCCGATAAAAATCATCAATATCGGTTCAATAATCGAAGACATATTTTTGGTGGTAGCGGTTACCTCTTCTTCAAAAAATAGGGCCAGGCGCAGAAGCATCTCCGAAAGTTTGCCGGTTTCTTCCCCGACCTGAATCATCTGGATCATAAGCGGTTGGAAAAGAGCGGGATATTCGGCCAGAATCAGGTTTAGCTGTTTTCCTTTTTGGATGGCTGTTGCAGCGCTTGCTATCGCTTGCCGGAACATAGTATGGCCGAGAACCGAAGAGGAAATTTCAAGAGACCGCACAATGGGAACACCGGAAGTTATAAGATAGGAAAGGGTGCGGCAGAATCTTGCCGAATTAAATTTTTTGATGAGCGTCCCAAAAATAGGGGCTTTAAGAATTAAGCGGTCAAAAATTGTTTTGCCTTGCCGTGTTTTTAAAATTTTCCAAAAAGCTGCCGCAAAAATTACCACACCTGCCAATACCCAGAGAAAATAATTTACCAATTGATCGCTTATAAAAATAATTATTTTGGTGCTTAAGGGAAGTTCCACCTCCAGCTCCTTAATAGTTTGCGTAAGGGTTGGCACCACATATAGCATCATTAGCGACCCCACAATTAACAGGGTGATGATAATTATTGCCGGATAAAACATGGCTCCCCGGACGCGCCGGCGTAGAGTATGGTCTTTTTTCATTTGGCTGGCCAAAAGTTTTAATACCAAAGTGAGTTTGCCGGTAGTTTCGCCCACCTCAATCATGTTTATGAAAAGTTCGCCAAAAACTTCTTTATGCAGGCGCAAAGATTCGGCAAATGGTTTTCCTTTTATCACCGAGTCATTTATCTCAAGCAGGATTTTTTTTAATTTAGGATTGGCAGCTTCTTTGGCAAGCGATTCAAGCGTTCTGGTTAAGGAAAGACCCGCTCCAACCATTACCGCGAGGTTGCGGGTAAAAAACATTTTGTCCACTAAGCCAATAGGACGCAAACGGGCAATTAGTCCGTTTATATCAATTCTTATATTTACGGCGGCAAGACCTTTTTTGGTTCCTTTGATAGCGTCTTTTTCCCCTGCGGCAGAGTAAGTAAATATTGGCATAACAATTTCATTATACCCCGTATACAAACTTAGACAATTTATTCTAGTTGAAGTGCGATTGCTCGGTTTGAAGATAAGCGAAAATAGTGATATAATAAAAGTTGAGGTGGGCTGGCCGAGTGGGCTGAACACAAATTTTTTTGCGTTCAACGGAAGCACATTGTATTGGGTTCATGGCGGAGGTATGGATAGTCGGCTTGCGTTAATTCGCAGGAAACCCCATAGTAGAGATATGGCAGAACTGTTTAAATATGAAAACTTCCGGCGAGTAAAATTTCAAGAGCATAAACAAGCGACATTCTTACTCCAAGTAAAGGAACGGACCGGACAAACATATAAATCGCTTGCGCGAATAGTTGGGGTCAGCGCTCGAACATTTACCGACTGGAAAAGGGAGAAATTTTTAATACCCTATTCTGCGCTTTCTAATCTATGTAAAGCGGCCGGGTTGCCGCTTCCTAAAACTATAGAATTGAGGGATAAGTTCTGGTATACATCTAAAGGGTCTTCGGCGGGAGGCACTGCAGTGTATAAAAAATACGGAAGGATAGGTGGCGACCCGCAATATCGTAAAAAGAAGTGGCGAGAATGGTGGGAACGGGAAGGAAGGCTTAATCCGCCTTCTTCCATCACGATACCTATTCCTATAAAAAAACCGAGATGCTCCGAGTCCCTTGCCGAATTCGTGGGGATCATGTTGGGTGATGGCGGAATATCACCATATCAGATTAAAATTACGCTCCATCATAAAGATGACTACGAATTTGGTAAATACGTCATGAGATTGATTAAAAAATTATTCGATCTTCAAGCAAGTGTCCTGCATGATCCAAGGGATTCCGTAAATGACTATGTAGTTTCGCGAAAGGAACTAGTAAAGTTTTGCACAAAAAAATTAGGGCTTGTTATCGGCAATAAAATAAAGCAGCAAATAGATATACCTCCGTGGATAAAAGGGAATAGGGGGTATGAAATCGCATGTGTGCGTGGACTGGTTGATACCGACGGATCCGTATTTACTCATCGGTACCAAGTAGGTGGTAAGTGGTATCAGTACAAAAAACTTTGCTTTTCGAGTCGATCGTGTCCCTTATTGCGCTCTGTACATAGCGTATTACAGAATCTTGGGCTGCACCCACGTTTAACAGAAGGCCTTGATGTGCGTCTTGATAGCATCGAGGATATGCAACTATACTTTCGAATCATCGGTTCTCACAATCCAAAACATTTGTGTAGATATGTGAAAAAGATGATAGACTACAGCAGGAACCGCTGGAGGAGTGCGGCGAACGGTAAGCCAGCAGTTTGCTAAACTGTAACCGCCTAAAAAGCGGTTTGTGGGTTCGAATCCCACCTCCTCCGCCAAGACAATTTTTTATCGCGCAACCCAAGCATTTGTGGAAATGGGGCGACCTGCGAACCTATGGAAATCGTACATTTTGTAAAAACAGAAGACATCTCGGAAAAGATAGATGCGCTATTTAAGGTTGAGAAACAGAAGCTTGCGGCGTTGTTTCCGGATGCCAATATTGAACATGTAGGCGGCACTTCTGTTCCCGGAAGTTTGTCGAAGGGCGATTTAGATATAAACATTCGAATCGCACCTGAAGATTTTGAAAGAGCCGTAGAAACCCTTAAAACGCTTTATGAAATCAATCAACCAGATAATTGGTCAAAGGGATTTGCAAGTTTTAAAGATGATTCTCGCGACTTCGGTATTCAATTAACAGCGACAGGTTCGACCGATGATTGTTTCGTTGCTCAGCGAGAATATCTTAAAAGTCATCCCGAAAAAATCTCTGAACTGAATTTATTGAAACAGAAATTTGAAGGCAAGAGCATGGATGATTACAGAAAAGAAAAAGAAGCATTCTTCGAAAAACTCAATTCTCAATTATTTTAACCCCGACCCACGTGCCTCAAACTCATCTCTGTTCAGATGCTCAAAAAACCTTTGTACTGCTTGCATGCGGTGGGTACTTAACCCGACTGTCCCGCTAATTGGGAAAATGCAAGTTTGCAGAGTGCGCCTCGTCCCGCCGTTGGCGGGACTCGGCTAGGATTTGAAAGGGCTTTTTTGGCGAAAAGGAAAAGGATTTATCAATAATGGCAAAAGAAATTTTTTCATAAGATTTTTGAAAACAGAAACTCGAAATGGTTTCTGTTTTCGTTTGACGATTAGTCGAAAACAGTGTTATATTGATAACCGAGCAGCACATTTTCAAATCCATCTGAAGGAGGTGAAACGGTATGACTAGTTTCCGTATCATTTCAACGCCGCGCGGTCATGCGCCCGAAGAAGTGCGCAAGGAATGGGTTGGTGTAGTCCTTCCCCTGAAGGACTCGTTCAATCCGGGCGAGGGAGCTCACGAGCGCAACTTCAGTCTCGAACGTCAGGAGACGCGCTCCTTCGTGACTGTTCCTGTCAGGACGGCTCTCGAGGAACTCTCGAAGAAGAGTCGGGTTGCAGCCCAATGGTTCCAGAAGAATCTGCCCGACTTCTGGTTCGATAGGGACTTCTCCTTCGGCGTCGACGAGGTTGAGATTCTCGAGTCCGACTAGGACGATGAGAGTCGAGCAACATCATCGGGG
>Ga0213870_1001445_pt1 | contig 10682 bp, 11 predicted proteins | sample WICALVC2017_Meta_FD_160119 | JGI IMG/M metagenome (GOLD analysis project Ga0213870, IMG submission 160119) | Freshwater microbial communities from subterranean cave lake in Wind Cave National Park, South Dakota, United States - WICALVC2017 | ecosystem: Environmental > Aquatic > Deep subsurface >... | reverse complement strand
GGCTTTTTACTATTGCGTGGCTGTGACTTACTAGACTATTCCACGATCGGAAAACAGCCTAGAAAAGAAATTTCAAATTTTATTTAATCTTTAAAAACTTGTTTTTAAACGTTGAATTAATTGGTTGATATGAGCGTTCCTAGAAATTTTTGATATTTTTTGTGCTTATTTTGTAACAGACTGTCAATCCTTGACATTTATATATCAATGCTCTAGAATTGGGACGTTGAGCAAATGGCCAAACTTTGGCCATGGCGCTTAACCTGTGACAGCACTTTTCAAACTTTTTTTGGATGGCAAAACAAGCAACTCCAGAAAGGGAGGAAAATGAAGACTCTGCTTATCGTTTTAGGCGGTCTCGCACTTCTGGGCGCGATGATCTACGGCGCTTGGGCTTTGGAAGAGTCTTCCAAAACCATCAAGACCGTGGTCATTGAGCAGCCAGGCAATCACCTTTTCGTCGTCCAAATGGACGAAGGCGAAGGCGAAACGGTTCTCATAGAATGCAACGAGGACCGCTTCGAGGAGGCGTTTGGCCACTTCGCGAAATTCCTGGGCGTGAAATCCACGCCTTTGAATGTGATTGGCGGACCTATGATTGTAGCGCATCTACCAGCTGAAGCTCCGGAGAAGCTAAAGCCAGTGAAACGTGTAGCAGTGGAATTCCTCAAGCGGCATTCGCCGCGGCGGATTATCCTGCTCGCTCACTCCGAATGTCTGGCTTATGACACCATTGCGGCCTGGGAGAACCGCCTCGACGAAGTGCAAAATCGGCAACTCGCTGATGTGCGCCGTTCAGTCGCGGTGCTCCGATCCTGGTTTCCGAAATCGGAAATCCAAGTCTACTACGCCAAGAAGCAAGGCAACACGGTTGCCTTTGACCAGGTTCCGGTTGACGAAAAAGAGCTGGAACCGATTCCCATCGAAATCTTAGAGCCGGTCATTACCGGCAAGGAGACCAACCGATGATCGAGTGGTTCGCGTCACTATTTCGAGGCTTTTTCTCTGAACTGACATTTCTCGCCATCTGCGTTGCCTGCGCCGTTGTCACCGGATTCACTCTGGTTTTTGGAGGAGATTCGGATGGCGATGCGGACCATGGCGATGTGGCCACTGACAGTGACCATGATGACGGTGGCCACGAAGGACCGAAGTTCTTCTCCATCCGGGGCATTTGCCTCTTTGGCACAGGCTTCGGAGCAGTGGGTTACTTGGTCCAACACTTCACCAAGAAAACGCTGGTGGCCTCGGTTTCCGGCCTAGGCGCCGGAATCCTAATGGCCATGTTAGGCCTCGCCTTCATCAGGATGTTTTACCGCCAGCAGGCCTCAAGCCTTATCTCGCCAAGCCAGCTCATTGGTTCAACGGGAACGGTTACTACCTCAATCCCGGCCCATACTGGCGCTGGCGAGGTAATGCTCACGGTTGCTGGTACCCAGCAAAACATGCTGGCTACGGCTGTGAACGGCAGTGCTATCGAACGCGGCGCCCTGGTACGGGTTGTCCGCAGTGCTGGTTCCCAAGTGGTTGTTGAGAAGGTCTAGAAAGGAGAAGAATTCGTAGTCTAAGTTCTTTGCATCGAGTCCGGATAAGCTACCCCACGGTGGGGTAGCTTTTACTCCCCTAGTCTCCACGAACCAAAAGGAGGTTCATAAATGGAGTTTCTCTCGACCTTGGGAGTGCCCATCACCATTGTCTCCTTGGCACTCGCCTTCCTCGGGGTGATTATCTTCGTCTCGAGGAACTACATGCGGTGCCCGCCGAACGAGGTGCTCATCCTCTACGGACGGCAGCACCGCTTCGTAGGTGAAGACGGCAAACCCGTCTCACGCGGCTACCGTCTCATCACCGGCGGTGCGGCTTTCCGCATTCCGCTCTTGGAAAAGGCGCAGTGGCTGTCCCTAAACGTGTTCCCGATTCCTGTCAAGATCGAGAATACGCCCAATAAGGACGGCGTCCGCGTCACCGTTGATTCGGTCGCGAACATCCGCATCAGTTCCAGTCCCAACATTCTCGGTTCGGCGGTTGAGCAGTTCCTCGGCAAGGAAGAAGAAGATATCCACAAGATCGTCCACGACACCTTGGAGGGATTGGTCCGCCAGCTCGTGGGCACCTTGACCATCGAAGAGATGGTGCGTGACCGCGAACGGATCTCACACAACGTCCTCGATCTTACCGCCTCGGAGCTTGGAAAGCTCGGCATCGTCTGTCAGACCTTCGTGATCACGAAGATCGAAGACGACAAGGGTTACATCGAAGCTCTGGGTCGGAAGAAGACGGCGGAGGTGCTCCGCGACGCCGAGATCGGCGAAGCGGAGGCCAAGCGTGAAGCTACCATCAAGGCCTCGGCAGCGCGGCGTGAAGGCGAAGCTGAACGGTTGCTCAACGATGCCAAGATCGCTGATGCCAGCCGCGATCTCGAGGTCAAGAAGGCAACCTACGACGCAGAGATCAAAGCCGAGCAGGCCAGAGCCGCGCTCGCTGGCGACATTGCCAAGGCTGAACGGGCCAAGGAACTCAAGCTCCGCGAAGTCGCGGTTCAAGAGACCGAGGTCGAAGCCAGAACCAAGGTCGCCGAGAAAGAAGTTCTCCGCCGCGAGAAGGAACTCGTGGCCGAGAAGATCAAGCCGGCCGAGGCCGAACGAGAGGCAGTGTTCATCGCTGCCCAAGGTGTCCGAAACGCCGCGGTCGTGAGAGCCGAAGGTGAGGCCAAGGCCCAAGTGACCCTGGCCGATGCCGCAGCGGCTGCTACCAAGGCGCGAGCCGAAGCCGAGAAGGTCAAGCTCGCGGCTGAAGGTGAGGGCCGGGCGACTGCTGACGCTGCCATGAAGCGGCAGACAGGTCTTGCTGAAGCCGATGCCTTGAAGGCCAAGGGTGAGGCAGAGGGCGCGGCCATTCGGGCCAAGCTCCTCGCCGAAGCCGAGGGTATTGAGAAGAAGAACCTGGCCCTCGCTCAAATGAGCGATGGCGCGCGGCTTATTCTCGTGCTCGAGCGGATGCCGGACCTGATCGACGAGGCTGGTGAGGCATTGGCCAAGGCGCTCGCTCCGGCATTCCAGGCCATGGGTGCCGGTATCGCAGGAGTCGACAAGATCCAGATCGTGGACATGGGCGGAAGCGCAAGCCCGAACGGCTCTTCGGCAGTGGAACGCCTCGCGCTTTCCATCCCGAACGTCGTCTTCAGCACTCTCCAGAAGGCGAAGGCGCTCGGAATCAACGTCGAAGCAATCCTCGGCAAGCTCGGCATCCGGGTGACCGAGGAAGGAGTCGTGCCGACACCGGCGGACCGCAGACCGGCCGCTGTGGCGGCTCACGCGGGAACCGAATCGTAGTATTCGGTTCATACTAGCAACACAAAACCAAGGGGAGGCGGTTCACCTCCGCCTCCCCTAATTCCAACGAGGGCTAATGAAGGACGAAAGATCGAAACTCGCAAGAGCTGGCGATATCTTGGCTGGCATCAGAGCAAGAGTCAAAGGGGCGACTCTAAGCGAACCCAAAGGTGCTACGGCAACCGCCGAGGCGCCCGCGGCAGACTTCAAGAGTTCAGTCCCTTACGCCACCGAGCGCGGCGATACCTTTGTGATTTGCTGTGTGGATTCGCGGTTTAGCCGCCAGACCGAGGAGTTCTTGCGCGAGCATCTAAAGCTCGAGCAGCCCACGGTCATGGCCATTCCGGGAAGTGCTGCACCACTCCTGCCGCTTGTGGGCTTTGCTCACAAGCTGGTCAAGGGGTGGTTGGACACGCTTCTTGGAAAGATCAGGCCGAAGCGCATCATCTGCATTGCCCACGAGGACTGCGCCGCCTACCAGATGACCGGGAACGCAATCCTGAACTTCATGTTCCAGCATACCACTGGCGGAACGGTGCAGGATCTCCAACGCAAACATCTGAAGGATGCCAAGGTCACTTTCGAAACCTGGTTTCCGGGAGTTGCGGTGGACATCTACTACGCTGAGGTGGTTGCCGAGCCCGACGGCTCGAAACGCGTCACCTTCAACAATGTAGGGTAACACCTGCCATCCATATCTGCTCTTTGACCATCGGCCCGAGCAACCTGCTCGGGCTTTTTTTATTTTGGAGCTTGGCTTTTACCCAAAAAGTATTAAGATTTTAGTGATGGCTGATTTAAAGAAAAAAGTCGCTCAAATAGTAAAAGAGCTTAAAAAACTTTTCCCAAAAACCAAAACCGCGCTCAATTGGTCCAACCCATGGGAACTGCTGGTGGCGGTGGTGCTCTCGGCGCAGACGACTGATAAAAAGGTTAATGAGGTGACGGCTGAACTTTTCAAGAAATATAAAACTTTTGAGGATTATGTAAAAGCGGATTTAAAAGAATTTCAAAATGAAATTAAACAAATTGGCCTGTATCGCGGCAAAGCGAAAAATATTCTGGCAACCGCGAAAATTATCAAAACAAAATACGGCGGCAAAATCCCACGCACAATGGAAGAGCTTGTTGAGTTCCCGGGCGTCGGACGCAAAACCGCCAATATTATTTTAAGTTCTGCTTTTAATATAGCGGCGGGCATTGCCGTTGATACTCATGTGCGGCGACTGACTAGATTATTTGGTTTAACAAAAAACAACGATCCGAATAAAATTGAACAAGATTTGATGAAAATTGTGCCGAAAAAAGAGTGGGGACAGTTCAATTACCGCCTGGTTGATTACGGGAGGAAGTATTGTAGTGCGCGCTGTAAACACGATGCTTGTCCTTTACGGAAGTTTATAAATTGAAAAGAGCCCTGCATCGCCGTAGCGACTCAAGGCTCCTAGGGTATGTGCCCTCGGGCGCGGTACCCGCGTTCGGTTGGAGAAAAAGATCAGTGTGGGAGTCCGACGAGCGGCTTCCAGCAGTCGTCATCCACCTGGCCGGTGATGGTTCCGCGATCGGCCGCGACGAAGGCGGCGTCATAGTCAGGGTTAGGCGCATTCAATGTATCCCCAGAGTAAGGCTGCTCACGATTGTTCTCGAAAACTCTGAGGACGCCTTCCTGGTTCACGAAGAATACCCGTTTGCCGGTTTCTCCAAACTTCGCTGGCCACGCGTAGGCGCACCAGAACTGTTCGGAGAGGTCGGTATCTGGGAAGGTTTCCGGCACAGTCCCGATCCAGCCCGATGCTATCCCAGAAGGACCTACGATCCAGGCAGTGGTAATCCCCCAAGTTCCACTGCTGTCCTTCCTCGGTAGAAAGACTTGGAAGAAATAGCCGGAGTGCCTAAGGCGAGGCACGACAGCCTCGTATTCGGGCCTGGGGTAAGCCTCAGGCAGAAGAGCAGACGCGATGTGACTGGTGGTGCCTCGGATTGGCGCAAAGCCGCTTAGTTCGTCGAGCATTCCGTACTCGCCGACGCCGTCGTTGTCCGTATCGATCGCCTGCATCTCCTTACAGGCGGTCTGGGCCACGGCGATCTTCTTCATCATCGCCATGGCATCACGCTCGTTCGCGGAGATGCGCGCGTCCAGTGCGATGGGGATCACGATCGAGGCGACTATGGCGATGATCGCGATCACGATCACGAGTTCGATCACGGTGAAACCGTTCTTCCTCACGTGCGTTTCCTCCTGGTTGGAAAAGAGCTTGAAAATCCCCGCTCCCGGGGCGCTCGAAACCATTTCGAGCATATTATAAGTATAGCATACAATTATCTAATCTGTCAATGTTTAATACTTGACGAATAAATAAAAGATATACTATCTTTTATTTAGCGTTGGGTGGCTCGGCTACCCTTTTCACATAGTTTCTGGGTAATGAAAGGAGATCGCCGTGCGCCGCTGGATTGCGAAAAACCAAGGCCTGCTGCTTGTCTTGGCAATCGCTCTCATCGTGACCGCCTTCCGCCTCGCCCTTCTTTTGCTTGGGGGAGGATCTGACGGCAAGGCCCCTAATCTCTCCTAGAATTCATCCCCAGGAGCCCGTTTTCCGGCCCGTGCGTCGAAGCGCCAATTCGATGCCCGGGCCTTTTTGTTTTCAAAATCTCTAAAATCAAATATACTCTGCTCAATGGCATTTAAATTTGAGATTTTGAAAAAATCGAAACGCAGTAGGGCCCGTATCGGAATAGTCAAAACGCCGCACGGAGAAATTTTGACGCCTGCTTTTATTCCGGTGGCGACTTTGGGGGTGATTAAAGGCGGACTGGATTTTCTAGATGTAGAAAAAACCAAATCCCAATGCGCGATTGTAAATACTTTCCACTTTTTGGATTTGGACGCGGTAGACACGGTTAAAAAAGCCGGCGGGTTGCATAAATTCACGAATTTCCAAAAGCCGATTTTTACCGATTCCGGCGGTTTTCAGGTTTTTAGCCTGGGCAAAGGCGCGGAATATGGACTTGGTAAAATTCATTCACTGTCCCCAAGAAGGAATAGCAATAAAAATAAAGTCATATTTTCTAATTCGCGCGAATTAGAAAATATGACTGCGAATGGATCTAAAAAGCAATGGGCTGGTTTGGTTAAAAGAATATCCGAAGAAGGAGTTAAATTCCTCTCCCCTCGCGATGGACGGACGCTTATACTCACGCCGGAGAAATCAGCCGAGATTCAAATCAAATTGGGCGCGGATTTTATTTACGTTTTGGATATCTGCGGCAGTGTCATTGATGATAAAAAGGTTGCGCAAGCGGATTTAGCAAGAACTGAACGCTGGACGAGTAGATTCTTACAATATCTTAGTCTGCGTAAGTCCGCGTCCAGTCCGCGTAAGTCTGCGGCCTCGCAGGTATTTGGAATTATCCAAGGAGGACTTTATAAGGATTTGCGGATTAAATCAACTGAATATGTAAACAACTTGCCGGTTTTCGGGACTGCGATTGGCGGTGCTTTCATTAAGAAGGATTTGCTTAAAATTCTCTCGTGGATTAGCCAAAAAACCGATTCCTCTCGGCCGCATCATATGTTGGGTATTGGCGATTTAGAATCTCTGCCTGACATTATTAAATTAGGCATTGATCTTTTTGACTGCGCGCTGCCCACTCGAATTGCGCGCCACGGCACGGCGCTTACAAAATCTGGGTATTTGAACATTAAAAAAGGTGGGTTTAAAAATACCTTTAAACCAATTGATAAAAATTGTAAGTGTTTTGCTTGTGAAAATTATTCACTCGCGCAAATAAATTTTTTAGTTAGAGCCAAAGAAACCCTCGCCGGCCGGCTTTTAACGATTCACAATCTTTTCTTTTTAGAAAGTTATCTTGAAGAATTGCGTAATAAAATCGAAAGCGGAAAATTATGAAACGGCTCACGCGTTCTTTTTTTACTAAACCAACTCTTTTGGTTGCAAAGGCGATGTTGGGGAAATATCTGGTTAGGAAAATGGATAATGGAAATAGGATTTTGGTTGGAAAAATTGTAGAAACTGAAGCATATATTGGGCCAGAAGATAAAGCTTCTCACGCTTACAAGGGAAAATTGACTCCACGCAATCGCGCTGAGTGGCTAATTGGCGGGCATATTTATATTTATCTGGTTTACGGGATGTATTGGCAATTCAACATTAGTACTGGCAAGGCCGGGGCGCCGGAGTGCGTGCTTATAAGGGCATTGGAGCCAATTCTAGGGCAAAGCGCTAATGGCTCCGCCAAAGGCGGATCCGCCTCTGGCGGAAAAGCGCAAAGCGCTAAAAATGACGAACTAAACAAACGATTAGCGATTCGCGATTTGCGCCGTGCGGCGGCCGGTCCAGGCCGCCTATGCCGCTGGCTGAAACTTGATAAATCCTTCTACGGTGAAGATGTTACCAAATCAAAAAGAATTTGGCTTATGGAGGGTGAAAAAATCAGCAAATCGCAAACCCGCCTGCCGGACAGGCAGGTCGCAAAAGGCCCGCGCATCGGCATTGATTATGCCGGCCCAAAATGGGCTCGCGTGCCCTGGCGGTTTTGGATAAAAAGTAATCCGTGTGTTTCTGCTTAACCACTAATAGTCACGAATTTTGAACGAATGGACACGAATCACAAATTGCCACGAATCATTATTTGTGATTAGCGATTCGTGATGATTCATCGCCTATTCGTGTCAATTCGCTCATTACCTATTTTTGGGCGGTGAAAATAAAGTAGGGCATTATATTTCTCGGTTCAAATTGCCAAGAAATTTTCTTAAAATAATTTTTTAGCTGTGGGCTCAAGAGCGGTAAATTCTGGTAAAAGGAAAAGGTGCCGCCGCTCTTTAAAATTTTATGAGCCTTGACTACAAGCTCGTCTTTGGTCTGACTTGAAAAAACTAAAAACGGTATGCCGGAGATTACGGCATCAATATTCATTAAACCAAATCTTTCCGGTGCGCTTAGAACCTCAAAAGCATCGCCGCGAATGATGCTTAATCGCGGATCTTGAATTTTGTGAAGCACGGTTATAAAGTCGCTTTTCACCTCAATAACAATCAATCGGCCTTCTTCCGGCAAAACTTTCAAAATTTCTCTGGTGATGACGCCGCTTCCGGGCCCAATCTCAACCACTAGCTTGGCATCTGGGCTTATAATTTTTGCTACCCGTCTCACAAAATATTTTGAACCCGGCGCCATGGCGCCAACAGTTCGATAATCACTAAAAGCAGTTTTCAAAAAGCTTAATAGACTCATATGTGCTATATATGTGCTATAATTGTATCCAATGCCAGCTAAAGAATCAAAATATTTTCTAAACGCGCTCCTAGTCCTGTTTTTGGCGCTTTTTATCTTAATTTTGGCGGGTTTTTTGGCGCCGCTCGTCTTGGGACTCCTTTTAGCCGGCTTGGGCTTTCCGCTCTATCGAGAGCTTTCAAAAAAAATTGGCGATAAAAAAAATCTGGCGGCTCTGATTACGGTCTTCGCAATAGCGCTCGTGATAATACTGCCGTTTTTAGGCGTTCTTTCACTCTTGGCTAAAGAAGCGTTTGATATATTTACCACTGCCCGTGATCAATGGGCTGTTGACCAGTCGTTTATGCAGACCCTAGAACCTATTGCTCAAAAACTCAATTTGGATTTAGGAGAATTAATCCGCAATCAGCTCGCGCCGATAATCGAAAACATTGGGCTTACAATATCCCGGGAAATCGGCGGTTTGCTCTCCGATGCTCTGCGGCTCGCCTTGAATTTCTTTGTTATGATCGTAACCACTTTTTATCTGCTCCGCGACGGAGAAAAACTCGCTAATTTTCTGATTAAACTAAGTCCTTTAAAAACTTCCGATGAATTAAGTCTCTATCATACATTTCGCGAAGCCGGCAAAGCGGTTTTCTTTGGCAATTTTATTTCGGCCATTGTCCAGGGGCTTTTGGGCGGTTTAGGATTTCTTATTTTCGGCATTGGCTCGCCGGTACTTTGGGGCACGGTCATGGCGTTTCTCGCGCTCATACCGTTTTTGGGACCTTATCTGATTTTCCTGCCGGCGGCAATCTATCTTTTTATTTCTGGCGATGCCTTAACGGCAATTTTATTCCTGCTTTACAATATTTTGATTGTCTCGACCGTTGATAATCTGATTAAACCAAAATTAATCAGCGATCGCATAAAAATTCATCCCTTTTTAATACTCCTCTCAATCCTAGGAGGCATCAAAGTCTTCGGACTCTTGGGTATTATTTACGGCCCGCTCATTGCGGCTGTTTTCCTGGCACTGCTTAAGGTATATTTAGAACATGTGGGCGCGAATCCTCACTTAAATAACCAATCATAAATAGCCAAAAACGCTATGAAAAAAATAATTACCATTATAGTTGTCGCTGCGGTGATCATAACTTTTATATTGTCTTTAGTGCCGCTCTATTAATACGGAGGTAAATTTTGGATCTATGACTAGGAAAATTAGTCAGTATATTAAACTAGTTGCGCTAGCTATTTTTATACCAACGCTGGTTTTGGCCCACGCTGAACCAGAGACACGGGCCACTAAAACTAGGGCGCTCATAGTCGAACCGGATCTATTTGTGGCTCAAACCAAACTGCCGATTTGGCTAGAGATAACAGATATCGAGGATGGAGAAAAAATCACCGGCTTAGATGTAAAGATTGAAATTGAAAACGCAGAGGAACAAATTATTTCGACTCCAATCGCAATTCAACGGGGCAATCTGTATGTTTTTGAACCTGTTTTCCCAAGCGGCGGCGATTATACCATTCATCCCGAGTTTAGTTATCAAAATGAAGAACAAAGCTTCGCTTTTCCAATTTTTGTAAGCGAACCGGAATCTCAAAAAACTACTATAATAGTGATTCTGGTTGCAGCCGGAATAGCAATTGCCCTCTTGATTATTTTCCTAGGTCTTAAAAAGAAAAATTGGAAAACCGCAATTATTTGGTCATTAATAGTTTTAGTTTTAGCAGGACTGGCTTATTCTTTATCGGTAGCGCTTCGAACTGGACCGTGGATAATCACCTGCCCGACCGAAGGCACTTGCTTTGCTACTGCCCATATTCACGCCTATGTACCTATATTTATATGCGGTGAGGATTACCGATTGCCCATTGAGGTTGGCAGACTTGACGGTCCGCATACTCACGAAGAAAAAAACATTATTCACTGGCACGACAAACTGCCGTATGATGCGGCGAATCAGAAACTTATGGAGACTACTCCGCTTACCCTCGGCGCATTTTTCGACGCTATGCAAATTCATTTTGACCAAGACGGCATTGCCGATAAAAGAAACGGCGACGCTTGCCCCGACGGCACAACCGGCACCTTAAAAGT
>Ga0213870_1001444_pt1 | contig 10682 bp, 11 predicted proteins | sample WICALVC2017_Meta_FD_160119 | JGI IMG/M metagenome (GOLD analysis project Ga0213870, IMG submission 160119) | Freshwater microbial communities from subterranean cave lake in Wind Cave National Park, South Dakota, United States - WICALVC2017 | ecosystem: Environmental > Aquatic > Deep subsurface >... | reverse complement strand
TAATAGAGTTATAACTGTAACTGACAATCAGACTCCAAGTAGAACACTAACAACTAAGTACGATTCTAAAGCAAGAGTTCTTGAGCAAACGGATCCTCTCTTATATAAAAATATCTATACGTATGGAACAGAATATAGTCCGCTTACTATTAAAGACAAAAATAATAATACCGTAACAAACACATATGATCTTAATGGTAACCTAACGTCTATTATTTATCCCGATACTAAGAAAGTAACTCTACAATATGATGTCAATAATCGGTTAACAAAGATAACTGATGAAAGATATGGTGTTCCTGGTAAAGATACAACAAATACTTATGATGCGGTGGGAAATCTAACGCAAACGAATGAAACAGGGCAATTAACCAAATTTACCTATGATACAACTGGAGAAGCACTAACACTTACAGATCCATTGAATCACATATTAACCTGGACAAGGGATACTTTTGGTAATAAACTTACAGAAAAAGACGCATTGCTTAAGACTACGACGTTTGAATATGACGCTATAGGAAGATTGGAAAAGAAAACAGACGCGAATTTAAAAGCTTTCTCTTTCACATATGACAACAACGGTAATCTTCTGACAAAAATAGATGCAGTAGGCACAACGATTAATGTATACGATAAAGAAAATAGACTTACAAAAGTAACTCTACCAGATAATACGGTTAGCGAATTTACTTACAATGCTTCAGGCGCTTTAACTTCAACAAAAGATCCTGCTCTCAATCTCAATTCTTACGGGTATGATCTATATCAAAATCTTACTTCACAAACGGATGCCCTAAATAAAATTGCATTAAATAATTATGATGCATTAGATAGGCAGACTCAATCAGCTACTCCGCTTGGAAAACTCTATAAATATGAGTATGATGGAAACGGTAATATTACAAAAAGAATAGACGCGAATAATAACGCTACAACGTATCTATATGATGCATTCAACCGACTTACGAAAATAACCTACCCAGATACAAAAATAGTAACGTTCGAGTATGACAATCGTGGTAATAGAACAAAAATGATTGATTCAGTAGGTACATCTACGTATGTCTATGATAACTTTGATAGGCTGACTCAAACAACAAATGTATATGGTAAAGTTCTTCAATATACCTATGATAATGCAAACAATCTAAAAACAATTACATATCCGGATAATGGTACTGTTACATATGCTTATGATAATAATAATCGCTTAACCTCTGTTACTGACTGGAATAGTAAAGTAACAACCTACACCTATAATGATAATAGTACTGTTGCAACACGTTTATTGCCTAATACTGTTAAAACAACCTACACATACGATGCTGCAAATAGGGTAAAAACCATCACGCACACAAAATCAACAACGACACTGGCAAAATATGATTATACTCGTGATAGTGTTGGGAATATTAAGGTCGCAACTGAATCAGGATCATTCGTTGGAACTACTCAAACTGTAAAGTATGACTACGATGTATTGGGAAGAATCACTAAAGCTACTTATCCAAGCAGCAAAACATTTGATTATACGTACGATAAAATGGGTAACAGACTTACACAAAAAATAGACGGTACGACAACAACCACGTATACCTATGATAATGACTACAAACTTACTCAAAAGAATAGTTTTACTTCCTACGCATATGATAATAATGGCAATCAAACCAAGAAGCCTTCAGAAAACTTTAACCCAGACCCAACATATACTTACGACTTTGAAAACAGATTAATAGGCCACGTAACTTCTGCCGGTAACCCCTATGACTGGAAATACGATGGATTAGGCAATAGGCTGCGAAAGAATATGCAAACAGCCGTTACGCGATATATCTATGATACATCAGGTCCACTATCAAGACTTATGGCAACAAGCGGAGATCAAAACTACGCAACAAGTTTCTGGTTCTACGGCTTGGGTCTTATCTACGATACTGATGGTAAATATTATCTTGAGGATGCCAGTGGAAATACCAGATTTACAGCAAATTCCAGCGGCTCCAAATCAACCTCAGCTAACTATGATCCCTTTGGCAACATTCGTTCCTCATCCGGCATACTGCCAGACTTTCTCTTTAACCAACAACTTTTGGATACTGGAAGCAATATGTACTTCCTGCGGGCGCGCTATTATGACCCATCCATCGGCCGATTCATAAGTAGAGATCCAGTAAAAGGTGTTCTTACCAATCCACAAACCCAAAATCCTTATTCGTACTCTTTAAATAGTCCAATAAATTTGAGTGATCCAAGTGGACGTGATGTGTATGGAGGATGTATTGGAGGATCTGCTGGTCTTGCGGTATATGGCACATGTTCTATCTGTATTATTTACTCTACAGATGAAAAGAAATTAGGCGTAGCAGGAACTCTTGGTGGTGGTGGAACGACTGGTTTTAACTTAGGAGTTGGACCTCAACTTATCTATTCAAATGCGAAAAGTTTTTCAGAGTTTTCTGGCCAAGACATTTTTGGTGGAGGCTCCTATGGGGAAATACTTACATTTGGAGGCGACATAAGCCAAAGTATTAATAATCCAAACGTTAGAACATATAGTGCAGGACCAAGTTTAGAGGCGAACATATCGCTACCTTTCCCCCCAGCAGAGTTTCATGGAGGCTCAACCTACACTTGGACTTTAGCTCCATAAGTATTATAATATTTTAAATGTCTACCGAATCAGCATTTATTCTGTTTGTTTTTATTCCAGGCCTTATTCTTGGGATATTTATGACAAAGGCACAGAGAAAATTTCTAAGGTCTTACAGAAAAATTGTAAATCCAGATAGACCAATCTTCTCTGATGAACTTGTACGGCTTTTTAGGCAAAAGCCTGATGAATTTATAAAGTTCATAAAACAAGATTTTGCTGTTTATCTTATTGTGGGTTGGAAAATGTATTGGAAACGATACGAAAACCCTATATTAGAAAGGGAAGCTACATTGGTAAGAAGACTAATCCTTCTCACCTTTATAATTCCATTAATTGGGTTTATTTTGACTATTTTTTTAATTGGAGGAACTAAATAACTATATGAATACAAGAAAACCAATTTTACTAATAGGTCTTGTTGTTTGTATTATTGGCGGTAGTGTCATTGTTGTGAATGAATTGTCAAAGCCATCTGTAAAGGGTGTGTCTACAGCCATTTCGCCGACTCCGACTTTTAGCCCAACTCCTACTTTTATACCAACCCCAACAAGTCAACCTTTATCAACAAAAGTACAGCTCACTTCTCAGCAAAAACAATACGGCGGATGGTATTGGCGGCCTGATTTAAATAGAGCGCAAGTTTGGGTAGCAACTGATTCTGCAGGAAAAGACATTTGGATAGACCACTTCCCTCCCCCAACGCCCACACCGACCCCAAAAACTGCAAACCAGCAGCCATCCACCCAAGGAAACACTATAGGAACAGTTAACTACTCACAGTCTTGTTCAAAGGACGGAAGCAATCAGAATATCCCTAAATGTCCGTAATATTCTTGCTAAATGATTCTACTTGGTAGATAAAATATGTGTGACTGAAGAAAGATTATTAATCTCCCGCTTCGTTATATAGCCTTGTCCGGCGGATTCGAGGAATGAGTTTATTTCTTTAAGTGAGGTAATACCCCCTCTTTTTATGAAGACTTTAAGTATCGAAATAAGAAGGCCTCTATCGTGTGGAATTCGATCTCCTCTCTGCCATCTTGAGAAAATACTATCTTCATATACAAACCCATCATCAGCAAGTACCTTTCCAAATTCCGAAAGTGTAGCAAATTCTGCTCTTAGTCTGAATTTTTTAAACAAAAGGTTAAAAGTTATCATACCCTTTGTCATGGCTCAATAGTAGATATATCATAACGAGAACAATTTGTCAAATATTTGATAGCAGTTATTGTATGTATATTCTTGCATAGTTTTATTGTATAATACAAGTTGTCTTAAGTATATATGTTAACAGCAACACTTGGTGGGATCATAAAAGATTACAGAATCAAAAAAAGACTGTCTCAATTAGAAGTCTCTTTGCGCATTGGGTGGAGAGATACAAGCAGACTCTCCAAAATAGAACAAGGACGGGTTGGAAAACCGACAAGAGAAACAATCGAAAAAATCATAAAAGCATTAGAGCTAACCGAGTATGATAGAGGGAATACGTTACTATCTGCCGGTATTGCACCAGCCAGAGAAGAGGTTAAAGATGTTATATTCAATCTTAGAAGGGATCTCGATAATTTTAAATATCCACTCCTTCTTGTTAATTTTATATGGAATACCCTTTATTTTAATAAACTTTGTCGAGCTCTTTTTGAGTTGCCAGATAAAGAATATCGTTTTCTAGAGGAAAATAACCCAAACTGGCTAGAGGCAATGTTTCTTCGCAAAAGCTTCAGCAATGTTCAGATAAAAGCTGGCTATACGGAAAAAAATATGCGTCCTTTTGAAGAATATCTCATCAGTCATTTTAAATTTGAGCAACGCAGTAATACGAATGAAAAATGGTTTAGGAATTTGTTAAATAAACTTGTTAAAGTCGATCTTTTTCGTAAACTATGGTCTAAAATCCCAGCCTCTACAGAAGAAAATCATTTATTATATAACTACGAAATTAATTATTTTACAGGCAACTGGCGGGGGAAGAAGGAAACTTTAAAGTTTTACATATTTGCAGTTCATCCAACTTTTGATTCTCGCTTTGCCTTATTGTTTCATATGCCTTTAGACGAACACACCTATAGATTTTATGAAAACAAGATTTGATCTTATCTTTTACACCCCAGCAGATAGGGACACAGATGACTATTGTCTAAGGTTAATGGTAAAGACAGAATTGGAAGCTAAATAAGTAGTTGAGAGATTTTTTTAAATTATGTATACCATAGATACATAATGAAAAATTTCTATTATATTAGGTTTTCTTTTGGTGGCTATATCCGGGTTTTTCTTTAAATTGCTTTGATATTTTTTACAATTAACAAAATTATTATTTATGGATTTTATAGCTAAAGCTTGGGAATATTTCTGGTCTGTCTGGCCCAAAAATTTCTATATCTTGATAGCAATATCTGCTATATGTGAAGCTGCGTCTATAACAGTATTCAAGATTAGTGGCAATAGAGGTTTACTTTCTATAGCTGGCTATATATTAGGTTTTTTTGTTGTAGCTTTCTATGCTGAGTCAATAAAATACTCTAGAGTAGCTCAATCATATCCAATCTGGTTGGCATTGATTTCAATTTTAATTACAATAAGCGTGGTTTTTATTTTACACGAAAAAGTTTCTTGGTTATGGCTTATCGGATTTATTTTTACAATTGTAGGTGTAATTATTATTAATCTAAGTTTGCCTCCTGAGAATTGATATTGTTTTCCTGTTCAAGCTCTAACAAATATGTAGGAATCAACCCTTTTGATATGTATTCAGATATCTTTGCTGCTGGCAGATCTTTATATCCATTAATACGACCTCTACACCGAAGAGATCCGCATTTACAGGGTAGTTGACTCACAGTGGTTTCAAATTCCATAGCAGCATAATCAACTTTAATTTCTTCACCTTTTTTAATTTCTTTATATGCAACCACCTCTATATAGCGATCTTCTTTATTATTAACAGTGTATATATAAGCATTTGGATCACAGGAATGATTTAAATAGTGTCCTAATCCTGGTCTACCATCTGTACCAATTAATGGTTCTATATGTTCATTAGGACCTGACTGAAATGAGTACTTTGTGCGGTTAGAACTAATGGGGCCATTGACTGTAAACACCAAATTACATGGTTGGAAGAGTTTGTTGGCTATAATTCCTAACTCTCCTTCAAGAAAGGTGCTTGGTTTTACCACAACCCCATCACTTACAAGTTTAATTGCCTCGGAAATAGTTGAATCTGCCTCTTTCATAGCCAATTTAGAATATAAGAAAATGCTGCTACTTGTCAACTATGTAGATTTTAGGTTTAGGTAAAGCATGGTAATCGGTAAAAAATGAGGTAGTGTATGCTCCAATATCATGAATAATGATTCTATCTCCCATAATTAAGTTTTCTGGAAGCATTATGTTAGTTGCAAGCGTATCGTCTGGGTCTAAAGTATTTCCTGAAATATTATATTTGATCAAGAAACCTTTTTTTAACGACCCAATCGGATATGTTAATCTCCCACGACTTTCTAATATCTCAATTAGCCCATGATATATGCCAATATCAACAAAGAGCCATCTATTTTTATCCCGCTTAATATTTCTAAGGATAGTGCTAACTAAGATTCCTGTATCTGCCACAAGTATTCTTCCGGGTTCTGCCCAAAACTCCATATCTTTTGGTAAATTTTTAATTGAATCACGAACAATCTGTACAATTTCTTTTATTGTTATGCATTTATCGAAGTTATATTTAACAGGAAAACCGCTTCCAATATTTAAAATACGTAGTGTAGGAATTGTTTTATAATATTTATTAATAATTAAATTGCAGAGTTTAATAGCTTCTATCCAAGGAGCAAGCGACATGTTTTGTGAACCCACGTGGAAACTTAACCCATAAATAGAAATTGAATTTTCAGTCGCAAAATTCAAAATTTTATATATCTCACTTATTGATGCCCCAAATTTATCATTATATTCATAAAATGTTCCTTCAACAGGAGGACAAATGCGCAGAAAATATCTTGTATCAGGAGCATATTTTATAAGGAGTTGAAGTTCGTCAAGAGTATCGAAGGTATAATTCTCTACCTTGCATTGTAGCGCTGTGTTGATATCAGTTGGTAATTTGATGGGGTGTGTGAATAATATACGTGAAGGAGAAATGCCTGCACTGATAACCAATTTTATCTCGCCAATTGTTGCTGCGTCGAAGTTGCTACTTTCTTTATTTAGTGTTCCCAAAATTTCTTGTAGCGGGTTCGTCTTCACAGAGTAAAAAAATTTAAATCTAGGGAATAATTTTTGGAGAGCCTGATAGTTATGACGTAGAACTTTTAGGTCGAAAACATAGAACGGCGTTTCTTTTTTTAATATAATTTTCCTAAGTTCTTGATCTTGCATGTAGAATGCTTTATATGTGGTTCTTGACATTTGCATAAACAATATATAACAATAGTATCTAAGGATAAAAAGAATATCAAGGTGGTTTTTGCATAAACAAGATAACTTGATAGATGGTGTGAAATTAAATAGAGAATCAAAAATTTTACTTATTTATTTTGCAGTAATCGTTATTTGGTGGCTTGTACTGTACCTTCAAAATATCCGCTATGAAACTGTAAATTACCTTTACCAATTTGCCTTTGGTCTTATTCCGCTGCTGGGTGGAATTTCTGGGATTATAAAATCAAAAAAATGGGGGGGGCTAAAAAGTAAGGTCGGATCAGCATTATTTTATATATCTCTTGGTCTTGTGACTTGGGGAATAGGTCAAATGATGTGGTCTGTATTGTATAACATTATTCTAAAAGTTGAGGTGCCCTACCCATCGCTAGCAGATATCGGTTATGTTTTAAGCTGGCCATTGTGGGCTGTTGGAATAATTAAATTATCACACGCAACTGGCGCCAGATTTTCTTTAATAAGATTTAAAGGAAAAGTTTTTCTTTTTGTAATACCAATAATACTAGTTCTTTTCTCATATTACTTTTTGGTAGTGGTAGCTAGAGGCGGTTTGCTTACAGACATATCAGGAGGATATCTAAAAGTGTTCTTCGATCTTGCGTATCCAACAGGAGATGTTGTAATTTTAACACTAGCAGTTTTAATATATGGCTTATCATTTAATTATTTGGGGGGTAAGTTTAAACTGCCTATTATAATTCTTTTGCTTGGGTTTGTAGTAAACTATTTCGTTGATTTTTCGTTTTCCTACGTAACTACGGCAGAAACGTATTACAATGGACATTGGGTTGATCTTTTGTTTCCCACAGCCATGATGCTTATAGCCTTTGGCGTGAATAGCTTTGATACAAAGACTTAATTAATAAAATATTCATTTTATTTTATGGATATTTTTGCTAAGATAGCTGAAAAAATTATTAAAGAACAAGAGACGATTATTGGACCTGTTGCCCTGGAGCAGGCAAAAAAAGTTGCAGGACTTAAGATCGATTGGCCAAAACATGTGGTGGTTCTAGAGGGCGATAAGAAAGAAATCATAGAGAAGCTGGTCGAACAGTATGAATATCTCTTCGGTCAAGCCTCGGTTGAGGTGTGTAAGGATGCGGTTAGAGGCATCATCTCCAAAATTCCCCAAGACCAAATGCCGCAGTTTCTGCAGTAAGGATATTTGACAATAAATATAATCTAGACTATTCTGTTGTTATGGCTCAACCATGGTCTCCTCATAAAGTTCAGGGTCTTCTTTATAACTTAGCCATAATTATGGCTTCTTCGCTTTACTTAGAAGATTTGGTGCATCGTCTGCTCAAAGAGTTGCTTTCTACAATGCGTATCACTCGCGGAGCGTTTGTCCTCATTACAGAGATGGGTAAAATTTATGAGGTAATGCATGAGGGTTATGTTTTGGCTCCTGAGTTTGACGAAAAGGAGATAAAGATATTTTTTGATCAAAAGAAGACGTTAGTTTTTGAAAAACTAACGGATAGCCACATTAAGAATGTTATGCGGAAACTTGATGCGAATGTAGTTGTTAACTTACACACAGAGGCAGAATTTGTTGGCTTGTTAATCTTAGGAAAAAAGCAAGCAGGTGCGTTTTATTCGCCTTACGACCTGCAGGTTCTTGATATCTTATCTCCGGAGGCTGCAGTTGCAATCCAAAATGCCCGAAGTTTTGAGGAGATTCGGCGATTTAATATAACCTTGGAGGAAAAAATTGCTAAGGCAACAGATGAGCTTAGAAAAGCAAACGTTGAAGTTTACAAGAAAAATGTAGAGCTTGCTAAATTAGGGAAACGGCTCGGAGAGGCTAATGACAAGCTAAAGACATTGGATAAATTAAAAGACGAATTTCTTTCTCTTGCATCGCACGAACTTAGAACCCCCATGACAGCTATTAAGGCGTACCTATGGATGGTATTGCGGGGACAAGGCGGAAAAGTTACCGGAAAACAAGCCAGCTACCTAAATAGAGCATATAACTCAACCAGTCACTTAATAACGCTTGTAAATGATATGCTGGATGTTTCACGGATAGAATCGGGAAGAATTACGCTTAATTTGGGAGAGATAAAATTAGTTCAACTTATCGATGATGTTGTAGCCGAGATTACGCCTCGTGCTACCGAACTAGAAATAGAAATTGCTGTAATGCCCTTACCCTCTTCGCTCCCATCAGTTATGGGAGACTACGATAAAATAAAAGAGGTTCTAATAAATTTAGTAGGAAATGCTCTTAAGTTTACCCAGCACCAGAGCGGTGCTGGGTTTACCCCAAAAAAAGGCAAAATAACGATTAGCTTTAGGCAAAATGATGGAATGGTTGAAACAAGCGTAACAGATACAGGGGTGGGCATTAAGAAGGAAGATATACCAAAACTTTTTCAGAAATTTATTATGGTAGGCGGAAGCGAACAAAAAGCGCTAAATACACAAGGAACAGGATTGGGGCTTTATATTTGTAAGTCAATAATCGAACTTCATGGGGGGAAAATTTGGGTAAAATCAGAGGGTATTGGCAAAGGAACCTCATTTACATTCTCTTGCCCCATAGTAAAATTGCCCTCTTGACAAAAAGAAAACAATATGGCTACTATAAGTGTAGTTCAAAAATAAACATGGACAAATTTTTATTCCTCAACAAAAAACTTTCCAAAGGTTTCACCCTCATAGAACTTCTCATCGTCATAGCAGTGATTGGAGTTTTGGCAGCAGTAGTTTTGGTAGCGATTGATCCTGTGCAACAGTTAGCGCGGGGAAGAGATGCGGGAAGAAAGTCGGCTGTTGGACAACTGGGAAGAGCTACGCAAGCTTACTATACGGTTAATACCAGTTATCCTACAGTTACGCAGTGGACGGCTGTGCCTAATATCCTTGTATCATCTGGAGAAATTAGGACTTTTCCAACCGGTCCTGTCTATTCAGCAGGTCCGGTTGCTTGTACTACTAATGCTGTTTCCACCTATTGTTTTAATATAAATCTGGCTGCAACCGATGTAGTAATATATGCTCGACTAGAGGCAAGAGCTGATAATAATAGATGCCCTGTTCTTACACCTAGTGCCTGGTTTGTTTGGTCGTCTGCTGATTCAAGATCAGGGGTGGTATGTGGTGTTGGTGTTACTGAGCCAGGTCCAGGATCCCAAGTCTTCTTGCCCTAAGTATTAACTTCTTCCTAAAATTGACTTTCTTGAAGAGTTCCCCTTTCTCTTATTTCTCCACCTTTCGTTAGCGACTTTACGACTGGGAATACGACAAACACGGCTGTAATAGATCTTATAGTAAACTGCGTTCTTGACAGAGATCTAATATTATGTCTAGACTAATTATATATGAGAAAACTTTTAGGATTTAAATTAAATTTCTCTCTTAAAAAAGGCTTTACCACAACTAGTTTACCACGGATCAGTTCACATGATCGTGGTTTACCGTGGTTTACATAGTCGTGGTTTCACCCTCATAGAACTTCTCATCGTCATAGCAGTGATTGGAGTTTTGGCAGCAGTAGTTTTGGTAGCGATTGATCCTGTGCAACAGTTAGCGCGGGGAAGAGATGCGGGAAGAAAGTCGGCTG
>Ga0213870_1001443_pt1 | contig 10689 bp, 9 predicted proteins | sample WICALVC2017_Meta_FD_160119 | JGI IMG/M metagenome (GOLD analysis project Ga0213870, IMG submission 160119) | Freshwater microbial communities from subterranean cave lake in Wind Cave National Park, South Dakota, United States - WICALVC2017 | ecosystem: Environmental > Aquatic > Deep subsurface >... | reverse complement strand
TCTGTTGCAAGAAATCCGAAAAATCATGTAAAACAGGTTCGGAAAGGCATCCTGAAAATCAACAAAAATCAAAAAACTAATTTTTGGGACAGGCTCTAGTTACGAACCAAAAGTGTTTTTTCATGATGTTTCGTTGTCTATTTTTTCTATGCTTTACTTTCCTGTGTTCTGTCCAAGCTTCAGAGAAGAGTGTATTAGTTACGCGGGCAGTGGACGGAGATACCTTGCTATTGGAAGATGGACGGCGGATTCGTTTGATCGGCATCGATACTCCGGAAATTCATGACGAAGAAAAATTAAGGAAAGAAAGTGAATTTTACGGCAAGGATGTAGACAAGGTTCGTACGATGGGAGAAAAGTCCAAGGCGTTCGTGCAAGGGTTGGTGGTAGGAAAAAAAGTGAAATTGGAATACGATATTTTTAATGCGACAAATGCTCATAAGGATAAGTATGGGCGGACACTCGCGTATATAAAATTCGATTGTAAGAAACCCCCTCAGGAATTGTTGGAGTATTTCAAAGCGAGAGGTTTGACATTCCAATGGAAAAAAGAAGATGTGATTTTAAATGCGCTCATTGTGCAATGCGGGTATGCACGGGTGTTTAATAAATTTCACTTCAAATATAAGGATCAATTCAAACAGTTCGAGAAAGAAGCAAAAAAAAACCATCTGGGAATGTGGAAATTAGACAACACGGATCCCGGCAATTTTTAAACCTAAATTCAGCAGTTGAAATCAGTGAGGAGTGCCTTGAGGGCACTCCGAACAAGAGCCTATTTCTAAATGCAAGGAAATTAGATGGTTTGGAGAAAAAAATCGACCAAGGTGTACTCACCGTACAAATTCGACACCGTCGAATTTAATTCGGGTGCCAAAATTCTGGGAGATTTTTTTCGAAAACATCTAATTTCAAAGCAGTTATGACTCGCCGTAGATTTCAACTGCTGAATTTAGGTTAAAGGCGTCTATTACATTATTATCGAAAAAAAAGGGGATTTTTAGAAGTGCCCTTATACTGCCGTTGAGCGGCAAAGTTTTCCCAATTCTCCCTTACTCATTTTCCACGACTTTCATGGAGTCTTCACAAAGCCATGTTTTCCGAATGAGTGCATCTAGATTCCCTGCGGACAGGATGACCTGTATTTCATGAGTGGGTCGCGCTTGCAGATGTGCACACAGTTCAGAAGTTTTGATGCGTATACATTTTTCTTTCCCAATTTTTTCGGAAAGTTTTAATAGTAGGGCCTCCGCATCCCCAGTTTCTTCAGCCCTGTGAACGTCCGCCAGAATCACAAAATCGGAAGAAGCCAGTATTTCTGAAAATCCATCTAGGAATGTAGACAATCGGGTCAGACGATGCGCTTCAAATATGGACACCAAGGGTTGTGTGGGAAAATGTTTTCGCAGAGTGGAAAGCACCGTTTGAATTTCTGTGGGGTGGTGCGCATAATCCGTATAGAGACGGCCACCATCGTTTTGTTCTTTCAAAACTTCGAGCCGTCGTTTCACGCCGAGAAAATGGGGTACTGCGGTTTTAATTTCTTCGTTCGATAGCCCGCAGGCATGGGCACAGGCACTCGCAAGGGTGATGTTCAAGGCGTTGTGCCATCCCCAAAGCGGGCTTTGACAATGCAGGCTCCCTTTCGAACTAGTGATTTGAAGTGATAACCCGTTTTTGTCTTCATGCACTTCCTTCAAAACGTAATCCCAAGAACCGTTCAGACCACATTTGATCAAGCGTTCTCCACGAAAAAATTTCAGGGAGATGTCTAAGAGGGTGCGGTCTTCAGCGTAGATCACCAGGGTTGAGTCGGAGGGCAGAGTCCCAATGAATTGAGAGAATGTTCGAATCAAATGAGCTTTCGTCGGATATTCGTCCACATGCTCGTGATCCAGATTGGAGATCAGAGTCACCTTGGGTCTAGCTCTTAAAAATGTAGGCTCGCTCTCATCCATTTCAGCCACAAAGAATTCGCCGGATCCACGTCTGTAGTTTGAATCCCATACGCGGTCAGTTCCTCCGCCACACACCGTAGGATCGCGTCCTGCTTTTGCGAGAATTGTCCCAGTCAAAAAGGTAAGTGTGGTTTTTCCGTGGCTTCCAGTGATGGCCACCGTCCCATCACCACAAAGCTTTTGAGCAAGTGCTGCGCCACGTTCCAATACGGGAATTTTCTGTTTTCGCGCTTCTATCAAAATAGGATGCGTTTCTGGAATAGCATGTGTGTAAATCACAAGTTCGTAATCACACACATTCACGTTGTGCTCAGAAAGGATACGAAACCCTTCCGTTTCCAGAATCTTCAATTGATAAGAAGAATGAAGATCACATCCAGAAATCGCAGCGCCCGCATCTTTGTATAAACGCGCCAGAGCTGAAACACCAATACCACCAATGCCCATCATGAGGATTTTTTGATTTTTAAGATCCGCATTCATTTTTTCAGGGAACCTTTAATCTCAAAAAATCGTTTGCGATATCTAAAGCTGCGTTCAAAGTGGCGTATTTTTTTTGATTCTTGCGGCAAAGTGCCTGTGCCGTTGTGTCCTCAAGCAGAGCGAATAATTTTTCTTTTCCAGAAGAAGAATACAATTCTTCTTCTTCCATCATCCATCCGGTGCCATGCTGTTCTGCAAAGGAAGCGTTTGCTTTTTGATGATCTTCCGCTGCAAATGGAAAAGGCACATAAACTGTCGGAATGTTGAACAGGTTTAGTTCTGCAATGGCTCCGCCTCCAGCGCGTGCAATGCAAAAATCAGATAACGCGTAGACAGATGCCATGTCTTCACAAAAGGATTCACAATAAACTTTCACACCGAGTCTTTGGTATAGCGCACGACATTCGAAAAGGAGCTTGTCTCCAGTCAGATGGATTAGTTGAATGTTTTTTTTCCGTGAAACCAGTTCTTCGATGGATTGCAATGCCCATTCGTTCAATCTTTTCGCGCCCTGAGAACCCCCAAAAATAAGGAGGGTGAAAGTGTCGGGAAGGAGCCCCAATTTTTCGGCAGCCTGTGCCAGTTTTTCAGCAGTTTGTGAACAGTGGATCTCAGAAGTCGCCAAAGATTCTCTCAAAGGGTTTCCCGGACATTTCAACTTTTCAGAATACATCACATTGCTGCAAGGCATACTCAGGTAAGCGATTTTAACGAAGGGCAGTAAAATACGATTCGCTTTACCCATAATGACGTTTTGTTCCAGTAAAGCCGCTGGAATTCTAAAAATATAAGAAAGTAAAATCGGCAGGGTTCCAGCGCCGCCACCCGCAGATACGGTTCCAAAAATAGGACGCGTTAAAAACAGACGGATCAAAAAAAACAAACTGGAAATGAGGCCCCAAATGGGACGCCAAAAATAGAGACTTTTCAGTTCAGCATATTTCACTTCAGGCAATATGTGATGCTCAGACTTCATTTGCGTCGTGAAAAAAGGAGTGATTTTTTTGTCGCTCACCAGAAACAAAACGGACACATTTTTATTTTTTGCAATTTGTTCACCCAGCGCAATACCCGGAAGTAAGTGTCCTCCCGTGCCGCCGCAGGAAATGAGAATGAGAGGTGGTGAATGTGTAGTAGAAGCCATGAGTTGAAAATAAATGACGAAAAAAATATGGGAAAAAAGAAGATTAGTGGGAGATAGGGGGAACTTTTGTGAACAAAAGTTCCCCCAACCCCCTTCAAAAAACTTTAATTAGAAAACATGAGAGAAGCAATTGTTAACAAGTGTATCCAGGATAATTTGCTATTCAATAGTTGTTCCTCAATCAAAGTTTTTGGGCGCTTGCCGTTCACGGCGAGTGCCCCAGTCAAAGTTTAGAGTCTGAACTGAATTTTTTAACTGTTTCCCAAAGAAATGCGTCTGTCAATCAAATAGGAGGAACCGGAGATTTTTTTAAGGTATTTTTTAATTTCGGCGCCTGCTGTTGCGATTTCTCCGACGTGTTGAAATTTATTTCCATTTTCATTGATAACTACGGAGATCGATACGGAAATAAAGGGAAAAGTCGTGGGCTGTCCCTTTCGGTCGCGGCTCAAAATAAAGCCTTGTTTTTGCGTTTCTTTATCATAATGCAATGGAGCCATCGAATCGAATTTCGAAATGTAGCTCAGACAAAAGGGTTCGATCGAAGGGTCCGGCGCTATCACCAAAAAATCGTCTCCGCCCACATGCCCCACAAAAATATCGTTTTCGGCGCCATATTTGTCGCGACATTCGAGTAAAAGGTTTGAGGCAAAAGAAATCACTCTGTCACCAGCCATGTAACCGTAAAGGTCATTGTAAGATTTGAAGTGGTCAATATCCACATAAGCAATGGCGAGTGGTTTTTTATCTGCGAGAATTTTCTCGAGATTTTCTTGAATCGCTAAATTGCCGGGAAGTCGTGTCAGTGGGTTTGCGTTCAATGCCCCACGCATATCTTTGACGGAACGTTTGATCCTCGCCGATAATTCTTCTTCTTGAAAAGGCTTTAGAATGTAATCTGTGGCTCCACTTTCGCAAGCCTTGATCCTATCCTGCACGTCGTCTTTGTCACTCAGTACGATGAAGGGGATATAACATACCAGCGCATGCTTTTTCACGCGTTCGCAGGCATTCCAGATGGGGCCCCAATGTGAAAAATCACCAATGATGAGAGAGGGGTCTTCGTGTAGGGCGCTGTAAATCATCTCCTCCACAGAATGCACCGGAACAAGATGATAATCCATATTCTGAAGTAATTTTTCCAAAACGGGATCCGAAAGATTGGGAATCAACACTTTTTCTTTAGCTTTCATGAATGAACCCCCTGAAATCGGACTCAACAAATTTTTCGTCACGCGATTCGGAATTTTTCTGTTACTGGATTTCTCCATTCAGGTTTCGTGATCGTTTTGGAAGAGATCACTTTTTTGCGTTTGAGTTCTTCTTTTGATTTTTCACTGTATTTAGAAATGTTCAACAAAATCCCAACCACCATCAAATTCATGATCATGTTCGATCCGCCAAAACTGATGAATGGCAAAGGAATTCCTTTCGTCGGCACAGTGCCAGTCACCACCGCAATGTTAAAGAGTGCCTGCAACGAGATCATCGAACAACAGCCCACTCCACACAAATGAGTGAAACGATCAGCCGCATGCAGAGTCACACGGAAGGCGGCCACGGTAAAAATAACGAAAGTAAGAATTACTGAGACACTGCCCACGAACCCCAGTTCCTCGGCTAAAATAGAAAAGATAAAATCCGTATGCGCCTCGGGAAGATAAAAAAGTTTCTGCGTGCTCTCTCCAAGCCCCACACCGCTCAAGCCGCCTTTTCCGATAGCTAAAAATGATTGCACGATCTGAAAACCGCTCCCTTGTGGGTCTTTCCATGGATCTAAAAAAGTGAAGATGCGCCGCAGACGGTAGGGAAACTGAACAATACAATAAAACAAGATCGGCAGTCCGGAAATCGCCAGTCCTAACAAATAACGCAGACGTACTCCGCTAACGAATAGGATGAGGAAAGTCACAGCGCTCATCATGATCGCAGTGCCCAAGTCCGGCTGAGTAAGAACTGGTAAAATGGCCAGTCCTGCCAGTACTAGTGGAAACGCCACTCCACGCCAAAAATATCCTGCAGCCTTCGGAACCCAATCGAAATACGCCGCCAATAAAATGACAAGCGCAATCTTCATGAATTCTGAAGGCTGCAAGGTGGAAAACCCCAGTCCAAGCCAGCGTTTCGCACCTCCCACTTTGACTCCCAAGGGTGTGTGGGTCAACAAAACTAAACCCAGCACACTCAGAAAAATTAATGGGGCTAAGGCCTGCAGGCTTTTGAGCGGGAAAATATAGGCAACAAACAGAGTTAAACTGCCCAAGGTCACCCACAAAAGTTCTTTTTTTAAGAAATAAAAAGAACTCTGAAGTTCCCGCTCTGCATAAATACCGCTTGCCGAAAACACCATCGTGACCCCCAAAAACATGAGGGCCATGGCAGAAAATAAAACCCAATACCGATCTTTCAAATGATAAGTTTCTCCTTATACGCTACAACCGGAATCATGATTTTCTGGCCTTCCACGAGAATCTGTCCTTGCTGGATTTTGTTTTGCGCCATGATTTTTACTGCGCTAGAACCGTAGAGACTAGCTAGTTTTTCTAGTGTGTCTCCCAATTCCACTGTGTGCTGCACATATTGAGTTACGCGAGTCATCCAGGAGAACTCTGTTTTCACAGGCAGCCCACAATAAGCTCCTCCCAAGTAACCTAAGTAACACCCTTGCAGGATCAAAGTTAACGCCACTATCTTTGTCATTCCGTTTGTCTTCATCATTTGTCCCATCGTTTTTCCCTCTCTTGAATAGATGTTCTTACTCAATAAACACGATCACTGAGACTCTCTGTCACAAGTCCTTATCTTTTTTCTCCAACACACTTCGTAAAAAAAGCGCCTCGCTCTGCGTAGTTTTTAAACTGATCAAAACTCACGCAGGCCGGAGAAAATACCAGGAACTTTTCATCCTCGACCCAGTGAAGAGCTATATCCAGTGCCTCCTTCACACTTTCTGCTTTTCGTAAACTGACCTTGCCTCGAAACAAAATGTCCAGAGCGGTTTTCACTTCCCCGAACGCCACCACTTTTATTTTTCGTTTTTGTAATTCTTCACAAAGAAATTCAAAGGAAAGCCCTTTGTTGCGCCCACCCAACATCAGAATCAAAGGTTCAGAAATTGCCTGAATGGCTTTGAGCGCACAATCTGGAGTCGTGGATTTAGAATCGTTCACAATACGAAGCCCTCCTATCCCTTGGATTTCCTGCTGACGGTAAGGGAGCCCCTTGAAAGTCAACAATCCTTCCCGAAGTGAAGGGGTTTCTTTCTGAAGCAAAGAAATAGCCGATAACGCAAATAAAGCATTTTCTCTATTGTGTCTTTGATGCAATGCAGTTTCTGCAAGCGACAGACGTATGTCGCGATCTCCTAAAAAACCTTCATCCACTGCTTCCCAATGAACCATTCCTGAGGCATGTGCTCCAGAAACACGGCATAATTTTTTGTGTTCTCCCAATTCCGGATGCCGCTTCAGCAGCGTCTCATGCAATACCCAAGCAGCTTTGGAAGAATTTTTCCGAAACAAATTCAATTTTAAATCCTCATATTCTTCAAAGGATGCGTGACGATCTAGATGGTCCTCAGTGATTTCAAGGCACAAGGATACCTCCGGTTCAATCCCTTCCGTCCTTTCCAATTGAAACGAAGACAACTCCAGCACCTTTACCGTACTTTCAGAATCTGAATAGGAAACCACTTCCGACAGCGGCAATCCAAAGTTCCCGCAGGCAATCGCTTTGGTTCCTGAAAAATTCAGTAAATGTGCAATTAAAGACACTACCGTGGATTTACCATTCGTGCCTGTCACTGCAATGACAGGCCCTTTTAAATATTTCCAGGCAAATTGAATTTCCGAATTCACCTGAAATTGTTTCATCAAAAACTGAAAACAATTTTCAGCTAAATTAATTCCCGGACTGACCACCACCAAAGTATCTTTCTCACATTTCCGAATTTCATCCAGTGCCACGAAAGAAAATCTCAGCGCTTCACATTCTTCCAGCATATTCGCATCCAATTCTGTCTTCGGTTTATCGTCATACACAAACACACGATACCCAACCTTTGCCGCAAGCTTCGCCGCTGAAAATCCCGACTTGCCCAGTCCCAAAATAATAATAGGTGTGGTTTTATTCATAGTCATTCAGTCACTCGCCGTGACAGGCAATGTTGGGAACAAGGAGAGCAGGTGGGAACAGGGAGATAGGAATGAGAGAGAAACAGTTCTTGAGCAGCAGCATTTTCAGCAACCCCGTTTGGGGTCACTCGCCGTTCGCGGCGAGTGACCCGTTAAAGTTTTTTGAAAGGGTCTGGGGAAACTTTTGTCCACAAAAGTTTCCCCAGTTTCATTCTCCATTTCCCCTTTCCCCTTTCCCTTCTCCATTTCTCTTTCTCCTCTCTTCATCTAATTTTGAGTGACACTAATCCTACCAATGCAAAGATGACTGCTAGGATCCAGAAGCGGACGACGATATTGGGTTCACTCCAGCCCTTCATTTGAAAATGATGGTGGATGGGTGCGCATAAAAAGATACGTTTCTTGCGTAATCGGAAGGATCCTACTTGCAAGATCACAGAAAGTGCTTCCATCACGAACACACCGCCGATCAAAACTAAGTACAATTCTTTTTTGATTAAAACAGCGATCAAACCAAATGTGCCTCCGATGCTTAAAGCGCCGGTATCTCCCATGAACACTTGAGCAGGATTTGCGTTCCACCATAAAAATCCGAGCCCAGCGCCCACCATTGCCGAACAAAAGACAGCCAATTCTGAGCTTTCACGCACATATTCTAAAAATAAGTAATCACAGAAAACTTTGTTTCCGATCACATAAGTCATGACCGTGAATGCGAGTGATGCGATCACAGTGCACCCGATCGCCAACCCATCCAACCCGTCTGTCAAATTCACAGCATTGGAGGTACCTACGATGACCAGTACAATGAAGATTAACCACACCCAGCCTGGAGAATCGATAAATCCACCCTTCACAAAAGGTATATAAATTTTAGTGGCTAGATCTTTGATGTCAGAAAATTGCATCAAATAAATACCCAATCCCACAGCCAGCAAAGCCTGCGCAAAAAATTTTTGTTTTGCACTGAGCCCCTGAGCCTGTTTTCCGTGAATTTTTGCGTAGTCGTCTACAAAACCGATCAAACCAAACAGTACAATTCCCAAGATTGCTATGAGTACATAAGGATGCGTGATGTCCGCCCAAAGAATGGACGACACAACTACAGAACCCACAAACATCACTCCCCCCATTGTTGGCGTCCCTTGTTTTGCTTTGTGCTGTTCGTAGAGTGGAAAGTTTTCCTTCGGACGGATTTCAGCGCCCATTTTCAAAGCACGTAATTTTCGAATCACCCAGGGTCCAAAAATAAAAGTCAGAACCATCGCCGTCAAAGCTGCCAATCCCATTCGGAATGTGATGTAACGAAATACGTTTAAAAAATGGAACTGATCCATGAAGGGTAAAAAAATAAATTTAAACATGAGTTTTCTCTTCCACTCCGAAAAACTTCTGCAAACCTTCCGCTACTTTTTCCAGTTTGTTTGCTCTGGACCCCTTGATTAATAAGCAATCTCCCGGTTTTAACTTTTGATTCAAAAAATGAATCATCGTTTCTTTATCCTCAAAATGCAGCACTTCTTTAGAAGAATGCTTCTCCACACAAATCCCGGTCACCTTTGCCCAATTTCCTAATGTGAACACCTCATCTATCAAAGTTTTTGTGATCACCTCTCCCAAATGTTGGTGAGCCTCTTCTGCGTGTGTTCCTAATTCTTCCATGTTTCCCAGCACCAAATATTTTTTTCCGGTAAACACCAATTCATCTAAAGTCCGCACGGCTGCTTCTGCAGAGACTGGATTGGCATTATACGCGTCATTCACCAAACGGATTCCTCCCCGTAGTAAACAAAGTTCCATACGCATCTCTGAGGGTTTAAAATTTCTAACACCCTCTTGAATACGAGAGAGCGGAACCCCCAGCACAAAACAACAAGTCACTGCGCAAGCCACATTTTCAGCCAGATGTTTACCGATCATGGATAATTCAAACATCTGCGTTTTTCCTTCGATCACAAGCGGTATTTTCAAAACAGTTTTTTCTACTGGTTCTGTTTGCTTTACAGATGTCCACGAACAAAAAACATCCTTCTCTCCAAAACCAAAATCCCACAATTTTTTCCTATCTTTTAGATTCCCCCTTAATAAAGGGGGATTAAGGGGGATGTTTTCCCCTATAAAATTGCAGGCGCTGAAAACATCTCTAAAGGCTTCAAAACGTTTCAGATTGGAATTCAGCACTAATTTCCCATCTTCTTTTAAAACGTCTAACATCTCTGCTTTTGCTGCCACCAATGCTTCAAAAGAAGAAAAATTTCCTAAATGAGCTCCAGACACATTGACCACAACCCCCAGATTTGGTTTTGCAATTCCCAGCAAATTCCGTATCTCCCCGGGATGATTCATTCCCATTTCCAAAACAGCGAATTTTGTTCCCTCTTCCATAGAAAGCAAAGTGAGAGGAACTCCCAAATGATTGTTGAAGGATTTTTTGGAATATACGGTCTTCTCAAATCTCTCCAAAATCTGTCCCAACAAATCCTTCGTTGTAGTTTTACCATTCGACCCGGTGATCGCTATCACATAGGGATTCACTCGATCTCGCACCCAAGTGGCCAACGTTTGCAAGGCCAGGAGAGTGTCTTTCACACACAACAACAAAATTTTTTTCATTTTTATCGAAGCCAGCATCGAAGCTTCCAATGGCCTTGAAAATACAAACCCAACACAGCCCTTGGAAACAGCCTCCGCAATGAAGTCATGCCCATCAAAAATATCTCCTCGAATCGGCCAGAAAAAGTCCCCTGCTTTCAAAACTCTGGAATCCGTCTGAATCTCAAAAGGAGTCGGATTTGCCAAGTTGACCGATTCCGTCAACACAGTGCGCAGCGCCTCTAAAAGATGAAAAGATTCAAACTTCATTGTTTCTTCCACGTTCATTTTACGAAGGGAGACCAGGGAGGACTTTTTCTTTCCTAAAAAAAAGTTCTCCCTGGTCTCCCTTCGTAAAATGAACGTGGAAGAAACAATG
>Ga0213870_1001442_pt1 | contig 10694 bp, 9 predicted proteins | sample WICALVC2017_Meta_FD_160119 | JGI IMG/M metagenome (GOLD analysis project Ga0213870, IMG submission 160119) | Freshwater microbial communities from subterranean cave lake in Wind Cave National Park, South Dakota, United States - WICALVC2017 | ecosystem: Environmental > Aquatic > Deep subsurface >... | reverse complement strand
CATAGGCCGAACCATTAGAGTACGTTTTGGAGCTACATCAGATGCGTCAGATCCTACCACCTTTCGCATTGACGATGTAAGCATACAGACAAACTAAAGCAGGACTAATTTGTTCTACGGGTATGGGGTCAGGCTTGCGCTATTGCATTATTATAACACTGCAATATTCTTCCTTTATAACTTTTTTCCTCTTTCATTCTCTTTTCTATTTTGTTTGCAATCAGGCTCATCGTAGCAACACCCCGATTAAATCTTATCCCAATTTACCTAGACTTGCAACATTGAGTTCCTTGCCCTAAAACAGAGATGGTGGTTTTAAAAAGTAGCAAAGCCCCCTTGGCTATTGGGTTTCGGGCGAGCACCGTACTCACCCGATAGGCAGTGGTTCATCCTGCGGTAGGTAAAGAAAAGAAGCTTGTCATTCCCGAGAAGTGATAGGGCAAGCCCGAATGATTCTATCGGGCTTGCCCCCTGCCCCCTGCCCTATGTTCTCATGGGGTATCACTTCTGGGGAATCTATCATTAGTTTAGTAAAGATTTCAAAACCATATCCCCGATAAAGCATTTCGGGGATGACATTTTAGTGGGTTGGGTGCGAAGGTTGGTTTTGGCGAGTTTTTTGCATCTCGCTGCGCCTGCTTGGTGTAGATAAGTCGCCACACGTTACCACCCGACCTCCTCGCTACAGTCTTTGATAGGCGTATTCAGTCCTTTTTGGATTTTTTTGCTCATCCCGGGAATTGATGAAAGATAAATCGTCTCTTGTATTGCCCTCCAATCTTCTTCTGATAGCAGGACAGCGCTCCCCCTCTTGCCTACAATCTGGATTGGCTCATGTGATAATGCCGTCTCGTCGAGTAGGTTAAAAAGGCGTGTCCTTGCTTCGCTGGCTCTTAACGTCTTCATCTCTTACCTCCATCTAAAATCGTACAACATTTTGTACGAGATGGCAAGTCTCCCAAGATGTTGTTCTAAATATCGGCACAATTCCAATAAATGCGATTCTTTCTCTGACCCCTGCTGACCCCTGACACACGGGTAGATTTCTTTCATGGTAGAGTAGGGAACAGGTTTCATCATTCAGTAGGCAACGCCTATCTGTTTCCGCCCCTTTCGTCTGGCGGTGCCTCAATAGCTTTGCCATAGCCAGTTTCACCTGTCCCCCCTCATCAAACCGTGCGTGCGGTTTTCCCGCACACGGCTTTCCGATGTTCTTCACACCAAGGCATGCGCCCGATAGGCAGTGGGTCATCCTGTTCGTCCATCCCGCTGTCGTCGGCACCTTGTACAGTCCGTATTTCTCGTATAACGTCCTGTTGGGAAACTTTTGGATTGATGTTTGGCGGCGGAATGGGCTCAGGCTCAGGGGGATCAGTGGGAGGGCAGATTGACTTCCCTCTTTTATCTATGGGACACTCGCCGCATAACAAATTTGAATCAATTTGCTGGCTTCAGCATGATAAGGACATTAAAAATATGGAAAATTTACCGATGACCTCTCTCGGGAGGGAAGAAGAACTTGAGCAGATACAACGGCACGATGTGCTCTATGCTGAAGATATTCATAAAGCAGAAATCATTGCCCCAATACACTGGCAAAAATTCGATCAAATTGACGAACCTGCATGCCACCCTTATATTTATCTCGTGAAAAGTCTTGGCGATCTTCGCGGCAAAGAGGTACTTGATTGCGGCTGTGGCACGGGCCGCTTCTCGGTGATCCTCGCCAAACGCGGCGCAAGGGTGGAAGCGTTTGACATTTCTCCGCGTGGTATTGAGGTGGCGAACGAATACGCACAACTGAACGATGTCGGCACTCAAACAAATTTTCGCGCCTTGTCTTTTTATAATATGGCGTATCCTGATGACGCCTTCGATTATATCGTCGGCAAAGACATTTTGCATCACATGGATGATAAAAGCCGGTTGGTCGAGTTACTCTATCGCTCAATCAAACCTGGCGGCAAGCTCGTTTTTATGGAGCCGTTCCGCACGGCCAACTGGCTTGAGCAACTGCGTTTGCTCGTGCCAGTACCCGTTGATGACGACGAACCCGGCAACTGGAAGAAAAAATGCACTTATGAAGATTTTAACGTTTTTCTCTCGCGCTTTGAAGTAAATGTGAAACCGTTTCATCTCTTTTCGCGATTAGATCGTATTTTTACTTCGGAAGCGACACACCACTGGTTGCACCAAATTGATCTGCGCCTATTCAAAATTTTTCCGTTTCTGAAAAAATATGCGCGCACCATCGTCATTGAAATGATTCCCCGAAAAACGGCATAATCAAAGACCCTTAAATCCGTGGGAAAAAAATCCTAAAAAAGGTTAGCAGAATGAGCTTTAAATCGTAAAGGATTGATGATTTTGTAATATACTCCTTTGCGAGTTGTATTTTCTTTGGAAGCAATACGTATTGATAGTATTCTTCCGGATGGTCCTGATGCTGAAGAATCGTTTCTTCGTCTCGAAATAAAATGGAGGCAATGTCAGTCACGCCCGGCCTTACCGTTAAAATTTCCTGATAGTCCTCTTTGTAGAGCAAGACGTATTTCTCGACTTCCGGTCTTGGGCCAACAAGACTCATTTCCCCTTTAAGAACATTGATGAGCTGTGGAATCTCATCAATTTTTGTCTTCCTTAGGATTTTCCCCACACGGGTGACCCTTTTATTGCCATCGGTAGTGATAAGAGGCCCTAGTAAGGCAGCACCGTCCACCATCGTTCTAAATTTGTAGATGTTAAAAGGAATTTTTTTTTTACCCATTCGCTTTTGTCTGAAAAAGATGGGTCCTTTGCTATCTAGGCAAATCAGAACAGAGACACATAAAAAGATAGGGGAAAGGAGGATTAATCCGACGGATGAGGAAAAAAGGTCAAAAAGACGTTTTGTCATTGTGGTGTCTCAAGGGCTAATTCATCCCCTGCGCGGATTATATTTTTGGATTCAGAGTTGATAATCCCCTGATCCACTATTCCCAACAAGATCCAAAAATAACCGCCTAATACATAATAAGACCATCGATCTCCAAACCCATTGGTTATCATAATAGAAAGCGTCGCCCCAAGAAATCCTAGCCCCAGACCTCGATAAAAAGAATTGCTTCCAATCTTAAAAAGCTTCCACCCTTGCCAAAGTGCCCTCAAGAGGAGTCCACAAAGCAACATAAATCCGACAAGACCCTCTTCACATAATACTTTGAGGTAGTAGTTGTGCGTGTCTGTGAGGTGGTTCTGTATGGACTTCATTTTAATATTAAAACCACTATAGCCCACGCCAAAAATCGGATATTCCAAAAACAGATCCGTAGCCTGATGCCATAAATCAATGCGCTGTTGGGCGGAAGACTCAATCTCCCCAGACTCATTTTTGGTCATTTGAACGCGTTCGACGACAGAGGTGGGTAAGAGCACAGTCCAGCTAAAAATGAACACGCAGACGAGGATTAATAAACTGCGCTTGTGAATAAAGCCATAAAACATTATTACGACCAATGTTGCCAAATACGCGCCCCGTGAGTAGGAAAACAAGATAGCATAAGTGCCAAAAAACAGGGTCATGGCGTATAAGATACTAAGCCGTTTGTCTTTTTCAAAGAAAAAAAACCCCAATACGGCGGCAGTGTAATGCGCCATAAAAGCGCCATAATGATTGGAGCCTAAACCTTCCCGCCAAAAAGGGCCTTCGTATCGGCTATCCTCTGAAAAACTTCCCCCGGCTGTAAAAGAGCGAAAACCCCTGATCCCAATAAAGAGGATGACCAAGGAGATCAGCACGATAATCTGCCGATGCTCTTTCTCCTCTTTGAAAACATGGAGCGACAAAAAATAGAGGAATATCATTGCGGCATACTCTTTCCATTGGATGAGGAGCGGGTTAGCCATTGTAATGGGAAGAGGCATGGAAAATTCATTGCTCGCGATCCAAACTGAAAAATAACTCAACAATAAGTAGAAAAAAACAATCGGCACACTGCCTTTTGTCTGCAACCCTTTTCTTTGTACAATAATGCCCAATAGTACGCAAAACGCGGAGATGTCCAACATGTCTTTCCCCATCGGGAATACATAGAATTGGTAATAGACATTCGGTTGAGGAATCAAAGAGACGATGAGGAACAAGCCCCAATAGACATTCTTAAAAACAGAGTAAATGGTAACGAACACCCATGTTGCGTAAAGGATCGTGGGGAGAATGACTTTTAAAAAGGCAAAAAGCGCTGTTAACACAAGGCCCCCTTACTAAAGTGACTTAGTCCTGAACGAACGATGACGATCAGCTTGTCTAAAACTTCTTTTTCTTTATACAAAACACCCGGAACGACAATCATCACCCCGCAAGTAAGCTTAACAATCAGGTTCCACCAGTGGCTACCAGTCTCAATGTAAGAGAGCACAAAAAACATACCTGCAGACAAGATAAGATAATAGAAAATATGCGTACCGCTGATCTTAATGGCGATGTAACGGTTTGAAAGAATAGCCATGAGCGTCACGACAACGATGTATCCAACTAAACTGGCAATAGCCGACCCCAACACGCCGTATTTTGGAAGAAGGAGGAGGTTGGCCGAGATATTGACGACAAATCCAGCAAATAGAATGGCGGACATTTGTCTTGTTTTTTTTTGAAGAAAAAGTCCCGCAGAGAAGAGGCTGTTCATCCCAAAACAGAATGATCCTAACAGAATGATCGTGGAAATAGAAGCCGCAGGCGCATATTTTTCTGAAGCAAAAGCAATAAAAATATCTTTCGAAACCGCATAATATCCAAACCATGCGGGAATCATCAGGAGCAGCATATAGTGCGTGACCTTGCTTAAAAATTCTTCTGTTTTTTCTCGTCCCTCGTTCCGATAGGTCGTCACATAGAGCGGGACAATAGAGGAGGTTAACGAAAGCATCATGATTCCAAACACATAAAAGGCCATGTTCTGTCCCACGGAATAAAGACCCAAGGCCCCTTCGCCTTGAAAAGAAAGTATCAGGTAACGATCGACGTAGGTCAAGAAAAAATAAGAGATTTCAGATAATAATAGCGGGAGACCAAATCCAATTAAATCAAGGGCGAGCTTCCCGGAGACCTTTTTAATATCCACTTCGTATGTCGCAAAAAACCAGACAAAGAGCACCAGAGAGACAACCCCTTCAGCCAAAACCAGACCCATAAAATAACCCGAAAACTGACCGATGATATAAAGCACCATGGGCACACAAAAAATGATAGGGCATCCTTTCTCGATGACGGCCACAACGTTAAAAAATATCGTTTTTCCAGATGTTTGGAGAACATTTAATACAATGATATTCATGGGACGTATAAAGACATAGACCGACATCATCATAAAATAAGGAACGTATGTCTTCTTAATACCCAGAACGGTTGGGGCAAAGAGTAACGCTAGGAGATAGATCAGCACTGAAACCGCAGATAAAATCAAGCCTTGAAAAAAAATGGTTGAAGAAAAGAGGGTACGTTGCTCATGGGACTCATTGTATTCCGCATAAAATCGGACGATCCCGCCAGAGAGACCCCCTTTTGCAAAGGCCACCACCAATACCATGGTCGTGGCCACCAAGCTCATGATGCCATACTCTTCTTGGGTCAATACCCTTGTAAAAACGGGAAAACTAATAAACCCAAAGAGCGTTGCGATGGTTTGACCGGTAAAAAAATGGCTGTAATTGATAAAAAATCGTTTAAGTGGGGGCATCTTTACTTCTTGCAAAATTGATGAAATAGGTTTTCGTACGCATGCACCATTTTTTCCAAACTAAAGAGGCTCTCCACACGTTTTTTGCCTGCAATGCCAAACTGGCGTGCCTCATCCGGGGCATTTACTAATAATAAAATCGCTTCAAAGAGGGCATGTGCATCCCCGGGCGGGACAATAAACCCCGTTTCTCCATGGACAACGGCCTCTTTGTTCCCGCCGACATCGGTTGCAACGACCGGTTTTCCAGAGGCCATATATTCCAAGATGGAGTTAGAAAATCCTTCACTAAGAGAAGAAAGAACTGCCACGTCAAACAGGGCAATTAAATTCACGACATCAAGTCTATGCTGTAAAAAATGGACGTTCTTTGTAAGATTCCGTTCCTTCACAAGGGATAACAGAAACTCTTTTTCACCCAAATCATGACCAATAATGACAAATTGCGCAGTGGGTTGCTTTTCAAAAAGGAGACTGGCCGCTTCTATGAAGTAATCAACTCCTTTTACTTTTCGCAAATTGGCCACTATCCCAATAACAGGTCCAAAGGGATAAATTCCAAGTGATTCTTTCATGAGACGGGCATTTTCTTGTGGAATCTGATACGCCGCTATATCAATGCCATTATAAATCGTGACCTTCGGAAACAATTCTTCCGAAGGAAACCATTTAGAATCCGTAACCGCAGTTTTTACGGCATTGCACACCGACACGACCCCATTAAAAAATCTTCCAAGCAACCGATAGGCGCATGCATGATGCTTCGTTGTTTTAAACCCCATATCCCTTCGATTTGTAATGATCGGTACGCGACAGATTTTAGAAAGAAGTAGCCCATGAAAGTCGGCTGCCTCATGATAAGTGATGATGAGAGCGATACGATGTTCTTTTATAATCTTTCCCAAAAAGAGCAGGTTTTTAATGCCGTTTACCGTATAGAGGGCGCCTCGAAGCAGGGGATAGATAGGGAAACCATTCGTCTGCATTTCCTGCGAGAGCCTTCCTCCCATTAAGCAAGCAACATGAAGTTGAAATTGTTTTTTGTCCACATGGGTTAAGAGATACGTAATATTGCGCTCTGACCCTGCCATCTCTATATAGACATCGGTGATAATGAGTATATTTTTTTTAGGTAACATGGTTTGTCCTATGATGGGGAACGAATCTTCTGTGCGGAAACAAGCAGTCGTACGACCTTCATCTGTTTTTCTAAGAGTTCGGTTATAGGATATTTTGGGTCAAGTGGAACCGAAAGTGGAACCGAAAGAACAAAAATAGAGCCGTTACTCGTCCTATTCATGAGGGCGTTCCACAAGGTTAATCGTTTAACATCAACCCAACTTGAAACCACCCGACCGTCGATATTGTACCAAAACAAGATGAGATATGTCCCGTTATTTCTTGGATAAATTCCTTTGTTCACGCGAATGGATTGTGTTTGGTTGATTGGAATCATGATTACTTCAGCGCCTTCGTGCAGTCTTGCCGTTGTAATATCGATCAATTCCTTCTCTGGGGATTGACGCTCAAAATAACCGGAGTACAACTGCGCCTCAAATCCGGTTGTGTCTTTATAAGATGCCATCTCTTCTTTGTCGGCGGTTTCCATGCGAACGGGGAACGATTCGTCCCAATAGGGTTCTTTATGCCAACCTTCCATGGATACAAAATGATCCTGCGCATTTTCTTTCCATGGGATTTTAATCGGTGAACCAACAAAAAGGATCCACCCCATGAGCACAAATAGTACAACCATTAAGGCCAAACCTCGATTAAAACGATCAGTATCCAACAACCCTTTCGTCCCTATTGGGGCTTCTGGAAGGGGTATTGTAGGGGCATGTAAGGGTTGCGTTGATTCAATCCGTGCAAGAAACCACGCCCCCAAAAAAAGGGCAATGAATCCAATCCACGCAATCACCACACCCTCAAGAAGATGAGATGGCCCATGGATAGAATGGCCGAGACTGACCATAACCCCTGCCAAGGCAACGCGCACCCCATTGGCCAAAATCGCGATGATAACGGACGATAAAACCAAACCAATTTGCAGTGCCACACGCTTGATGGACAGATAAGCCAAGGGCATGCCAACAGCGATAATGGATGTTAAATAATTTAAGCCGCTACAAGCCTTTGCCACTTCAAGCGTCATATTGGGGAGTTGTATAAATTGATGCTCTAAGAATGCGGGAAACCCAAACAGATTAAGAAGGGATGTGCCCATTTGCGCAGAGAACATCTGTAGGGGCCAATGGATATTTTGCAATAAAAGGCGATCAATCGGTATCATAAATAACAAGTAAGCAATAGGAAAGCGCCATGCCGAAAGAAAAGAAGCGCCAAGCATCAGGAGGACGATTCCCGCAATCGTTGTAATAAATGACAGTGCTGCAAGCGTTAGAATGTTCCCAAAGCGACCCAAAAGCAACATCCCCATGGAAAAAGCGAGCACAAAAATGCCGTAAATCAGATTGGGTGCTGGCTGTTTTGTTCGCCAATTTGGATACGTCGTCCAAACCAGATAAAGACCAATTGGGATAATCAAGAACCCATGAGAATAGGTATCCGTCCCCCACCAGACTTTAACAAGGACGGAGAATGTCGGGATATACAGAAAAATAAATAATATCCCCGCAAGACAGACCCCAAACCACCATTTCATCTTGCTGCCCATCATAAAAGCCTCCTGTACCCGAGAGACTATATCACAAAGTTATCCTAACAAAAATTGTCAGGGCCTTGATTTTTAAAATTTAGATGTTATATATCTAACATCCTTTTCGGGGATACATTCATTATTTCACACAACAAGGAAGGAGAAAAAATGGCACAAGCAACACAAGCGGCTGTTAAATTTAAGCCTCTGAAAGATCGGGTTTTTGTTAGTTATTCGGCTGAACTTGAAAAGACATCGGGTGGACTTTACATCCCAGATGCCGCAAAAGAAAAGCCCCAAAAGGGAAAAATCGAAGCAATTGGGAATGAAGCCAAGCATGTAAAAATTGGCGATGTCATCCTCTTCGACAAATATTCTGGAAGCAAGATCACCATCGATGGTCAGGAATATCTCATCTTGAAAGAAGAAGATATCTTGGGTATTGTTGAGTAGTTTAATTTGTAGGGGCGTGGTGACCACGCCCCTACCCCACATTTATTAAGTTTAAGGAGAAAAAAGAATGGCAAAGCAGATTGTTTTCAGCGAAGAGGCCCGCGCAAGTATTTTAAGAGGGGTCAATAAGTTAAGCAACGCAGTGAAGGCGACTTTGGGACCAAAGGGTCGCAATGCGGTCATCGAAAAGAAGTTTGGCGCACCCACCATCACGAAGGACGGTGTGACGGTCGCTAAGGAAGTTGAATTAAAAGACCCATACGAGAACATGGGCGCACAGCTTGTTAAAGAGGTTGCCAGTAAGACATCTGATATCGCAGGTGACGGAACGACAACGGCAACGGTTTTGGCAAACGCCATCTTCCGCGAAGGGGTGAGACACCTTTCCGCAGGGGGCAATGCAATGGACTTAAAGCGCGGCATTGATAAGGCCGTGGATGTGGTTGTGGAAGAATTAAAGAAGATGTCAAAGCCCTGTCAGGGGAAGAAAGAAGTGGCTCAAATCGGAACCATTTCAGCCAACAACGATCAGGCTATTGGTGATTTAATCGCTGAAGCAATGGAGAAGGTTGGAAAAGATGGTGTCATTACGGTAGAAGAAGCCAAGAGCATGACCACTTCTCTCGAAGTTGTGGAGGGGATGCAGTTTGATCGCGGTTACATCTCTCCTTATTTCGTTACCGATCCAGAGAGGATGGAAGCCACGCTTGAGGATGCCTATATCCTCATCAACGAAAAGAAAATCTCCACAATGAAAGACTTGCTTCCTGTATTAGAGCAGGTTGCAAAGTTGGGTCGTCCTCTTTTAATTCTTGCGGAAGAGGTTGATGGAGAGGCTTTGGCCACATTGGTTGTGAATAAATTACGAGGGACATTGCAAGTGGCCGCAGTAAAAGCCCCTGGGTTTGGGGATCGGAGAAAGGCGATGATGGAAGATATCGCATTTTTGACCGGAGGACAGGTCATCTCGGAAGATTTGGGATTAAAACTTGAGAACGTCAAGGTAACGGATTTAGGCCGTGCCAAACGGATTACGATTGACAAGGACAATACCACCCTTGTTGAAGGTGCAGGCGATACCCACAAGATTCAGGGTCGCGTCAAGCAGATCAAGGCTCAAATCGAAGAGACCACTTCTGATTACGATCGTGAGAAACTCCAAGAGCGCCTTGCGAAGATTGTTGGAGGGGTTGCCGTCATTAACGTTGGCGCGGCGACGGAAGTCGAGATGAAAGAGAAGAAGGCCCGTGTTGAGGATGCGCTTCATGCCACGAAAGCGGCTGTGGAAGAGGGGATTGTTGCAGGAGGCGGTGTTGCCTATCTGCGTTGTCTTCCTGCCTTTGACAAGATCAAGGCCACAGGCGATGAGAAGGTGGGTGTTGAAATTATCCGTCGGGCACTCGAAGAGCCTATTCGTGTTATTTCTGAGAACGCTGGGGTCGAAGGATCCATTGTCGTTGAGCGGGTTAAGAACGAAAAGGGAAATAACGGTTTTGACGCGAATACCATGACGTATGTTGACATGGTTGCGTCAGGCATTATCGATCCGACCAAGGTCACGCGGACTGCCTTGAGAAATGCAGCCAGTGTAGCTGGTTTGATGTTGACCACCGAGGTGATGATTGCCGATATTCCAGAAGCCAAGGCACCCGCTGGTGGCGGCGGAATGCCGGGGGGCATGGGCGGTATGGGCGGTGGTATGGGCGATATGTACTAAAGGCAACGTGCCCTGAGAGCCAAATCCAACGCTGGGAACTTAAAAGCCCCTCTATTATCGAAAGATAATAGAGGGGCTTTTTTTATGTTTTGGCGGTGTTTTTTGATTGATGTTCGAACTTTTTTTGAGCAAACCCCCAACTAAGGAAGCC
>Ga0213870_1001441_pt1 | contig 10698 bp, 7 predicted proteins | sample WICALVC2017_Meta_FD_160119 | JGI IMG/M metagenome (GOLD analysis project Ga0213870, IMG submission 160119) | Freshwater microbial communities from subterranean cave lake in Wind Cave National Park, South Dakota, United States - WICALVC2017 | ecosystem: Environmental > Aquatic > Deep subsurface >... | reverse complement strand
GTCCTGAGGCCCGGCGGCCTGCTTTACGTGCGTACCAACGTCCGGCTGTGGGGTTCGTCTGGGAACGGGGAACCACCACCCCGGACTTCCAGGCCAGCGGACTTTCATCAGTATTCGAGGGAGGAGCTTGTCGTGGTGGTCACAGGAGCGGGCTTTGAGCTCGAAACGCTGACCTATGCCAACATGCTCCCTGCGCTGGTCGCCACCTGGATGCGCCAGCTCAGTCCCTCTCATGCTCATGTTCGGGATCACCCCCCGGACGAATACCGCGGGCTCACCATGAGAGTCCCCCCGGTCTGGCTCAACGCACCGTTGAAGCTGGTCTTGAGCGGCGAAGGCTGGTACCTGGCCAGCCCGCGACGGAGGTTACCCTACGGCCACTCTCTGCTCTGCGTTGCCGTCAAGCCCCATGGGCAAGCCCATGCGCCCAAGAGCGCGGCATTCGAGCAAGGGACCGAGCGAGCCGGAAAGGGAGATCTGCAAAGATGAGACAGTGGAACGGGACAAAGGTCCTTGTCACGGGCGGAGCCTCGTTCATTGGGAGCCATCTGGTGGACAGGCTTGTGGCCCTCGGTGCAGGTGTCCGGGTCGCAGATGATCTCTCCAGCGGGAGGTTGGAGAACCTGCAGGAGAGCTTGACCCGTCTCGAGTTCCTCAAGGGGGACCTCCGGGATCGCAGTTTCGCCAGAGGGGCGATGGAGGGCAGAGATGTAGTCTTTCACCTCGCAGCCTGCCACGGTGGCCGGGGGTTTATTGATACACATCCTGTTGAATGCGCGTCGAATCTCGTTCTCGATGGCATCGTCTTCGAGGAGGCCTGGCAGGCGAGAGTCGAGCGGGTCTGTTACGCGAGCTCCGCATGCGTCTATCCTTTACAACACCAACGGGCTCCGGTCACGGGCGAGGCGATCTACCTCAAAGAGGATTGGGCCGATCCCTTCAAGGAGGGGTGTGCGGCCGCCGATGGGGAGTATGGCTGGGCGAAACTCATGGGAGAGATGACCCTCCAGGCCTATTGGAAGCAACATGGGATGAGGTCCGTATCGTGCCGCCTGTTTAGCGCCTACGGCGAGCGAGAGAATGAAACCCACGCGGTCATCGCGCTCATCGCGAAGGCGTTCATCCGCATGGATCCATACGAGATTTGGGGGGATGGGCAGCAGGACCGCAACTTCACCTATGTCCGAGACATCGTCGATGGCATGATCCGCGCGTCAGAGATGGTCGACGATGCATCCGCAGTCAACATCGGTACGGCCGAGCACATCAAAGTCATTGACCTTGCTCGGATGGTCTTTGCGCAAACGGGCTTCACGCCCAGATCGATTGTCTTCGACACGTCCAAACCCGTGGGAGTGTTTAGCCGGGCGGCCGACTTGACGCGGGCGCGAGCGCGGCTGGATTGGGAGCCGAGGACCAGTTTGGGGGATGGCCTTGGGCAGACCATCAAATGGTACTACAGCACTCGGACCATGGCGGAAGTGGCCCCGCGGCTGGGAGTCCTGCTGACGGAGCGGTGAGACAGTTTCATCGAGGGAATCCGACCCGCTGATCTTGCTCAAGGTCGACTGTCCAGCAGGTTCAGTCAATGGGATACAAGAAAGTACAAGTTGGCTTCAGCGTGGGTGGGAGCAAGCTCGGCCACAATTGGTTACTTACGAACCCAGGGATTACAATTCTCAACTGCGGAGTCCCGTTCATGAATCTGTTTCGTGAGGGTGATGACATCGGTGTGGAGAAGGGATCATTGAAGATACTCTCCGACACCGAGAGGAAACCCAGAATGCTAGAGGCGCTACACAGCATCGGTTCGAGAGTTAGACATTCGCGTCTCTTCGAGGGCCAAGGGTGGCTTTGGGAAAGGATTGAGCCGCACTGGCAAAAAGCTTTTGAGCGGCTTTCTAGACGACGAGGTTTTTCAGCCCGAATCAATGAGGATGAGTTCAGATTAGTATATGCTGTTGCTTCCCGCTACAGCGGTCATGGTTTCAGGCGCTACGAAGCCACCTTTTATCAGGCATTTACCCAGCGCATCGAGAGGGGGATGACGGTATTCGACATAGGTGCCCATGTGGGTCTGTTCACGCTGGCGGCTGCGAAACGTGTAGGGCCGGAAGGTCGGGTCTATGCCTTCGAACCTTCCCCGCAAACTGCCGAGATTCTCAAGCATCACATTCGTCTTAACGGATGGCAAGATCGGGCTGAAGTCGTACCCGCTGTCGTGTGCGATGTGGACGGCGTAGTGCCATTCTACACACATGGCTTCACCATGGCGGCTTCAGTAGGTCGAGAAAACGTGGAAGTATTGAACCCAGAGATGCTCGACGGCCCGGTGCTCAAGATAGAGCTACCTTCGGTCACACTGGATGGATTTTGCGAAGAAAGGAATATCAAGCCGAATGTCGTGAAGATAGACGTGGAGGGCGCGGAATTGCTTGCTTTACGGGGCGCGAGAAACTTGCTACTGAACGAGCGCTTCTCGATACTGTGCGAGATTCATCCAAGACACATGCGGTACTGTGGGTCTGCGCTGCCTGAACTAGACGAATATTTGGCTGGGTTCGGGTACTACTTGAAGCCTTTGGATGAGCCAAATGAATTGGGGATCTTCCATGGTCTTGTCGGTCGCCAGGCTGAAGAGGGGATACGGCGTGGCTAGCGGCCTGTTCAGTTTACCCCTGGTCTCGGTTGTCGTTCCCGTCTACAACGGCGAACGGTACCTGCGCGAGAGTCTTGATTCCATATTGGCCCAGACCTACTCGCGGACAGAGGTCCTGGTTATCGACGACGCTTCAACGGACGGCACCTCGGACATTATTGCGTCATATGGTGACAGAGTGCGGTGCCACCGTCAGTCGCGGAACCGGGGAGGGTTTGGGAACACGAATGATGGCATTTCAGTGGCTCGGGGCGAGTACGTCGCTGTCTATCACGCTGATGATGTGTATCTTCCGACTATCGTCGAACGTGAGGTAGAGTTTCTCAGACGCCACCCCGAGACCGGCGCAGTCTTCTGCCAGGATGTCTTCATTGACCCTTTCGGGCGAGAGTACGGGCGGTTGGAACTTCCACCGGAATTGCGTGGCAGCCGACCGCTTGAGTACTCGGTGATCTTCAACGCCCTCCTTACCTACAGAAACAGCTTCTTCCGCTGTCCCTGTAGCATGGTGCGTGCTTCGGTCTACCGAGATGTGGGCACTTACCGTGACGAGATGTTCCTCGGCGCTTCCGATCTAGACATGTGGCTCCGAATAGCTCGGAGGTATCCCGTGGGAATTCTAGAGGAGTACCTGTTCCGCTATCGCCATGGCCACGACAGCGTTTCGCTGCGGAACCAGCATCTGCGCACGGATCCTGAGCGGTATTTTCAGATCATGGACCTGTATCTTGAGGATGGGGGGCGGGCCATGGCAACGCCCCGCGCCTTGGCCGCGTATGAGGCACACCGAGCGGAGGAGCGGCTGATGCGGGTGATCAACCACTACATCCTTGACCAGTGCGAGCACTCACGAGCAATTCTGCGACTGGTGCACGCGAATCAGATTCTGGGGAGCCCCAGAGTTCAGCGCGGCCGCTTGCTTGTCTTGTTTCTGGTACTGAAGATCCTGGCGCGCCTGCCGAGAATCCGCCCGATCGCGAACCTCTTCTACCAACACTGGCACGCTACGAGTGCTTCTGGACTCTGGCAATCGGCGCAGAGAGAAATCTAGGTAGAGCATAGAAGTGACATCGAACGCACGCTCATCATACGGGTCGCCTGAGGGGATCGTCCCCGCGGTGACCGAGGGCCGCGCAGGCGCGCTCCCTGGGTGGCTCGGTGCGCTCAGAATCACGCTGACGCTAAGCGGGATGCAATTCGTAGCCATGGGTCTCACCCTCCTTCGGTCGAAGATCATCGCTCTGCTGATCGATCCGCATGGCGTGGGGGTTGTCAGTGTCGTAGACCAATTGATCCAGGTCGTCAGTCAGGTCTGCGCTTTGAGTCTATCGATCGCCCCGGTGAAATTCCTCTCTCGGACCCTGCATGAGGGCGTGAACGCCGTGGGCAGAATCTACCAGGCGTTGCTGAAGACCTTGCTCATATCCAGTCTAGTGGGCACGGGGATCAGCATCCTCGTGGTGACCCTTCGAGGGGAGGTGCTGGGACGGGAGCTGGCAGGTTACAAGGGTGCTGTCTTGATCGCGCTGCTGACGGTTCCTGGGATGGCTCTCGGCGGGCTGCTCGGCACCGTCCTGGCCTCAGCGAAAGGCTACGGGGCTTCTGCCTTCTACGCGTTGATGCTCAGTATGGCCTCGGTCATTGCCGCCTATGGCGGAATCCGTTTCGCTGGAATTCCCGGACTTTACTATGGGAACCTGGTGGTCGGAATGGCGGCAGCGGTTGGAGCAATTGGCTATTTATGGGCAAGGCTTCGGTTAGCTCCCCATACCCGGGGGTTTCGGCTGAGGGACGAACTGCGGCGCCACCCCGACATTGTGTCCTTCAGTGCGGTCTTCTACGTTCTGGCGTTCGCACAGCCGCTCTCCCTTCTGATTGCTCGCTACACCGTGTTGAAGAATCTGGGGTTGGTGGAAGCGGGCTATTTCCAAGCGGCCTTTGCAATTTCCTCCGTGGTCACCATGGTGCTTGTCCACGCGATTCGCCTCTACTTGTGGCCAGTTGCGAACCGTAGCATCCCGAAAATCGAAAAGTTCAGGACCGCGAATGACTTTCAGCGGAGCTGCACCTTCCTCGGTCTTTGCGCGGCGTTGCCCCTGGTGTTATTCCCGCGGGAAGTCACCATCCTGCTCTTTTCGCCGGCGTTTGTTGCTGTCAACCCGTATCTATTCGTGTTTGTCATCGCTGATTACCTGCTTCTCGGTGCGCTGGTGTACCAATCGGTCGTCGTCGGCGTAGATGATCTCCGGAATTTCCTTTCAACAAGTCTATTCGCGCATCTCTGTCTGGCGGTCCTGGCCGGGATCCTGGCGCCGTACTACGGCCTCTGGGGAGTGGCCTGGGCATTGATCGCTTCCCGGTCGGCTCTGTTGCTGCTCACAATCCTGGTACTTCGTAGACGGCACGGCTTCGCTATGCCCGGGAGTCTGGCGGGGCTAATGATATACGGTGTCCTCGCGTTGAGCCTGGCGGGACTTCTCTCCCGCGGATACACCCTGAGTGCCTCCACCTTCTTGTTAAGATTGGCGATCTTTGCAGCGTTTGCCTCGAGCGCCTTCTTGTTCTTAGATAATCGGGAATAGATGTGGCGCGCGATCACCAGTGAGCCGGATGCCCGAGGGCCGCGAGCGCGTACGAGGCGTCTTATGAAAGAAAGCCGCGGGATTGTACTCTATATTGATCCGCCGTCGCCTCACTTTCTGCGGGATCAGCTGTTCAACGTAGATGACGGCCGCCTCACCGGCGACCACAGCCTCGCACCATACGCGCACCTCCGGAACTTCTTTACCTCCAGGGGCATCGGGGTTCACACCGCGGACCACCTGCCCGATGCGACAGCCGGGATCCAAAACATCTACGTGTCAATGGGTATGCTCAGGAACTATCGAAGAATGACCCGGCGAAAGGACACGGTGCTGAGCGCCTTCTTTGCGATGGAATGCCCCATCGTGCAGCCTTCGTTGTACCGGGCATTGAATCAAGTGCAGAGGTATGTCAAGCGCATCTTTTCGTGGAGTGATAGCCAATCGATCGAGCGGTTTGTTGGTGCACCCCTAAAATGTGAGCCATTTCGATGGCCGCAGGCATTCGATGCGGTTCACGAGAGGATTTGGGCGCGGACCGATCGTGAGTTCATGGTCATGATCAACGCAAACAAGGTCCCACGGCTCAACTGGCGGGAGCTCTACAGCGAACGAGTACGAGCCGTCGAGTATTTCAGCCGCACTGGGGAAATCGATCTCTATGGTGTAGGATGGGACGGCCCGCCATTTCGGGTGGGAAAGAGCTGGGTACCCAATGTCCTCCTCCGAGCCCACCGCGCGTTCTTGTCCCAATGGCAGCGCTTCCATTCAGACCCGCTGCTGGAGGCTGTGCGGCGGGCGTACCGGGGTCCCGCGGTTTCAAAGGCCGAGACCCTGGGCCGATACACGTTCGCCATCTGCTTCGAGAACATGGTGCTGAAAGGGTGGATTACCGAGAAGATATTCGACTGTTTCTTCGCGGGGACCATTCCCATATACAGGGGTGCACCCGACATCGAAGATCATGTGCCTCCGGAGTGCTTCATCGATATGAGGCGTTTCGCGAGCTATGCTGACCTGAGAAGCTTCTTGAAGTTCATGGGAGAAGCGGAGATTCGGAATTATCGGGAGAACGCAAGGGAGTATCTCAAATCCCCGCAATTCCGACCGTTTTCAAAGGATGCGTTTGTCGGGCTCTTCCATCGTATTGTCGAGGAAGATACCGGCGTACGAATACCGTACTAGCAGTGAGTGACGTGCCCTTTCGATAGCATTGCGATCGCAATCTCCTTGGGGGTGTCTACGATGGAACGCCAAGAGCTCGAGACCCTGTATGCTCGCATTCAGAAGGTAGAGCAGAGGTTGCGCCTGCTCTTGGAGGGGTGGGTCCTCAGCGTGCTGGTGCTGGGATCACTAGTGCTGGGGGTGATGTGGAGTACCCCCACCGCCTTCAGGGTTCAGAGCGTGGAGATCGTGGATAAGGATGGGAGGATGCGCATCGTGCTCGGCGTAGGCCACGACGCTCCTGTGCTGCTGCTCCAGGACGCGCAGGCACGCGCACGAGTCAGACTCGGGCTGCTTCCGGATGGGACTCCGCAGCTCGAGCTGTATGGTCCCGGGCAGGAGATTCTCTTCCGGGCTCCATAAGGACGCAAAGGCGGGACCCTCGGCAGGACCCCTGGCGCTGGCCGACCAGCAACGATGAACGGGTCAAGTGGACGAAATCATGGAAATCTAGACAAACAAGCTGAAGGACCGACCGCGCGGTCGGGAGGTCTTCCGGGGATTTCCCCAAGTATTGACTATTATCCGATAGACTCGATAATGAGCATCTTTGTACACTTCTTGCAAGGCCGCGCATGTGACTGGGGATTGAATATTTGCGATAACAACGTGAGTCACCGCGTAGTCCTTCGACAGCCCGTCTAACATCCTGCAGTCAACGCCACGATGGTGCCCGTAGACGCCCCGATCGACCAGTAATCCTTTATACCATTCTGCAGCACCATCATGACCTTCATAGACCTCCCGCGTAATGAATATCCCTTTATACCATTCTGCAGCACCATCGAGACCCTCATAGAACTTCCGAGCGACCAGGAGTCTTTTGTACCATTCAACAACCTCGCTGTCCTTGTACGGGACTGACTCAAAATCGATGAGGATCGGAACCCCTGTGTACAAGCGAAATGTCTTAAAAGCCGGGGGTATCAGGAAAACCATTCCCGGCGAGCGCGCACGCTTCACGAAATCCATCATTGGCCGGCTCGTATCCCTAGGGCCTGACTCAAATCTATACTTCATCACAATCGCGCCGCCCGAAGCAACCGCGAAGACTGTAGCCAGGCTCAGCACCTTGACTAGCCCTTCGTTTTTGGAAACCCAGGGACCGAACCGCTGAAAAGCGCTGGACATCAGGTGAGCCGCGATAATACTGGTTGAAATCGGGATAAGAATAACTGAGGCTCGCCATGGGAATAGCAATGCTAACGCGTCGCTATTGGAAGATATTTGAACGATCGTTAGCGTGGAGGCGAAGAGCGTGGAGAGCAACATTGGCAGAAAGAGTTTCGTCCGCCTGATAAGATACAGAGTCAGAAACACTATAAGAATTTTCAGGTAAGCCGCCGTATTCAGCCATTGCCTCGGGACCGCGTGCCAGGGGATTCTGATCCTTACCAGGATCTCCTGGGAGGCCCTCCAGGTCTCAGGAGATGTCGGCCTAAAGACTATATAGATGTATGTTAGCATTGGCAGAACCAAGAGTAGCGTCAGCAGTCCGACTAGCAGAGGTCTTTTGATCCGCTTCCCCTGCCGGAATGTAGCGACCATATACGACAAGGTGAATATGCCCCCGGTCAGTAGGTAGGCAGGATGAAATGTTGCTGCCAGGGCCAGGGGAAGCACGGCGAAGAGTGGTCTTTCCATGAGGAAAATGTAGAGCGATAGGATCATCAGGACACCAAATGTGCTAGGTTGGAATATCGACTCGAGAGTAGATTGCGCAGCGAGCCCATCCAGGAGAAACCAGCGCAGGTTGTGCTCGGCTCGCACCCCCAGGACTCCGAGTACCTTCGACGAGAGGTAAGCAGCCGCGGCCGAATGCATTGCAAGCATTAGTGCGAGATACGTAAGGTACTTGGGTCTTGTGGAATTGACATTAGAGATCCTCGAGGCGATGCCTATGAGGCTAAAGAGGTATATCCCGAAGATGAGGCAATAGTAGAGGTAAAAGAAGGATTCGTGCAGGCTTCGAAAGGTTATGCTTGCCAGGAGAGAAAACACAGGTGTGGGATCTGCAGTGTTAGCCAACCAGTCTTCCTGAAGTAAGCCCAAGCCGCCGCGTGCCAGGCCGTGAAGGAAATATTGATTTTGACTCGAGCTGTAGAGGGGGGATTGACTATAGGAAATGCTGAAGAGTGCTGTCCATACGGCGAAGTGGGCGATGGATATCAATGACCTTGCGCGGAGCAGAGATCTAATCTTCATTCTTGACGTGCGAATCCTTTCGGAGGGACGCTATGCTCACTGGATCAATCTTCCGCAGAGATAGAGGCAGGCCCCAAGGTGGCTTTCGCGCTGCTTTCGGTGGTTCGAAATTGATTTCCTGCACAGGTTAAGGATTCTCCTCGCGACTTGGTCCCGCGATCCCTGCCCGCGAAGCCTTCTGAGCGTTGCTCTCCCGGAGAGCCGGGGCTTCTGACTGGTCGTCTTCAGCGTGTCCAGCACCACCCCCCGGCGAGTTTCCGCTGACCCCCCAAAGCAAGGGGTTCGGCAGCCATCCGTTGAAATGGGCCGCGGGCGACTGGTTGGGGTGAGATACTTCGGAGCGCCGCGATGATGATTCAGCGTCTTCAACGGCTGTTTGTGGTATCCGCCCTTTCATTCTTTGTGGTGGCGTCAGCAACCAGTATGTCTCAGAAGTCCCCCATTACCGATGAATCCATACACCTTGCCGCAGGTTACTCGTATCTTGTCGCGGGCGATTTCTGGCTAAACCCGGAGCATCCGCCGCTGGTGAAGATGGTCGCTGCCGTACCACTCCTGCTGCTTCGTCTCGATTCACAACAAGACGATTCCTCATGGAAGGAGAAGGATCCTCGCCGTTTTACACTGAGGTTCGTGTTCCACAACACATTACCGGCGGAGGTGATCGTCTTCTGGGGGCGAGTCCCCATCGTGTTGGTGGGCGCGGCGCTGGGCTGGTTTGTGTTCTGGTGGTCGCGGCAGCTCGCGGGGCCTATTGCGGGAATCCTTGCGTTAGCCCTGTATGTGTTCGACCCCAACCTGCTGGCGCATTCTCAACTCGTCACCACGGACCTGGGCCTGGCAGTGTTCTTCACCCTAGCGGTCTATAGCCTCGTGCGATACCTGGCGGGGCCGACCAGGGTGACTCTGTGGGTGGCGGGAGCAGCGTTTGGGCTTGCGCTGCTCACCAAATCTTCTGCCCTCCTGCTGGTCCCTGTGTATGCCGCCCTGAGTCTGGTGCACCGCCTGCGGCATGGCGTGGCAGCCATATGGGCGTGCTGGTGGCGGTTAGGTGCGGTGATGATTGTGACGACCGTGGTTCTGGCGTTCGTGGTGTACGGCTTTGAGGTACGAACCGCGGGGCGCCCTCCGACAACGCTCGTGTCTTTGCTGGAGAGACACACCTCCCCGTCTTCCCTCCTTCGTAAGGGGGTCCTGGCGATAGGATCTGTCGTTCCCGTTCCAGCCCCTTCGTTCTGGAAGGGCATGATCGTGGCAACGCGCCACGGCCTAGAGGGGCATCCTGGGCCCAGTTACCTTAGAGGGCAGCGCTACCTCGGAGGTCGCCTGGACTACTTCCCCGTGGCCTTCGCGGTGAAGACACCTGTGGGAACTATGGGTCTGCTCTTCGCCGCGCTGGCGGTTTTCGCGTTCAGAGTCCTCGTTCGGCGAGCGAATGCTCCTGTCACCTTAGATGAGTGGGGCATCCTCCTATCGGTCGCGGTATTCTTTGGTGTGAGCCTGTTGAATAGGATCAACATCGGGCTACGTCACATTCTCCCCGTCTATCCGTTGATGTTCATCTTCATTGCGGTGCAGCTGGTCTGGCTGGGCGGACGAGCGGGAGGCTGGGTGAAGCACCTGGTCGTGTTGGGCATTGTGGCGCTTGTCGCGTTTGTGGCCGTTTCCTCGCTGCGCATCTACCCGCACTACCTGGCGTATTTCAACGAGTTGGCCGGGGGCCCGGCGAACGGCTGGCGCTATCTGGCCGACTCCAACCTGGACTGGGGGCAAGATCTCCCAAGGCTCAAGGCGTATCTGGGGCGGCATCAGATTGATGAGGTGTACCTGAGTTACGCCGGGACTGCTCCCCCAGCCTACTATGGGATCCGCTATAGGCCCCTGCCCACGAACGAGGAGGTCGCCCGTACCGGCGTCCCCCGGGGCGTGGTGGCCGTCAGTGTCTCCATGCTCCTTCTAGCCCTTCCGGCCGACAGCTGGGTGTGGGGTTATCGCCCCACGGCCAGCTGTCGGCCGGAAGGGCTAGAA
>Ga0213870_1001440_pt1 | contig 10698 bp, 9 predicted proteins | sample WICALVC2017_Meta_FD_160119 | JGI IMG/M metagenome (GOLD analysis project Ga0213870, IMG submission 160119) | Freshwater microbial communities from subterranean cave lake in Wind Cave National Park, South Dakota, United States - WICALVC2017 | ecosystem: Environmental > Aquatic > Deep subsurface >... | reverse complement strand
TTCTTATAAAAATTGCTGCCATCAAATTGAACTAAGATTTTCTTCTTCACTATTTTATCTTAGGCTATTGGGGAGTTTTAAGCAAGAAAACCCCCGGGTCGAGTTGAGCCGGGGGGAGTTAGCAAATCAAATGTATTTCTTTTGGAAATACAACATTATATTATCAAAGATAATGACAAAATGCAACTACTAAATCGATCCCTGTGGCATAGAAGGATCAGAAAAGTTTCTGTCAACAGTCGCTACCTAAAAGTAAGGCTTGTCCCGCCGAAGTTTTCAAACGAAGGAGGATACTTTCACCCCGCCCAAAGGCGGGCTCGCCTCTGACGGCACTAATAGTAAGTTACTACCTAGAATAATTTTATTTTTTGATATTGTCAAACTCGGCTCTCGTCTTCCTCGGTGAAACCGAGTCAGACTCGGTGAGCCCGGACAGATTCGAACTGTCAACCCACAGCTTAAAAGGCTGTTGCTCTGCCATTGAGCTACGGGCCCAGAATCTTTTTATGAATAAAGTTCCTGCCTCTTGATGACTTTAATTCTTTTTCCCTTTTCATTGCTTCTTTTCTTGTCTTAAAAGTTTCATGGTAAATTAGAATCCATTTACCTCTGTTTAATTTTGTGTAGGCTCTTTTGTCTAAATTTTGTTCATTGTGCCATTTTACACGGTATTCTAAATTCTTTGTTTGACCTATGTATATCTTCCTAGTTAATTAGTTTAAAAGTACATATACATAATACATGCTTTACTTTATAAGAGCTTAAAAGTCCGTCAGCTGACGGATTTACCACTGATCTACCAACCCAAGTCAACTAAAATTATAACAGTAAAACAATCCCTTGACAAGATGAACTAAGCATATATACACTGAATTAAAGCTTAAAAAGACCCGCTTAAGCAAAACATCGCTCTGAATCGGCGGGCGAGAAAGGAGGTGAAAAGTTGTGACGACAGATATAGGACAGACATTAATTACTTCTATAAATAACGGCGTTGTGGCTATTGTAGATTTTGTTCCAAAGTTTGTGGGAGGCGCAATAATTCTTATTTTGGGCATAATTATCGCTTCTTTGGTTAAACAAATGCTTATAGGAGTCTCTAGGGCGTTAAAAATAGAAGTCATGTTAAAAAGGTATGGAGTTCCGGAGGCAAAAGATGAATTTACATGGACAAACATAGTAGCAGAGATAGCAAGATGGTTTGTTATTGTAGTATTTTTGATTCCAACAGCAGACGTTTGGGGGTTACCAAGAGTAGTAACAGTTCTTAATGAATTCTTGCTTTATCTTCCAAACGTATTTGTGGCGGTGATAATCGCAATAGTTGGGTTTATGTTTGCAAGGCTCTCCCACGATGTAATTTTGGCATCGGCAAAAGGAATATCGGCAGAGGCCGCAAACGCTATTGCGTCTGTTGCCCGCTGGGCAATTATTGTTTTTGTAATACTTGCTATTCTTACCCAGCTTGGAGTTGCGGCTGATTTAGTAAGAATACTGTTTACTGGGTTTGTCGCAATGCTTGCAATTGCCGGAGGAATAGCCTTTGGTTTGGGCGGCCAAAATAGTGCTAGGGACCTCATAGAAGCCCTTAGAAACAAGCTTAAATAATTCGTTTTTGATAGTATTAGGCAGATAGACGAATAAATGTTTTTGTGGTAAAATTTAATTTCCATAGTTGGCTTAAAAGGTAAAAATGGGGCCCCTTCGTCTAGCGGCCTAGGACGTCTGGTTTTCAGCCAGAAAATCACCGGTTCGAATCCGGTAGGGGCTACTTAAGCAATATAATAGCCTCTTGCAAAAAGCATAAAAAGAACAAAAAGCAAGATTGCGGCAGATATTGAATAGGCAATCTTTATTGTTTTGTTTTTCATAAGAGATAATGCAATAAAAACTGGAAACAGAATTAGAGAGTATCTTGGGAGACCAGTAAATGTGCCAGTTGAGATTGGTATAAGAAATGCAATAGCTGCAAATAGTATATAGGATAGACGGACTTTTTTCTTCCAAGCAATATAAAGCATAACTACAATAAAAACAAAAACAGATATTTCAAGAAGTGCTATCCACCATTCAAATTGATTCGACGAAACAGTTGTTAGTATTTTAAAATATCTAAAGATCGTTTGTGGAATAAGAATAATACCATCTACAGTTCTCTCGTTTTGTAAATCTGCTTGTGCCTGAATAAAATAGAACGCACTTCCCCACTTTTGCAGGTTAAACGACATGTAGATTAAAAGACCGATTGGGATAAGAAATAAAGGCCAAATCCTCACTAGAAATTGTTTTATGTTTTTTAACAGGTTTTTCTTTGCCCCTCGAAGCTTTAGCGAAGGGGGGTCTGATTTTAAGAACTCGTAAATTAAAACAGGGATTATTGCAATACCTACAAGTCTTGTCGCGGTTAATAGTCCTCCACAGACACTAGACAAAACCCACATTTTTTTCCTGGCAAAATACAAAGAAGATAAAGATAAGAGCAAAAATAAACTTTCGGAATATATACTTGCGAAGAAAAATGATGTCGGGAAAATAAGCATAAAAATTATTGTTCGTATAGCAATCTCGCTTTTGTAGTCTAGTTTTATAAGCTTGTACATTGCGACAAGACTCAATAAAAAGAATAAGCTTACAAGAAGAAGAGCTGTAAAGTATTGATTTGGATCAAAAGGCAAAACATCACCAAAAATTGAAGTAGTCAAATAGACCGACAAAGGGAATAAGGGGAAAAACCCAGCATTTACAGTGTACCCATCTGCTGCTATTAACAAATAATATACTCCATCAAAATTCGCCCAAGGAGAAATTAAAAAATGAGATACTGCGCTTTCTTTATTTTCAAGAAAATAAACAGGCGAAGTATATGGATAACCTTGGCGATATTCTATTGATTGGGCTACAAAAAGTGGAATAAATAAAGCCACCCGCCAAACCAAGAATAATAAAATGAGTTTTTTGAGCATAAAAATACCTTACCCGATGGCCCACCTACTTGTCAAGACCCCCTCCAGCTTGCCACAGCAACCTATCTCCCACTCCCCCCACAACCCCATGCGATAATCCCTGTATATGCCACGACAGGAGCGGGAACCCAGCAGGCTACCCAAGGAACTAGCAGACTTTCTCAAAAACCAGCCACCCTATGCCTGTGTCACCGAGAGGACCAACCTGGGCACAGTCCTTGTGATTAAAGCCCCCAACCGTGACATCCAGAGTGCCCGTAGCAGAGTACCTATCCATGTGGAGCACCAACTCTTTGACCACCCCTCTGCACCCGTGATCCGAATGACCATCACCATCTACGACCAACCCAAACAACCTCTGGCTATGGAGACCTTTATCAATGTCGAGGACGAGAGGCAACGGGCTGACTACGCAGCCCTGGCAAAGCAGAGAACCCTACACATGCTCTTCTACGACGAGACCCTGAACTACCGACTGACCAAGGGGGTAGGCAATGGCGCTAGGAATAAAATAGTCCACATCTTGACCCAAGCGCACCAGCTCCTCTCCGACATCCCCAAATCCCGCTTCGACTTTGACCGCGCCAAGGCAGAGGTGATGAGGAGGACGAGGTTATAAGGGCAACCCTGTCAAGCCCCCAAATCAGCTTCAGTTTTGCCCAGATATTGACGAGTAGTGATATACTTTAAGGCGATCGCCTTTCTCTTTAACAATCGAAGTAGTATGCCCAAACCTTCATTTCTCAAATTAGCCCTGGCCTTTGTCGGCCTATTGGCTCTAGCAGCTATGATCCTGGCTGCGTATGGTTCTCTATCCACCCCCAGGCCTAGCTCAACTCCTACATCAATCCCTACCCTAACTCCATCGGAGGATAAAACCGGGGTAAGCCCGCCTGAGGTCAGTGAGCCATTGACACAGCCGGAAGAGGGGAACAGCATGGAGAAACAACCTTTAGTCCCGTCACCATCTACACTGACTCCCACGGGTAGGCCGACACCCACCCCTGAAAGGTCGCATCCTGATGGGAGCCCGTCTGTCATACTAATTGTTGACGGACAGGAACAGGTGGGAGGAGCTGGAGACTTCTGCGGATGGTCTTCCAAGGGCCCAGGTATTTGTTTTGACACTTTTGGCGATGTTCAGATTCCTTCCGAGGCTGTTGTGCTAAAGCCAGGTCAGGAAGTAATCTTTCGCGTTCCCCCTAATCCCGGCCAATTAACCCTCTTCGTCTACGAAGCCAAGGGCAACTCTAAAAGCTCTAGGCTCTTCAATCCTTTGAGTCATAAGGAATTATATGCTGAAGATATAGATTTGAGCCAGGAGTCACTCTTTCGCCCGAGACTTGAACCTGGTAAATATATCCTTGTTCTTTACGGCGTGTGGTCCCAAGGGGGCTCAGGTTTTGAAGCATCATATGGATTCAACATCGTCGTCAAGGACTAACCTCTTTTAGTTAGCTTCCCACAGCCGTGGTGAAACGAAGGGAGGGCTTACAGATGGGCACGAAAATAGTTAGTCTACCCATGGCCATGGTTTTTAGGATGACAATAATAGTCCTGATTGCTTTGGTAACCTTGATTACTGCTAATCCTGCCACCGTTGGGGCTGCATGTATGTCAACAGGAACGCCCAGTATCGCCACTGACAAGCCGAACTATGAGCCTGGAGAAACAGCTATTATTACTGGCCAAGGTTTCGAATGTGGAGGGGTGCTAACTGTAAAGGTCACACGCCCAGATGGTACAGTGGTTACTGGTGATGGGTCTGGTACCTCAGGTTCTGATACCGTCACTGTCGACAGCCAGGGTACCTTCACATACAGCTATCAGCTTAATGGCATAGAAGGGGTTTATAAAGTAGACATTCGCGACACTAGCGGCAACGTGTTGGCCACTACGACTTTCACAGATACCCACTTCAGGTTCGGCCATCTCGCCTGGATAGCAACATCAGATATCGGCCCAAATACAGTGGAGTTCAAGCTGGTTAATGCTTTTCGCCGATCCGGCTTCGGCGGGCCGGGGGCTCCAGTAAGTGGCCCTACAGGTGTATGTAACACCTGTCCTCCTGGCCAGTTGGCTAATGTAGGGGATATCATCACCGAGGAAATAGGATTTACACAACTCTTGGCCGGCGATGGCACTATTATCCCGAGTCCATTTGAGGCTTTGCAATACCGAGTTATTGGGGCCGATGCTAATCAAGACTTCATCATAGGTGAAGCGCTAAATACAGTCCACACCTATGCCGGTGCGGGGCCATTTACCGCTAGGATAGATAGCTGTTGCCGTTTAGCCGACTCCAGGCATATTAATAACTTTAGTGGCTCCTATCGTGTAGAGACCATTGTTGACCTTCGTGGGGGGGACACAGGCAGCCCCGTGAGTCTTCTACCACCAATCGTAGATTGCCCGCAGAACGCTCTCTGTCAGTTTCAAATAATTGCGGCTGATCCCGATGGCGGAGCGCTGACCTTTCGGCTCTCAACAGGCGTGGAGTCTCGCCTGACGAATCAGCCGGGGCCACCATTTGCCCCAAACGCTGCCAGCGTAGCTACCAGTAATTGCTTTGGGTTCCCTTGCGGCACCTACACCTGGGATACCACTGGAGCTACTCTTAACCCTGGCGGGGAGACCCTCTACTCCACGCAGGTGATGGTAGAGGAAACCGATGGCGTAAGGTCCGCTAGCGACTTCTTTATTCGTCTGGTCGCGCCCACCCCCCCTCCAAGTGGCGCTCTAATCAAGATACCTCTCAGGTGGTGTGGCGTGGAGGGAGCGCCCTCCATGGTGGACCCGAGCCTTGTGGGTGAAGCGTCAACCCATGACGTGCTCTGGCGGCGCCACGAGCGGATCAGCGACAACATCTATATTCCCCAGTCGGGCATAACCTTCCGCTCTGGCGCCGTGGCGGCTCTACCGGATTTTCCGGTTATCCCGGATCCTGACCCGATCAATACTCCGGGCGGCAACATCATGGATCCTAATCTCGACGGTGGCGCTGAGATGATTCGCATGATCAATCGCTGCCGGGCCGCCTGGCAGAGTGCTCCTGAGGTCACCGGAATGGTTGCAATCCACCTGAACGAGTATGTAGACGGCAGCAATAACCAGACAGGGCTGCTGGGCATTGCCATGATACCTCAGCTCAGCAATACCGCTAGCCAGATGTTGTTTGGTTATGGCACTACCGTTGACAACCGTTACACGCTGCAGGGTGAGATCCTAGGCGATGGAGTGGGCAACGACGATAGGAGGTGTGACCCAGGGGAGGCATGTCAGGGCGCTCTCGAAACCATCGGCGATGGAGTGGGCAACGACGATGGCGTCTGTGAGCCGGGAGAGGCATGCCGAAGGGAGGTCATTGGCGATGGAATAGGGGACGATGACGGGTTCTGTGAGTTGCCAGGAGAAGCATGTCTCATACTGACCGGGAATGGCGATCCCTTCGATACCCTACTCGGCCATGAGCTAGGCCACGGCCTCACGATGTTCCATGGTGATGGCCAGGATAACGATGGTGATCTGGCTGAGCTTATAGGTGATGGGGTAGGAGACGATGATGGAATTTGTGAGCCTGGAGAGCTTTGTGATGGGCTTGACGAACCGGGTGAAGTGTTCTTCCCCACAAATGGTCCCAACCTCATGCAGTACAGAAATGGAAGCCTATTAACCAATAACCAGCGGGATAGAATCCGCAACCAAGCCCTTCTTCATATCCCGGACATAGAGGTTGACCCGGTGATTCCACCCCTTGCGAGTGCCAGGGTAGATGTCCTTGGTGATGTCCCACAAGGAGAGGAGTTTGTTGATGTCGACGCTCTCGGCGTCGCAGTTGACCAGCAAAATGGGACCACCGTTTTCACCATCTCAACCGCCGGTCTGTTGCCAGACAACGTCTCGGGTCTCAGATACGTTTTCTTTGCCGATACAGACAATGATACTGGTACCGGGGGAGATCCCAGCAGTATTCCAGGAGTTCGCAGTGCTCAGGGGATCGAGTTGGTTGGCATCGTCGATGTGTCCATGAGCGGCGGAGTACCCATGGCGAACGCAACGGTATACAAATTCGACCCTCCGAATAATCAGTTTGTTCAGGCAATCGACCCAAGCATCCAAGCGCAGGTAATCACGAATCTTGTTGCTCCGATCTCAGAAGATGAGCTTGACTCTGAGCCATTTGGCATATCAGAGAGCATACAGCTACAGATGTCCAACAGCGTCAGGGGCCCTGTGGATACTAACTTGAATATGGAGGTTATGGCCGAAAACTCCAATACAGGTACTATAGATGAGGGTGAAGGACCACTGACCTTCGCGATAGTAGACTTCCCCGAGTGTACAGTAATCCCACCTTCGACGGTGCTGGGCGCTTTGGTAACGGTTGACGTAACTGGCCTTCCACCGAACGGCACCGCTGAGGTGTTGCTGGGCCCTGACCTGGTAGCAACAGGTCCCATAGATGCTCTTGGCAACGCCAGCATTAGCTTCAACATACCGACCGACACCCAAACAGGGAATCGGCTGATTACGGTAGGTGCTCAGGGCACAGCCATCACCGCCGACTGCGCTGTGTTTCTTGAGGCCGCACCTGAGTTCGACGTCCCACCCACACCTTCGTTGGGTAGCACGCTGACGGTCGCGGTTGGGGACACCCTCATCTTCGACGTGCAGGCATCAGACCGCGATGCGGGTGATGTAGTCAGCTTGGATGTTATAGGTGCGCCGCTAGCCCTTGGCGCTACCTTCACTTCAACGCCAGGCAACCCAACGACTGGCACTTTCTCCTGGACTCCTGGTACAGGTGGTGTTGGAACCTATCCTATCACTTTCACGGCAACTGACAATACAGGAAGATCAGCACCACCTCACACTATCTTCATCCAGGTAATAGCTAACCGTCCTCCCACAGCCAACGCGGGCACAGACCAGACTGTGGAGGCTACAAGCCCAGCAGGGACTGTGGTGACTCTGAACGGCACCAGTTCCAGCGACCCTGACGACGATACCCTAACCTTCTCCTGGTCAGCCCCTGGGATTGTCTTCGATGATCCCACCAGTTCTACTCCATCAGCTACCTTCCCGTTAGGGAGCACCACAGTTACGTTGGTGGTCAACGACGGCACTGTTGACAGCGAGCCAGACACGGTAACCATCACCGTAGAAGATACAACCCCACCGACACTCACCGTGCCCGTGGACATCACCGTGGAGTGTGACACCGTTGGAGGCACGGAGATCAGCAACCCAGGGATTCAGGCTTTCTTGAATAGTGCTACCGCCACTGACATCGTAGACCCAGCACCCACCATCACCAACAATGCTCCTGGCTTCTGCCCTCTGGGTGACACTGTGGTCACCTTCACCGCAACAGACTTTTCAGGAAACAGCACCAGTGCTTCATCCACCATCACCGTGGTGGATACAACGCCACCAATGCTCATTGTAACAGCCGACCAAACATCCCTGTGGCCACCCAATGGCAAGTACCAGTTAATCACTCTCTCAATCACAGCCACCGATGTCTGCGACTCATCTCCCACAGTGACAGCAGTGGTTCAGAGCAATGAGCCAGATGATGCTAAGGGCAACGGAGACGGGAACACAACAGGGGACATCAAGGTCACGACATCTGGAGGACCCGTTCTTCTAAGTTCCAATGCCGTCCCTCAAGTTGCCTTCGACCCAATCAACGACAACCTGGAACTTAGAGCCGAGCGCGCAGGCAGTGGCACTGGGAGAACCTACACCATCACCATCACAGCCACTGACGCCAGCGGCAACCAGACCATAGAGATAGTCACCGTGACAGTGCCCCATGACCAAGGGCAGTAATCCACTACGGACAAGGCCCCAGGGTATCACCGTGAGCTTCGTGGGCTGGCACAGCTCGCTCACTTACTTCAATGGTCACGGCATCAGGCCCGTAGCCATTGGTTGCGCCAGTCCTGTGGCAGATGGTCACCTTGGAGCCAGGAGGTCCAGCAACTGCCTCTTGCGGGTCATTCGACCTCACCACGAATACCATCAACATAACGGTGAGTGTAGCTACGACTACTGATATGACCAGCATCTTGTTTCTGGACACCACACACCTTCCTCATGAGCCGTATGACGAGCATTATATTCCCCCCCACACAGCATGGCAACTCTTTCCATAATCCAAACCAACCCCTCCAGCACCTTTGCCCAACGAGCCCTGTCTCCAGTTCCCATAAGGCCCCTTCTTGGAACCCCTCCCCCATTTCCCCCTCTTGCAATGGCAAAATATAGTTCCATATAATGGGAAAGATACTATGTTATCGGAACTATGTTTTGTAAGAGTTCTCCCCTTGCACCCAACACCCTATCCCTGCTACTGTCATGGCAAACAGGAAAGGGAAACCCAAAACCTATGACAACACCATACCAGCAAATCCAGTTCCCAACCACCCAGAAAGAAGGCCCTGTACCAGACGGCACAGGGCAAGGCTCCCTACACCCCCTAGAAGCCCCAGAGACCAGGGTTGAAACCCAAGAGGCACATCAAGTCCCCCTGACCCTGGAACAAGCCCAAACCAGCTTCCTACGAGCCCTAGAAGGCAAGAACAGAGCAACTTCCACTATCACAGCCTACACCACTGACCTTACCGCATTCATCTCCTTCCTCCATGCAACCAACCTTGTCATCAAGACCCCCAACCAGATACAGCGAGCAGACCTGACCGAGTACCTCTCCCACCTCTCCCAGAAAGGTCTAATGGGAGTCTCCCGTGCCAGAAAACTGGCAGCCATCCGTGAGTTCTTCCGCTTCCTTGAGACCCACGGCTACATCCAGAAAAACCCAAGCCTTGGCATAGAGACGCCAAAAAGGGAGAAGAACGGCAGGGTGTACCTTAGACCCGATGAGTACAGAGCCATGCTTGCCCTGGCAGGAGGAAGTCCCAGAGACTACTGCCTACTCCAGATATTCCTCCAGACTGGGATTCGAGTCTCGGAGCTTTGCAGCCTCACAATCCCTGACATTGACCTTGAGGGAAGGTCTCTTAAGGTGAGGGGCAAGGGCATGGTGGAGAGGGAGATTGAGCTTGAGAGAAAAGGGATTGAGGCAATCAAGAACTACCTCAACACCAGACCCTCAACCCTTGACGATCACCTGTTCCTCAACTACCACCATGAACCCATTGGGCAGCGAGGGGTAAGGAAGCTGGTCAAGAAGTACAGGGAGAAGGCAGGCATCACCAAGAAGGCTTCCCCCCATAGCCTTCGGCACACCTTTGCCACCTACAAGGCAGAGAAGGGGGTATCACCCTTCCAACTCCAGCAGTGGCTAGGACACGCCAACCTCAACACCACCCAAATCTATGTCCACATCGGCAGACAAAACGCCAGAAAGGTGATGGAGCAAACCAGCCTATGAGGACCCACCACTTATCATCACCACCTGCCACTCTTAGACGTGTAAGACTGGACAACCTTGCCCTATTCCCAGCCAGCCTTCTCCCCTACAAAGACCAGTGGCAGGAGATCGCCAATAGACTCTCTCACAATGAGGTGCTTATAATCCTACCCCCAACTGGAAAGCCACTCCACAAGACTCTTGAGACAGTGTCCACCCTGCTTGAGGCTAATGGTCACCGAGTAACCACCCTACTCGCTGAGCAGTTCACCTGACCAACATAAGCAACGCTTAGCCCACCTCTCCTATTCCACCCTATATTTTACCTCTTGACTTCTGGGCCAAATATACTAAAAT
>Ga0213870_1001439_pt1 | contig 10703 bp, 12 predicted proteins | sample WICALVC2017_Meta_FD_160119 | JGI IMG/M metagenome (GOLD analysis project Ga0213870, IMG submission 160119) | Freshwater microbial communities from subterranean cave lake in Wind Cave National Park, South Dakota, United States - WICALVC2017 | ecosystem: Environmental > Aquatic > Deep subsurface >... | reverse complement strand
AAAAAGGATATCAGAAGGTCAAATCAAGACTCTCGAAAAATTATCATACGACCTTCTTAATGTTTACCAAAAAGAGTTAGCTGATTTAAAGGAACATAATATCAAAACGATGAATATTATATCAAAAGATATAGAAAATAGTACGATTGCGGACCTTAATGATTTTAGGGAAATTCTCAAAAAAGAAACATTTGCCTCTCAAAAAATTGTTGAGAGTAAAATTGAGGAAGATTATAAAACCACACAAAAAGAAATTGAAGATTATAAGCTAGAAAGGATAAAGAAAGTAGAGGATAAAATTTACGAGATAATTAAAAACGTTTCAACTCTTGTCTTAGCAAAATCGATAAATCTTGACGAACACGAACAACTTGTTATTGATGCCTTAAATAAGGCAAAACAGGAAGGAGGGCTGGGATAATTGTTTCATTGCTAAATTGCTTCATTGCTACCTCCCCTAACCCCTCCTTTTTAAGGAGGGGAATTAAAGGGGTGGTTAACAATATAACAATAGAACAATATAGCAATTAGTTAACTTATGACATATTATGATATCTTAAGGAATATAAAAACAGTTGATGAGGTAAACCGCCTTGTTTCTGAAATCGATATTCTTCTTGATTCTCTTTTTAAAGCCGACACAAATGCTTTTGAAAAAGCGCTTAACTCCATTAGTGTTGTTACTTCCCAAGCACTAAAGGACACGTTTTTGAAAAATAATGCTAATTTGGGGAACTATGCAATGATTAAGGATCTCCTAATTAAACTTAAAGAAGAACTTCAAAAATTTAAAGTCCTTAAGCTTTCTCTTGCCTTCGAAGTCTCAGAAGGTTCGATTGACAATCTTTTTGCCTGGGTGTTAACAAACTTAGGCAGTGGAATTATTTTGGATATCAAGGAAGATAAAAAAATTATTGGAGGCGCAATCATAGAGTTTGAGGGAAAATACAAAGACCTAACCCTTAAGAAAAAGCTTGAAGAAGTGTTTGGGAGCAAAAGAGAAGAGATTTTAACGCAGATGTCATCCTGAACTTGTTTCAGGATCTTGTCCATGAGGAAACGAGATGCCGAAATAAATTCGGCATGACATTAATAGGATTTATGAAAGACTTTAACTACTACCTCAACACAATCGGCGAAATAGGCTATGTGGAGCAGACAACAAATGCAATTATATATGCCTCTGGGCTGCCAGGAGTAAAACCTAGGGAGCTTGTTTTATTTGAAAATGGAGAGGTTGGACAGGTTTTATCTGTATCTTACAATCTTATAGAAATACTTGTATTTACTAGAGACCCTCCAAAGGCCGGGGAAAAAGTGGTTCGCACTAATGAATTTCTCAATATACCGGTTGGTCCAGAGCTTTTAGGAAGCGTGATTGACTCGTTAGGAAACTCCCTTGAGGATCTCCCCATCCAAAGAAAACCGATGTTGTCGACTCGCTCAGTTACTGCTAGCCCCACAGGTATTCTTACAAGAAAAACTATAACAAAACAATTAGAGACAGGAGTCTCTATTGTTGACTTATTACTTCCCTTAGGTTATGGCCAAAAAGAGCTAATTATTGGGGATAGAAAAACTGGTAAAACTAACTTCTTATTCCAATCAGTCTTAACACAAGCGAAACTTGGCAATATATGCATCTATGCCGCTATAGGAAAGAAAAAGGTTGACATAAAAGTCCTTAAAGAATTTTTCCAAAAGCATAATATTCTCAAAAATATCGTTATTGTTGCTTCAGGATCGCAGGACCCAACAGGCCTAATTTATCTTACTCCCTATTCCGCTATGGCTATAAGCGAATATTTTAGAGACGAAGGCCGCGATGTCCTCTTGATACTAGACGATTTGTCAACGCATGCTAAGTTCTACAGAGAAATATCTCTTTTGGGCAAAAGATTTCCAGGTCGAAATTCATACCCAGGAGACATTTTCTATATCCACGCTATCCTCTTAGAACGAGCAGGAAATTTTACAACATCAAAAGGGGAAAAGGCAATCACATGTCTTCCTGTTGTTGAAACGATACAGGGAGATCTATCTGGATACATTCAAACCAACCTTATGTCTATGACCGACGGACATCTTTATTTTGATATTGATCTTTTTGCCAAAGGCAGAAGACCACCAATCAATCCTTTTTTATCTGTGACTAGAGTTGGACGACAGACTCAATCGAATATAAAAAGAGAAATCAGTCGAGAAATTCTCTCCTTCCTGACTCTTTTTGAAAAAATGCAAAACTTTACGCATTTTGGCGCAGAATTAAATGAAACCACTAAAATAAGTCTCTCTGTTGGAGAAGCAATAACTAGGTTTTTCGATCAACAGCCTTCAACCAGCATCCCTATAAATGTTCAGATAGTTCTTTTTTGTCTGCTTTGGAACAATGCTAAACAAAGTGGTAGCCCTAACAATGAACCAGACTTAGCATGGATTATTAAGGTATACGAGGCAAACAAAGACATTCGCAAAATGATTGATACAATGGTACAAAAGGCAACCTCTTTTAACGAGCTACTGGGAACTGTAAAACAAAAAGGAGACGAGCTTTTAACAAGCATTAACAAATCGAAGTATGACAACTAGCAAAGTGGTTATTTCTGAAATTGAATATCTCTTAAGTTTTAAAACAATTATGGAAACATACGAAGAAATTGCTGCAACACGGATGCAGCGTATAAGGAGTTCTGTTTTACAAAGCCGAGATTTCCTTTTTGAAATAAATACGATCTTTCAACAAGTAAAATCTTCGTACAGAATAAAAGGTCAGGGCCGCTTCCTTAACAACAATGGTAAAACTCTTTTTATTTTTGTATCTGCAAATACTGGACTGTATGGAGACATTATAAGAAGGACTTTCGAATTGTTTGTGCAGCATCTTAAAAAAGAAAGAGCAGATGTAGCTATTATCGGAAGACTAGGTCTTAAACTTTTCCAAGAAGAGTTCGGCAAAAAACCCTTTAGCTACTTTGATCTTTCCGATAACAAGATCGACATTGAGGATTTGAAAAAAATTGTTTTATATTTAATCCAATACGAAAAAGTGCTTGTTTTTTATGAACAATTTCAGAATATTATCTCTTACCAACCTATCATAACAAGTATCGCCGGCGACACTTCTCCTTGGGAGCCTAAAGTTTCCGAAACTAAATACTTTTTTGAGCCTTCCCTTGAAAAGGTTATGGCATTTTTTGAAAAAGAAATCTTTGCCTCTATCTTCGATCAAACAATATATGAATCTCAACTTGCCAAATTTTCTTCACGCATGGTATCCCTGGACAGGGCAACAGAAAATACTCAAAGTCAGCTGAAACAAGCTATGTTTGCAAAAGAAAGAATAAGACATCAAGCCATCAATAAAGAACAAAATCAAAGACTCGCTAGCATGAGTTTATGGATAACACATTAATGTCATGCTGAACTTGTTCTCTCCGTGTCACCCTGAACTTGTTTCAGGGTCTCACGAGATGCCGAAATAAATTCGGCATGACAATAAAATAAATTCAGGATGACAAAGCGTTATGGATAATACTTACGGTAAAATTATAGGTATCAAAGGGCACATAGTAGAGGTAGAGTTTAGGGGAAATCCACCTAACTCGCACGATATTCTGGTATTGGAAACTGATCCTTTAATCAAGATGGAAGTATTCTCATCCAAAGAACGTACCAGTTTTTTTTGCTTAAGCTTATCTGACACTCATAAAATGTCTCGGGGGATGAAGGTTGTTAACACGAAAAAGCCTATTCTAGTACCGGTGGGGGTAGGAGTTTTGGGCAGAGTTATAGACATCTTTGGCCGACCCCTGGATGGATTGGGAGAAATAGAAAGAACCGAAGATTTACCTATCTATAGAAACGCTCTAGCACTTGCCAATATTTCTTACCATCGAGAACTTCTTGAGACTGGAATTAAGGCAATTGACCTTTTCTCGCCTATTGTTAAGGGAGGTAAAATTGGAATTTTTGGGGGTGCGGGCGTTGGCAAAACGCTTCTTCTTACAGAAATCATCCACAACGTTGTGGGCAGAAACCTAAAAAGCAGCGTATCGGTTTTTGCAGGAGTTGGAGAAAGAGTAAGGGAAGGACAAGAGCTTTATGAAACACTTAAAGAACGCGCAGTGCTTCCTTATGTGTCTTTAATATTGGGTACAATGGGAGAAAATCCCGGCATTCGTTTCTTAACATCCTTTACAGCCGTAACCATTGCTGAATATTTCCGTGACAGCCTCAAAAAAGACGTATTGTTTTTTATAGACAATATCTTTAGATTTGCTCAGGCAGGAAATGAATTGTCAGTGTTAATGAATACCATGCCCTCGGAAGATGGATACCAAGCAACTTTGTCTTCGGAAATGGCAGCTTTTCATGAACGATTAACAGGAGGGAAAGACGCAAGCATTAGCACCATCGAGGCGATTTATGTACCAAATGATGATATCTTAGATCAAGGCGTACAGGCAGTCTTTCCGTATTTAGATTCAACGATTCTGTTATCAAGAGGGGTCTATCAGGAAGGGTATCTGCCAGCAGTTAACATTCTTTCTTCTACCTCGGCAGCTTTAAACCCAGAAATAGTTGGTCAACTTCACTATGACGTTGTTCTTAAAGCGCAAAATCTCTTAAAGCAAGCATCAGCTCTTGAGCGTATCGTTTCCTTAGTGGGTGAAGCAGAGCTGTCTGTACAAGACAGGGTTACTTATGAACGCGCAAAAAAACTTCGTAACTTCATGACCCAAAGCTTCTTTGTAGCAGAAAAGCAAATGGGCCGAAAAGGTGCGTTTGTCTCTCGTCAAACAACTGTGGAAGATGCAAACGCTCTTTTAAGCGGAAAATGCGACGATATTTCAGATGAAAAATTTATGTACATAGGCAGCATCAAAGAGATACAAAATGGATAATAATATTACTATCTCTATAAGAAACAACCAAGGACTTGTATTTAAGGACACTGTTAAAGCAGTCTCTTCCTACAACGAAAAAGGGTTTTTTGACATCCTACCAGAACATGAAAATTTTATTTCTCTAATTTATGATAAAATTGTGATTCATAAAAATGATAATCAAAAAGAAGAAATCAAGATAGACAGTGGGGTATTACGAGCTTACGAAAATAATGTCAGTATTTATATTGGAATTTAGACTGAACAAGTAATGGTTGACAAAAACTTATTTCTTAAGATACATTAATAGTAATGCAAAAAACTATCAAAGTCTTATTAATTGACGATGAAGATTCTATCCGTGAGATCTATAAGACTGAATTAGAATTGTTTGGTTTTAAAACAGATGACTTCGCAACAGGGAAGGAAGGTCTAAATGCATTTAGTAATAACTATTATGATGCAGTGCTTCTGGATATTATCTTACCAGATATCAATGGCCTTGATGTTTTAAAACAGATGAAGCAAGATAGTCTAAAAAAAGAAATACCAGTTCTTCTTCTTACAAGCTTACACCAGAATATAATAATAAGAAAAGGCCTAAAACTTGGGGCAACAGCCTACTTACAAAAAGATTTAATTACACCAGACAAGATAGTTGACAAAATTAAAGAAGTCCTTCGTCCGTTGTCATCCTGAACTTGTTTCAGGATCTCCTAAATCGAGTATACTGTTTAATAACACTTATGAGAAAGAGATTCACGTACTATGTTTATATTCTGACAAATGCTCACAATACCGTTTTTTATATTGGCGTAACCAATAACATCGTAAAAAGAGTTTTTGAACACAAAACTGGTTTGGTTGATGGCTTTACAAAGAAATATAAGCTTAAAAAACTCATATATCTTGAAGAATACAGCGATATAAAAGAAGCAATTGCAAGAGAAAAACAATTAAAGAATTGGCATAGGCAATGGAAAATAAATCTTATTAGGAAAGCTAATCCTGAATTTAATGATTTATCTGTTTTTGGTTGAAACGAGATGCCGAAACAAGTTCGGCATGACAAGCTGTAAAGAAGTTAGCAATTATCTTGAGGATTCGATATTTGTTGAACCCTCAGTCCCGCATGCTCTTATTGTCACGATCCCATTTGCATTAACTATTGCACTATAGCCTGTAGTAGTAGATGAGTATGTTGTTGAGCCAGACTGAGGACTTACAGGAATTGATTTAAGATAGGGTGCAAGAGGGGTAGATAAATTGACACAATCTGCAGCTCCAGCCACACTGCAACCCCCTGTTGAAATTACGCAGGTCGGAGGATTGGTAGATGTTCCCAGCTGTTTTTCTACCATACCTGCGCTTAATCCGGTTGGATAACTACCTTTATTGTCAACAATATAAACATGTATTGCAGTAAGAATTGTATCAACATCTGATGTTCTTCTTGCGTCTTTGGCATCTTTAAGTCTTTGTGCGGGATTAAGAGCTACAAACACTGTAACTGCCAAGGTAGCAATAATGGTAACAACTATCAAAAGCTCTATAAGGGTAAACCCTCGTGCGTTTTTCATTTTTATTTAACTCATGTTACGCATTCTCTTGTCATTCTGAGGCTGAAAGCCGAAGAATCTCAATAAATCCTTCGCCAAGTACCGTCTGGTGCCTGGCTTCGCTTCGCTCAGGATGACACCGCGCAAAGTGAGTTATTTAATACTCTTTCCTATTATTATAACGACATCGCTTTCAGCAGCTTCCTCTAATTTTGTGCCTATAGAAAGATCGTATCTGGTTTTTAAGAGTTTGTCAAGACCCTCAATTATTTTTTCTGGAACCTTTTCTTTATAACGAATTTCTGTTTTTTTGTAATTGTTGCTGTCTGCGTTGCCTGTTCTTTCCACATTGTAGCCATTTTCTTTTAAAATATTACCCAGTCTTGTTGCCTCCCCTTCGATACTGCTTCCATTTAATATGCTAATTGTATATGGGGAGAGGTTAATCTCGGCAGATGAGGTTGCCGATGGCGTCAGCCGCGTTTGACGCGGGGTTGGTATTGTTGTTAGAACAGGCGTTGCGGTTGCCTTAGTTATCTTGTTTAGTTTATCAGGCTCTTTGGTTTTTTTAAGAAACGTATTTCTATACGCAAGAAAGCCGCCAATTATTCCTAAACTTACAAAAAGCAATATCGCAATTATATATATACTCTTGCGATAAGAATTTTTTTTGTTTGTTGAAAAAGAAGAAACATGATCTTTTCTTAAAATTGTCATTAGCTCTATGTTCAATACGTCTTCGTCTTTGCCCTTTAAGTCTTCCTTATATGCCATGATTACGATTGGACTGATGTTTTGAATTTCTAGCTTGAGGTTTTCGTTTTGGAATTCCGCTATATTGATATTACTGGTATCGCCGCAAAAGATTATAGTTTTTGGCTCTATAGAAAATTGATCTTTTGTGAATTTAATAAATTGGTTTATGGTGTTTCTGTCAATATTGGCATTAAGCATGCGTTTTGTCGTTATAACTGTACCCTTTTGGACTAGAGCTAAAAGTATTTCCTCATCTTTATAGACAAAAAGCAGCGGTATATCCTGGTTTTTTGCAAAACTAGCTAAAACATACGATAAGGGTATTATTTCCTCTATGCGAAATCCTGTTTTTACAATTGCTTCGCTTAACTTTTCATAAAGAGACGGAAGGATGGCAACGACTTGAATTGTCGTTAGTCCTGTTACTTTGTAGTCCCATGCTGTTTCGGTAAGATTTTCTGGAATAAGCTCTTGGGCTTTCTCTTGGACATTATTTCTATTGACAAAAGATCCGACTGGAAAAGAAAGAGTTACCACATAAACAAAATCTTCGCTTAAAAGAATTCGGGTATTACCTTTGACATTTTTTTTAAATTTTAATAAAATGCTTTCTAATGAATCAGGCATCCATAGAGCTTCATCAATTGTTTCCTCTTTTGGCTTCTTACCCATGGTTACATTAACTAGTTTTATCTTCGATTTTGTGATATAAATAATTGATTTTGTTTTGGTAAACATAAGAAAATTATACCTCTTTCCAGCTTGTTAGAGTAATTCCTGTTGGATTTCTTGTAAATACAACTCTTATTGATCGTTTATAAGTTGTGGTGTTTGTTGAAACCGTGATGTCCCAGTTTGGATTGCCGGAATTAACAATGATAGTGCATGTTCCCTGAGGTCGTGTGATGTTACCTGCAACAAAACTTGCTCCTTGCGCTCGAATCTTAAGCATATAATCCTCCATGCATCCCTCTACAAAACTAAGCGTATCTTCACCCTTAAACAAAGCAAATCCAGATTGACCCTCACCAATTGCAAGAAAAGCAACAGTTGTTGCAGAAGGCAAAACAACTGCCATAACAATAAGAACAGTAATAATTGCTATGTACCCTTTTTGCATAATCAATTGCTCCTTACCTCCGCACTCGAGCGAAGGGTTATTGTTTCTTTGTATTCTTGTCGTGCTCCTGAGTAGTTGGATGCAATAGTAAAGGTAAAACCAATATGTTTTGTTTTGTTGTCTACTGATCTATAATCCGTGAAAATCACGCCGCCTACTGTGGTTATTGTCGTATCGTCTGAGTTTAAGTTTACTGCCCCAGTCCCGTTTTTATTAATTTGCATTTTTCCACCTGACAAGCTAATAACAGTCGTGGTATCCGGGGAAAAATTAGTGAGTGAAATACTCGTCGCGCCGACATTGGTAATCCCGCTCGCCCGACGAATTTCGTACTTTAATCCCTCGCTAACATAGCGAGCTTGGGAAAAAACTTCTTGCTCGACACTGCTTTTAGCTCCGCCTTCTATAACATTCCAGGCAAATGGAATAATAGCAGAAAGCATAATAGTGACAATAGTAATGTAGAGAAGAAGCTCGATGAACGTAAACCCCTTCATGGTTTTAACTTGATTCCTAATTCTTGATTCCTGATTCATGTTTATGGTTTTGCAATATCAGTAATAATCTTATAGCTTTTTCACCAAATTCCTAGCTCTTTCGCCTTCCCAATCCAAAGGAAGTAATTCTTTCGGCAAAAAAGGGTCTCCCAGCATCACTTCTAAATACGTTTTCTTTATACCTCTAATCAAATCCTGAACTTTTTTATTCTCGGCTTCATCATTTAATTTATTTAAGCGGCCGCTGTCGGAAATTAAATCGTTATTTTCCATCTTTCCAATAATTCCCTTATATAAATCATTCATTTTATCCAGATGCCAAACTCTATTTACAAGAGCTTTTATGTCGCCGACTGCTATAGTTGATGCCTCAAGTAAATAAGCAGATTCGTTTAAATCTTGTGCATCTATAAACTCGGTAAAATCTTTTGCGATATTATGGGGGCTAATAAAAACCGACTCTTGCAGCATACCAAATCCCAACTCTTTTAACTTACTTCTAAATCTCTCCCTTGTCTGTTTATTTGTCTCTTCTACGTCAAATACAACTACCCGCCATTTTTTATCCCATCTTTTATTCTGAAAGCCAAGAAATGGAAAATCTCTTTCTATTTTATTTTTCCCGCGAGATGAAAGACGAAGGTATGCAACTCCATCTTTTATTACCTTCTCTATATAACCTGTTTTAAGATTCCTCCAAACAAGATGGTTAAAATTGTGTCTTTTATACTGCCTGGGGGTCCAACCGTACATATTCTCATAACTTTTTCCAACAAAACCAAACGGATCTCTTACCTCCTCAAATAAATCAAGAACATTACCCAACCCCAGAAGAAGCATGTCTTGCGGTCTTAAAAGTTTCCTCATGAAATCATTTAATTATTTTCTGCGGTCGCTGTCAATAGTTAAATCCCCACACGAGAAAAAATAGGTGTTTTTCCATCATGGTGTTGCAATGTCAATTCTGAAAAATACTGGTTCTGCAGAAACTAGGCCGCCCCAAATAGTGTTTTTGGCGCTCCATACAGTTCCACCACCAGTCAACCGTGATTCCCAAATATCATCAGATGCTGAGGCTGCTGACTCATAAATACCCGCAAAAACCGCTCCAGAACTTGGATCAGCCTTTAATCTTATAAATGATGTATCATCGCTTCCAGTCAGAGTACTAGCACCTCCCCAAGCAGTACCAGACCACTGTTTTTTGGAGACAGCAGCAGAGTCTCCCCACATCAGCCATGCCTTACCCGGGTTGGCCGAGTATGTTTCCCAAATCAGATCAAAGTTCATCGAAGTAATATTCTCCACGGATGCGTCATGCTCAGGATGTTGGGTAGCGGTATCCCAGCCGCTACCTGACCATTTACGAGTGTTAAGATCTGCCGCGGCATCTTGTATGCCGTACATGAGTTCGTTGGAGTTTGGTCTTGAAGCGAGCTGAGGCCATTCTCCTATACCATTTGAGTCAGCAATGGTCAAAGTAGCAGGAGCAGTCAAGGAAGTACCATCCCAGATACGATAAATCTGATTATCAGTTGCTGAATCTGCCCAAATAAACATGGCCCGGCCTGATGTTTGCTCATATGCTACATCTATTCCTTTTTTAGTGTTTGACGTTGAGGCTGTGGCATCCCAGACCGCAGAGGCGCCCATATTCCCCCAACTACTACCATTCCAAACCATGCCATAAACATCTGAATTAGCATCAAACATGATCGTAACAATCTCGTTACTTGTACTAATTGGGTTAGGGACTAATTCAATCCATTTGATCACGCCTGTGGTTGGAGGCGTAGTAATGGTTGTTGGACCAGACCAGTTTAGTCCGTCCCAAGTTCGATAAGCAAAGTCAATATTACCAGCACCTGATGGATAAACAATAATT
>Ga0213870_1001438_pt1 | contig 10706 bp, 8 predicted proteins | sample WICALVC2017_Meta_FD_160119 | JGI IMG/M metagenome (GOLD analysis project Ga0213870, IMG submission 160119) | Freshwater microbial communities from subterranean cave lake in Wind Cave National Park, South Dakota, United States - WICALVC2017 | ecosystem: Environmental > Aquatic > Deep subsurface >... | reverse complement strand
CCCACGACTTCGGCAAGGCAGGCGAGAAACAGTGCGCTGTCGCTCTCGGCCATGACAATCGCGCCCTGCGCGTTGCCACGAGCGGTGAGGTGATAGAGCGCACCCGAGAATGCGAGTCGGAGGGGGCGGGATATGGGGAAGGATAAATGAGTGAAACCGTGATGTCAAGACCTGACCCCTAGACTGACTGACCCCTAGACTGATAACGAGCGGTGAGGTGATAGAGCGCACCCGAGAATGCGAGTCGGAGGGGGCGGGATACGGGGAAGGATAAATGAGTGAAACCGTGATGTCAAGACCTGACCCCTAGACTGTCCACGGGATGGACTGCGGATCTCACTGAGGCATGCTAAGACCCATTGTCAGCTCAGGGTGTCGATCTAGAACTCTTACAAACCACGGTAGTTTCTTTGCCTCAGGATAGGTCCCAACTGATTCAATCCTGTATAAAACATGCTTTCCGCCCTGGTAGTAATTGAAATAGGTATTCCTCACATCGTCGGTAAGGGAAGAAGAGGGTATCCAAGTGATGCTATCACTGTTCATTTTCGTCACAGCGTTCTCTATCAGCTTTGACCACACAATCTGTACAACTTCACGTGGCCATCCTGTTTTTTCAAGGAGATTTGTGGCAAAGGTTGAATTTCTCTCCAACGTAACGGTTTCGACATAATACCGATTTAGCAACTCATCGAATCCCACTTTCCAAGAACGTCGACCAGCGAGTGCGTGATGCTGATTGATCCATACCATCACTTCTCCCGCTGCCCTGTTCACGCCCATGAGCAGCTTCAATGCAATCGTCTCAGACGCTAATTTCCAGTCCCGTTTCAGAGTCGACGCATAGAAGCTATCTTTGTTAGAACTCACTTGCATGGCGACCCAGTCACTGTGAAGCAAACCTGCCACCAGTTCCTGTGCACGCCAACCTTTCAGCTCGAATTCGAAGGTAGGATGTCCATTAAATAGGTGCTTGTTACTACGTTCGGTTACCTTTGCGATATTCCACGCTGAAAACCATTCCGCAAAATGCTGGTATAGCTGACGAGTAAGTTCTCGGGCATGATCATGCTGCTTTTGTGCGCCGGTGATGAAGGTTGCTGAAGCGACGAAATCCGAGAATGCAATAAAGTGATTTATGTGATAGTCCCCTACGCCATTAGTAACCACCAGTTCGCTGAAGGATTCCTTTTTCGAACCTGAAGTTGGGCTGGCCGAAAGGGAGGTCTCATCAAGCTGTCCATAGCTGCCCTGCGGCCTGGCATACGGCTCGTAACCGACTTTCGGACTGGAATAGTCCGCATAGTTCACTGCTCCAACTCCTTGCACTCCTTGAGGGGATAGCAGGGCAGGCACGCGGACTTGTCGCGCAGGAACGTCAGCGTCGTCGGCGTCACGAACTCCCAGGGCGCACCCACGAACAGGGCACCGGTCGCCCACGGCAGCTTGTCCGCCGTCTCACCCTCGTAGGGCCGATCGAGTGTCAGCCGCCACGAGGTCGGCGAGGTCGTGCCGGGTGGAATCTCTTCGATAGCGACGATGCGGTAGACCTTGAAGTCGATGAGTATCTCCCGGTCGATATCGGCGCCGATCGCCAGATTGTCGACTCCTGGAGCGATCGGCGGAGTCGCATTCGGCTGGCCGAGGGACCAGTACCCGTCCGGATTGTTCAGGGTCACGTCCGCATTGCCCTTCACCACATCGATCCTGCCGTGCCGGTCGGCGTAGTAGTTGTCCTTCTGTTCCTTGATCTCCTGCGCCATCGAGACGTAGTGGGGATCGTTGGGCAGCGGCGGCTGGCCGCTCTGTCCCCAGATCTCTCCGGTCGAGAGAAACCACTGGACATGATCGAACCAGCCGTCACGGATCGGGACGAGCACGCGCGCGCTGCCGGCAGCGAGGAACTGCTTGAAGATCAGGTCGCCCGACTCCGCTTTCATCTTGTCCACCCAGGTGCATTTCCGGCCCCAGAAATAGCGGTAGAAGATGTAGGTCACGAGGTTCCAGCTGAAAGCCTGCTCGAAGAACTGCACGTAGCGGCCCTCCTGCTCCGCCTCGCGGATGTCCATCTGCGGGTGCCCGCAGGGCTTGACACGGCTCTTCATCGCGTCGAACTGGTCGAAGAACTGGCACGAGATGTAGGAGATCGCCATCCGCTTCAGTTCCGCCCTTTCGATCTCTCGCAGGAAAAACGGATTCTGGTTATACCGCGCGGTCCTCAGCGCGGCTTCCTTTTCGTCGAACTCGGCCTTCGCGTCGAGGTACTTCTGAAGCTGCTTCTGATACTCGTCGAGGCGTTGCGCGTACACTTCCTTGATCTTGTTGTAGATCTCCGTCTGCCACGCGGTCAGGGCCTCGGGCTTAAGCTCGCAATGAATCGTCAGAAGCCAGCCGAATCCTGTAACTCTTGTCGTATCGACGGCAATTGTCTGGTGCCCCTCAATCGGGGGCTGTAGAAGTGTCGGCGTAGTTGGAGGGTCCGGAACCCAAATTGATTTGTTCCCGTCCGTCGGTGGTTTCTTCGTTCTTGTATGGGAGATGCTGGCGCCGCCGAGAGACACCTTGATTGAACGTGGATACAGAATGGTATTCTTATAACCCGGCTCATGCTGAGGGGCCGACATCGAAACCCCCACATAGCCGGCCGGTATGTCGCATGGGAAAGAAACCGATTGCGACACCGGATTCTTGCTTGGGCTTCCGGAAAGCCATATGTCCAGTTCTTTCGTGGCTTCCGGCGGTGTCGCGATGTCCTTCAGCCCATACTGATCGACCAGGGCCTCGTAGTTGCCGGGGAGGATCTGCGCGGGCGTGAGCGTGAATGCGGCGGGGGCCACCGGCTCGACTCCCTCGAACTTGCCCTCAAGTAGCTTGATGAAGAGCTGAGCGGGCTCCGGCAGGTAGATGTCGATGGCCGCCTTCTTGCCATAGTTGTAGACCTGCGCCCGCGACACCTTGTTCACATACAGATACTGCCCCGAAATGTTGTCGCTGCCTGCATTCGTGAACCTGTGCACGTTGGTCTCCTCGTTCTCGAGGAGGCGTGTCGTTTTTCGCAGCGTCCTGACCTTCTCTTCCAGCTTGCTGATCGACCGGTCGAGCACATCCCTGGAATAGTCTCGCGCCTCCTTGTGGGCACTCGTCTTGGATTGACTCGTCGCGAAGTTTGTCGTCGCGGTCACGTCATACTGGACGCCGACCGAACCTACCTGAGTCCCCCACTGCGCGTTCGCGGTCACGCCGGCATCCAATGACATGTCGTTCGTGACCGTGTTCTCAACCTCGGTCTTGAGGGCCGATTTCTCTTCGGTCTGCAAGTCCCGCTCGGCGTTCTGTGTCCGAGCCTGTTCCGTCTCGGACATCTCCTCAGAGCGCTCGAGCCGCCGGTTTGTTGTCTTGAGATTTTCGCCGGCCAGCACATTCTTGATGTAGGAGAGGTCCCCCGCCTGATAGCACTTTGTGTAGTCCCTGACGATCATCAAATCCACGATACAGGGTGTAACCGTTGCACAGCACTTCCCCTGGTCGACGCACTCTGTGCTTTCCTTGCAGTTGCAGGGGTCGTCCTTGGCAGTGGCCCCGCTGCTTGCCTGCGCTTCCGTCAGATTCTTGAGGCCGCCCCTCACAGCCGGATCGATCGGAACCGCGACAGTTGGCTTATTCGCGACGACTGGTTTTTGCTCTTTGCAAGGGTCTAGCTGGAAGAACTGGTGCGGCAGGAGAATTGGCTTCGTGAAGTGCGGGATAACGCTCGCTTCGGGAAGTTCGAATCGCAAGGATACCGCGCGCTCAACAAATGTCATTGTGCGCAGCACCGCCTGATGGTCGACGGTGTTCCTGTCGCTCAGGCGCTTCAAGTACGCAGCGCCCAGCATGGTGTCCGCGGCGGCGGTTCGCGCCCCGCCCGCTACGCGGCCGTCCTTGCCGATGAGTGACTCCGGGCGGTGCTGTCGAACAATGCCGATCGCCGATGCCTTGGTGATCTCCGAGCCATGCCAGAGCAACTCTTCGATCAGCGCAGCCCAGCCATCTCCCAGATCCTTCAGCGTCTTCACCGCATCGTTCCCGCTCAGAAACGTGCCGATCTCCGACGCGAGCGCCTTGCCGTCATTCGCCTCGCAGTAGCCAAGCCACTTCTTGTAGCGCGCGGATTGATAGGGCGCCGGATGTGATTGGATTCCGAAGTTGTCGATCTGGCGGCCGGTCAAAGCCGTGGGGGTTCTTACCGCGAAGGTCCTGAGATCGGGCATAGAAGTCGTTCCTTCCTAAAGATGCAATGCCACAGTGGCACCCGCGTCTCACGATGTACGATCGCGAGCGAGGTTACAGAGGTTACAAGGGACCCTCCCCGCCGCGAGCTTGCTTGCGCCGGTTCGCGGAAAGCGGGAATGCTCGGCATGTCCGGAACGTAGCGACTGGGAGCAACCCCGCTAACAGTCTTGGCATGAACCCCAACAGCAGCACCGCATAACGTTCATAGAGCGCACCAGAGAATGCGAGTCGGAGGGGGCGAGACATGGGGAAGGATAAATGAGTAAAACCGTGATGTCAAGACCTGACCCCCTAGACTGGTAACCCCCTAGACTGTAGCTGACCCCCTAGACTGTAGCGACTGGGAGCAACCCCGCTAACAGTCTTGGCATGAACCCCAACAGCAGCACCGCAGAACGTTCGAGTTCAGCGGCAACAGGGATGGCCGAAGGCCAGCCCTGTTGTCCGCTGCAACGATGGGTTAGCCGCCGTAAGACTACCTCCCACTGCGGCGAGCTAGACCGCTCCTGGCGTAGCCCGCGCACTCGCTTCCAACCCTTGCGCTTGTGTAAGGCTCTCACGGAACTCGAGGGCCTCCGGGACGTCCTGAAACTGCAACAGCTCGCCTGCCAGCTGGGCGAGGTGCGTCTTTGCCTCCAGAGGAGTTGCCCGGAAGAACTCGCGTCGCTGATTGACTAGGTTCACCCGTCGCGCGGCCAACCGCTCGTGCATCGCGGATTCGATCCCGACGGCGTCTTTCGAGAAGAACAAAGCGTGTATGTCGAAGTTGAAAGGGACCGATGCGTCGCTCAGCTCACGGATTCTGTCCATTGGATCCAGTCGGCGTGTCATACCTACCTTGACCATCTCTTCACCGAATGAACCGAGATTCGAAATCACGTACACGTAACCGGCGCGGATATTGGCCGCTCGGTAGTCTACGTCCTCGATGGCCCGCTGAACGTCGCTCAGCTGCTCCCGGAGTCGCGCGGCGCCGGCGTCGTCGCCTTTCGTCACAAGGGCGTCGAGCGCATTGCAATAGTGTTGACGTTCCTTTTCTAGGCGCGCGCGCTCCCTCTCAATCTCCTGCTGCACCTTGCGCTCTTCGCGCAGGCGTTCTCGCTCCACACGCTCAGCTTCTTTTTCTTCAGCTTCCTTCTGCAGGAAATCAGCGGTCAGCTCAAGCTCGTGCACGCGCACTTTGAAGTATGGCGTCGATATCTTGATGTGCATCGTCTTGCCAAGACGTTCGATGACTTCTGCGACTTTCGTGAGCCTCTCGATTGCCGCGTCGAGCTTGTAGGGCTTCAGCCCTCGGACGAGGTTGTCTGCCTCGGCGTTGAAGGCGCGCAGGAGCAGCTTCGAGAAGTCTCTGACCATTGCGCGACCTTGCGTGACCGAGCCGTTGACAGTCCAGTCCGTCGTGGCGAGCACTGCGCCGCCGTCCTTTCGCACCATCGCCTTGATCTTCTCCTCGATGGCACCGAGCTCTTTCTGGTAGGCGACTGCATCAGTCAACGGGTGTCTGTACCGGTATATGCCTGCTTCTTGCAGTAGGGCCAGATCCTCTGTCGCAACAATCGCCTTGCGCACTTCATCAAGCTGCGTGGTAGTTGCACGAAGCGTTTCTGCGGCATCCGCGCGCTCTCGTTGAAGCTGCGCTGCTTGCTCGGCAGTCTCGCGCTCAAGGTCGGCTCGCTTAGCCTCGAGCTGAAGAACCGAAAGAGCTCCGAGCCTCGCGAGCTGCTCCCTCATCTGGTCAGACTGCGCTTTCATCTGGTCAGACTGCGCCCTGAGAGAGTCAACCTCTGCAAGGAGTACGCGCGCCATCCTCCGCGCCCCGAACAGCGGAATGGTTCGACTGGCTTGCTCGGCTTTCATGGTTGCCATTGCTCCTCTCGCTTCACGGATGCGACCCGCGTATTCACCTGTTTCAGAAGCGCCTATCGTTCGCCTTCGTCGGGCTCAAGAGGCCTTGCACGATCGTTCCGTCAGGCGGCTAACTATTAAGTGAACCGCTTAGGATCCTGCGATACACGCGCGGGCTATCCCGTTCCATAGCCTCATCGTCCCGACTAAAAACATGTGCAATATCTGCCATTTACACATCCTTGTCAAGCTGCCGCTTGTCGTGATAGACAGCGACGCCGGGCGGTTTATCCGAATATCCGAATAGTGGGTCTGCGGTATATCCAGACACCAACTCCCAACCTATGGGGCCCATTGGTGTGGGGAACCGTCCAATACTTTTCTTAGTGATGCCATCGGGCGCGGGATGACAGATTCTGGCGCTACACGTTGAACCGGAAAAACATCACGTCGCCGTCTTTCACGGGGTAGTCCCGCCCTTCCAGGCGGAACAGCCCCTTCTCTTTCACGCCGGCCTCACTGCCGCAGGCGATCAGGTCGTTGTAATGATAAACCTCGGCGCGGATGAACCCTCGTTCCATGTCGGAATGGATTTTCCCCGCGGCCTGGGCGGCTTTCGTTCCCTCCCGGAGGGTCCAGGCCCGTGACTCCGTGTCCCCGGCGGTGAAAAACGTGATGAGTCCGAGCAGGTCATATGCCGTCCGCACCAGCCGGACCAGCCCGCCTTCCCCCATGCCGAGTTCCCGGAGATAGTCGGCCCGGTCATCAGGCGCCAGGGTGGACACCTCCGCCTCGATGCTCCCGGCGATCGTCACGGCCCGTGCCCCACGGGCCACGGCCAGTTCCGAGACCCGGCGCACAGCCGGCGTCTCTTCCTGGCCTTCCCCGACGTTAACGGCGAACACCATGGGTTTGGCCGTCAACAGTTGATACTCGCGCAACCAGCTCTGCTCCGCAGCAGCGAACGCCCCGCGACCCAGCCACTCACCCTTTTCCAACCGCCCGATGAGCCCGCTGAGAAAGGTCATCTCCTGGGCGGCGCCGGCTTCTCCAGCCCGCACCTTTTTCTCGAGCTTGTCCTTGCGGCGCTCAAGCGTTTGCAGGTCGGCGAGCATCAACTCGGTCTCGATCAGGCCGATGTCGCGCTCAGGGTCCACCTCGCCCACGACGTGCATCACGTCGGGATTGGCAAAGCACCGCACCACATGGACCAACGCGTCGGCCTCGCGGATCTGGCCCAGAAACTGATTCCCCAGGCCCTCGCCCACGCTCGACCCCTGCACGAGACCGGCGATGTCGCGGAATTCAATGGCCGTCGGCGTGGTCTTTTTGGATGTGAAGAGCTGCGTCAGCCGCGTCAGTCGTGCATCCGGTACCACCGCCACGCCGATATTGGGATCGACGGTGGAGAACGGATAGTTGGCGACCACCGCCTTGCCGCCGACCAAGGTATTGAAGATCGTGGACTTCCCGACGTTGGGCAGGCCAATGATGCCGCAATTCAAAGCCATCGTGTGTCTCTGGGATCGGAAGAGAAGAAGTTATTCGTCCATCAATGCGTAACGATCTTACGACTCGCGTTTCACATTGAATCGGTTCATGGCGGTTGTGACTCCCTCGGCAATCCAGCATTCCAACGCCTGAACCGCGTCCTCAAGAACCGCCCGCTCATGTGAAGGCATGGGTGCCAGGACATAGTCCGCTGGATCCTCACCCGCCGGCGGGTGCCCGACTCCCAGCTTGAGCCGGGCGAATCGGTCCGAGCCCAATGCGTCAATGATGGAGAGCACCCCCTTGTGGCCGCCGCCTCCCCCTCGGGATTTGATACGCAGACGGCCGGGGTCGAGATCGAGATCGTCATGGACGACGATCACCTCGCTGAGGTCCAACGCCAGCTCACCGACCACAGCGGCCACGATCGGCCCGCTCCGGTTCATAAAGGTCTGCGGCTGGACCAGGGTCACCAGATGGCCGGCCACGCGCCCCTGGACCGTGGATGCCCCGCCGTGCCGCTTGAACGTCAGCCCGGCCTCGGCGGCCAGCGCCTCCACGACCCAGTACCCTGCATTGTGCCGGGTCTCGGCATACGCCTGACCGGGATTGCCGAGGCCGACGATCAATCTCACCCGCTATTCCACCCGCCGCCCCGGACCCGCCTGGCGGGTCCTTCTCCCCGTGGCCCCGGCGTGCCAAGACACGCCGCTGCCCGAGCGCAACGCTACTTCTTCTTCTCCCCCTTCGTGTCCTTCTTCCCGTCTTTCTTCTCGTCCTTTGCCGCAGCAGGCGCAGCCGCCTTGGCACCGGGCTTCGCGCCGGCCACAGCCACTTCCGCGCCTTCCTCTTCCTTGCCCTTGCCGATCACTTCGGGCTCGGCCGCGCCTTCACCAACCGGCGCTGCGGACAGCAACGCATCCAGCTTGGCATCGGTGATCGGCGCCGCGATACTGACCACCATCATGTTGGGATCGTCCAGGATCTTGATGCCCGGCGCGAGCGGCACGTCCTTGACGTGGATCCCTTGATTGATTTTGAGGGCCGTCGGATCCACCGTGATCTGCGTCGGAATCTGGCCCGGCAGGCATTCGATGTGCAACTCCCGACTGTTGTGCTGGAGGACACCTCCCTCAGCCACACCGACTGGAGTCCCTCCAGTGACGGCCACTGGGACACGGACACGAACCGGTTTGTCCATCGCCACCTCAAACAGATCGGTGTGCAGGAGCGCCCCCGTGATGGGATCAACCTGATAATCCTTCAGCATGGCGGTCCGCTTCAGGTCCGCCCCACCCCTGGCGATGCTCAAGTTGAGCAGGGAATTCGACCCGGTGTCCGAATGGAGCACTTTGCGGATGGCGGCGGGATCCACCGTCAATGCGACACACTCTCCTTGCCCGTAGAGGATTCCGGGAATCTTACCCCGGCGCCGCAAGGTTCGAGCGACACCCTTTCCCACCGCCTCACGGACTTCCACGTTGATATCAAGCTGCATCGTTCTACCTCTTTTCTTAGAACACAACCACGTTAGACAAACAGCGAACTGACGGACTCTTCTTCATGGATGCGCATGATGGCTTCTCCCAACAACGGGGCCACCGAGAGCACCCGCAGCTTGGGACAGGTCCGCTCCTTCCCGTTGAGCGGGATGGTATCGGTCACAATGACCTCCTCCAGCGTCGAGGCATTCAGCCGTTCCAGGGCCGGCCCCGACAGCACCGCATGGGTGCAGGCCGCCCAGACACGGCGGGCGCCGCGATCCGCGCACGCCTGGGCGCCCTGGGCAATCGTCCCGGCTGTGTCGATCATGTCGTCCAGCAAGAGCGCGTCGCGGCCGGACACGTCTCCGATGATGTGCATGATATGGGATTCGTTGGGGCCTTCCCGCCGCTTGTCGATGATCGCCAGATTGGCCTGCAACCGCTTGGCGAAGGCGCGGGCACGCTCGACGCCTCCCGCATCCGGCGAGACCACGACGAGGTCCTGCTCTCCCCGCTTCTCCACGTACTCCAATAACACCGGTGCCGCATAGAGATGATCCACGGGGATATTGAAGAAACCCTGGAGCTGCCCGGCGTGCAGGTCCATCGTCAGCACCCGGTCGGCGCCCGCCGTCGCAATCAGGTCCGCAACCAGTTTGGCGGAAATCGGCACGCGGGGCTGATCTTTCCGGTCCTGCCGTCCGTATCCATAATAGGGGATGACGGCCGTAATACGGTATGCCGAGGACCGTTTGAGCGCGTCGAGTAGGAGCAACAGCTCCATCAGGTGCTTGTTCGCAGGGTCACAGATCGACTGGAACAGAAAGACATCCTTGCCGCGCACGTTCTCGTTGATCTGCACCCGTATCTCGCTGTCGCTGAAGGTCGACACCAGGGCGTTCCCCTGCGCAACCTTGAGGTACGCGCAAATCTCTGTGACGAGCGCCGGGTTCGAGTTCCCGGCGAACACCTTCAATTCATGCACCTGCACTCTCCTGATGGGGGATCAGTCACCGGCGTTCCGCCACGAAGGAAAACGTGTCACTCTAATCCATCATTCTTCAGATTGTCAACTGCTGCTTGACAGGCATACCCCCTACCCCTATAATAGGTTATCGAAGCTTGTTGCGCAGGTGCTAAACAGGAGGTGCAACGTGAAGGTTCCCTTTCTTGGAGAGAAGACCCAGATCATCAGTGAAGAGCGGAAGGCGGACGCGGCTGTGCGGTTAAACCGCATTGAGGGGCAGATCAAAGGCCTCAAGAAAATGGTGGAGGAGGACCGGCGCTGCGTAGAGGTGCTCACGCAATTGGCCTCCGTGCAAGAGGCATTGCGCGGGATGACCAAGCTGATGATGCGCAATTATCTGGAGAACTGCGCGACCGAAGCGATCCGCTCCAAAGCTGGCGATGAGATCTACGATGAATTGATGGACGTGATCTTCAAGTTTGCAAAATAAGAGAGGAGGTGAGGCATATGGCTTTTAAAGCCTCTCTTGAATTCCGAGTGGGTATTCTTGCACTCTCTGAAGATCACCTTGGAGGAACGACCATGAGCGCGAAGCTGTTTGAAGCGGCACTGGGGATCGTGGCACCGTGGGCGGTGAAGACGGT
>Ga0213870_1001437_pt1 | contig 10708 bp, 18 predicted proteins | sample WICALVC2017_Meta_FD_160119 | JGI IMG/M metagenome (GOLD analysis project Ga0213870, IMG submission 160119) | Freshwater microbial communities from subterranean cave lake in Wind Cave National Park, South Dakota, United States - WICALVC2017 | ecosystem: Environmental > Aquatic > Deep subsurface >... | reverse complement strand
CATCCCTTGGATCTTGATGAACTGCCTTACAGCCGGATCGACGCCCAGCTGAGGCTTGCCCCCTCCTAGGATTTTATTGATTGATCCTTGGCACACTAATTCGTTGAGGTTTGCGCTCGTAACGGGAACCCATTTGCACGAAGTAAGGAAGGTGTTCTCGCTCAGCATCTTTGCGACATCGGGGTAATGGGCAGTTCCCGTGTCAAGATTGACATAGAAAATATCTACATCGGAGGGTAAGACCTTGAAGCTTGCCGTAGTCGATGCGTCTGCCGTCAGCGTAGTGCATCCTGCGCCGTACAGCGTAGTTTTTGTGGATAATGCTTTGCCTTCTGAATTGAAAAAGCAGTAAGAAGCCGACGTGGGAGAAAACACGGCCTGAGTCTTTGAATTGAACTCATCGCCGGTGAAGCCGATGTTGAAGATTATTCTGTCTGCAGTACTTGCGGGTGTTGGAGCCCCTGGGAGCTGAACTGCAGCTCCAGGTGTCAATCCTGCAAACATGCCCTGAAGCATGGCCATGCCTCCAAAAAGGAATATCCACGCCCCTGCGCCTATTATAACACCCCACTGCCAGTTTTTCAGGGCCCGACTCCTTGAGAATAACAGTCCTCCGATTGGAATTGCAAAGAGTGAAGCTATGAGGGCAAGGCCCAGAGCGTTACCCAGATAATATTGGAGCGTCGGTTGGAGCGTCATCAGCCCTAATTCGCTCATGTGCAAATACGTCGTCGGAGACTGTAGCAACATGAGGGAGATCGATGGTACGAGCATCATCACGAACATCAGAGGCATTGTGGCCTTAACCATACTATGGTTCATTTATTTCATGTTCACGAACAGGGGAAGGGTATATATACCGATTGGACATTATGCCATAAATGGCAAGTTGCCATAAATGGATAAAAAAGAAGAGCTGATGCCCACTGAGGTGAACGGTGTAAGAAGGGTCGCCGTAAAGAAAGCCTCTCTGTTTCACCGCCTACCCGGCGATGTTTTGAAGTTTTTGAACGAAAATTCAGTGGACAACTTCCTTCACGCTGAATTTAAGCTTACTAGAAGTGGTAAGCATGTTATCACACTGAGGTCAGCGGATGATCGTGAGGATTAGTTAGGGGGTCTGAGAGCCTTAGAAGCATTCAATGTTGAACTCAGAATGGATGGAAAAAAGGTAAGTATGGGATGTCCTGTATGTAGGATATTAGAGCCGATAAAGAATGGTATTTTGAATGTTAAAGTAGAGAATGGGGAGATGAAAGACTTCTACATTGGAGGATCTATAATGACACTCGCTTGTGGACATAAACTACAGGTAAATGCCCAAGTTTCTGATATCAAAGAGGAAGATCTCTCACAAACTGTAGTAGCCCTTAGAGACCTCAAAGATGGTGATCTTCAAACTAAACCTAGCGATACTGTAACTCTGAGGAGCTGATCAGCCTTGGAAAAGATGGACAAGCTCGTCCTTGGAGGCTTCGGGATCCTTATCGTCATAGGCTCTGTCGCCACATCGGTCATAAAAGACCCAAACCTTGCCGGAGTAGTTGCCGGATTCGGGTACGTGGTATTCATCTTAATAATCTTCCTGACCGATCAGCTAATGAGAGTGGAGGCATCTCCATATCCCCATATTAAAGGTCTTATGTATAAAATGGATAGCGGCATGTTGATCTTGCGATCCTTGTTCATCAAAGATGCGATAAAAATCGGTAATGGAGATCTAGATCCGACAGGCGATTATCCATTTGGATGGAAACTGTTACTTCCTTATCCAATTCTACTGCCCGGCTTTGGTAAGGTGGAGTATGTTTATGCCTTGACAAAAAGAGAGCCGTTTCACGAAAATTTCAATTTCTTACCCACAGAAGAAGCAATAGCATCATGGAAGGGGTTTTATGTGAGAAGTGGACAAAGTGATGGGGCTTTCACATATATTGACCCTATGCCCAAATTTGATTTTGCGAGACCTTATCCTGTTTTGTTATTTGTAAAAACTGGGTTTGATGCTCTTGAATATGCAAAGCATTTTAGGGTATATCGTGAGATAACCGCTGATACTTTCGAGACTGTGAGAAAACAGTTTACAGAAGATGTGGCCGAAAAGGAGGCGCGCGCGCTAAAGGAGGCCCCTCAGCCGATTGCAAAGTAGCGACATAAAGAAAGATGATGATGACGGAAAAGAGAAGTTAAAGAATTGGGAAGAGAGGTTTAATCTCACCACTAAAGAGGATTACCAAAAGATATACAAATTTATGGCATTGAGGGCCCATTCGGCTGAGGAACAAGTTGTCCTACTGCAAAATGAGCGGGCTTCTGATTTTGTTACCATAAAGGCACTTGCTAAGTCTGCAAGGCATACCCTGGCTAATACGATGCGAATTTTACAAAGCATAAGACAAAACGAGGCAGACATTCTAGCTATACCTGGCAGAGATAAAAGAGGTTTCAGTGCTACAATCGTCAAGTACATGCTAATTGCGCTGATGTTCGGCTCCGTAGTTTATGTCCTTCAGGCCAATCCAAGATACCTTCAACTTTTTGAGCTTTACATGACTCAATACGGCCTGCACATCATAGCCTCAATAGTTCTTCTGACTGGACTGTCCATATATCTAATAGTGAGGAGGAGAAGGAAACCAAGTGAGTAAGCAAAACGGGGGGCTCTTACACCGCTTCAAGGAAGCCCTTTTTCCAAAAGGCTACAATAAAACTAACTATGACTCTTACACACAATATGGATTGAGAGTAGAGGGGGATGCGTGGTTATCGACTCGGCTTGACCTAGAAGAGCAGCTTTTTGTTGAGAAGGGGGAGGCTAAAGACTGGGACAAAAAACTTTCTATTGAAGACAAATATGTCGAATTAATCTCGTCATATTGGGGTCATGGGGGAGATAACCCTGATTATTTTAGACGGTTAAGATCATTTAAGGGTTTACACGGTTTCTATGGAATGTGCAGAAATGTTGGCCTAGCCGAAAATGAGCTCATACAAGAGATTAATTCATTAGAAAAAATGGCAGCACTTGTGAGAGGGGCCTCAAAGATGGAAGCCCATGTACGGGCTAATGAGCCAATCGTAATAGTGACTGCTCCAAATCCATACATGACGGGGGGGATGGGAAAGAACATCCAGCCGTTCTACAGGGGCAAATACGAAGGTTCGACCTAATGAATGTCCTATCCACCTCTACTGAAACAGTTTTCACCTATTGAGTCTCTGAACCCAGAAGAAATACCAGTAGTGGGTTATGAGGAGGCCGTTGCTTCATTACATGAAGCTGGTTTTGATGTCAAATATCTACCTCTTCTTGAAGAGTTAAGACGTTGTAATGCCGAGGACGATTTTGTATTCCTGCCATTTTGGGGAAAGCCTCGAAAGGGTAAAAGCACTCTTGCTCTAATCCTTCTTAATTATTTGCTAGGAGGATGGGATGATGTACTACATTATTTTGTTTATAATCTGCCCGAACTGCTGACTCTGATGTATGAAACTAGACGTGAAAAGAAGATCCTCCCTCTTATAGTCTGGGACGATTTTGGCGTGCATGGAGGGAAGCGAACTAAATCCTTTGATCAGGCGCATAAAAGCTTCAGCGAGTTATTCGATGCGATTGGGAAATTGTGTCATGGGTTGGTAGCTACGGGAAACAGACCGGATGGGACGATTCCAGCTTTGAGAGAGCGTTATCACGGTGAAGTTCTTGTTGATCCACGAGGACATTTCAATTATGTATCATACGAGTGGAAGCTTGCATACTATCTTCCCGGACAGCCGTATTTTGCAAAGATATGGGTAGAAGAGAGCGACTTTGGAAAAGTCCCTGATGAGATTTACAAGAAATACGATGAAGACAGAGTGAGGCTGTTGGATGTTAAGATGGCAGAAGTGGAAGGAATGTTGAGCGCTAACACCAGCATAAAGAATCAAACTTTCAAGATGACTGACATAGACATTGATATTCTGAAGAAAATAGCCATAGCTGCTAAAGGTAGCGTGAGGGATGATCACTTGAAGAATGGCATTGGTGTTATAGGCTACTCGGAGTTTGACACCAAGATGTCTCTTGCCAAAGTTGAGAGTGCTGGATTTGCGATAAAGAGGAATTTGTATTGGTTGATTACTGAGAAGGGAAGAGCAATTTTAGAGAACCCTAAGAAGGATTAGCTGGGCGTGAACCGTTTAAGAGATCTACCAAAACTCGCTTCCTCTGTCTTATTAGATAATTCTCTTGTGGTACTACCCATCGACCACTGACTAGCTGGATTTCCCTCTTTTCTAGGGTCTTGATTAATTCATGTCTGGATAAGTTCGGGGGATTACGCTTATGTGAAGCGATTATTTGCCGACCTATGACACTATCTCTCCTTATCCAAGCACCGTGTCCACTACTCCATATCAAACCTTTTCGTGTTTTGGGGGAAATGTCGGCAAAGCTAGGATCGCTCGATGGCTTGTAAGTTCTTGCTCGTGATGCCCCTTTCATCCTCCCCGACCTACCCATAATTGGGCGAGTCTTCTTTTTAGAATCCTTGTAGAAACCGATTGGTCTAGGACTCAAATGCTTATCCTGAACGTGGACAGTAAAACCAACCCTCTTCATTCACTTTAGCTTGATGATAATGATCAAATTCAGTACATTGAGCAGGGTAGATGTATTTGCTACCAAGATGAGTATCTTTCAACCAAGCCCCTCCTTTTTTATCACGGAATACATCTGCATCTGCGGCAAAACCGGGCTGATCGACTCGCTCAACAGTGAGTATCTTACCCTCTTTTGTTGGAAGTCTGACAGTATCTCCTATGTTAATCTGCGCTTTATAGCGTCTTGCATGCGTCGCTCCTTTAATTCCTCCAGATCTTCCCATAATTGGCCGAGTTCGCTTTCGGCTGTCCTTGTAATACCCTATTGGTCTAGGACTCAAATGTTGGCAACTCAATCTCTCGGAGAATGTTATTAACCTTTTGCATGTCTCCCTTTATGATAGTATCTGGATCTGGTAATAACAATTCTAATCCATCCTCCCGTTTGATTATGCTAGCGGTAAATTCATGCTCATAGCTCTTTCCCTTTGGAGATACTCTGCAGTTCAAGTGCCAGCGGTTGTCAGTTTCTTTTATCCAGCTCATTTTACCAACTATACTCCCTCTCCTTTAGGTAATCTATCCCCAAATTTTAATTTGCTCAATTCTGCTTCAGCCTGAACCCTTTGCTCAGATGTCAATCCCTCCCCTTGCAGAACATCTTCAAGATATAGAACCCTTAACTTATCAGAGTCTTTTTCCTCTTTATGCTCTCTAATAATCTCCTCTCGTATCTCTTTTTGTTTCTCTGTCTCCGATACTGTAGTCTCCTCAAACCCCACTGGTAAATGCTTTCGCATTTGGACATCTAAATCCAAGGCTCTCTCGCTAGCCAAGACATCGATTTTGTCAAAAGCATTATCAAAGGCTACAGGATCTCCTCCATTTGCGATCCATCTTGCTTTGCGGGAGCGGTAGTACGAAGCTAAAGCGACTTTGGGCATGATCTTGCCATGCAGACCTTTTGTTCTGTTGGCTCTGTCCCATAACGTATTTACAAGAGAAGGTATCGGCTGCCTGAATCTTACTGGTCTTGCAGGTGTAGGGCGGAAGACTTGGCTCTGCGTTGTGCCTCTGAATGTTGCCCGCCTTGCAGTTATGGGCCTTGTGCGCTTTTGTTTATCCTTAAAAAACCCTATTGGCCTTGGCCTTGTGATAGTTACCTGACGAATTGGTTTGGGGGCAGGTCTTGCAATCTGGGCAGTAGGGAGCGCATACAGATGCCCTTTATACCACACTGTACCGGGACGTGGACCGGGGCGCGGTCCTCCCAAATGGTTACTTCCTCACTTCTCGCAATTTACCAGTTTTTATTGCGTGTTCGACTTCCCAAGGTTCTTTAAGATTGGTTTGTTTATGCTCCCTATGGGAATGCCTTATCTTGGGATTGTCGCCAAAGTCTCTAGCACGAGGTCTGTATTTCTTTGATCTGCCACGCTTTCCAGACATGACCGTCTTTGAAATTGGCCGAACCTGTCCCTTTTTGTCAGTGTAGTAGCCGACCACAACTTGCCGAGCCATCTATTGCGAGTTCATGGAATTGGTTTATAAAGGTTATTGGAGCAGGAGTTGTCAGTGTCAGGAAATGCAAAGAGTGGTGGTAGTGGTGGGGGTATCGGTAAGTTATTTACTATACTTCAGATAAAATAATAGTAAGACAACCAGAAATCATGCCTGTTTTACACTTTGCTAGAAGTGTAAATGGATATATACCAGAAAGTCCTACCCTCTGGTGTGCCAAAACAAATAACGCAAAGTCAAATGACATGGACGATCGACCAAAAGATAGGCTTACTACCTCAAGAACAACTTCCAAAATACATTTCATTCGGCCAATTTATAGTTGGATCCCAGTTTGATGGTAGGGTAATCTATGCTAGAGATGTAGATCTAGAAGACGTTTTTGACTTAAGAGGACGGACAAATCCAATTACAAAGGAGATAAACTGAATTGACTGAACAAGAACCTGATTTGATTAGAGACCCTGAGTATTGTACACTATGTTGGAAAACTTGTTGTGGTTGCTTTGAAGATGATGAGCAAGAGAGCTAAGAATTGAGCAACGAGCAAATTCAAAAAACTTTCGTTCATAGACAGCGATGGTGTCATGAACATAAAAGGTTTGAATGGTTTATGAAAGACATACCTGATGATGCCACGAACATTATCACTGAGGGATTAATAGACGAGAATAAATTAAACGAGAAATTATCTTGGATTAATTTAGTAGTACATTTAGCCTTTGCATTTGTTCTATTCCTTTTATTACTCTATTAGAGAGGTTTATATGAGCAAAGAGCAAACTCCAAAACCGTCTGAGACCGTGATGATAATATTAAACAGAAAATTCGATGAATACATGCAAAATTATGGTTGGCAAATCCCAACAGACCATAAAATATGGGTAAAGAAGTTCTACGAATGGGGCTTTACAGATGGAGTCCTATTGGGGATAGATCTAGCGAAAGAAGGAGATAAGAAATGGATAGGAAACAAGTAATTAAAACCATGTTAATAGATGTTGGATTTGTAGGTCTTCTGGTTGGCTTACCGTTTGGGGGGTTCTTATTATTTGTGTACTACCTCATTCATTTATTTCCATATCCACTCAACGTACAATTAATGTGGTTATTCGGTGAAATACAAATCCTTATTGTTTTATCTTACACACTGACAGATATTTATTGTGAGTTGAGAGAGAGCTGAGAAATGACAGATTTTTCGTGGATTTCTGCTTTTCTGTTAGGTGTAGGACTTTTTATTTATCTTTATTGGTGGTCTATTGAGTGAAAGTGAGAGACGCATAACGTTGTATTTGGTGATGTATTAATTGACTGAACAAGAATTACAATTACCGAGCGTGCAGGAAGTGCGAAGGAGGATTGAAGGTATTGCCAAGGAGGAGGTTAGGTATGCGGCCATGACGACTTATCTCTGGGGAGCAAGAATCAGCGAGGTAATCTCCAAGGTCTCTCCTTCCGACAGAACAAAGGCAAGAGGACCTAACGGCTCTAATGTTAGAGCAGATGTATTCAGATATGAGACATACCGGCCTGAACTTCAAAGAACCGTCTGGATGGAGGAGCCTGTTGCCATATTCGCTTTGAAGACTGCGAAGAGGCAGGGACAGCCCAGAAACGTTGCGCTACCTTTAGAATACGATCCTTGGGTGAGCTTGTTACTAAATTACTTTAATGATAGAAAGGATAGACAGGTCTTCCCTTTCACTAGGCAGCATGTATGGAACCATGCAAAGGATGTCTTTTCAGGTCTCAAATATCCGATTGACAGATACAAAGTCTATAGCGATGGGCAGATCGTTAAAGAAGTTGACAAGCATGTGCGGGACTTTAACCTGCACGCTCTTAGGCATCTGCGGGCCACCGAGTTAGTCGAGTTCTACGGGTTTGATGGTTTTGCTCTTTCAATCTATCTGGGATGGACACTTTCAGAAGGACACAGCACCGTAATGGGCAGGTATCTGGCACTAGGATGGCAGTATTATTTCCCGAAACTGTTGAAGAGGCGATAAGTTAACTAACTGACTTTGGCATGTTTCTGTTCTTTTGGGGTAGGGGTGATCAGCCCGATCTTGCCTAACTATCGTTGCTCCCGCCTTATCGAAGTTATTCACACAGAGTCTCTGGGCTTCAAAGGAGTTATGGTTCACACGTCAAGTTTGGGCTTCAAGCTTCTGATGGTTCACATTTTCTCTGGTTCACATAACTAACATGGGTTTCAATACTAAGTTGGTTCACATACCGCCTTTGGGCTTCAAGTTTCGAATGGTTCACACGCCACTTATGGGCTTCAAATGTTGAATGGTTCACATAGCTTCTCTGGGCTTCAAACTCTCGCTGGTTCACATCTCAATCATGGGCTTCAACTCATTCTTGGTTCACATCTTCGGAATGGGCTTCAACATGGGTATGGTTCACATATCTTATTGGGTTTCAACATACTTCGGGTTCACATTCGAATTATGGGCTTCAAGAGCTCAGTGGTTCACATTCTTTTGATGGGCTTCAAACATTGAATGGTTCACACAACTTTCATGGGCTTCAGAACTCCGTTGGTTCACAAAAATAGTGTGGGCTTCATTTGTGTTTTGGTTCACATCATTTCAATGGGCTTCAGGCCTTCAATGGTTCACATATCCAGAATGGGCTTCAAGTTTCGCATGGTTCACACATATCATATGGGCTTCAGTTGTTACATGGTTAATCTCTATCTATCTGTCATAGATCGGAGGTATATAACCCAAATGCTTCAAAACGTCGATCGCGTAAGGCCCCTGCGTAGACAGCCCTTCCATTCGGCGCCATTCATTCCATAAATGGCTCAGGAATAGTTTTACCGTCTTTCTTCTGGCCCTTGCGTCTATGTGTCCCTTTGGCGATTTGCAGGCAGGGCATTTTTGGGCGTGGACTTCGGCCTCCTTCTTTTTGAACTCTTCGTAGAGCTTTCGATAACCCTTGCCGGTCTTTACGAAACTTGATGATATCTTCCATGCTAGAACTTTAGCCTTTGGATTGTAATGTATCTTCTCCCCTCTCGTTCTCCTTTCAGAATGTCCGTCAACGACCTTCTGACCGAAGTAGGCCCACAGCTTCGCAACGTTGTCGAATTTGGATATGTCTTCGACATATCCCAACAGCCCGGACGCCAGAACTATCCCTATCCCTCTGACCCTCCGCAGGTAGCTCTGCCATACGGCGTTATCTTTCAACTCTTCCTTGAGCAGCTTCTTAATCTGCCCTTCAATTCCTTCTACGCCTTGATATACTGTACCAGCGCTCGTTTCCACTATGTCCTGCTTTGGAATGTTCAGAACCTTTGCTATGGCAAAGAGCCTGTTTCCCGTTATGATCCGCATGTCTTGTATGTCATAGTAACTCTCGACTAGGAACCTCAGCTTTCCGTAGAAGGCTTGTTTCTCTTCTGACATAAGTATAGTATCTATATATCAGTATTTAATGTTTTTGGTCAGCGTCAGTCAAAAAATGGTGCGGGGGCGAGTACCCGCAAGAATTACAGCGATAGTATTCTTTCGTCCTCTTCCTTACGATGGCCAACCCCGAACCGCAATTTGGGCATGGATGTTTCGGTCTGGTTCCTGATGCTCTTACGAGAAGGGGGAGGGTCACCAAGTCAGCGTACCAGAACTCTTGTCCGCTTCGATTTTCGATTGATAGTAGTTCCGACCGCATATTGCCACGCATAAATTTTATTCCACATCTCCATCAAGTCGGCGTCGCTCATTTTTTCGAGTGGATACCGCTCGGGTGCTTCGCCCAGAGTCGGAAACGCCTTAAAGTCTGGTTGCTCTGTCCACTTGTCTAGCGGGAACGCGGGGTTTCCTTCGCCGTGTTCCTTGACATACTTAGCCAACTGCTGTTTGATCAGCTGAGCTAATGGCTTTCCTTCACGCTTCGCAATCTTCTTTGCTTCATCAATTAGCGCTTTGTCCTTGTCTGACAGATACATCTGATAGACCGGCATGTCTATATCATATATCATATATCATATATATAGTTAGCTAGTTAGCTAGTAGTAGTGCAAAAACTCTCTACTCTACTACTCTATCTAAAATTTGAGTTTTGGGGTGTCATTTTCATCATTAATCCCTCTTTCCCTTCAACAGTTCCCTATGCTCTTCGCAATCTTTCTGATGTTCCCTGATAATCCCCGGTTCGGAATACGGTCCGTGTCCGGCAAGGCAGCGCCAGATAAATGTTTTGGAATATGGCGATTCATCCTTGTTTAGACCTGAATTAGACGACTTTATACGACTTTCGGCTGCTCGTGAATTATCTTCCCCGTTTTGCTTATCCGATATGGTTTCTGGGGTAATTGAAATAGGCGACAAAGGGCGATTTTCATTCTTAACCGTTTGTTCTGGATTGATTATTAAAGAGATGAACTCCTGCCTATCAATCGTAGTACTTTCGACGCCGAGCTTAAAGACCGGCTCTAAAAACCCATCATTTATTATTCGCATCTTGTCGCCTATTTTGATTAACCAGTCCTCTGCCTCCGTTTCGGAAAAGAAGATAGATAATTCACGAATACCCAAAAGTCGTGAATAGTCGTCTAATTTTTGCTGTAAATCGATAGAACCTA
>Ga0213870_1001436_pt1 | contig 10710 bp, 9 predicted proteins | sample WICALVC2017_Meta_FD_160119 | JGI IMG/M metagenome (GOLD analysis project Ga0213870, IMG submission 160119) | Freshwater microbial communities from subterranean cave lake in Wind Cave National Park, South Dakota, United States - WICALVC2017 | ecosystem: Environmental > Aquatic > Deep subsurface >... | reverse complement strand
GTTTTCATCCAAGAATTTTTTTAGCTCAGGCGCAATTGAAATCGTAGCATCAATTGATTCTGCAAATCTTGTAAATGAATATTTGAGCTCCTCAATGTATGCGTCCTTGATTAGTTTTTCTTCTTCTAGAATATTTTTCAACACTTTGACAAATTTAAAATCAGCTTTGTGGATTTTGTAAATTCCTTCAATTATTGATGACATTCGCAGATACAGCGCAAGATGTTTTGGTAGAATAAACGGAAAGTGACTCATCGTCTTGTTTGCAAGCTCCATTAATGCTTCCACTTCCATCTCGTCTGGTTTTTTTCCATGCATTGCACGAATTGACATCTCAATTCCCTTTTCAATTACTGAGCGGTTAAAATCAGATGTTAGCATGCCAAGGTCATTCATCGCATTTACAGTTCGACGTGGGTCTTTTTCGACAAGTGCAAGATACAGGCGCACTAGACGCAATCTTGTTTCATTATCTAGTCTTCCTACCATACCAAAATCGTACAAAATAAGCGAGCCGTCCTTTGCTACTGAGATATTACCTGGATGCGGGTCTGCATGAAAGATAGAGTGCCGCAATAGCATGGTAAAAAAGACCTTGTGAACGTCGATTACTAGTTTCTGCCTGTCTATCCCACTTTTATCCAGATCTTCAACATTTGTGACTTTGATGCCTGGAATATACTCCATGGTAAGGACATTTTTTGATGAATATTCATCATGGATTGTTGGGATTCTAACATTTTCGTATCTTTCCATGTTCTTTTTGATTGTCTTTAGGTTCTTTGCTTCTATAGTATAATCAAGTTCTTCATGGATTGTCTCAATAAATTGTGCAAGCATTGCACGAGCTGAAAATTTTAGGTTAGGATCTACAAATCTCATTGCAACAGGTAGAATTTTTTTAAGAACTTTGAGATCTTCAGTAACTATATTTTCTATTTGTGGCCGCTTTACTTTTATTACAACATCTTGGCCTTTTGTTCTTGCAAGATAGACTTGGCCAAGCGATGCACCTGATATTGCATTTTCATTTATCGAGTCAAACTTTTGATCAATTGGTCCTAGATCATTTTCTATGATTGGTTTTACTTGATCAAATGGAGCTGCTGGTACATCATCCTGTAGCTTTGCAAGCTCTTCCATGTATGGTTGTGGTAAAATATCAGCCCTTGATGAAAGCCACTGACCAAGCTTGATGTATACTGGGCCAAGTGATACAAATGTGTTAAGTGCCTTTCTTGCATTTTTTCTGAATCTTTCAACGTCAATATTTTGTCCTTCAGTTTTTACCCACTGTTTTCTGTCTTTTCTTAATGCAATGATTAGAGGAACAAGTTTTACAAGAACTTTGATGGTTCGGTAAGTAGACAAGACGGCACCTAAGTTTTTAGCTTTTTAGCTAGCGAGTATGCTAGATATCCAATAGCAAGTGATGCAAGCAGTCCTGATACTGCAGCTGTTTGCTTTGCAAAAATAGAATTTTTTTGTCTGTTTTTTATGTATGAGAAAACTTTGGCGCCTCCTATTGCTGCACCTGCCAGGCCGACAAACACCTCGGGGGCATCTAAAAGAAGATGACCTAGTGGACTTTTTCTTGGATCAATTCTATCCATATGGACAAAATACTTGTCATCATGCTCACGAATATGCAAATTCCCATAGCGGTACTGCCTTTTTGCGCCGTTTTTTTGCCCTAGTTTAGTTTCTTCTGCATTCTCAAGCATAATTGGGCGTACGTCCTTTGGGATTTCGATTTCATCCCAACTCATGAACAAAAGCTTGTGTTTTCGAATATATTCTTAGCTTGTTTATACAATGGTAAATTAGAAGCTGATTTTGACTTGTTGAAATGACTGAAAAGAAAGTTAAATAATTAAAAACAATATTCTAATTGTTACATGTCTGTTAAGATAAGAGATATCAAAACTAGAGTAATCAAAGAAGACGATGGTTCCTATTCTATTACATGTTCTGCGCTAGGTGTGTATAGTACAGGTAAAAACATGCAAGATGCCAAGAAAAACTTCCTCAAAGCCCTTGAGCTTCACTTGTCAGTTTTAAGAGAAAAAGCCACAGACACTATTGTAATTTGACAAAGCTCTCACCCATACATGGGAAAGAACAGTCAAAATTCTTTGCAACAGATTTGGTTTTCAGGCAATAAGACAAAAAGGAAGTCATGTAACTATTACAAATGGTACCATATACGTCACAGTACCTCTAAAGGAGATTCGTGTTGGATTGCTTGGGGTTATCTTAAGGGATTGTGGTATTTCAAGGGAAGAATTTTTGCAGGAGGTTTAATGGACTAGAATTGTCTTTAGCATCTATGTAAGTCTGAATTTTTGTTTTCCATCATTAAAGTTTATTTTTTATTCTTTAACTTGAAAATTATCAATGCTGGTGCAACAAAGTACATACCAATATTCAATAGTATAATTCCAATTCCATATCCAAGCATCTCAGCTTCTGAATCAATGTCAACATACTGTAACAATGACAATGATGATAATAGCGGAGTTATTGCAACCTTTACAGTCTCCTTGAATACTGGGTTTTGTCTTTCCAGATCAGCTACTGTTGGTGAGAACAAATAGTAGAATGTGTTAAATGCAGTCATAAATGATGCGCCTGATGCAGTTGACAGTACTGTATTGTCTCTTAGTTCTCGCAAGAACTGGACTTGTGGTACAAGCTCAGAGCCAAATGTTGCAGTAGCAATAAGACAGCCTCCTGATTTTGATTCCTGCTCAGCTAAAACCTCCCACCATTTATCAACTGATGCTGTATCCAATGTTGTCTCCTCAACTTTGTCATCTGATATTAAAATAGAATTCCCAGATGTTACTGTGGTTACTGGCTGATTCGTGTCAAGAGGAACAACAAAGACTTGACCATCCATTACGTCAAGTTTTGTTTCTCCCTCTTCTACAGTAACTGTAAATTCTGTTCCATGTGGGAATAGTACAGCATGGGGAGTGAAAATAACTCTTTGATTTTTTTCATCTAAGGCATAAGCAGTGAAACTTTCCTTAATCTGATTTTTTGTAAAAGTATCAATACCATGGATTGAAAAGTAAGCTCCGCCTACCAGTACAGCAAATCCAGTTATGATAAGTCCGCCTGAAACTACGGCGGCTCCAGCTCCAATTCCTGCGGTTGCTACAACAGCCGTAGTACCAAGTGCCAGTCCAGTAAAAAATGCTGTAGAGAAAACAGCATCTGATTCTTTTTGACTTAATCCTGAAAATGACGTAAAGGAACTTAGTTTTTCCTTAATTTGATCCATAGTGGATTTTTCATTTAAGCTGAGATCAATTGTGCTAAGTTTAGTATTTTCTTTTAGATTTATTGTTCCACCTCCTTCAAGGCCGATTTGTACATTGGTGCCGGCTTTATCTCCTGTTTGAATCGTTTGCCCTATTTCCAATTTGTTTGAATTTACTACTTTACCATCAGCCGTTGTTATCTTTGCATCTCCCTTGTATATTTTCAGTTCTCCTGGTTTTGGAACTTGCAAAATTGGTGTTCCCTTCGTATCACCTGTTTGACTTCGCAATAATTCGGGAGTATCGCCTTCTATTGGTACACCTTCAGCCCAATCTTCTGGTTTGGGTGGGATTTCCATTACCTTCTTAAGTAATGTATCAACCTCAGCGGAATCAGCCTCTTGAGCTGCTAGTCTTTCTTTTTCAGCTTCTAGAGCTGCATGTCTTTCTTTTTCAGCTTCTAGAGCTGCATGTCTTTCTTTTTCAGCTTTCTCAGCTGCCTGTTTTTCTTTTTCAGCTTGTTCTTGTTGTTCTTTTGATATACATTTTCCATTTACTAAGACTTCGCCTTGTTTACAGACAGGTTCTTTTTCCTTCTCGTCTTTTGGAGCAACTGGCTGAGGAGTAAAACCAGTTGGAGATAGCTGAGTTATTCCTATCATTGAATCTTCAAATACAATGTCTAGGTTAATCCCAGAGCTTGCATACCAGCCATTAAACCTGGCTTCTGAAGATTGAAGTGTCAGTTGTGAACCGCTTATTGTTCCCTGTATGTCATCTGCATACGTAAATCCACTATAATCACACTGATAGATTTCAGGATCTATTGATTTTGAACTGGTTGCAACCCATGAAAACTCACCGACTATATTGTTTCCATCTTGCTTCAAATAGGCATTTACTTTGCCTGAATATTCACAATATCCTTCAGGAATTGTGAATTGAGCAAATCCCGACCACTGTCCTGTTAAATCAGCCACAGGCGTAAGAGGTGCGCCAAAGACATTTTGAAAATTTCCTGTTATAGTAAGAGGTGAAAGTAATAAAATGAAAATAAACACATGTGATGAAAAATTAACTTTCATGTTCTCACTTTGCCTGTTCCAAGACTTTTTTGATCCTTTGAGAACGCTTCCCACTGGATTTCGGTATTTTTGCTGTCAACTTTTAATGCGACTTTGAACACATCTGATGAAGCTAGTGGTGAAGATATTGTCTGATACATCACAGAGTCAGAACCAAGGCGCACGTAGTTCCAGTCTTTTATTTTTATGAAATTTGTAATTTTGCCATTTATGTTGGTTAGCTTGATGCTATAGATATCATCTGTTGAGTCTTTTGGATTTTTGATTACAATATATACAATGTCGTTTTTCTGAGCTGCCTTAGATTGTAGTAAGAGTTGTTTTTGTTCTCCCTTATAGTCATAAATTGTAAACGTATCAAACATGTTACCTGCTTCCTCACCAATACCTTGGTAATTCTCACCGGCGAAAGCAGCTAAACCTAACACCCAAACATCATTACCATCAGGAAACATCGTTATGAATGTCGTTAACTTATGTGAGTCTTGATTATCTGATATCGTAAATACATAAACGGCAGTATATACAACGTAACCGTTTTGATTAGTACCACTTTCTTCAAATGGAGCTTCCATTGAGCAAGTTAATGTAGGATCATCAACAGCGGAACATACACCACTCTCAAACTCGTTTTTCATTTTATCTAGAAATTTTTGACCGCTTAATCCCTTGAAAGTAGTATCATCTTTTATCAAAGATACACCAATGGTTGAAAGTTCAGAAGGAGTAGTAAAACTAACTATACTTATCGAGTTTAGAAAAGTATCACTTTCCGTTAGTGTTTCCTCCTTTTTCAAGTCTGATGGATACTTTATTGAAAAGCCGTATTGGTTGTTTTCATATGAAAGATAGTTTTTTGCTTGAGGTGTTGGTGTAGGTGGTGGCGCACTACCCATATTTACTGAAAATGATACAGCACCTAGATCCTGTGTTCCATATTTAGCTAATAGCTGATAACTTCCAGCAGGCCAACTACCTTCAATTTTTATAGGCGCACGAAAAGCGCCGTTCTTTGTAACTAGTATATTTTGTTCTTCAGTAGTTTTATCTGGCTTTGTAATTTGTATTGTAAGCGGAACTCCTTGTAGGTAGTTGTTAATTTCTCCTGATACAATTAATTCAGCTGGGGAATATTTTGAGGCAGTAAAATAGCCAGAGTTTATCTGTAATGTACCAACGCTTGATTTTGCAATTGTTGAGGATTGCGATGTAGCTGCTTGTTCTCCTACATAGTTAGAAATCCCAATTACACTTAGCAATAATACGGACAGTGCTATGCCAGTAAGTTTTAACAAACGAGATCTTGCTGTTGAAGGTACGGGTAGATAAATTTTCTTCTGAAATTCACATGCGAATATTAGAATTCCGTTTTCCTAACAAGTTATGTAGTTATGTTGTCGCTGTTTGATATAATGAAATAAAATTCTTCGGGCTTAGTACTAAGATGCTTGTTTTGATACTTGCTTTCTTTTTTTGAGTTTAATGACTGCAAAAATTCCTATACCTATAGCAGCTGCAATTATTGATAACTGCAATATATCAAAATCTGGTTTGATACTTGGTGGATACTGGTAGTCTATCGTAGTATCATGTGTTACTATGTGCTCATTTCTTACCGAATCTTTGTACTTTACTATAATCCTGATATCATGCTCGCCAACCCGCGGCTCGCCATCAAACTCTATTGGTATGTTAAAGGGAACAGGAGAGTCAGGCTCTAGCTCATCAAGATACTGTGTTTGTTGTTTTATGTTGGAGTCTTCTCGCGGCTCCAAAGTAACAAATGCAAAGAGGCCATCAGTATTGCCTTCATTAAGAATTTCACCTATCACCAGCTGTCTTTCTCCTATCTGCCTCAGCTGTACGTTATAGATCGACACTTCAATCAGTCCGCTGACATAAAAGTCAACACTTCTTGAAACCGTTTTTCTTTTTCCATGAGCATCAAAAAATGTAATATCCATTGGTGCATGAAGTACTGCGTTTTTTAGATTGTCTGGGACATAGACATTAAACGTTATTAGCTTAGATGATTTTGGATCTATGCTTCCCACCTTCCAGTTATTTTGATCAAACACTACATTTTCTACATTTGAGATTGATTGTGATGTTGAAGAGATGGTGCTTGCCGTATTTTGTAAAATAACTTCAACTCCTGACAGTGGTGCGGTCCCGGCATTTGAAAGCTCGACAACAACTTCATTATTTTTTAATGAAACCAAGAAAGGATCAATTGCACGCATGTTTAGTAGGCTAAATCCAGTTACCTTAAACTCAAAATCAAAGAAAGCGTTCCTTGTTCCACTTTCTCGCAATCTAGAAAAATCTACTTTAATCGTAGCTGGATACTGTCTAATTTGAACGTCTTGGCCTACGTTTACAAAAAATGTTAGTGCAAAGTTTTCTCCTGCAAGAGAATTACTATCATTGTCTGCATAAATTAGTGAGCCAGCACCAGCAGCCGAGGTAAATCCGATTGGTAATGATAATTGGCCTCGAATTCCAGTAATATCTTGCGTACCTACATTAGCTAAAACAACAGTAAATGGAACATTTTTGTCTCCTGGCTCTATTTCCATTTTTTCATCTTCGGTTCCAAAGTAGGCATTAAGAAACTTTACATCTCCAAAACCTCGTTCAAATGGCGAACCAGCACTTTGTGCAAAAGCCGATAATACCGGAATTTGACTCAATAAAATGAGAGCTATGATTGTCTTCATGCTATCATCTCCATTTTGTTATCTTCTTCAAAAATTCGTCCATCCTTTACATGCAATACTCTATCAACATCACCAAACTGCGCTCTCTCATGTGTAACAATTACAAATGTTTGATTCAGTTTTTTTGCCATTGACTTCATTAGTTGTACAATTGTTTCTGCAGACACTGAATCAAGATTGCCTGTCGGCTCGTCTGCCAGCACAAACGATGGTCTGTTAATCAGTGCCCTGGCAATAGCTGCTCTTTGTGCCTGACCGCCTGAGATCTTGTTTGCACGCTTGTATAGCTGACTTTCAAGACCTACTGTCTTTAGTAATTTTGTTGCATCATCAATCGTAGCTTGCTCTATTCTGTGTATGTCACGTGGTAGTGTTACATTTTCTAATACTGTAAGATCAGATAATAGATTAGCAAATTGGAACACAAAGCCAAGCTTTGAATTTCTAAATGAAGATATTTGATCGTCGTTGAGCTTTGACGTATCTACGCCATCAATGAGTATTCTGCCTGATGTTGGCTTGTCAAGTAATCCAATCATGTTAAGTATGGTAGTTTTTCCAGAACCAGAGCTTCCTATGATTAATAGAAACTCTCCTTTTTTGACAGTAAAGGCGGCATTACTTAGTGCAGTTATCTTTGTGTCACCTTCTCCATAGACCTTTGTCAGGTTCTCTACGACAAGTGCATAATCAGACAGTTCTCATCGCCTCCACAGGTTGAAGTTGTGTTGCCTTGAATGCAGGATATATCGAAGCTGCAATTGCTAATCCAAATGCCATCAAGGCAGTTTGTGCGATTTTTTCCCAGTCATAGCTAACCTCAAGCGGAATAGAGTTGTTAAATGTCATTTTGGTCTCTTTTGCATATGTGGTATATGCTAGACCTATTGCAGTGCCTGTTGCGGCGCCTATTGCACCAATTATGATTCCCTGGAACATAAATAAAATTAAAATATCTTTTCTTTTAGCACCGATTGCACGCATGATTCCAATCTCTTTTGTTTTACTATTTACTAACATCATTTGAATAGTAACTATTGCAAAGGCAGAAGACATCATGCCAAAGAGTCCTATCATGTTAATCATGGCAATTCCTGATCTAAAACCTCGCAGTGCTTCCTCAGCTGACTCTTCTATTGTTTCAGCTTTAAAGTCATCGTTTGGAAAAGATAGTAAAAAGAGATCACGTACCTCTGCTGCTTTTTTTCTGTCATTTAGCTTTACCAAAATTGCGTCTGTGTCATCGTCCCTATCCAGCATGCTGCGCAAGGTATCAATATGAATAATGATGCTTGTATCTAGCCCCTGGCCACCAGGTGAGTTTGAAATTCCTGTGACAATAAATCGCTTGGTTTGATCTTCACCACGCCTATCAGTAACTTTTAATTTTATGCTATCACCTATGGTTACACCGCCAAGATCATTTGCTACAATAGAGCCAACAACTGCAGTATTTCTTGAGGAAACATATTCACCATCTACCGTAGTGTAAATTGTTGATGCCTCTACATCTGTAATTGGATCAACACCTACCAGTGGGACACGAAACTCTTCTATTCTTTCTCCAAATTTTGTAACATTAATTGATGCCGTAGACGACATCCGTGGTGTGGCAGCCTCTACGTATGGTATTCGCTCAAACCAGTTGACTAAAACATGATCAGATTTTTCAATAAAATCTTCTTCATCAGTAACGTAGATATCGCCAAATCTGTAATCTGACATGTCACGGATTATTGCATCAAACAAACCCTGAAAGATTACAAAATTTACATGAATTACCAAAATTCCAATAGATACTGCTAGGACTGCACCAATAAGGCTGCCTTTTTTATTCATCAGCATTCGTATTGCTAGATGAGCTCTGTAGTCCACAGTGCCAATAAATTAGTCTCATATATAATGTATAAACCAAAATAACTTAGTAAATAGGACATTTTTATACAAGTAAATGGAAGAAAAGTGTGTTCAAGAATTGGACGAGCTAGACATTCAGATACTAAGCATGTTACTTGATAATTGTAGAGAGCCTGACAGACAGATAGGAAAAAGAATCGGAATTTCAGGCAATGCAGTAAAGTCAAGAATACAGAAAATGATTCAAAACAAAGTAATTGAAAAATTTACTTTAAAGATAGAACCGCCTGTTCTAGGTTACAATGTTGTGTACATAGTCATATCAGGACAAGATCTAAACCAAATCTTAAAACAAGTCAAATTGATTGGAGAGCCATTTTTTGTTGTGCCATGTGTTGGTGACATTACAGTATGTAGTATTGTAATAAAAGAAAATGTCAAAGCAAAAATTGAACTTGCAAAAAAAATTATGAAAGACGTACGCGTACTAAGTATTTTTGAAGCTCAAAATCCTGGAATCAGATCTGACTTGACAAAAACAGATCTTGAGATAATTAATGTATTGCTAGAAAACCCACGAGTGAGACTAGATGAGATTGCAAAGGCTACATCACTTTCAACTAAGACAATAACAAGATCACTTGATAAATTGCAAAATGATGAGGCTATATTATTTACGTTAATTTATGATCCTATGAAATTAGAACCATATGTTCCATATGCAATACTAACATGGATACAGGGGGATTTACATACAACATTGAAAATATTAAATGAGGGGTTTTCATCATCATTTTTACAAAAACCATTTATTGCAAAAAATCAGATTGTATTATTTTTGTACAGCGATAACATATTCAAGATTGACGAGATTATACAAAAAATTAGAAAAATTTCTGGCGTTGCACTAGCTGATTTATTTATTCCAAAAAAAATTACCTTACCGCAAAAATGGATCGTTGATACAGTTAAAACGGCAAGAGATTCAAAGAAATTGCATTTGATGTATCAAACAAATTAAATAGCAAGAAAAATCCATCATGATATGAAAAAAAGAAAAGTCTATGAAGGAAAAATTCTTTCCTTAAGCGTTTATGATATTACACTAAACGGCCGTAAAGTAAAAAGGGAAATAGTAGAACACAGAGGTGCTGCTGCAATCCTTGCCTTTGAAGGAAAAAAAGTCATTTTGGTAAAACAGCATCGATTTCCGCTTGGATACGTGCTTGAGATACCTGCAGGCACGCTAGAAAAGGGAGAAAAGCCACGAGCCTGTGCCCTTCGTGAGATTCAGGAAGAAACAGGCTACAAGGCAAAGAAGATGACCTACTTTCTTACCTACTATCCTTCGGTAGGCTATAACACTGAAGCCATTCACTGCTTTGTGGCTACAGGCCTGACAAAGACAGGCGAGCTGAAACTAGACTATGATGAGGTCATGTCTGTAGTAAAGATGGACTTTACAAAACTTTTAGGAATGATAAAAGCTGGAAAAATTATAGACTCTAAAACAATTTGTGCTGCATTGACATATGCTGCAAAAAAGAAACTGCTCTAGCATGAATTACCCACTGTATTTTTAGAATTTAGTTTATTAAGTTAGGTTTGCAGTGGGTAAGTTATTTCTTTGGTTTAGACCATTGCTTGATCAGTTTTTGGTTCTTTTTAATATACATCTTAACAAACCATCTAACAAAGTAAAATGGATTATTTTCTAGTTGAGATTTTTCAAGCACAGAATAATAGGCGAGTCTATCTTTGTATTCGATAATTACCATA